>ULOT01068370.1_pt1 | contig 132415 bp, 136 predicted proteins | sample 1952811 | NCBI WGS metagenome assembly ULOT01 (sample SAMEA4835609, study PRJEB28245) | human gut metagenome | biome: gut microbiome; material: fecal sample | place: Denmark | collected 2008
GGAAAGCATGGCTTCGGACCTATTACACAGTTTGACGCTTCAGCATACAAGTGCAAGCTTGTCGGCGAGGTTAAGAACTTTGTAGCAAAGGACTACATTGATCCAAAGTCTGCAAGACGTATGGCTAGATTCACACAGTTTGCTGTGAAGGCAACCCAGGAGGCTATGGCAGATTCAGAACTTGATATGACAAAGGAAGATGCTTACAGAGTTGGTACATGTATTGGTTCAGGTGTTGGTTCACTTCAGGAGCTTGAGAACGCATATGGAACCATACTTACAAAGGGACCACTTCGTGTAAGTCCATTCGTAGTTCCTATGATGATCAGCAACATCGCAGCAGGTAACGTTGCGATCCAGTTTGGTCTCAAGGGCAAGAGTATAGATGTTGTAACAGCATGTGCTTCAGGAACAAACAGTATCGGTGAGGCATTCAGAACGATCCAGTACGGAGACGCTGATGTCATGGTAGCCGGCGGATGTGAGGCAGCAGTTTCACCTATCGGTATATCAACATTTGATTCACTTACAGCACTTACATCATCAACAGATCCAGACAGATGTTCTATTCCATTTGATAAGGACAGAAGCGGATTCGTTCTCGGTGAGGGTGCAGGTATTGTTATTCTTGAGGAGCTTGAGCACGCAAAGGCAAGAGGTGCAAAGATCTACGCAGAGCTTTCAGGTTACGGATGTTCAAGTGATGCACACCACATCACAGCACCTGAGGAGTCAGGTGAGGGACCAGCAGTTGCCATGACCAATGCGGTTAAGGATGCAGGACTTCCACTTGATGCGGTTCAGTACATCAATGCTCATGGTACAAGCACACATCTGAACGATCTTGTTGAGACACGTGCTATCAAGAAGGCATTTGGCGATCACGCAAAGGACATCAAGATCAATTCAACAAAGTCTATGACAGGACATCTTCTCGGTGCAGCAGGAGCCATCGAGTGTATTGCCTGTGTCAAGAGTATAGAGGAAGGTTATATCCACAGAACAAGAGGCCTTGTGGAGAGCGAGGAGGAGCTTGATCTGGATTATTGTAAGGAGCCATGCGAGATGGACGTTGATGTTGCGATCAGCAACTCACTTGGATTTGGCGGACACAATGCATGTATCGTCTTACAGAAGTATAAGGAGCAGTAAATATCATGTTATTTATCAAAAAAAAGGCAAAGGATGCCGAGATAATTGCAGCAAAGGCTGCAGAGGAGGCAAAGGCTGCTGAGGGAATTCAGGAAGCACCAAAGGTGGAGCTTGTAAAGTGCCCTAAGTGCGGAAGAGAAGTTGAGAAGGAAAGAGTGAAGAACGCAAAGTACATTTGTTATGAGTGCGGTTCTTACTTCAGAGTTAAGACCAAGAACAGAATAAGAATGGTCACAGATCCAAAGTCATTTGAGCCATGGTTTGAGGATATGCCAAGCTCAAATCCTCTTGGAACAGAGGGATATGAGGATAAGGTTGCGGCTGCACAGGCCAAAACAAACCTCAAGGAGGCTGTTACTATAGGAAAGGCAACCATCAATGGTGAGCCTGCTGTAGTTGGTGTATGTGATGCAAGATTCCTCATGAGCAGCATGGGATATGTTGTGGGTGAGAAGATTGCCAGAGCTGTCGAGAAGGCTACAGAGGAGAAGCTTCCGGTATTCATGTTCTGCTGTTCAGGCGGTGCACGTATGCAGGAGGGAATCATTTCTCTGATGCAGATGGCCAAGACATCCGCTGCATTCAAGAAACATTCTGATGCAGGACTTCTGTATGTATCTATTCTTACAGATCCTACAACAGGTGGTGTTACAGCCAGCTTTGCAATGCTTGGAGATATTATCCTTGGAGAGCCAGGTGCGCTCGTAGGATTTGCAGGACCACGAGTTATCAAGCAGACTATTGGTCAGGAGCTTCCAGAGGGCTTCCAGAGATCAGAGTTCCTTGTTGAGCATGGTATCATAGATGGCATAATCACAAGAGACAAGATGAAGGACACAATGTATGATCTCATCGTCACACATAAGCAGAGACAGGGCTATGCTAACTTTGACAGTGCTGTTGAAGATGAGAAATTTGACATAAGCGAGATCCTCAAGGAGAGACTCAAGGATGACGAGCCTAAGACTCCGTGGGAGAAGCTCAGAGGTGCTCGTCAGATGAGCAGACCTTCAGGTTTCGACTATGTGAAGTATATATGCGATGATTTCCGTGAGATCCACGGAGACAGAACAATGAATGATGATAGAGCCATTGTGGGTGGTATCGGTCATATAGATGGACAGCCTGTAACAGTTATATCACAGGTCAAGGGAGCTTCCATGGCAGAGTGCATGGAGAGAAACTTTGGTATGCCTCTTCCTGATGGCTACAGAAAGGCTCTTCGTCTGATGAAGCAGGCTGAGAAGTTCGGCAGACCTATCATTACATTTGTAAATACACCGGGTGCGTTCTGTGGACTTGAGGCTGAGGAGCGAGGAATGGGTGAAGCCATAGCGAGAAATCTCTATGAGATGTCATCACTCAAGGTTCCTGTACTCTGTATCCTTATCGGAGAAGGCGGAAGCGGTGGAGCACTTGCCCTTGCAGTCGGCAATGAGGTATGGATGCTTGAGAATGCGACATACTCAATCCTTTCACCTGAGGGATATGCGTCTATCCTCTGGAAGGACAGCAACAGAGCTGAGGAGGCTGCAGAAGTTATGCAGATTACAGCGCAGGATCTCAAGAGACTGAACGTTATCGAGCAGGTCGTACCTGAGTACGGCGGAGCAGATGAGCAGTCAGTTCCATATATAGGCAAGTACCTTAAGATGAACATTAAGGAATTCCTCAAGAAGTATTCAGACAAGACTCCTGAGGAGATCGCACAGGACAGATACGACAGATTCAGAAATCTGTAGATCACAGATATACTATAGATGAAAGGCATTTCTCAAGTGAGAAATTTATCTCACGGGGAATGCCTTTTATTCATGCATATGTTGAAGTGATGGTGTTTTTTTGGTAAACTTTATGTATATGGCTGAAGATACAGCTTGAATTGGAGGAGCGTTTATGAAGAAACAGATAAAGGTTACTTTGATAGTTATCGTGGCCGCCATCATTGCGGCAGCAATCATATGGTACGTGATGTACCTGCGGGGCAAGGAGCAGGATCTGCTGACACCTGTGGGAACACGTGCAGAATTTATCGGTGATACAGACAAATATCCTACCATGCTTACAGCGAAGGGGACTCAGATCCTGAATGCAGACGGAGAACAGGTTGTTCTCAAGGGTGTGATGGTTCCAGAGTCGCGCAGTCTGTATGAGGAGAAGAAGTTTAATGAGGATTTCTACAAGGATGTATTTGCCAAGGGTGGTAATGCCATAAGGGTGCCAATAAGCCCTGTGGAGTACAAGAATGACGATTACTATATGTGGAGATATCTTGACCGCATAGTTACCTGGGCCGGAGAGAACGATAACTATGTTATTCTCGACTGGGATTATACAGGTAACCCGATAGATGGTTCCGGGGATGAGATGCCGGATCTCGACGAGAATCCGCTGGATTATTCTGCTGAATTCTGGAAGAACATTGCGGATTATTTCAAGAACACTCCAAATGTTATATTTGAGATATACAATGAGCCGGTTGGCATGAGTGATTCAGAGTGGAAGAGATGCGCGGAGAGCCTTATAGGAGTTATAAGGGATGCCGGCGCAAAGCAGCTTATAATCGTTGGAAGTCCGGATTACTGTTATGATCTCGGATGGCTTGACGAGCTCGGCGTGAAGAATGACAATACTGCGTTCTCTGTTCATGTTTACCCGGACAAGGTGTTCTGGCAGAAGTTCCTGTCGGGCTATGTGACAAGTTATCCTCTTATAGTGACAGAGTGGGGATATGCAGACGATGATGTCGAGGTCAAGAATGAGAAGCTGAAGGGCACCAGAAATGTATTTGGAATAAAATTTACCAGATATCTGGAAAAGCATGATATAGGATGGATTGCAGTTGGATATGACGATACGGTGGAGCCATCCATGTTTACTAAGGGATATAAGAAACTCACAAAATGGGGCGAGTATGTGACTGAGCTGCTTGGAGACAAGGAAGAATAAAGAGAATAACGGATAAAAGGGAGAAAATATATAATGGCAATCAGAATATTAGGAACAGGAAGCTACCTTGCGGAGAAAGAGGTATCAAATGATGAGCTTGCAAAGTATGTTGATACATCTGATGAGTGGATATCTTCAAGAACAGGTATAAAGAACAGAAGAATAGCTGTTAAGGAGACAACGACGAGCATGGCTGCTGAGGCTGCTGAGAGAGCACTTGAGATGGCAGGGAAGTCCGCAGAGAATGTGGAGCTTATAGTGCTTGCCACAGTCACTCCGGATTATTACACACCAAGCGGGGCGTGTCAGGTTCAGGCGGCTATAGGTGCGGATAAGGCGATTGCGTTTGATGTGAATGCGGCATGCTCGGGCTTTGTATTTGCCCTCAATGTTGCAAAGATGTATATAGAGACAGGGTTTGTGAAGAATGCTCTTGTAATAGGTTCGGAGACGCTGTCAAAGATACTTGACTGGAATGACAGAGGTACATGCGTATTGTTTGGAGATGGCGCAGGTGCCGCTTATATAGAGGAGTCTGACAAGGGAATCATAAGCATTGTCCAGGGTTCAATCGGCAAGAAGGGTATGGTGCTAAACTGCGAGAGCAGAAAGACCAACAATATATTTGTAAAAGATGAGATCAATCATGACTATCTGTATATGGATGGACAGGAGGTGTACAAGTTTGCGGTGAGACAGTGTCCTAAGTGCCTCCAGGAGGCTCTTGACAAGGCTGGAATGACCGTCGACGATGTGGATTACTTCGTACTCCACCAGGCAAATGTAAGAATTATTGAATCTGTTGCCAAGAGACTTAAGGCACCGCTTGAGAAGTTCCCTACGACTCTCGACTACACAGGAAATATGTCTGCGGCGAGTGTACCTGTACTTCTCGACCAGCTCGTGAGGGAGCACGGCCTGAAGCGCGGCGACAAGATCGCCATGTCGGCATTCGGCGCAGGGCTCACATACGGCGCTGTGGTTATGGAGTGGTAGAGGCTTTAACACCTGTAATTTTTGAGGGCGGAACGGAGCTCCTTGTAGTTTGGGAGTATTTTTTCTACCTCGGCCCAGAAAAGTGCGGAGTGGTTCATCTGCTTTCTGTGACACAGCTCGTGGACTACCACGTAGTCTATGATTTCGGGAGTGGTGTTCATCAGTGCACAGTTGAAATTCAGGTTACCGGAGGAGCTGCAGCTTCCCCAGCGGGTCTTCTGATGCCTGATGGTGATCCTTCCGTAAGTCACGTCTATTATCTGAGCAAAATGTTCTACACGTGAAGGAATATATATCCGAGCCTGTTCTGACAGTGCCTTTATATCGGCATCTGTCAGGGCAGTGCTTGGATTTTTTTCGTCTGACATATTGGAAATTCTTTTCTGCATGATTTCCAGATGGCTGCGGATCCAGTTTTGTCTGGAATCCACAAAGCTTTGGATCTGACTGTCGGTCATTCTGAGGGGCGCACGAACCTTTATGTTGAGGTCTCTGTCTATCTCGATACAGATAGATTTGCGCCTGCTCCTGACGACAGAATATTCGAATTTATCAGAATTGTTCATGGCATATTACCTGTCTTTGATAGGTACGTAGTCCTTAGGCTCTACAAGACTTGGATAAGCCGGACGCATTATCTTGTAGCTGTTGATCAGCTCCTCCATACGATGCGCACTCCATCCAACCACTCGGCCAATGGCAAATAGTGGTGTGTAGAGGGCGTAAGGGATCTTGAGCATCTTGTATAACAATCCGCAATAGTAATCTATGTTGATGCACACACCCTTGTAGATCTTGCGCTCCTCGGCAATGACCTCAGGTGCGATGCGCTCTATGAGCTCGTATAATTTGAATTCGTCCTTCTCGTGCTTCTCCTCGGCGAGCTTTTCTACATACTCCTTGATAATGACAGCTCTTGGATCTGACAGAGAGTATACAGGCTGGCCCATTCCGTATACCACGCCCGATTTGTCAAATGCTTCGCCGCGCACGATCTTCCTGATGTACTCACGGATCTGCTCCTCGTCCGTAACATCCTCGACATTGCAGTGTATGTTCTTCATCATCTCCATGACCTTGAGGTCTCCACCGCCGTTGAGCGGTCCCTTGAGTGAGCAGAGTGCTGCTGCGACTGTGGCATATGTATCTGAGCCGGATGATGTGACAACACGTGTTGTAAACGTAGAGTTGCTTCCGCCTCCGTGTTCCATGTGGAGAACAAGGGCAAGATCGAGAACCTTTGCCTCAAGCTGTGTGTACTTTCTGTCTGAACGGAGCATGCTCAGGATATTCTCCGCAAATGAAAGCTCAGGATTCGGCTTGTGTATATAACAGCTCTTGCCAAGCTCATAATGTCTGTATCCCTGGAAAGAATATACAGCGAGTCTTGGGAATACACTTATTATCATAAGACACTGCTGAAGAACGTTGTCCAGAGATATATCCGTCTCAGACTTATCGTATGATCCGAGGGCAAGGATGCTCTTGGTCATATTTGAAATGATATCCTTGGTAGGGTTCTTCATTATGACATCTTGTATAAAGTTGTGTGGAAGGTCGTATGCAAGGTTGAGGACCTGTTTGAACTTGGCAAGCTCATTCTCGTCCGGAAGCTTTCCAAACAGTAACAGATATGTACACTCCTCGAAACCGAATCGTCCTTCCTTTGTAAATCCGTCTATCAACTGGCGGATCTCGTAACCTCTGTAATATAATTCACCGTCAGCAGGAGTATGCTTTCCGTCCTCCATTGTATACGCCCGGCTTAGTGAAATGTTGGTGATGCCGGCATTTATTCCTATTCCATTCAGATCACGAAGTCCACGCTTTACGCCGTATTCCTCGTAGAGGTTGTTATCTATGGTATCGTTCTCAATACAGAGACCAAGACGCTCCTTCGTAAATGAACTAAGATTATTGATTGACATATATAATACTCCTTTCAGGTAAGTCTTCATTGAATTATCTCACTTATTTACAACTATTGCAATCCGAAATGATTGTATGGGTGTAAAATATTATGTATAATGTACTGAGAATAAAGTTAAGACAAATGTTTTAGGAGGGAATATAAATTGGCAGACAGACAGGATATGGGGCAGAATAAAGGGAGCGCAGGAGCTCATAAGGGAACTGTGAGCCGTGCAACAACGAGCAGTGTGAAAAAGACACAGCCGGGCAAGGGAGTAGCGTCAGGCAGTCGGTCAGCATCAGGCAGCCGTCCTGTGTCGGGAAATCGTCCGGCATCGGGCAGCCACTTATCATCGGCGAGTCGTCCGAAAAGTGCAACTGCGCAGGACAAAAGGCGCACAAGTACGGGACGTCCACTTGAAAAGTCGGTGAAGTCCGTGTCTTCAGGAAGCAAGACCAGGAGACCGGCGAATAGCAGATCGTCAACAGGTTCCGGTAAAAAATCCGCGCAGAGCAGAAATAAAAAGAAGCGATATGAGCTGAATACGAAAATGATGGTCGTGGCGGCTCTGGTGGTTGGAATAGTGCTTGCACTTGTGATCACGATGATCATGAGATCCAGCATGCTCAGGGTCAAGCAGATCCAGACGGATTATAATATGGGTGATATATTTGATATAACAAACTATATTGAGCCGGACAGCAATGATGCCAGGCTGGAATATGACAACTCAGAATTTGCACCGGATAAGCTTGGTAAGTACACCATCAAATATAAGATCAGACGTGGAAAGTTAAGCAAGACAAAAAAGGCTGTGATAAATGTTGTTGATGAGGTAAATCCATACATAGACGGCCCGGACGAGATAGACGTTTCTATGGGAACGGATATAAACTGGAGTGATTATTACAATGTCACAGATGAGGATCCGGATGTGCAGGATTCGCTTAAAGCTTCTCAGGATGTGGACACAAGCAAGGAGAGAACCGTAACAGTGACTCTCACAGCGGAGGACTGGGCAGGCAACAAGGCGTCCAGACAGATCACCGTAAATGTACTCAAGAGTAACTTTGATGAGTAGGGTGTGAACGAAATAAAATATCTTGAAAAATGACAGAAAAAAGCTCAATGCTGACGGGGATGAAATCCGAAAGCATTGAGCTTTTTGATTTTAGTATTTTATGAGATAGGCGGCTTTCTCAGCTCTGCATCCAGCTCTGAGTTGTCAACCACTGTTGTCTTGGTCTTTTTAACCTTTTCCTTTTTCTTCTTCGATCTGCTCTTGTGTATGTTCTTGATGAGCATTACCACCAGAAGCAGGATGAGACCTATGCTTATGAGGACTACGGATAAACCGTATTTGTCCAGTATCTTGTCGATTATGTTGTAGCTTGACTTCTCCCACAGTCCATCCGCTTCAAGATCTGCCTGAACCTTTGAGAGGCAGTACTTTGTTCCGGTACACTTTGGTATACCCGGAAGTCTTGATGTGATGGCTGTAAGGTTGCTTGCCTGTTCGTCGGTTACATTGAAGTATGTATATGACAATGCCTCCTTACCTGTTGTGGTTATAGGATCGTCCAGACCGAGATTGATGAGATACCACTCTCCGCCGAGATAAACGGCATTCCATGCACAGTTGTTGATGTAACTCTCTTCTTTGAGCTGCTTCTGTGTGTCCATCGAGTCGTCCAGAAGATCTGAATTCTGTCCCTCAATGTACAGACATGGCACACCGACGTAATCCATAATGGCCTTGAAAGCCTTTGCATATCCGTAGGTGACTGCCGACTGATACTTGGAGTTGAACACGCCGTCTGCGGTGTATGCGTATATGTTGTCCTTGCTCTTAGATGTTGCATCTGAGGCATAATAAACTTTGTTGATGATCGAATTATGTATGAGATATACCTTCTCGTAATCCTTTGCGCTCTCATCCAGAGAAGCTGCATAATTCTTGACGGTCAGGTCAAAGTTGTTCTTGTATATGGAACGTGTATCTCCGTTGGCATACAGTGAATAGCACTCGATGGTGAGAGCTGTATATCTGAGTTCTCCCGAGGATTCCTGCTTGCACTGATAGCTGTCGGACATCCAGAAATACTCAGGATGATCGGCGAGTACAGCGTTGACGATCTGATCCATTCCATCGTTTCCGATAACTTCCCAGTCTTTGTTGCTGACCGACAATGTAAATGCTGTGTAATATCCGCCGTCCTGATAAGAAGCATTGGATGTCGACTCGTTGAATTTCTGAGCTGCATCGTTGATCTGTTTGTAGACGGTTCTGTACGCACTGTTGTCAAACTGGTCATAGAAATAAGTTCTGCCATCTATGGTATCGGTTTTGTTACTGCTGTCCGTATCATCTGTATCCGCCGCCTTTGCGACATATGGAGAAAATGATAATATCATGGTAAGCGTAAGCAGCAGTACAAGAAATTTTTTCTTCATAACTGGAACACACTCCTTCTTTTGCTTATGCAAAGCCCCTTTATATACTTCCTTCAATAATAACACATTATGGTTATTATTGCCAGAGAAAATGGGTTAAAGCGGTTGGATTTTGCTTCGCATATGTGTATAATAGTAAAAACCTGATGGTTAACGGATGGAAGGAGGAAACACATGGCTTCCAGTTGCGATATGTGTGCACACTATGTGTACGATGACGAAGATGATTTTTATGAGTGCCTGGTGAATATGGATGAGGATGACTTTGCCAGATTTGTGGCAAGAGGCTACGACAATTGTCCGTATTTTCAGTTGGATGATGAATACAGGATAGTGAGACATCAGATGTGACGATTGAAGAAAAACGGGAGATGTGCAGCAGCGCGTCTCCCGTTTTTCTGGCAAATGATCAATGTGATCAGTTCTTTTCAAATGACTCCGCCAGCTCCGTGAGATACACATACCTCTCCAGAAGCTGATCCAGCTCTGATTCAAGCTGTTCCTTTTTCTGCGTGAGTTCGTTAAGCTTCACGAAATCTGACACAGAGTTGTTGATATCGGTCTCCGTCTGCTCTATCTCAGCTTCTTTCTGGGCGATGGTGTCCTCTATGGTGTCATATTCCCTCTGCTCATTGAAGGAGAACTTTTTCTTCACGGATGGATTCTGCGTTTTCTTTTTCTGGGCAGGTTCCTTGTCCGCTGTGCTGACACGCTCCGGCTTTGTCTGGGTATTTGCCCCTGCCGATGTGCTGTTGGCAAATGAACCGTGGGTCAGATAATAATCGGTATAACCGCCCTCAAACTGTGAGATCCCGCCGCAGCCGTCAAACACCAGAAGCTTTCTTATGACTCTGTCCAGAAAATATCTGTCGTGTGATACGACTATCAATATGCCCTGGAAGGAATCGAGATAGTCCTCAAGTATACACAGTGTGGAAATGTCCAGATCGTTGGTCGGCTCGTCAAGGATCAGTACATTTGGAGATGATACGAGAACCTTCAACAAATACAGTCTTCGCTTCTCGCCTCCTGAGAGCTTCTCTATGCGCTGGTGCTGCAGAGTGCCGTCAAATAAAAATCTCTCACACATTGTGGATGCTGACATGAGACCTTCGGTGGTCTGGATATACTCTGCGGTTTCTTTGACGTAGTCGAGTACCTTCATGTTGGGATCCAAGGCTTCATTTTCCTGAGAGAAATATCCTATCCTTACGGTGTCTCCGATCTCTATGGTTCCGCTGTCCGGCTTGGTGACACCGGTTATGAGCTTCATGAGCGTTGTCTTGCCACAGCCGTTTGGGCCAACAACACCTATCCTGTCAGTCCTCAGGAAGTTGTATGAGAAGTCCGTTATGACCGGACTTGGTCTGCCCGGCCAGGTCTTGGCTATATGGGAGAGCTCTATTGTTTTGTTTCCCAGCCGGCTCGCGATTGAGCTCATGGTAACAGACTGAGTTTCCTTTATAAGCTCCTCACTTGCAAGCTTCTCATATCTCTGGATATGGGCTTTCTGCTTTGTGCTTCTGGCTCTAGCACCTCTCTGCATCCATGCGATCTCCTTGCGCAGGATATTCTGATGTTTGTTCTGAGTGGCAAGTGCGATGTTCTCACGCTCTGCCTTCAGCATGAGATAGCCTTCGTAGTTGGTATTGTAGCTGTAGGTTTTGCCTTTGTCGATCTCTACTATGCGGTTGCACACCTTGTCAAGAAAGTATCTGTCGTGGGTGACCATGACCAGAGCGCCCTTGTAGTTGTTAAGGTAATCCTCCAGATATTCTGTCATATCGTTGTCGAGGTGGTTGGTGGGCTCGTCCAGAACAAGAATGTCACATCTTGACAGCAGTGCCGCAGCCAGAGCGACCTTTTTTCGCTGACCTCCTGAAAGTGTGCTCACCATGAGGCTGGTGTCGTCAAATCCGAGACGGTGAAGAAATGCCTTGGCATCACCCTCTATGCTCCATTTGTTCTCCTCGTCGACATTTGCAGTGATGACATAGTCGTATATGCTGACCTTCTCTGCGAAGTCGGGGGTCTGTGGAAGATATTTTATGACCACGTTGTTTCCCTTTGACAACTGTCCTGAATCACATTCGTCTATGCCGGCTATGATCTTGAGGAGTGTTGATTTACCCGTGCCGTTTACGCCTATGACACCGATCTTTTCTCCTGAATTTACTGAAAAGTCTGCGTCATCGAACAGAATCTTGTCAGTGTATGCTTTTGAAAATCCTTTTATTGTAAGTAGGTTCATATATGTTCTTATGGGGCTTTGTGCCCGCCCTTTCGTCAAAATGAGCCGTGAAAACGGCTTTGCATGTAAGTATTATTGTAATTGGGGAGAATTGACGAGTCAAGAAGCATATCATAATAGAAATACCATTTGAGAATAATTAAAAATAGACGAAAATATATAAGACCATGATCTCCACCCGACAGTATATTTGTAAAAAAACATTCCTGAATTTATACAACATGACTAAAAAATAACCTGAAAAGGCGCTTTAGGTTAATAAAAACAAGCCATTTGCACAAATTGGTTTACAAAATTACAATTTTGTAATTTGCAAATTATTCCAAAAAGTAGTATAAATTGAACATTGATTACGGACAGGAATGGAGGTAATTATCATGGAATCAACAAATATCAGGGTTAAGCTCAATTCGGTAGAGCAGGTAAGACAGTTTGTAGAGACAATGAGAAAATATGATGGAGACGTTGATGTATATTCATCCAACAGGAATTATCTTGTAGATGGCAAATCAATACTGGGAGTTTTTAGTCTTGGACTTGATCAGGAACTCACAGTAAAGTTCTATAACGGAGCGACAGAGTCGTTTATAAATACATTACAGCCATTTATGCTGGCTGCATAAGGAGTATTTATTACAATAATTTTCATAGTTAATTCGTGGTCTGTATGCATTGACACATTCGTTGATGGAGTGTTAGAATGTCCTTATAAATATTAAGAGATATTAGGGGGCGCAGCCAATGCAGATTACAGAGATGAAAGCTAAAGTTAACACTATGGATGACATCAAGAAGTTTGTTGCATACCTGAATCAGTTTCCAAATGATGTTGACGTTTCATCAGCTCAGTACGTCGTAGATGGAAAGTCAATCTTAGGTGTGTTCAGTTTAAATCTTGAGAAGCCACTTACAGTGAAATTTCATGGAGAAGTTGCACCAGAGCTTCAGGCAAAGCTTGATGAGTTTAAGTGCTAATTCTATAGGATACATAAGAAAGCTTAGAAAAGCAGGCTGCAGATTTTCTGCAAGCCTGCTTTTCCTATGCTGTGAGACAAGTGTCAGGAGGGATGATTATGATATACGAAGCGGATCAGGGGTTGGAATACCATATAAAGGTAAATGAGGATATGATAGGCCAGTATGTTATCATGCCGGGGGATCCTAAGAGATGTAAGGCGATAGCAGCGTATCTCGAAGATGCGGAGCTGGTGGCGGACAGCAGGGAATTTGTCACGTATACAGGCTATCTGGATGGAGAGAAGGTCAGTGTCACGTCCACAGGTATAGGCGGCCCGTCGGCGGCCATAGCCATGCAGGAGCTGGTGCACGCCGGTGCCCACACTTTTATCAGGGTTGGAACCTGTGGCGGTATGCAGACTGAGATCGTCGGCGGAGACGTGGTGATCGCCACGGGAGCTGTCAGGATGGAGGGCACGTCAAGAGAGTATGCGCCTATAGAGTACCCTGCGGTTGCGGATATAGATGTGGTGAATGCGCTCAGAGAGTCAGCAGGAGCACTTGGAGTGACGGCACACACAGGTGTGGTTCAGAGCAAGGACTCATTTTATGGACAGCATTCGCCGGGAATCATGCCGGTTGGATATGAGCTTATGAACAAATGGGAAGCGTGGAAGAAGATGGGCTGCAAGGCCTCTGAGATGGAATCTGCTGCATTGTTCATAGTTGGAGCGTTCCTGCGGGTCAGGGTCGGTGCGTGCTTCCTTGTGGTGGCGAATCAGGAGAGGGCTGCAGCCGGTCTTCCGAATCCTGAGGTACACGACACCGATAAAGCCATACGTGTGGCTATTGAAGCTGTGAAGAAGCTTATCAGAACTTGAATACACGACCTATGTCTGTCTTGTAGCTTTCAAGATAGTCAAGGATCTCATCTGAATTATCCATGACGGTATATATCTCGTTGGTCGCAGGCGTCATAAAGCCTTTGTCCGACGTCTCTTTGAGCATGGACAGAAGATGATCGTAGAATCCGTTCTGATTGAAAATTACGATTGCTTTGCCGTGACGTCCGAGCTGCTTGAGCGTGAGGATCTCAAAGAATTCCTCGAGAGTGCCAATTCCACCGGGCGTTACGATGAAAGCGTCTGCCTTATCTTCCATGATCTGTTTGCGCTCTCTCATGGTCTCAGTGGTTATCAGCTCGGAGACATTCTCAAACAGTATTCCGTCAACATTAAAGAATGAAGGAGTGACGCCTATTATGGTGCCATTTTCCTCGTATACACCCCTTGCCACTGCGCCCATGAGCCCATTTGCTCCAGCGCCGTACACAAGAGTGTGGCCTCTTTTGGCGATTTCCCTTCCTAAATATTCTGTTTCTTCTATATAAGATCTGTCAATGTCGTTGCTTGACGCGCCGTATACACATATATTCATAAAAACCTCCGATGTGACAATGCCAGGTATTCCTGAACTGCCGTAAAAATCATTTATTAAACAGTATATAGAAGTAAATGATAATTTGGAAGAAATTATTTATAAAATAATGTAAAATCGCAAAAAAATGCGGAGCAGCCATAGGACTGCCCCGCAAAGGGAAAACATGAAAAGAATGATATGAGATTACAGAAGTTCAACAACTTTGCCCAGAACTGCGATCTCTTTTTCTTTTGCACCCATAAGGTACTTCTCAAATCTGTCCATACAGTCAACCTTGCCTGTGATGGAAGTCTTGATGAGAAGGTTTCTGGCGGTGAGCATGGTGTTCTCAACCTCCATATAATCATTCAGGATATCACCGTTGAATTCAATATATCCGTGATCCATCATGTACTTGAGTCTCTCCATCATGAGAACCTTGTGGTCATACAGGATGTGAAGAGCACGTATATCAAAGTCTGGATCCTCTGCTGAAAGCTGCTTGCCGATCTGCTTCAGAACCGCATCGTAGACATCAACCCCAAATACTGTGTCCTTAAAACGATTCCTCATCATACGGAAGTGATTCTTGGTATCCTTTGACTCAAGGTACTCGATGATGGTATCCTTGATATACTGTGTGTCGAGTTCGTAGTATGTATCAGCCAGATTCTTCTGGATCACGTATATTCCACGGCGTCCCTTGTAGTCGTCCTTGAAAATATGATCCTCCTGGGCTGTGATGGTGTCGTAGCCGTTTCTCACATCTGAGTATGATACTTTTGAGTAGGAATAATGCTCGCCAAATGTGAAATCTCCAACATAGAACTGCTGCTCCTCGTCGTCATATCCGTAGATGAAGAGCTCGTGTGGGAATTTGTAGTCGGCACCGGAATCGCAGAGGATCTTAGCCTCGTCAAATACTCCGTATACATATCCGCCCAGATTGATGGTCTTCTTGATGAAAGTGAGAATATCTCCGCAGTAGCTCTCCACCTGCTCCTTTGTCATGAGAGAGAAGAGAAGATAAGGGCATTCCTTAAGTGAACTGCTTCCCGGCATCATATCTGCAAGAAGCATCTCATCTCCTGTGAAGATCTCTTCGATGTTGTAACATCTTAACTGTATATAATTGCTGAATATCCAATTCTTGGCTTTCTCGTCGTCCCCTATGATCGAGAAAAGTGTGGCATGCCACTGCCAGGATGTTATCATTGGATAGCTTATTGGCAAAATCTTTTTGCTCATGTGCTTATTACCTCCATTTCATATTAAGATTACGTGATGTTAGCTGACCTTGGCTGCTACAGCCTTGACTACATCGTTCATGTCATAGTAGAGGCCAAGTGCAAGCTCAGAATCATCAAATTCAATGTTAAAAGCCTGCTCAAGTCCGACGATGAACTGAATGATGGAAACGGAATTCACGCCATATTCGGTGGTGAGTTCTGCAGTCATGTCCAGCTTGCCCGCATCTATGTCTGGAAGAATATCAGAAAAAACCTCCAATACTTTTTTTGTTAATGTGTCTTTGTCCATTTCAAACCTCCCATTCGTTTTGATATGTTACCAATGCACGTTACTTATATTTTAATGTGTTTGACAGTATTTTTCAATAAAATTATTCAATCCGTACAGAAATATTTGTGCATTTTTGTGTTAAATGTTAAAATTACCGTGAAGTATATGGTGTAAAATATGGTATAGTTGAATAAAATATTATATTTTTTTTAAAAAAATCAGACAGTTGATGTAAAATATAGAACAACAATATACGATAAGGCAGGGTGATGGACATGAAGATAGTTGTTCTGGATGGATGTGCGGCGAATTCCGGCGATATTAGCTGGGACAGTATTGGCAAGTATGGCGAGCTGACGGTGTATGACAGAACCGACAGGTCAGAGGTGGTCTCAAGGATAGGCGATGCGGAGATCATAACAACGAACAAGACGGTGATAGACAGGGCTGTGATCGAGGCCTGTCCGAACCTCAGATATATAGGTGTGCTTGCCACCGGCTACAATGTGGTCGATGTGGAGGCGGCACATGAGCACGGCATAGTGGTTACAAATGTTCCGGCATACAGTACGGATGCTGTGGCGCAGTTTACATTTGCACTGCTTCTGGAACTGGCAAACAGGGTCGGGGCGCATGATGCGTCAGTGAAGGACGGTGGCTGGGTGAGAAGTAAGGATTTCTCCTACAGTGTGATGCCGACCATGGAGCTTGCGGGCAAGACTATGGGTATCATAGGCTATGGCAGTATAGGTATGAAGGTGGCAGAGATCGCACATGCATTTGGCATGAGGGTGCTGGTGAACAGCCGGACGAGGAAAGCCCTGCCGGATGGCGATTGGATAAGCTGGGCTGAGAGGGATGAACTGTTCGCACAGTCGGATGTGATAAGCATACACTGTCCTCTGTTCCCTGAGACGGAGGGAATGATAGACAGGAGTGCGATAGGCCGGATGAAGAAGACTACATTCATCATAAACACTGCCAGAGGCGGCTGCATAGTGGAGAAGGATCTGGCAGATGCCCTGAACGAGGAACGTATAGCTGGAGCCGCGGTGGATGTCATAGCACAGGAGCCTATGGCGGCGGACAATCCGCTTCTCACGGCAAAGAATGTGATCATAACACCACATATCGCCTGGGCACCGAAGGAGGTCAGGGAGAGACTTCTCAATATAGCGGGTGGCAATATAGAGGCGTTTCTCAATGGAAAGCCTGTAAATACAGTATAAAAAGAATAAGATTAGCCATAGAGCAGAAATTTAGCTGTAAGAAGAAAGGATAGATCAGGAAGATGGAGAGCAGTTCTTTTGAGGATGTGAACAGACTGGTTAGGTCTGAACTGTATGAGCACATGGATCCGGAATTTGGCAAATATCTGGCCATGAACCTTCCGGGCTGTGGCAATATAATAGGTGTGAGGCTGGATGACCTGAAGGAGGTAGCCAGACAGATAGCCGACATAAATTGGAAGGAGTATCTGAAGCATGCGCCGGATGATACGCTGGAGGATGTGGTCATTCAGGGGCTTGTCCTTGGATTCGCACAGGGCAAGCTGGAGGAGATACTTGCATATGCCGATGAATTTGTTCCCAAGATAGACAACTGGTGGGTGTGTGACTCGTTCTGCAGTACATTTGTGGCGGCATCCATGTACCCGGAGATAGTGTGGGAATTCATCATGAAGTATATGGGAGATTCCGAGCTGAATCCTGCGTGGAGAAAGAAGGAGGAGGCAGAGATTCCAGAGGGACAGGGAGGCATCGCAGTAGGAACCTGGCAGGATATGTCCGATGACTTCAGACTCAGGTTCGTGGCTATCATGCTGAAGTGCTACTTTGTGAATGACAAGTATATCGACAAATGCCTTTATGCATTTGAACATATGCAGGATGGCGGCTACTATGCAAAGGACGGTGTAGCCTTTGGCCTGGCGGAGAGCTATTTCGTGTTCCCGGACAAGACGATTGAGTACATAAAAGGTGCACAGTTTGACAGGCAGATTTTGGAGATGACTAAGAACAAGATAGAGAAGATATACAGGCTGCCGGAAGCGGATGTGAACAGGTTTGCGGAAGTTATAAATGAATATTAAAATTAAGAGAAGGACATTATATTTGCAGGAGGAATTCTTATGAGAAATTTGAATGCGGATATGGATGTCCTTTTTGCTTTGACTGGGATCAATAATATTGAAAATGAGTTTATGGTGGCAATGGTGCTGGTGATTGTCTGTTTGGCGGCTGCGGTATGTCTGACCGTATGGATAAGAAAATACGTCAGGGGAAATGCCTCAGGCAGTCTGGAAGATAGTCAGGATGAGCGGGAGGACAGGGAGTATTCATCGGAGGATAACTACATCGATGGTGATGCTGTAGCCATTGCCATTGCTGGAGCTTTGGGAGGAACAGCAAATATTTACAGTCTGAGGAGCAGTGATACAAGACTTAGAGTTACGGTGAACAACGGGGCGCTGGTGGACAGGAGAAGACTGAAAGCCACAGGAGCTCTGGGAATACTGGCAAAGGGTAGGCAGGTGCAGGTATTCTATGAGGATCAGGTGGAAAGGATATGCCGAGAGCTTGGAAGATATATAGATGGACACAGGAAAGATAATATTGAACAGGAGGCTGAGATTGATTATGAAAGAGTGCTTAAGAAGGTGTATGTGCCTGTTGAAGGTGATGTTGTGCGCGTATCTGATATACATTGCCTACAGAACCTGGGAGACGGGAGTGTCGGCTTGTGTGCGATTCGAGCCACACGGGGAGAGATCAGAGCGCCGTTTGACTGCAAGGCTGGATATAGTAAAGCCGGAGAAGGTCAGATAGAGTGTACATCTGAGGAAGGATACGTAGTCAGGATATATCTGATATCAGAGATCGACACCGGATGGCAGAGGACACAGAGCTATGTAGATATAAGACTTACATGTGGTGATGGTGAGAAGGTGCGAAAAGGAAGGCTGCTTGCAGAGTATCCATATGAGACGCTTGCTGGCAGAGGCGAAACTGTATATGCTGTGCTGGAGGTACATTCCGATGAAAATGCTGATACAGGTCATTCTGGTGGTATAGATAAAGGATATCAGCTTAAGATAAATAGGAGAGAGAAAGTGAATTATGAATATGTGGCATGCGAGCTTGTCGTCTGAAAAGCTCACATGCCATTTATTTACGCTCTGGTTGCCCTGTCTATGATCCCAGCAAGGGTATCTATGACCATAGCGGCATCCTGATCTTTGTATTTCAGGAAAGTATAAGCACAGCCTTGTACGAACATTGACACCTCAACATTCTTGGCAAGGTCATCTCTGAACTCGGGACGGGCGTCATATATCTTCTCCTTGATGAGGGCGTCGAGCTTGTTGGTCAGGACTCCATAGCTTCTATTGTCATCAGGAAAGAGTATGGAGAACAAATGTCCCTGGTTGATAAATGCGTTGCATAACTGCCTGCTTGCTTCTGCAGGATTGGTAAGCATATATTCTGGATTTGGAATGTCACCGATGAGGGACAGAAGAGCATCATTTTCGAGGTATTCCGACAGATCATATATATCCTGAAAATGCAGATAGAAAGTCTGCTTGCTGATATTGGCCTTTTCTGTGAGTTCCTTCACTGTGATCTTCTCCACAGGTTTGGTGGCACGCAGTTCGATAAATGCGCTGAATAAGCTGTTGCGTGTACGCTGAATCCTTCTGTCCATAAAAGCTCCTTTCTGATCATACAAAAGCTGTACGCGGGTAATGATTATAAATGGCTGTAAGCGCCCTGATGATGCTCTATGCATTATAATATAGAATACAACAAAAGAAAGATATAGTCAAAAAAACGTATATACATATTAAATCTAATTGTCAATAATTGTCTGGAGTAAATTATTTTACTTTTATCAAAAAACGAATATTCATATAGCGGATGTGCAACGGTATACTGAAGGTAATTTACTACAGTCAAGAAATGACTGAGAGGGCTTGGATGATGGAACTTGAATACTAACTTTGTATGGAGGAAAAGTTATGGATTTGTATGAGTTTTATTCGGGAAGGTGCTTTGATGCCTACAATGAGCTCGGCGCACACGTTGTGAAGGAGAACGTGGGCAAGAGCAGGAGGAAAGCAGTGACAGGAGTGGACTTTGTGACGTATGCACCGAATGCGGAGTCGGTGACGGTTACAGGTGAGTTCAATTCATGGGGAGAGACTGCCATGGAGAGGTGTTACGATGGCAGCTTTTTCAAGTGTTTTGTGCCGGGGGCAAAGGCCGGACAGATGTATAAATATAAGATATACCAGAGAGATGGATATTGTGTGGATCACTGTGATCCGTATGGATTCGGCATGGAGCTGAGACCGGCATTTGCATCTATAATAAGAGATATGGATGAGTATACATTTGGCGATGCAAGATGGATGAGGACACGGAATGAGTGCAAGGGTGGTCCGCTCAATGTGTATGAGATGCACATGGGCTCATGGCACTGCAAGCCGGTGTATGATGAGAATGGAAAACAGCTGACACCGGAAGAAGTCATTGAGACTGACCGAGTTGCTGAGGGTTGGTATACATACAGAGAGATAGCACCGATGCTTGTGGAATATCTGAAAGAGCAGGGCTACAATTATGTGGAGTTTATGCCGCTTTCGGAGCATCCATGTGATGAGTCATGGGGCTACCAGAATACCGGATTCTTCAGTCCGACGGCTAGATACGGAACGGCGGATGACCTGAAGTTCCTCATCGACACGCTTCACAAGAACGGCATAGGTGCCATCATGGACTATGTGCCTGTGCATTTTGCACTGGATGGATATGGACTTGCAAAGTATGACGGAACCAATCTGTATGAGCATCCGACCGATGATGTGGGCTATAGCGAGTGGGGTAGTAAGAATTTCATCCATTCCAAGGGAGAAGTTCAGACATTTCTCAAGAGTGCGGCGAATTACTGGCTCACAGAGTATCATTTTGATGGCCTAAGAATGGATGCCATCAGCAGGATAATCTACTGGATGGGCGACGAGTCTAGAGGTGTAAATGACAGGGCGGTTGAGTTTATAAAGGGGCTTAACCAGGGACTTAAGGACAGACACCCGTCATGTATTCTCTGCGCCGAGGATTCCACGGACTACAAGGGAACCACCAAGGAAGTCGGATACGGCGGACTGGGATTTGACTACAAATGGGATATGGGTTGGATGAATGACACATTGAATTTCTTCAGAACTCTGCCGTTTTGCAGAGGCGACCAGTATCACAAGCTGACATTCTCCATGATGTATTTTTATAATGAGAGATACATGCTGCCACTCTCGCATGACGAGGTTGTACATGGCAAGGCAACCATAGCCCAGAAGATGGCGGGATCATATGAAGAGAAATTCCCAAATGCAAAGGCGCTCTACGCCTACATGTATGCGCATCCGGGCAAGAAGCTTAACTTCATGGGTAACGAGATAGCCCAGCTAAGAGAGTGGGACGAGAAGCGTGAGCAGGACTGGGATATACTGAAATACCCGAACCACGATTCATTTAACAGATTTATAAAAGATTTGAATAAGCTCTATCTGAAAGAGCCTGCGCTGTCAGGGTGGGATGATGATCCTCACGGGTTTGACTGGATACTTTGTGGCAAAGAGCAGGATGTTGTATATATATTCCAGAGAGTTATTGAGGAAAATAAGATAGTAGTAGTCATGAACCTATCAGGAAATACATACAGGGATTATCACTTCAGATACGGCGAGGGCAATTCCATGAAAGTCCTCATGAACACGGACTGGAATAAATACGGTGGAAACACTAAAGACACCGTGAAGAGTATCAAGGGCGTATGCGGTGACTTCGGCTTTGATCTTCCGGCTCTGTCTGTAATGTATTTAAAGCCGGTGGATTAGTAAAAAGGAGAGATTATGATATTAGATGTAAGCAACCTCAGCCATGGATTTGGTGACAGGGCAATATTTGAAAATGTGTCATTCAGACTTCTGGCAGGCGAGCACATAGGGCTTGTCGGCGCAAATGGTGAAGGTAAATCAACCTTCATGAATATAGTGACGGGCAGTCTCATGCCGGATGAGGGTACAGTGACCTGGGCGAAGAATGTGAAGGTCGGATATCTGGATCAGCACACGGTCCTTGAGCCGGGCATGACCATAGGCGGAGTGCTGAGGGATGCGTTCTCCAGACTTTTCGATATGGAGAAGAGGATAAATGAGATATGTGACAAGCTGGCGGAGGTCACTGACGAGGATGAGATGAACACTCTTCTTGAGGAGATGGGACTTCTTCAGGATCTTCTGGACAGCCATGACTTCTATATAATAGACTCGAAGGTTGAGGAGGTTGCCAGAGCATTTGACCTGCTGCAGCTGGGACTGGACAAGGATGTAACTGAGCTGTCGGGCGGACAGAGAACCAAGGTTCTGCTGGCGAAGCTTCTGCTTGAAAAACCGGAGATACTTCTGCTCGACGAGCCTACGAATTATCTTGATGCACACCATATAGAGTGGCTCAAGAGATACCTTCAGGAATACGAGAATGCGTTTATTCTTATATCCCATGACATTCCATTCCTGAATTCAGTTGTAAATATCATATACCATATGGAGAATTGTCAGCTCAACAGATATGTCGGCGATTATGACAAGTTCCAGGAGGTGTATGCGGTGAAGAAATCCCAGCTTGAGGCTGCGTACAGAAAGCAGCAGCAGGAGATATCTGAGCTGAAGGATTTTGTGGCGAGAAATAAAGCCCGGGTTGCCACAAGAAATATGGCTATGTCCAGACAGAAGAAACTTGACAAGATGGATGTCATTCAGCTTGAGCGTGAGAAACCGAAGCCTGAGTTCAACTTCAAGGAAGCGAGAACCTCTGGTAAGGTCATATTCGAGACCGATGATCTGGTGATAGGTTACAGCAAGGACAAGCCGCTTTCCAAACCGATGAATCTCCGCATGGAGCGCGGTGACAAGATAGCCATCACAGGAACGAATGGTATAGGAAAGACGACATTCCTGAAGAGTGTGCTTGGACTTATCCCGGCTATATCCGGCAAGGCGCAGCTTGGCGACTATCTGCACATTGGATACTTTGAGCAGGAGGTCAAGCCGAGTGAGAATACATGCCTGCAGGAAATCTGGGAGGAATTCCCGGGATATACCCAGTATGAGGTACGTGCGGCTCTTGCCAAATGCGGACTTACCACCAAGCATATCGAGAGCAAGGTGAAGGTCCTCTCGGGTGGCGAGCAAGCGAAGGTGAGACTTTGCAAGTTAATCAACACTGATACAAATGTGCTTCTGCTTGACGAGCCGACAAACCATCTTGACGTTGATGCCAAGGATGAATTGAAGCGTGCTCTTTCCGAGTATAAGGGGTCTATACTTCTGGTATGTCATGAGCCTGAATTTTATGATGGTCTTGTGACAGACGTGTGGAATCTGGAGCAGTACACGCTGCTCCAGTGATCAGATATTATAAAACTGTCAGGTTCAAATAGATTTTTTGAACCTGGCAATTTTTTAGCGTAAATTTGACTAATCGCAATTCCTATATTATTCTATATAGGACAGTTTAATATGGTAAAGTGCTAAAGATAAATGCGCACTCAGCGCAGAAATAGATACATCTGCTCAAAAAGTACTGTATAATCGTACGGATATAGACGCATGTGAAAAATAATATTAGGATGGAGATGTTAGATGAATATACTTGAGAGTTTAAAGGATAAATTACTTGTTGCAGACGGGGCATTTGGAACCTGTTATGTGGGAATGTACGGAGAGCAGGGAACTGTCGCTCCTGAGCTTGCAAACATGCGCCACCCGGAGCGGGTACTTGAAATCCATAAAGAGTATGTGAAGGCGGGAGCCGGGCTTATAAGGACAAATACATTTGCGGCAAATACAGCGAGCCTTGATGCTGACATGGATTATGTCATTTCAAATGTGCGTGCAGCGGTGAAGCTTGCGAAGCAGGCTGCGGACGGCGAAGCTGGAACGGATCACAAAAAGGTATACATTGCCGGAGATATAGGCCCAATACCTGCGGATGCCGGTCTCACGCTGAATGAAAGGGTGTCACAGTACAAGCTGCTGGGTGAGGCGATGCAGGACATGGGAGTGGATATCATCTGGTTTGAGACATTTCCTGAGTTCAATGTGCTCGAGCCTGTGGTGAAGCACCTGAAGGAAAGAAAGAACACGCCGGTCATGGTGTCGTTCTGCGTGAACCAGTTTGGGTACAGCAACTGTGGATTTTCGGCAAGGGCATTGCTCTCCCAGGTGGCAGGAAATCAGGACGTGGACTGCGTTGGATTCAACTGCGGAGTTGGTCCGTACCATATGCTTCAGCTTCTGAAAAAGCTGGATATAGACTGCGGAAAGCCTGTATCAGTCATGCCGAATGCGGGATACCCGAAGTTTACACAGAGCAGACTGGTGTTCAATGACAACAAAGAGGGATTCATAGATAAGATCCAGGACATAGCGGCGCTTGGTGCAGATATCATAGGAGGATGCTGCGGAACAAATCCTGAATACATACATCAGATCATGGAGCGGGTGAAAACCGGAGATATTGCAAAGGCTGCCAAGGTTCATGTGGAAAAGGTACAGGCTGACAGTGCTGTAAAGGACAATTTCCTCAAAGGACGTCTGGAGCGTGGCGGGGCAGCCACAAAAAATGCCGACGGACACAAGCATAAGCTGATTGCTGTGGAGCTGGCGCCTCCGGTGGATGTCAACGATCAGAAGCTGCTTGATGCAGCCCATATACTTAAGCAGTCACATGTGGATGTGGTGACATTCCCTGATTCGCCATCGGGAAGAACCAGAGCGGATTCCATACTCATGGCGGAGAAAGTGCATAAGGAGACAGGACTCAGGGTCATGCCGCATCTGTGCTGCCGTGATAAGAATGCCATAGCCATAAGGGGAAGCGTGCTCGGTGCACAGCTTAATGGCATAAAGGATTTCCTTGTCATAACAGGTGATCCGGTTCCGGTCATGTTCAGACAGACGACCAGGAGCGTGTTCAACTTTGATTCCGTCGGAATGATGAAGCTGCTGCAGTCTATGAACGAAGAGGTGTTCAGCGGGGATAAGATCACCTACGGCGGAGCGATCAACCAGAACAGACTTAACACAAAGTTTGAGATAGACAGAATAAAGAGAAAGATGGAAGCCGGGGCTGAATTCTTTCTGACACAGCCGGTGTTCTCCAGAGAGCAGGCACAGATCCTCAGAGACATGAAGGCTGAGACCGGCGCGACAATACTTGTGGGAATCATGCCGCTTGTCAGCAGGAGAAATGCCTTGTTCATGAAAAATGAGATGGCGGGCATAGAGATCCCGGACGAGATTATAGAGAGATACAGTGGAAATGCCACAAGGCAGGAAGGCGAGGAGTGCGGCATACAGATCGCCAGAGATATACTTGAGTACACTTCGGATTTTGCAGATGGATATTACTTCTCGTTCCCATTCAACAGAGTACATATGCTGGCACATATCGTTGACTAAAATGTGAGCCAAGGTTATTATGGAATAAGCGGTGTTGCCGGGGAAAACAGGGATTCCGGAGCAGCGCTATATAGGAGAGGCGCTGTTATATATACAGTAGATAAAATACAGGATGCGCGGGTGCGCAGAAAGGAACAGACATGGATTACAATAGTTTAAGTCTTAAGATGCATGAGGAGCACAAGGGTAAGGTAGAGGTAGTGTCCAAGGTGGCAGTGAAGAACAGAGACGATCTGAGCACGGCTTACACACCGGGCGTTGCAGAGCCTTGCAGAAAGATCCGTGACAATAAGGCTGACGTATACAAATATACATGCAAGGGCAACATGGTTGCCGTGGTATCAGACGGAACAGCGGTTCTCGGCCTGGGAGATATAGGACCTGAGGCAGCTATACCTGTAATGGAAGGAAAGTCCATACTCTTCAAGGAGTTCGGCGGAGTTGACGCATTCCCTATCTGCCTTGACACAAAGGATGTGGATGAGATCGTTGAGACAGTAAAGCGCATTGCACCTGTATTTGGCGGAATCAATCTGGAGGATATATCAGCTCCAAGATGCTTCGAGATAGAGAAAAGACTTAAGGAAGAACTTGACATTCCTGTATTCCATGACGATCAGCATGGTACAGCTATCGTTGTGTCAGCAGGACTCATCAATGCGTTAAAGCTTGTCGGCAAGCCGTTTGACGAGGCAAATGTGGTTATCAACGGAGCAGGTTCTGCAGGTATATCAATATGTAAGCTTCTGCTTCAGCTCGGTATAGGCAATGTGGTTCTCGTGGACAGGCAGGGGGCTCTGTGTCCTGGACAGGACTGGATGAATCCGGCACAGGCAGAGATGGCAGAGATTACAAACAAGGACAGACAGACAGGTTCTCTTGCCGAGATAATGAAGGGTAAGGATGTATTTGTCGGAGTTTCAGCTCCAAATATCGTGACAGCAGAGATGGTTGCATCTATGGCAGCAGATCCTATAGTATTTGCCATGGCAAACCCTACACCTGAGATCATGCCTGAGGAAGCGGCAAAGGGCGGAGTAAGAGTAATGGCGACGGGCCGTTCGGATTATCCAAACCAGATCAATAACGTTCTAGTATTCCCGGGAATATTCAGAGGTGCCCTGGACGCCAAGGCAACAGGCATAACTGAAGAGATGAAGATGGCAGCAGCCAAGGCTATCGCATCCATTGTAACAGATGATGAGCTCAAGGAGGATTACATCATTCCTGGAGCATTTGACGAGAGAGTTGCTAAGGTGGTTGCCAAGGCTGTAGCTGACGAGGCAATAAAGCTTGGAATCACAAAATAAGAATAAAAATAAAGTTTTTCGAAATATTTAGTAAATAAGTGTACTAAAAATCGCATCTTATGTGGAAAGTCCGCATGGGATGCGGTTTTTTATTTTGCGATTTTATTGTAAAGTAATATTGTTGTCCGCGGGGACGGATAGGGAGGAGAAAAAGTTGAACAGTGTTATTATTGGGCAGAGAATAAAGGATGCCCGCAAGTCTATGAACCTCACACAGAAGGAGCTGGGGTATCTTATCTATGCAGATGGCAAATATATAAGCCGTCTTGAAAATGGCGGAAGTCTGCCGAGCCTGAAGCGGCTGGTGCTGTTGTCGAGGGTGCTTAACCGCACATGTGATTATTTCATATGGGATATCGATGTGATGGAGGAGGATGTGACTCCGAGGGAGGAAATCGTTATCCGGGATGAACAGGAGCGGAAGCTTCTGCAGCTTTGGAGGGAGATATGCTGAAGATTGCTGTGTACAGTGAGGAGAAAGTAATGAGCCCGTTGTTGCAGGAGTACATGGGTATATGGCAGAGAGATGCGGGATGTGTGTGCGCTGTGAGATATTATGACAATGTGCATGCGATCATGGTCGACATGGATCTTGAAGGAATTTACGATGTAGTGGTGGTGTATCGTTCCTGGGATGTGGCCGATGTCTTGAAAAAAGACCGCAGGGTAGGTAGTCTCGTGATGATAGCAGCAGGAATAAACCGGAGATTGTATGATATCCAACCGTGTTATATTCTGTATGAACCTGTTAATGCGGCAAATTTCAAAAAGGTGATGACGATGGCGGTTGAGGGGAGCCGGGATGAGAGAAGATTCACATTTGTATCCGGAAGGGTGAGATACAGTGTAGATACCCGGAGCATAATGTATTTTGAAAGCGAACTGCGTCGCATAAATCTGGTCACAACGGAACAAAAATATGTTTTTTATGGAAGTATTGGCGAGATGGAAAAGCGCATGAAGGTGGGCTACGGGGGATTTATCAGACCACATGAATCCTATCTTGTAAATCCGGATCATGTGAGCAGATGCACGGCTCATGAAATGATACTGACAAATGGTAAAAGTATACACATCAGCGCAACAAGACGCGCTGATGTGAAAAGATACTACAGTGAACTGATCAATTGCTAGTTGTTAGAAGATCAAATATATCTGAGTAATTCTATGTTCAGTCTGCCCTTCCGGGTTGCGCTGCCTGTCTCGACAAATTCATATTTGCCATATCCACGTATTGAAAATACGTCGCCCGGTTTTAACTGGTAGCTGCTGTTTTCGTACAACCTGTTGTTTAGTGAAAATTTCTTTTCCCTGAACAACAGGGATGTGCTGCTTCTTGAAAGGCCTGTTATTGTGGCGGTCACTGCGTCCGCTCTTGCAGATGCCGCGATTATGTGCAGAGGTTCCTTTTTTATCTGTATCTCATCAGTATCCTGGGTGCTGCAAAAAGTACATTTTACATTTGTGTGCCTTATCTTTGTCAGATTTTCTGCGATATAATCGGCAACAGTGTCCACACAGAATATATAGGCATTGTTGTGCTTGCCAGAATGAGTGGATTCGGTGACCAGTATATCGCCCACCATCTCCCTCTCAATGCCAAGATTCATAAGTGCCCCAAGGAAATCCCTGTGGTTCAGATCGTCTGAGAATTTGTCCGAAACAGCGGAAACCTTCATGGTGCAGATGGGAAAAGCCGGTGCGTAGCCGCAGTCGGCTTCATTTCCAAAGGCGATCATAACGCGGTCGCAGGATTCCCTGCCTCCAAAGATGGTATATCCTGCAAATGACAACTGTTCAAGATTGCTGTAAAATACTTCCATGTCTGCAGCACTCAGAAAATTAGTATATGTATATCTGTTCTGGCGGAAGGCGGCATTTGCCAGATCCTTTAACCGCCCCTTTAGAATATCGTTTTCATTCATAGTATGTCCTCCGATATCATTGACTTCTTACTATTATATTACAACACTCTGATCTTCGCCAACAGTCAAACGAATTTGACAGCTTTGCACGATAATCTGAAATTTATTGTTGCGAAAAGTGATCATAATGAACAATAAACCGTTCAAACGTGAAAAAAACAATCATTTTGCATTCAAAAATCTTCTAAAAACTATTGAAATGCGCAACTGTTGATAAATTACCACAAAAAAAAACCTTCGTTTTATAAATTTTTGCGTATTTACAATTTCAAAGTGTTTTGATAGTATATGGGCATAACAAGGAGATGAGTTGTGATCAACAAGCCTTCTGGTTATAAAAAAGACAATCACTTATATTTTGATAGACGGAGGGTTCCCTTAGCACGAAATTCGTAGAAATCCCTTTATACGATGTAATGTAACCCCATAACCCCAAACCCCAAAACATAGGAATCCTCCACTCCCCCCTTCTTAACAGCCTGTCGCATAAGCGACGGGCTGTTTTTATGTTCTGAAAAACAGGGGGGATTTAGAGTTTCATATTGGATGCGCTTATGGCGTTACCGAGTTCTGTGAGACTTTCCACGAAGGCTGCGTATTTGCATATGTCAGTCATCTTAGATTTTCTTTTGCTATTTCCGAGAATGCTATAGATATAATCTCTTGACTGTTCGATTATATATGTTGGCGTTGTGTCGTGCTCGTTGTTGAATAACATGGATTTGAAGTTCTGAAAAAAAGAATAAATTTCATAATCTATAGAATTGTCATTCCGCTGCATGTATTCGAGAAGCATATCGATATAGCGCAAAGCTGAGTGTACGTACAGGATAGAGTTTTCGTTTATGTACAGTACGGTTTCCGGCACAAAGAAAGATGGATGTGCGAAACCTTTTATGCTGTGCAGGGCTTCCATTTTCTGGGTGGCTGACTGGTTGAACGAGTAACGGTTTTTGTATTGTTCAATGATAGAGAGCGTGTCCGCTGAATTATTTTTTGCTATTACGCGCCGTCTCTCGTTGATGTACAGTTTTAACTCCAATAGAAGAAAATATATATCCGGGGATGAAAAACGCTGCGAGTTTTTGATATACGGAAATGAACCTGTCATTCTTCTGAAAAATGAGTCTGCTGTGGCATAATTGTTTATTATGCTGATGGCGGCATCTACATTGAAATTCTGGACAAATTCCCTGGTTGCGGGCTGATACACTGTCTCGTTGTCAATGCGGGATACATAGGAACTAAGAAAGATTATCTTCTCTTCTGCGGTGAGTTCGTATCCGTTGAGGTTACAATAATTGATGGCGGAACAGGGGGCATCGGTTTGTGTTTCGGCATTGTTTAAGTCTGTCATAATGATCTCCTTTGTTTTTGTATGGATAAAAATGTAGCACTTTAACGCGATAAGTGGTAGGATATTTATGGATACAAAATTGTACAATATGTATAATTTTATAATGTATGAATAGCTAGAAGAATCAAGGGTTTATGCTGTGTACGACAATTGTGAGAGAGCCTTTAGGGGCAATTTAGGGGCAAAAAAATAAAAGATGACCATTCAGTATGAAAACTGAGTGGTCATTTTTTTTAGTTGATAATTGATATTGTGTCGACAGCCGCATTGTCTTTTTGCTTCATTTTTTTAGTGATATGAATGTAAATAGCTTTTGTTATTTTGTCGTCATGGTGGCCTAGACGGCGGGATATCTGTTCTGCTGACATAGTTTCTGCCAGAATCGATGCGTGTGTGTGCCGCAGCTTGTGCGGAGTTATCTCTCTGCCAAGAACTTCAGAGGCGGCTGTCTTCAAGTGTAGGTTATAGGTTCCATAGGACAGATAGCTACCAGTCTTGAGATGCGGTATGAAAAGTGTGCTTTTAATTCCGCTTTCAAACATAGCCTCTTTGCGCCATAGCCGCAGCTTTTTGATGAGTGTGAGCAATTCCGGTTGTATATGAATATCTCGAATCGAGTCCTTGGTCTTAGCGGACGTAGCATGCTTAGTAGAGGGATAGTAAGTTTTTGTAATGTGGATGGTCTTAGACTTGATATCCACGTCTGAATCTTCAAGTGCCACAAGCTCCCCAATCCTCATGCCTGTAAGAATCAGAAAATAGGATATATAGTAGTCCTGCCAGTGGTTATTGTCTATTATAAAGTAATTAAGTAATTTTGTTATCTCATCATGTTCCAGATATTCATTGCTGATGTCATATACCTCTGGTATTTCGTCGGAGCTCTCTTCGCTGATATAGTCGAGTTTTAATAGTATATCATGATTTGAGTGATAGTCGTTTTTCACCCCCCATTTTAGAGCGAATTTCAGATATTTTATATAGCTGTTTATTGTGCTGATTTTTTTACCGGTAGCAAGAAGTTGATCATATATATAGCGGGGAGAAAGTTTGTCAACGAGTACATCATTACCGATTGTGCTTACACAACGATATATATATGATTTCTCAGTTACAATTGTACTTTCTTTCCTCTTGCGCTGCTGCAATGATGCTATATAAGCATCAGCCAGCTCCTTGAGCGTTGTATCTGATCTAACTGGTGATGCAGTCAATAGCTTATCTATTTTTCCCTGTAAAATTCTCGTCGCTTTGTTTCGGTTCTGCGGGGATGCCTTAGGCATCGTCACAGAAACCTTCTTCACCTTCTCTGTGAGCGGATCCATGTACCTCTCACAATACTTGACTGTTCCATTCTTCTGTGTTTCACACCACATAAAATCACCATCCTATCTAAAAATAGGCATAAAAAATAAGCCTATCAAAAGTGGAAGGCTTATGGTATAATGTAGTTTGTTAATTGTGAGTACCTATAAGCCTTCGGTTTGTGGGTAACTTCCCTCAGGTGTACCCGCACCTGGGGGATTTTTTATAATCACCTTCGTTATTGAAGATGATGCTATCTAGTGTAAATAATATATGAATTGCCACTTTTTGTTCTTTTTATTTTGCCTGTTTTATCCCAAGCGTATAGTGTGTCTGCAATAACTCCTTTGATATCATATGGGAAATGGTTATATATATCCTTTTGTATAATCCCAGGATGCTTTAATAAAAAGGCGTATAAATCATCATCTAGTGTCATTAATTGTTTTTCTTTATTTTGATAGTCAGTCTGTAAAGTATTTATATTTTCGGATAAATACTTACATTCGCTTTGTAATTCGTTCAACTGTTTAGCATTTAATAAATACTCATTACACCATAGTTGATAACACTCATCTTTGCTAGCACATAGCTTTTGAACATCCGAAATATATCGAAGGAGAGATTTTAAAATAGCCAATCTTTCTATAGGTGCACGGTCATTACATGTGTTCCATTGTGTTAGAAAATATGAGTATTCATTTTGAATTTTATCAATAAATGCACGATTAGCCGTTACCCATCCCCATGGCAAATCTCCATCCACAAGCTGATTTAATGGTTCCCCAAATGTATTAAAGGTTTGATTTTGTTGAACTGATTGAGATTGCTGGGTTGGAGAATAAAGTGGTATGGATTTGGCAGGAACAATTTTATTCATAAGTTTATCAAATATCCCCATTATATATTACCTCAAAACTTCCCTCTTAATTCTACGACCTTGCCAATTATTCTCACTGGCTTAGTCTCTATAGTTTCTTTGTCAAAAAACATCGGAGCATATGCAGGATTGTTGGATATAAGCTCTAACCCATCTCTATACTTCCTGAGCCTCTTGCAGACGGCGTCATCGCCGTTTACAAGAGCAATTACAGTATCACCATTCTCGGCATCTTCCTGTTGCTTAACTATGACAACATCGCCATCCACAATACGAGGCTCCATACTGTCCCCCTTTATTTTAAGTGCGAAGAAGTCGCCAGTCTTAGCAAGATCCTCGGATATTTCCTCAGTATCTATAATCTCCGTGATAGCATTTATTGGTATGCCAGCGGCGACACGACCGAGAACATTGATTGCAACACCAGCACGCTGTGATTTTGTACGTTCTTCTACTAAATCAGATTTTTCTATTCCAAAATAGTTAGCCATTAACTCTATTTTATCAATTCTAGGATATGTACGAGCATGTACCCAGTCGGAAAAAGTAGACATGCTAAACCCAAGTGTTTGGCATATTTCAGTTTGGGATATGCCGTTTTGACTAAGATAAAATCTTATGTTGTTTGCCATAATTTCTTTATTTCCAAGTGAACTCATGAGATTCACCTCCTCATGAATTCATTGTACGGCAAAAACGGAAATAAATCAACGAAAAATGAAAAAAATTCGGAAAAACCGTTGACAATTCGGTTAAACCGAACTATACTAGCCTCATACAAAGTCGAAAGGAGATGATAAAGTGTGTAAAATTCCTGATAAGATGAAAGTATCTTTAAAGATGGCAAGAGAACTCAAGCACTATACACAGGATGAGGCAGCCAAGCTAATCGGCATAAATAAAGATACATTGGGTAATTATGAGAGGGGGAAAAGCTATCCAGATATTCCTATCTTAAGAAAAATAGAAGAGGTTTATGGGATACCATATGATAGGCTTATTTTTTTGCCTCTTGATTTCGGTTTAACCGAAAATAAGGAATAAGAGAAAGGAGAGACATGACAAACAGTATAAATTCAAAGTTGGTAGATATAGCAGAGAAAACGAAAGATATAGAAGAGTTCTCTGAGGTGAGGAAAGTTCTCACTGACGAGGAGATAATTTTCTATTATATCGCAAAGAACTGTGAATTGTCGGAAACGTATGACGGCGAGGAGCGCATTATCAAGGACATCTTAAAAGTACTTGGAGCAAAGAAATACTCGGTAAAGCACTCACTACACCTGCTCGATGTGGCAAAAGAGGTTCTTAAATCAATTGCCAGATTCGAGTTTTAGATCATCCACTTATCACCATGTTGTTTCTTGATTTCAGTAAATGAAATTTTATTCTTTACATAATCGTCAAGAAACTGTTCAGGTGTTGTGGCAGTTGATGTCTTGACTGTGTAAGCCAGTGCAATGTCTTCAATATTTGTCAAGGCATCTTTAAAGGAATCTTTTGACATAGTTTCACCTTCTTTCGTATGAATTGGTGTTGGTAGCACCTACGGAAATTATAGGGTGAAATGGTGAGGACTACAAGAGAAAGGAGAGTGAGAGCGATGAGCAGAGCAGTCAAAGACATACAGGTAATAGGTGTCAGGGAGATTGGCCGGTTGCCGTATATAAGTAAGGCGCAGATGATGCATATGTTTAAGATGTCATCGGCTACAGCAACCAGACGTATAGCAGATCTTGACAGATATGTCCAGTCTGGCAGATATGGACCATACACCATACTGGATGGTGCCGGAGTAACAAGGGTCAATGTGCTTGCCTTGGTGGATTATCTGAAGTACAAGAAACAGCTTGACGCTGGCAGACGAGTGCCGCCGTTCGACATAAATAAGGTAGCAAAAGAAGCCGTCATAAACTGGGATGAATTAGATCCCTGACAATAAAAAAGCACCTTTGGAATAGCAGTTCCGCCGGTGCATAGAAAAATACTCAAGAAAATCATAGCAGAAAAGGGGAAGAAAAGCAATGAAGAGGAAGAACTTAGACACAAAGGCTGTCAAGGCCGTGAGCCTTGTAATAATGAGCATTTTGTTTTTGCTGTTGGCATACAACATCATATTCAATGCAGAAGTGCTGCTTGCACTGCCGGCGGTAGGATTGGTGGCGTACTTGCTTGGAACCGTGTTCACGGAGCTGGGACTTTATGGCGTGCTTGAACTTATGAACAGCATTGAAGATGCCAGAGAAGAATAGAACATGGTTGAGATGAAAGTGCTCGGAAGCCATGAAGAGTGGCTCAGGGCAAGGACCAAGATAGGCGGGTCGGATGCCTCGGCGATCTTTGGGATGAGCCCATACAAGACCAATGTGGATTTGTTCAAGGAGAAAGCCTACGGCATAGAGCCTGAGGACATATCAGACAAGCCTTATGTCAAGTATGGAACAGAGGCAGAAAAGCATCTGAGGGAGTTATTCAAGTTGGATTATCCACAGTATCAAGTTGGATATGTGGAAAACAACATATTCACGAATGATAAGTACCCATGGGCGCATGCAAGCCTTGACGGATGGCTTATGGACCGGGATGGACGCAATGGTGTGCTTGAGATCAAGACCACAGAGATCCTGCAGTCAAGTCAGAAGAAAAAATGGGATAACAGAGTGCCAGATAACTATTACATACAGGTGCTTCATTACTTGATGGTGACAGAGTTTGAATATGCGGTACTCAAGGCACAGCTCAAGTTTGAAATTGATGGAGAGGTATATTTGCAGACCAAACACTATCCGATAGAGCGGTCGGAGGTAGAGGATGACATCCAGTATCTTATTGATGCTGAGAGAGAGTTCTGGGAGAGCGTACAGGCTAAGAAAGAGCCACCGCTGATACTTCCGGAGATATAGGAGAGATGCAATGTATTACAACGAATGTCCACAGTGCGGTGCTTGCCTGGACCCGGGCGAACACTGTGACTGCGAGGAAGAGAGACAGCGACAGACAGCACGCATTATGGCAATGGTGCGAGAGAACAAGGAGAGTCACCAGATGGAGCTGGTGCTGAATTAGGAGGTTAAAAATGGAATTAAGAGTTAATGAGGTAGCGATACCAGAGAAGATTGATTTTAACTATGAGGAGCTCAAGGCTGAGCTTACATCTAAGGTCTCATTTTATGAGACGCTTGTCTACACAGATGACCAGATCAAGGACGCAAAGGCAGACAAGGCCAATCTGAACAAGCTGAAGAGAGCCCTCAATGATGAGCGCATCAGAAGAGAGAAAGAATACATGCAGCCGTTTAATGTGTTTAAGGCTCAGATCAACGAGATCATAGGCATTATAGACAAGCCTATAGCGGTGATAGATGAACAGGTCAAGGCATTTGACGAGAAACGCAAGGCTGAAAAGCAGAAAGCCATTGAAGAGCTGTTTGCGACTATCGGCTTCCAGAACTTCGTAACGCTTGAGAAGATACAGGATCCTAAGTGGTTGAATGCTTCGGTATCAATGAAGAGTATCGAAGATCAGATGAGGTCAAAGATGTATGAGATCGGCAACGGAGTGCTTACACTCAGCCAGCTCCCAGAGTTCGGCTTTGAAGCTACAGAGGTATTCAAGGAGACATTAGACATCAACAAGGCCATCTCAGAGGCTAAGAGGATGTCGGAGATAGCTAAGGCAAAGGCTGAAGCTGAGGCAAGGAGAAAGGCTGAGGAAGAGGCACGAAAAGCAGCAGAAGAGGCAAGACGAAAGGCTGAGGAAGAGCGCAAGGCACAGGAAAAGGTTGCCGAGGAGCAGAGAGCCGCAATGGCAAAGGCTATGACACCACCAGTACAGGAGTCACAGCCGGAACCACAGAAGATGGTAGTCAAGTTTGAGGTTGAACTTACAACGGATGATGCAGCAGCCTTGAGAGAGTTCTTCCAGAGCAGAAATATAACATTTAGAGCGATTAAGTAGGAGGTAACAAGATGATTAAGTCAGAAACAGGAACAGTATCAATGAGAGGAACAACACCGGTTCTTGTATCGGAGTTGGCATTTATGGTGAAGGGAATGAGAGAATCCTTTGCTAAAGAGTATGGAGAGTCAGCTGCAGAAGAGCTGATAAGCAGAGCAATGGAAGCATCCAGAGCTGAGGGAGACCTTGACGAGATTATGAAGGGGCTTATAAATGATACGTTTGACATATTGTCCAAAGCAAGAAGCAACAGGGACAACACAGGGGAAATGCCACAGGCTCTGAAAGCGGTACTGCGCAAGATGTTAGAAGATACGATTATGCATTAGGAGGATCAAGATGATTGTATTAAATAAAGGTTCAGTACAGTTGGAAGGGTCAACAATAATGTTGATCGCTGAAATGATAACAGCCATAAGCGGAGTGCGATCTATCGTTGAAGAAGATTTTGGAACAGATGTGGCAAATCAGTTTATAGACAAGGCTGTAGAGATTGCAAAGCAGAATAACAGCGAGATTGATATTTTAGAATTGGCAACCGAGTTAGCGGAGGTAGAAAATAATGGCAGTAAATAACAGTTTAGTAGCAAAAAGTAAAGCACAGCAGAATCTGGGAATTACAGAGTATCTTACAAAAGATGCAATCAAGAATCAGATCAACAAGGTGGTTGGTGGAAAGAATGGACAGAGGTTTATATCTGCTATCGTATCAGCATATAATACCAACCCTACACTTCAGGAGTGCACGAATCAGTCGATTCTTTCAGCTGCACTTCTCGGTGAGAGTTTACAGCTTTCACCATCTCCACAGCTCGGACATTATTACATGGTCCCATTCAACAATACAAAGACTGGTGTCAAGGAAGCTCAGTTCCAGATGGGATATAAGGGATATATTCAGCTTGCGATCCGTTCCGGTCAGTATAAGAGACTGAATGTTGTCGCTATCAAGGAGGGAGAGCTTGAGTATTTCGATCCACTCAACGAGGACATCAAGGTTAATCTCATGGTTGATGATTGGGACAAGCGTGAAGAGGCTGAGACAATCGGCTACTATGCAATGTTTGAGCTTGTGAACGGATTCAGAAAGACAATGTATTGGAGTAAGGCTCAGATGCTTGCTCATGCGGACAAGTATGCACCGGCATTCTACAAGGACGCTGGAAAGGTCAATACAAAGTACGGAGAGAAGCAGAGAGTATCATATGCTGACTATGAGGCTGGCAATTATGATCCGAGAGATTCATGGATGTATTCATCATTCTGGTACAAGAATTTTGATGGAATGGCTTACAAGACAATGCTCCGTCAGCTAATCAGTAAGTGGGGAGTAATGAGCATAGATCTCCAGAAAGCATTTGAGGGTGACATGGCAACCTTGGACGCTGAGGGACATCCTACATACGTTGAGAATGACAATGATGAGTATGTGGAAGCCACAGCAACAGAGATGAATGAACCAGAAGCACAGGCTCCACAGGCAGAGCCACAGGATACTCAGAACAATGCTCAGAATACACAGAACAGTGTTCAGAATCCGCAGCCGGCACCGGCAGAAAATCCACAGCCAGAGATGAACGCTGCCGAGGCGGCACTGTTCGGAAGTTTCAAGTAGTAGGTTACATTGACATTACATAATACATCACAACACGCAGCGTAATGTCTTAGCATATATCCCTGTTGCTCTTATTTTAGGGCGACAGGGGGAAAGGAGTAACAATGGCTTGGAACAGATCACGAGCTAAATACGGCAACAGGAAGGTTGTTGTAGACGGCATCACATTTGACAGCAAGAAAGAAGCTCAGAGATATACAGAACTGAAGCTTCTGGAGAAAGCTGGCAAGATAACCGGTTTACAGCTCCAGCGTGAATTTGAACTGATACCAGCTCAGAGAGAAAAGACAGACCAGATATACACAAAGGGACCTAATAAAGGCAAATTCAAGCCAGGAAAGGTTATAGAACAGAAGTGTTCATATAAGGCCGACTTTGTGTACTGGGAACTGGAAAACAACAGCATGGTTGTGGAAGATACAAAGGGCATGAGAACAAAGGAATACATCATAAAGCGCAAGTTGATGCTTTATAAGTATGGAATAAGGATCAAGGAGGTGTGAGCCACATGGGAAATAAAGGGAGCTTTGTCTTTTATACCGAATATAGAGAGCATTTGTCGATGCTGCCACCGGAGCAGGTCGGCGAGTTAATGTTTGCTCTGATGGACTACCAGGAGACAGGCGAAGTTCCGGATCTTCCAAAAGGTAGTGCACTTGCCATGTGTTTTTCTTTTATCAAGGCACGCATGGACAAGGACAACTCCAAGTATGAGGAAAAATGTGAGCGCAACAGATCAAATGGCAAGAAGGGCGGCAGACCTACAAAGGAAACGGATAATTCTGAAACCGAGGAAAACCAAACCGAACCCAGAAAAGCCGATAATGATAATGAATATGATAATGATAGTGATAATGAGGAGTATATACATACTCCTACTAAGGCACGTGCATGCGCACATGCGGAGGTAGAGAAGCCACGTAAGAAGTCTGAACCGGTCAAGTATAGCGATGATCCAGAGCTGGACGAGGCTATTCATGAATACATAAAGTTTCGTAAGGGTATCAAGAGTCCCATGACCGATAGAGCAATCACATTGACTATAAACAGGCTCAACAGTCTATCACACGATAAGAATGAGCAGATAAAAATAATCAATCAGTCTATTATGCGTGGCTGGAAATCAGTATATCCGCTTGAGGATGACGGCAAGAGCCGAGGGCAGCCACGGAACGTGAATCCAAATGGATTTGCAAACTTCAAACAGACAGATCATTCTGAGCAGCTTGGACAGCTTGAGAAGATGCTGGCTGATGAGCTGAACAATAATAAATAACACATGAAAGGAGCCGAACCTCCGGCCGGGGTAATGCTATAGCGGGTTCCTGAGAAGTGAATGACATACAGAGAGTTTTTAGAGAGCAAGATAGAGCTTGCTACTGACAGCGGCTTTGAGGTCGATAAGAGCCGCATCAATAAAGCCCTAAAGCCACATCAGAGTGATGCGGTAGCATGGGCGCTGAAGGGTGGACGTAGAGCCTTGTTTGAGTCGTTCGGACTTGGCAAGACTGCACAGGAAATTGAATTCTGCCACCTTGCAGCAGAACATACCGGCGGTAGAGCGTTGATTGTATTACCGCTTGGAGTTAAGCAGGAGTTTACAAGGGATGCTGTGGAGCTCCTGGGCTATGAGAAGCCAGAATATTGCCGAACCATGGAAGAGGTTGAGGCAAGCACAAGTCAGATCGTTCTGACGAACTATGAGAGAGTGAGAGACGGAGATATAGATCCATCGTATTTTGCGGCAACCTCACTTGACGAAGCATCCGTGCTTAGATCATTTGGATCTAAGACATACCAGACGTTCCTTGACAAGTTCAAAAATGTACCTTACAAGCTCGTAGCGACCGCTACACCATCACCGAACAAGTACAAGGAGCTTATACACTATGCTGGATATCTTGAAGTCATGGACACAGGACAGGCACTTACAAGGTTCTTTCAAAGGGATTCAACCAAGGCGAACAACCTGACACTGTACCCGAACATGGAGGATGAGTTCTGGTTGTGGGTAAGTAGCTGGGCGCTGTTCATCACAAAACCTTCAGACATCAACCCTGATTATTCCGATGACGGCTATGTGCTTCCACCGCTTGATGTGAGGTGGCACGAAATACCGATACACTACGGAGATTCAGTTGACAGGGACGGCCAGATGGAGCTTTTCACGCAGGCAAGCACAGGACTTAAAGAGGCAGCCAAGATCAAGCGTGAGAGCATAGATGCCAGAGTCGAGAAGATGAAGGAGATAGTTGATAGCTCTCCGGAGGATCATTTCATTCTGTGGCATGACCAGGAAGCAGAAAGACATGCAATAAAGGCAGCATTGCCGGAAACCGTGGACATATACGGATCCATGGACTACGACCTCAGAGAGCAGAGAGTCATAGACTTTAGCGATGGCAAGACAAGGCTATTTGCTACCAAGAAGTCAATCAGTGGTTCAGGATGTAACTTCCAGCGGTTTTGTCACCGGGAGATATTTGTTGGTATTGATTATGAGTTCAATGACTTCATACAGGCTGTGCATAGGTGTTACAGGTTCCTGCAGCATGACACAGTAGTTATAGACATCATCTACATGGAGAATGAGCGTGAGATCAAGGATGCACTGATCGAGAAGTGGAAGAATCACAATCACATGGTTAAGAAAATGATCGAGATTGTGAAGAAGTATGGCCTTGATTCGGCGAACAAGACAGAGAGACTGGAAAGGAAGATGGGTGTGGAAGGTACAAGAGAAGAGAGAACAGTAAGAGGCAAGCACTATGAGGCTGTGTATGGCGACTGTGTGGAAGAGACAAGGGCAATGGAGAGCAACAGAGTTGACCTGATACACACATCAATACCATTTGGCAACCACTACGAGTATTCAGCAAATTATAACGATTTCGGACACAATCAGGATACAGAGAGGTTCTTTGAACAGATGGACTTCCTGACGCCGGAGCTCCTGAGGGTTTTGAAGCCGGGAAGAGTGGCGGCCATCCACGTTAAGGATAGAGTGTTGTTTGGAAATGCTACCGGCACAGGAATGCCGACTATTGAGCCATTCCACGCTGACTGCATAGAACACTATATGCGTCATGGATTTCAGTATTTTGGGATGATAACAGTGGTTACGGATGTTGTAAGAGAGAATAACCAGACATACCGGCTCGGATGGACTGAGCAGTGCAAGGACGGCACCAAGATGGGCGTGGGATGTCCGGAATACATTTTGTTGTTCCGCAAGCTGCCAACAGACCACAGTAAGGCATACGCTGATGATCCGGTTACAAAGTCCAAGGATGAGTACACAAGGGCACAGTGGCAGATAGATGCTCACGGATACTGGAGAAGTTCAGGAGACAGGCTGATAAGCAAAGAGGAGCTTGAGGGTGTATCTGTGGATAACTTACAGAGAGTGTACAGACAGTACAGCAGAGAGCACGTATACAACTATGAGGAGCATGTGGCACTTGCAAAGTATCTTGATACTGACGGCAGACTTCCAGCTACATTCATGGTGGTAGCTCCGGGATCTTGGAATCAGCTTGAGGTATGGGACGACATCAACAGGATGAGGACACTCAACACGACACAGAGCAGACGAAGGGCAACGATGCACGTGTGCCCGCTGCAGCTTGATATTGTTGAGAGGATTATCAACAGGTACAGCAATCCGGGCGATGTGGTATATGATCCGTTCGGCGGTCTTATGACAGTACCAATGATGGCGGTGAAGATGCACAGATTTGGCAAGGGATGTGAGCTCAATCCGGATTACTTCAGAGATGGTGTTGGCTATCTGCAGTCCGAGGAGAATGAGGTTGACTCACCGACGTTGTTTGACTTTCTGGAGGTGGGCGACGATGGAAAATGATTTGGTTACTCGTATATTTGGCGAGGATGGAGAGCTTGACATTGATAAACCTGATGAAGGACTTGCCGAGTACAAGAAACGTAAGAAAGAAGCAAGAGACAGAATGATAATGCTCCAGAACCAGCCGTATGAAGTTAAGGTGCGGCGATCCAGACTTAGAGCTGAAGAGTTCATGGAGCAGATGCGGATACGAGACAAAACGGCTCATGTGAGTGTTGGCGGTCTTGACAGTATTACATTACACATATTCCTGAAGTCGATAGGGATCAATGTTCCAGCGGTCTCGGTTTCATCTCTGGAAGATAAGAGTATACAGCGGGTACATAAAGCTCTTGGAGTGACAATCCTGAACCCGCTCAAGACAAAAGTTGAGGTACTCAATGAAGTTGGGTTCCCGGTTATCAGCAAGAGAATAGCGGGAAAGATAGCGCTGCTTCAGAATCCGACTGAAAACAATAAGACAGTTCGACATGCAATAATCACAGGCGAATGTGGAGAGCTTGGACACTTCCAGAAGAACAGCCGCATGAAGTTGCCACAGAAGTGGCTTAACCTGTTTGGAGGATATGAGAACGAGAATGAAGGTGTTATGTATTACAAGCCAAATTTCAAGGTGTCAAATGATTGTTGCTATTGGCTGAAAGAGAAGCCATGCGATGACTGGGCTAAGGCTCATTCAAGCTATCCGTTCCTTGGCATGATGGCATCTGAGGGTGGACAGAGAGAAGAAGCTCTCACAGACCATGGATGCAATTACTATGGCAAGACAGTAATGAGATCAGCGCCATTTGCACCATACCTCAGAAATGACATATTGAGACTTGCTCAAGAGATGGACACTTGGTATCACGCACATACAGATGTGTTTGCAAAGCTTTATTATGAGCAGCCATACAGTAAGGATAAGGCTGGTAACACAATACCTTATGAACCGGTTGAGACAATCATACCGGCTATATATGGACGGATAGAGGATGACGGACACGGAAATCTCAGAACGACAGGAGCACAGAGGACAGGCTGCAGTATGTGCGGTTTCGGAATCCACATGGAAGAACGACCACACAGGTTTGACAGGCTCAGAGAACGGAACCAAAAGGAATGGGAGTTTTACATGTACAGGTGCTGCACGGATCCGAAGACTGGTGAGAAGTTCGGCTGGGGAAGAGTCCTAGATTATATCGGAGTGCCGTGGGAAGATGTACCGGCGGTACAGCTGAGTATATATGATTACCCGGAGGTGCTGCCATGATAAACGGAGAGCTTATCGTTGATAACTTCGCCGGAGACTGTGGAATACATCAAATCATGGAAAACAAGCACAAACACCATGGAGATAATCAGTTTATTAAATATATGAGCGGAATAGTAGTACATTGATAATTGAATAATGATGGTTGGAATGATACAATATTAATAAATTTTATATAACTAGGGGGGAGCTATATGGCATTTTTTATGAGCATTGTATCAGGTGTAATTTCAGGTGTTATATCATCTGTTTTTATGAACTTTTATTATTGGAACAAAAGTCCTAAAATAATTATATCAGACAAAATAGCAAAAAATGATAAAGATGAATATAGGGTAAAAATAGTTAACTTATCAAAATTTTATGTTACTAATGTTTTTATACAAGCGCAGTTAATAACGGTATATAATGGTAATGGAGGAAATATACTAAATGCTATCAATTTAGATATTCCGTACAAAAAGATACAAATAATTGCGCCTTATGATAAGAAAGATACTAATGCTACATATGCGGTTAGATTTATTTTACCTAAGGCTTTAGAAAATTTGTGGACTGAGGATGAACATACAAATTTAAAGTTATCTATATATTGCAGTAATGAACATAACAATTCTAGTAAATTATATGAACAAATTTATTATAAAAAGAATGATAGCATAAAGAAGGGTGAATTTGAATTTGGAAAATCTACAGAAATAAAATAAAAGATAAAAATACCAACCATCACTATTTAATGGTTGGTATTTTTTTGTGCAAAAATATGGATAAGGAAGAGACACATGACAGAATTTGAGATAGAGGCTACATTCAATGTCATCTGTAAGCCTGGGCGAATAGTGAGGATGTTTACTAATGCAGGCAAAGAGGATAACAGAATTTTAAAAGAGTGGAAGTGCTGGACCATCATTGATACATATGAACACCATGTTTTGATGAGGAGTGCACAGGGCTACCATGAGAGCTTCAGTAACACAGACATAAGAGAGTTGATCAGGAAGGGAGAGATACGATGGAGATAGTACCAGAGAGAGAACTGACTTGTAAGAGATGCAAGTATCATGACAGAGATGAGTCGCAGGATCCATGCACTCATTGCACCAAGAATGCGACAGATAACTTTGAGCCGATGACCAACAATGACTACATCCGGTCGCTCAGTGATGCTGATCTTGCGCAGATAATCATGTGTCCGAATGAGATAGGGTTTGATGGCAATAAATGCACAGGGCATTGTTGTGAGTGTACCCGCAGATGGCTTGAGGCGGAAAGGAAGGTTGAGGAGTGATGAGGTTAATTAGTCAGAAAGGCTGGGGATATGTAGATGTTGAGTATGAAAACGGAACTATCACTATGCATTATAAGAGTGAAGGAACAAGAATAATATACAGTTGTGATAACAATTCAGAAAAATCCACAATTATGGCTGAATATAGTTCTATGGAAAAGGCAGAAAAGGTACTGGAAGATATGACGAAGGTGTATGGAAGTTACATATCGTATAATGGTGGCCATGGAATCCTAAAGGGTAGTGGCTATCAGCAGGCGTTCTGCTTCCTGCCACCAAAGGTGTTCCACTTTCCGGCAGACGATGAAGTGGAGGTGTAAGGATGGCACAGATTCCAAATGAGATCAAACAGGATCCGAACTGGGCAAGAGCAGTTCGGATCTCAAAACAGTATGCTGTAAGCACATACCCAGCTACCTGGGTATTGAACTTTATAAACGAATGGAACACGGCTGTGGCAAGGCTGAGAAGATAGGAGTGTGGGAATATGGAAGAGAGAGAAGCAATAGCCAAATTAAAGGAAACAACAGATTATAGATATTCACATTATGCCTATGTGAATGATACCGGAAAGGCATTTGATATGGCGATAAAGGCACTTGAGAAACAAGGACTAGAGAAACGTAAGTTAGAGAAATCAATGAGAATTGAGGTAAAAAAACTTATTGAGGAGCATCCAACAGTCTACGATGTGGACAAGGTTGTGGAGCAGTTAGAAAATGAGCGAAAGTTTTGGGAGAATGCATACGACAGTAATTTAGGAAAAGAGAAAGCAAGAAGTTATGAGCATGCAATCGAGATTGTGAAAGGTGGCGGTGTAGATGTCAATTAAACCGATTTTATTCAATACTGAGATGGTTCGGGCAATTTTGGACGGGAGAAAGAGTTGCACTAGACGAATTGTGAAACATGATGTTGAAGCGATTCTGAATAGTCCGTATCACAAAGAGCATCCAGAGGTGGAGGATGAGCAGATTATTAGCAAGTTATGTATACCGCCATATCAGCCGGGTGATATTTTGTATGTCCGGGAAACATTTATTCAGGCAGCAGCTAACATCTTTTGGTACAAGGCAGATGATAAATTATGGATGTCAAAAGATTTACTTTGGAAGCCATCCATTCACATGCCGAAAAAAGTCGCACGTATCTGGCTTAAGGTTACGGATGTGAGGGTGGAGCGGTTGCAGGAGATTACGGAAACACAGGCGCAATCTGAAGGATGCAATAGTGGATTGCTTACAGGAGCATGCACCGCAAGAGGACAATTTGAAGATTTGTGGAACTCCACCATCAAGAAATCCGACCTTGATTACTACGGTTGGAGTGCGAATCCGTGGGTGTGGGTAATAGAATTTGAACGATGCGAAAGAGGTGGAGTAGATGAAAGATAGATGCCTATTCAAGGCGAAAATTTGTAATGGGAAATGGGTAAGCGGATTTTTACATTGTAAGGAAAATAAATGGTATATCAACAATAAAGCAGGTTCGCCATTTGCATTTGAAGTGCGACCAGATACTATCTGTCAATGTACAGGTTTGAAAGACAAAAATGGCAGGCTGATTTGGGAGAATGATATTTGTAAATATTACAATCCAGAAGATAAGGATGGCGTTGGCATTATAAAAGATGATTATGTCTCTTGGATAAAAGGAATTATAGCTACAAAAGAGTTGATGACTCCTTTGTTTTACCTGAGATGTAGTGATGAATGGGAAGTCATCGGAAATATATTTGATAATCCAGAATTGATAAAGGAGAGGTGATACATAATGGCATATGCAGGCAAATGCGATAGATGCGGCGGGTTCTATGACCTGCCGTTTGAACACGGAGCGCCGATAAGGGCAAGTATGTTTGATATGTTCGAAGATGTGACGGGATCAAGAGATTTATGCCCGGACTGCATGAAGAAGCTCCGAAGCTTTCTTGACGGTGCAGAGCTCAATGATCCGGGAGTGATAGAGAATAAGGGACAGATAGGATTCAGAATGAAGATGGATCCTGACAACCATTTGATGAACAGATTCATGCGGAAGGAGTGAGCAGGGTGGCAAAATCAGATAGAAAGCTACACGAAGCAAGAATGGCGGGAGCCGCCTGGCTGATGAATGTCATCAAGACACAGGGCATGGAAGCGGCAGAGAAAGAACTCAAGACCAGAGGAGCCATGTTTGTTCCGCTTGAGGTCAACCAGAAGCAGCTTGACGAAGCTGTGTATAAAATCAAACTGAATACAATAGATTGTATTTTGATAATGAGTTGCATGGTACTTCGAGATGAATTTGATTTTGGACAGAAGAGGCTTGAGAGATTCTGCGAAAGATTTAATTTAAAGACTGATGCGCTGTGTGATGAAGAAATTATCTGGGATGATCTGATACAGACACTAAAGGAAGAAACAGGCTTGGAGTTCACTATCCGGGAGAACAAGTAGGAGGTGAGGCGGTGAAAGCGAAAGAGTATTTGAAACAGGTGGAGCTTCTGGATGTTAAGATCAGACAGAAGAAGATAGAGCTTGCAGGGCTCAAGGAAGATGCAACCTGTACAGGGGCATTTGATTATTCGGCAGAAAAGGTGCAGACAAGCGCCAAGGCTGATTCTATGAGCAATAAGGTGGCAAAGTATGTTGACCTTGAGAAGGAGATTCATGAGGACATAGAGCGGTTCACGGAGCTCAAGCATAAGATCATAGGACAGATACATATGCTGGACGAACCGAAGTACGTCAATGTATTGTTCATGAAATATATTGAATATAAGGACCTGAAGGAGATTGCCAAAGAACTTGATTATTCATATGGCAGGACAAAACATATACATGGTTTTGCACTTGAGGCATTTAGAATTAAGGTCTTGGAAAACTCAGCACCAAATAGCACCATTTAGCACCACATAGCACCTAGCAAACGTGGTATACTAGTATGGTAAAATTATATTGATTCATAAGGGACATGACCGTTTGCCATTTCGGTTGTGTCCCTTTTCTTGTGCCCAGTGGTTAAAAATGTAAACTCCTTAAGTTAAATGTGAAAATGTCGTTGTTGATTCTCTCCCCCACTGGGCTATTTTGTTTGAGGTGTGAGATATGAGTAAGATTAAAAGATTCGAGGTTGTGAGACCTGAATATAGTTTTGAATACATACATCCTGCACTTGGTAGATTGGCATTACCAATAGCCATGTTAAGGGTGATGGTTAAATGCACTAAGATATATAAACTTCAGCCGACTATAAAGCTGGGTGGGGAGGTAATAAGTGTGTGTAAACCGCTGTACAAGATTGTGATCCCGAAGAGAGTAAGAAAGGAACAGAAGTAATAGAGAGAAGGTGTGACATTATGGCTAAACTTACAGCTAAACAGCAGAGATTCTGTGATGAATACTTGATTGACCTTAATGCCACACAGGCAGCTATAAGGGCGGGGTATTCAAAGAAAACAGCATATAAGGCAAGTGATTGGCTGAATGAAAAAAGCCAAGAAAAACCAAGTTCAAAATTTAATAGAGCTATGAGGGAGTACATAGACAATAGACTGGCCGAGAAAGAAAAAGCGTTGATTGCTGATCAGAATGAGGTCTTAAAGTATCTCACAGCAACCATGAGACGAGAAAAGAAAGAGTGCATTGTTGTAACGACCAGCGAAGAACGTTCGATTTATGCTCCAGATGATAACGGCACAATGAGAAAACAGACAGTCAAGAAAGAGACGCCACAGATCGTGGAGATACCGGCAAGGCTGTCAGATGCCAATAAGGCAGCGGAGCTCCTTGGTAAAGCATATGGCTTATATACCGAGAAGGTAGAGGCTGATGTAGATATGGACCTCAACATCAACATCGACTACGGCGATGATGACGATACCGGCGGTGGTGGTGCTGATTGAATATTGACGTAAAAGCAAATCCGGGGTTCAAGGAAGTAGACCGGAGCAAGAAGCGATATATCGTGATGAAAGGCTCTGCCGGATCAGGGAAGAGTGTTGATACGGCACAGAATTACATACTGAGGCTGATGCAGGACAAGGGCAGAAACCTTGTTGCGATGCGAAAATCCGATATTACCAACCGAGACAGTACATTTGCTGAACTGACCGGCTCTCTTTATAAGATATTTGGAGATAAGGTTGATAATTATTGGAAAATCAACAGAAGTCCTCTGGTTCTCACATGCAAAAGCAATGGAAACCAGATCATTTTCCGTGGTATGAATGATGACAGGCAGCGTGAAAAGCTGAAATCAATCACATTCCCAAGGGGAAAGCTCACGGACGTATGGCTTGAAGAAGCAACAGAGTTTACACAGGCAGATGTGGAAATTATAGATGATAGATTGCGTGGAGAGCTACCACCAGGGCAGTTTTACCAGATAAGAATGACCTTCAATCCAGTAAATAAGAATCACTGGATAAAGAAGGTCTTTTTTGATAGATACGATCCCGATGTACTGACGCATCACAGTACATACCTGGGGAATCGTTTCATCGATGCGGCATATCACCGCCGTATGGAGCGTAGAAAGGAAGTAGACCCGGAAGGTTACAAGATATATGGCTTGGGTGAATGGGGTGAGATAGGCGGCCTGATACTTCATAACTGGGAAGTTGCTGAGGTATCTCAGAACCTCAATGATTATGATGATATTGCAGTAGGACAAGACTTTGGATTCAACCATGCCAATGCCATTCTTCTCCTTGGCATTAAGGATGACAACATATATATCATAGATGAGATATATGTGCATGAGAAAGAGACGGCGGAGATTATTCCACTGGCGATTCAACATGCTATACCAACGAATAAGACTATGTGGTGTGATAGTGCAGAGCCTGACAGGATAAAGACCTGGAAGGGTGCTGGCTATCGTGCAAAGGGCGTTGACAAGGGCGGTGCTGCTGGATCTGTCAAGGCTCAGATAGACTGGCTCAAAGGTGTGGTCGATAAGAATCACATTATACGACGAAGAATATATGTTGCTCCTCATTGTGTAAACACGATCAAGGAGCTGCAACAGTGGAAATGGAAAAAGGATGAAAAGACAGGCGAATATCTTGATGAGCCTGTACCGGTGATGGACGATGCAATGGCAGCTCTTAGGTACGGCATTGAGGGATGGCGTAAGCCTCGTTCATGGCTGTTTTAAATTGACATGAAGGAGATGGAAGAATGCTAACCCCTGACGAGATAAAAGAATTGATAGACAGTGATCGCACATCAGAAAAAAAGCAGTTTGCCCGGACAGGTGAAAGATACTATGACGGCGATCATGACATAAAGAAGTATAGAATGTTTTACTACAATGCGGACGGCGAACTGGTAGAGGACAAGACCAGAAGCAACGTGAAGATATCGCATCCGTTCTTCACAGAGCTGGTTGACCAATGCACCCAGTACATCCTATCAGGGGATGGCATTGTAAAGTCCAACGATCCTGAGCTGCAGAAACACATGGACAAGTATTTTAACAACAATGATGAGTTCATGTCTGAGCTTTCTGACGCTATCACAGATATGCAGGTCAAAGGCTTTGCGTATATGTACGCGTACAAGAATGCCAAGGACATGATGTCATTTGCAAATGCTGACAGTATCGGAGTTATTGAGGTAAGAGCTAAGGACACAGATGATGGCTGTGCATACACGATTTACCACTATACGGACAGGATAGACAAAGGGCACAAGACCATCGAGAGAATACAGGTCTGGGATGACAAACAGACATATTATTATGTCCAGGTTGATAATGGGACGGTGGTGCTAGATGACACTGAGCCAATCAACCCTAAACCTCACGTGTTATACACTAAGAATGGCGGAGATAAAAACACATACTTCGATGGATTTGGCTATATTCCATTCTTCCGGCTGGATAACAACAAGAAGCAGTTCTCAAGTCTTAAGCCTGTCAAACCACTTATAGATGACTACGACCTGATGGCCTCAAGCCTGTCAAACAACCTCATAGATTTTGATTCCCCACTATATGCTATCAAAGGCTTTCAGGGAGACAACCTGAATGAGCTTCAGACAAACCTCAAAACAAAGAAGATCATAGGTGTAGGTGAGGATGGTGACGTAGATGTCAAGACTGTTGATGTGCCATATCAGGCACGACAGGCGAAGCTTGAACTTGACGAGAAGAACATATACCGGTTTGGAATGGGACTGAATACCGCTGGACTCAAGGACACATCAGCAACTACGAATATAGCCATTAAGGCGGCCTACTCATTGCTTGACCTTAAGGCAAAAAAGATAGAGAAAGCTCTCAGGAAGTTCTTAAGGAAGATAGTAGAGATTGTCATTGACGAGATCAACAAGGCTGAGAACAAGGCATATAAGGCCGAGGATGTTTATTTTGAGTTCGCTCATGAGATTATGAGCAATGCTCAGGAAAATGCACAGATAGAGCTTACAGAGGCTCAGGTAAGGCAGACAGAGATCAATACAATACTCAATGTTGCAAGCATGTTTGATGATGAGACGATTATCAAAGCTATCTGTGACTGGCTTGATATTGATTATGACGAGATCAAGGACAAGCTGCCTAAAGAAGAGGAGAGCACGGAAGAGGCTCAGAAGGTGCTTGATAACATCAATACAGATGACGGAACGGAGGTGTGACAGATGGAAAGTAATAAAGTATACAAGATAGATCTTGATACTAGAGCGGTGCTGGTGCCGGCTGGAGAGGTCATCGGTGTATATCATGACAAAGATGTGAACCGACTGACTTTTGAAGTACCAGGAATATATAAAGGTATAGATCTCACAGGTTATCAGATATCAATCAATTACATGAATGAGGAAGAGCAGAAAGATTTGTACCTAGTCAATGAATGTAACATAGCCATGGGCGCAAACGACAAACCGGAGAGTATAACATTTGATTGGGTGGTAGGTGCTACTGCATGTGCTGTTCCAGGTGCATTAAGCTTTACAGTATGCTTTAAGAAGTTAGACAGTGAGGGCAATATACTAAACGAGATCAACACCAAACTCACGAGGATGAAGGTTCTTGAAGGTTGCGAGGCAGTTGAGAGCGAGATTGAAGAGCGGTATATGACAGACCTTGCAGGACAGCTTTACAAGGAGATGGAAGAAGTAAAAAAATCTGTCAGTGATAGAAATACCAAGATAGCCACAGCTATCACTGAAAAAGGAGTGGCTACAGAACCAACAGATTCGGCGGATGTGATGGCTGGGAATATTAGAAAAATATCAAGCGGTGGAAATTTTGGCGTCACTGTCAATACATCACCTTACAAGCATCCTTATGGATATGTAACAAGCATATACGGAATACTGCCAGTAGAAACGGAGGTTAATTGATGGGATATAATATACAAAGAATAAGGCTGGGAAAAAAAGAGGCGGATTCAACGTTTTACAATGCGGACGTAAACGACGTAAAAATGCAGGAGATTGCGGCAGCCCTTGGCATGAAACTAAATATTGTAGAGTCTAACACTACGTGGATATTATACATGGGAGATGATGAGCACAACACAACAGGTTTTAAGTTTAGTCTTTCTGGAGTTAATCTGATTATGACAACTGTGATTCAGGGGGCTACTCCGTCCGCATCTACATATTGTTATTCGTATAACATGAGTTTGACTAGATCAGCCAATAGTGGTGCGGCTAATGCATTTTTGCATTTTGTATCATGCAAAGAAGGAGTGGTATTTGGAATTGGATGTTTCAGCGAGGGGGCTAACATTACTGATCTATTACATATCGTATTGCCTGCAAAAGATCTAAAAACAAATGAAGATAGAATAGTTTATATGTCATTCACTTCTGCTAGGTACATCATTTATTCTGATGTAGACGAGACATCTTATTATGCTCAGGCTTGGAGTCAGGCTAGCAACATACATGACGTGGTAAGTCTTGCTCAATATGTGTATCCTGCAGGGTATCTCGCTATTCCGTCAGCATATTATATATTAGCTGGACCAGATGTTGTTTCTAATGGTCCTAGTGAAAGTTTTGTTATAAACAATCAAGAATATTTTATTCCAGGTAATACATCATCAATATGGCGAATAGCTATTGAACTGCCAAAATCGGAACAGAGTTAACATATGAACAAAGCACAAAAGCAGGTTGCACAGGCACAACTAAATAGAGAAAAGCAGACAATCAAAGAACTCAAACAGGTATATCAGCGGGCATTGAGAGATTGTGAGCAGAAGATAAGAGAGCTTTCAGAACGAACTGATATGGAGAATCTGCAGAGTATCATCTATCAGAAACAGTATCAGGAGGCTTTGAAAGCGCAGCTTGAGGGTGTTCTGAGTAACCTGCAGTCTAACTCATATGCAACTGTGTCTGACTACCTGACGAAGTGCTACAGAGACGGATACACAGGCGTCATGTATGACCTGCAAAAGACAGGTATTCCAATCATCATGCCGATAGATCAGGCGGCAGTTGTGAGAGCTATTCAGACGGACAGCAAGCTCAGTAAGTCGCTCTACGACAAAATGGGCGAGGATGTGACATACCTCAAGAAAGCAGTCAGAGCAGAGGTATCAAGAGGCATTGCAAATGGCTCAACGTGGAATGAGGTGGCTGGTAAGCTCTCAAGACACATGGCAAATACTCCATTTCAGAAGGCTTATAACAACTCTATCCGCATTGCGAGGACTGAAGGGCATCGTATACAGGTACAGTCAGCACTGGACGCTCAGCACATAGCTAAGAGTAAAGGTACGGACATAGTGAAGCAGTGGGATGCCACCCTTGACGGAGCAACGAGAGAACATCATCAGATGCTTGATGGACAGATCAGGGAAGTGGATGAGCCTTTTGAGGTGGCAAACCTCAAGGTTGAGGCTCCTGGAATGTTTGGTCTTGCCTCGGAGGACTGCAACTGTCGCTGCTGCTTATTGCAGAGAGCAAGGTGGGCGCTGGATGATGAAGAGCTTCAGACTCTGAGAAAGCGAGCGGAATACTTCGGGTTGGATAAGACAAAGGATTTTGAAGAGTACCAGACGAAGTACTTTAAGGTGTCGTTTGAGATTGAGCATGAAAAAGATGTTGCAAATACCCAAAACGGTGATAGTATAAGAGATATAATGTTCAAGGCATCAAAGTCTGATGCTGGCATTATTAGAGATGAAAAAGCTGTTGTTGACGCATATTCACAGTTACCGGATAAAGTTCAGAAAACAATGGCTGATGTAACCTTTAATATGGGGCAGAACGGCAGTAGTTGTGATGTGAAAAAAGGCATTATTAACGTTGCCAAAGGCGCTGAGAAAGAGGATATAGACCATGAATTTGGACATCTGATAGAAGAACGTATGCTGGATCCTAAAGTTGTGGAAAAGTATAAGAAATATTTAACTGAGGGATTAAGCGATAAAAATATTACTACGGAAATATACGAAAATGATGCAGGGCAAAAATTTGCAATATATATTTTGCATGGCGATAAATTTATTAGCGAATATCAAGGCAGGTTATATGTTAGCCGCATATCTGATGCTGTTAATCCGGATGGAAGCATAAAAACTGAATTTTTATTGGAATCCACCTCAGAGCTTTTCAGAGTGTATCAAAAAGATAAAACAATCCTTAGTACATATGAAATCGGGTTAGTAGAGGAGTCTTTAAAATGAATTTAAAAGAAGAATTTTTAAATATTACATCGTATGAAGAATATAATAAACAAAGAGAAAAGTTTGGTACTTTGCCTCGTGATGCAGAATTTTTATCTCATTTAGACAAGTTGTATGGTTCAGGATACGTAGGCGGAGATATAGCCAATGGAGTTATAGAAGAACTATATAAACCCGGCAAAAGACACATAGGAGAAGAATAGAAAATAATGCTAGATGGATTACGAGCACTGTACAGAGATGTATGGTGTTTTTTTTATGCAAAAAATAGGAGGATGAAAGAATGCAGAAGTACATTGGAACAAAACAGATTGAGGCAAGACCGATGACAAGAGGCGACTATAACAATTACAGAGGATGGCAGATTCCAGCGGAAGAAAATCCAGCAGATGAAGGCTATCTCGTAAGATATTCAGATGGATATGAGAGCTGGTCGCCGGAGAAGCAGTTTAACGAAGCATACAGACCATGTGACAACATGACGTTTGGAATTGCTCTTGAAATGCTCAAGAAGGGCTTCAGAGTTGCAAGAAAGGGTTGGAATGGCAAAGGAATGTTTGGTGTATTCCAGAAGGGATATCCTGATGGCATACCATGTAACAAGCAGACCGCAGAAGCCTGGGGAATCAGCGAGGGTGACTTATTCAAGTGTAACCCATATCTGCAGATCAGATGTGTTGATGGTTCACACTCCATGTGGGTGCCGAGTATAAACGATTGTCTTGCTGAAGACTGGATAATAGTGGAGTAGAAACGGAATAGCAGATAATTCAGACCGTGTTTTTACCATGGTCTTTTTTTATGCCCAAAATCGGCTCAAGGCAGTAAAACTGTGACCGACAAAGAATAACTCCGGCAAGAGTGATAACTGCCATGTGTGGCTACGATTAAAGCCAGAAAGGATGGAACAATGGAATTAAAGGAACTGTTAGGAGATGACCTGTATAAGCAGGTACAGGCGAAGATTGACGAGAAGAACAGCACAGAGACAGATAAGCTCAAGCATGTAAGATACACAGATCTGTCCGAGGGCAAGTACGTCAGCAAGGAGAAGTATGATTCAGAACTTGAGAAGCTCAACGGACTGATCACCGGCAAAGACACGGAGATTGGCAATGCAAATAAGCTCATTGAGGAGCTTAAGAAAGCTTCCAAGGGTGACGAGGGCATGCAGCAGAAGATATCAACTTATGAGACAGAGAATGCAAGGCTTCAGAAAGAGCTTGAGGAGACTAAGGTCAACTCAGCTATCAAGGTGGCTCTGCTTGAGGCTCATGCGGTTGATACTGATTATATGACCTATAAGATCAAGACAGCCCTCAAGGAGAAGAATGAGGAGCTTAAGCTTGATGATGAAGGCCACATAAAGGGATGGGATAACATGCTCACAGACTTAAAGACACAGTTCCCAGCTCAATTCACAGCTTCATCCGGCTCAGATGATGGCGAGAGGCACATCATTGAGAATAGACTGCCAGATCCTACAAATAAAGATACAGGACTGACGAGAGAAGACATATTGAAGAAATCATATGCAGAGCGTGCTAAGATTGCCCAGGAAACACCTGAGCTATATGAAGCTGCTATGCATGGAACAAAGTAAGGTAGAAAGGAAAAGGTGAAAGAATATGGCAATTACAAAGGTAAGTGACCTCATTAACCCAGAAGTAATGGGGGATATGATTGATGCAAAGGTAGAGGCACAGGCCAAGCTTTTAAAGTATGCCCATGTTGATACATCCCTTGAGGGTGTACCAGGAGATACAAAGACAGTTCCATCATGGAATTATATCGGCGATGCTGAGGATTTTGATCCGGAATCAGGAGATGAAATTGAGGCATCTAAGCTCACAGCAACAAAGAAGACATTCACTATTAAGTGTGCAGCTAAGAGCGTATCAATATATCAGACAGCAATCAATAGTGGTTTAGGGAACCCTGTTGGACAGGCTGAGACTCAGCTTTCAAAGTCTATTGTAGGCAAGTTGGATAATGATCTGCTTGATGCTGCATACACATCAGAGAATGTATATACACCAGATACTCTTGCAGTAATCGGATATGATGGCATTGTTGATGCTAACACAAAGTTCGAGGATGAAGAGGATGGAATAGAGAAGGTTATGTTCATAAACCCTAAACAGGAGGGAACGCTTCTCAAGGATGACAACTTTAAGTCAGCGGACAAGTTTGATAAGAGCGTTATTGTGACAGGCTCTATAGGTAAGATTGGATCATGCTGGGTAAAGAAGTCAAAGAAGATCAAGCTCATGACTTATGAGAAAGACACAGAGAAGGGAACTATTACTATAGTGGCTGATTCAACTGCTGAGTCAGACACAAACAAGCATCTTAGTACAGTTCAGCCAACATGCAAAGATGAGCTTGTAATCGGTGATAAGGTTAAGAGCCTTGCAGCTGGTTCACAGTATTATCTCTGCCCTATTATCAAGCTCCAGCCTGATTCAGATGAGACCGAGTTTACAGAAGAGGAAGCTCCAGCTCTTACAATTTTCCTCAAGAAAGATGTTCAGGTTGATCACGAATGGTTACCGAAGAAGCAGAGACATGATATCACAGCATCTAAGTATTATGGTGCTGCACTCACCAACGCTTCAAAGGTTGTACTTGCTAAGTTTAAGAAGTAAGGCGGTGGTCATATGATCATGACTGTCGATGAACTTAAGAAGTATGTAGACACCGAGGAGAAAGATTCAGTGCTTGAGGCTAAGCTTCAGGCACTGGAACTCCTGATCAGAAAATATACAAATAATAATTATCAGGACAGGAACAGGCGGTTTGTGGCTCCTGTGGACGCTGTGACAGGCTTTCAGTATGCATCTGAGCTGTTCAAGGTTGGCGACACTATACAGGTGTCAGAGTCACGCTACAACGATGGCTTGTACACCATCAAAGCTGTGGATATGGACAATGGACATATAGAGGTGAATGAGGAGCTTGTAAGCGAACCGGTCGTCATGGTGACAAAGGTGGTATATCCGATGGATATCAAGCTGGGAGTTGCAAACATGCTTTCATGGGACCTGAACAACCGGGATAAGGTCGGTGTACAGTCTGAGACCATCAGTAGGCATTCTGTGACTTATTTCAACATGGATGGTGATAATTCCATCATGGGATATCCAAAGTCACTGCTTGGCTTTTTAAAGCCATACATGAAAGCGAGGTTTTGAACATGAGAGGAATAGGCGGAAATGCAGTTGCAGATATACAGGTCAAGAGCATAACCAGAAACGAGATAGGTGAACAGGAAGTTGCATGGGTGTCAGAAGATACCTTGACTGGCTGGCTAGACCTCTCAGGCGGTGACAGTAAGTACACAACATATAATGCCAAGGTGCAGGAATCAACGCACATGTTCATAGCTGATTATAAACGTCTCAGTGACATGATCAAGGCTGAGAACAGCCGTATGGTGGTTAATGGTCAGGTATATGACATCATGCTGATAGATGATCCGATGGGGATGCATGAGCAGCTTGAGATATATCTGAAGTACACAGGAGGGCAGTAATGGGAAATGTGGAGTTCACAGACAACAGAATAAAGGTTGAGGCGGCTCTGGATGATGCTGTTATTGCCTTTCTGTACGAAGCTGCCGGAGAGGTCGAGGCTCAGACGAAGAGAGCACAGACGAGAGTAGACACAGGACAGACAAAAGGTGCATGGACGCATCATGTAGATGAAGATAAGGGCGAGGCGGTTATTGGTAATCCTCTTGAAAATGCTATCTGGGAAGAATACGGCACAGGTGAATACGCTCTGAAGGGCAATGGACGCAAAAAGCCGTGGGTTTATAAGGATGAGCGTGGTGACTGGCACACAACTCATGGTAAAAAGCCTCTCAGACCTTTACAGAAAGCCTTCTACAAGACAAAGGGCAAGATCATCAGGCGACTTGGCTCTATTCTCAATCAGACGTTCAGTGAGTAAGGCGGTGATGACGAATGACGACAGAGACATTATCATATATCAATAGCGTACTCACAGATGAGCTTGAGATTCCATACGCATTCATGGAGTGGCAGGATGACCCACCAGAGGCATACTTTGTTGGTGAATATTCTGAAGGTGATACACCTGAGGAAGATGGATGTCAGGAAATAACATTCATCATAGATGGATTCACAAGAGGCTCGTGGTTTAGCCTGGAGAAGTATAAACAGAAGATAGAACAGAATATTGAACGAACGGCAATCCTTGCAAGTGGTGCGGGGGTTGCCGTTTTTTATGGGAATGCGTCACCGATTCCAACAGGGGATGCAGACCTCAAACGTATACAGATCAATTTGACTATTAAAGAATATAAGAATGGAAGGTGATTATATCATGGCAGATACATTAACTTATGAAGAGTTTAAGTCATCCGGTATCACAGACAATACACCGAAGAACATTGTGTTTGGTGCCGGAACGATTCACAAAGGGCTCAGGTATGACGCATCAAAAAAGACATGGAACTTTGCTGAGTCTTTGATCGGTGCAACATCCGGCGGTACAAAGCTGTCAATCAAGCCTGAGCTCAAGGATATAGAGGTCGATGGTGCATCAGTTAAGGTTAAGGAGTTGGCAGTTAAGATAGGCGAGACAGCACAGATGGATACTAACATGGTGGAGCTGTCGCCTGAGACGATCAAGATGGCTATTATTGGACAGAATGGCACATCAACAGCGGAAGGATACGATGTGATCGAATCCAAGGCAAGAATTGAAAAGGATGATTACATTGAGAACTTCGGATATATTGGAAGATTCTTAGATGGTCGTCCTGTTATCGTGATCTTTGACAATGCGCTCTGTACATCAGGCCTTGAGATAGAGGGCAAGAACAAAGAGAATGGCACATTTGCGCTGACTGTTGAGTGCTATGCGGATCTGTCACCGGCAGCTGATACATTGCCATACCACATCTATTTGCCTACAGGCACGACAACGGAGCAGGTTCAGCAGTCTATAGATTCCAGTACAGAAGTAACAGACTAATTGACATAGAAAAGGAGAGATAATCATGGGAACAACCGAGATAAAAAAGAATAAAGATGTAGTAGAGAATACCGAAGTAGTAGAAGATGCCAAGGCAACAGAAGATGTGCAGGAGATCAAGCCATATACACTTAGAAATCCAAAGGCTACAGATATAGCTGCATTCCTGAAACTGTTCAGCAAGCTGGGGGTAAAGGACTTCAAAGATTCATTCAGCGGCAATGGGTTCAAAGAGCTCATTGCGAAGGAACGTGAGAAACTTGCTGGTGATGAGGATGATGAGGACACATCGAAGTTCCTTGAGAATGTGGGTATTGGTCTTGCATTCGAGCTTGTAGATGTGATCCTGACAAAGCTGTCAGACTGTCAGCGTGAGGTATTTGTCTGCCTGTCATACCTGTCAGGAATGACAGTGGATGAGGTAGCAGATCTTGACCTCTCTGTATTCACACAGATGTTGTATGATGCGGTCACACTTCCAGGTTTTGCGGATTTTATCTGGGTTGTTTCAAACTTGTTCAAGAAGAGACAGTAGGCTATCTCAAGTTCATGGATCTCATATTCAAACGATATGCGGATCCGTACACTCTGCTTGATACGATGATAGACAATCAGAGCTTTGATGAGTTTGTATGCACATTCGTGCGGTTAGACGATGACGATAAGCTCTGGGATATGTATATTCACAAGTGTTGGGAAAATATATCATTCAATGACTTCAAGGCAAGGCTGTACGGCACATCAGGTGGCGGTTCACAGCCAGTCAGATCAGGGGCATTTGAGAGCAGAGGCGAGCTTGAAGCAACCATAAAGGATTCTATGTCAATCATAGAAAATTTTAAGCCATAGGGGCACACAGAACGTGTGTCTCTATTTTTTTATTATCGAGGAAAGGGGGTAGACCCTTTTGGAAGTATTTAAGATACTGGGAAGAATCGCAGTATCAAATGAGGATGCGAATGAGAAAATTGAAGAGACTGGCGACAAGGCAGAGAAGACAAGCAAAAAGATGAGTTCTGTGTTTGGCAATATCGGCAAGTTTGCGCTCAAGGCAGCAAAGGTAGCCGTTGTTGCGACAACAGCTATGGCCACTGGAATAGCTGGCATCACTGCTAAGGCTGTAAGCGAGTATGCGGACTACGAGCAGCTTGTTGGTGGTGTTGAGACACTGTTCAAGGACAGTTCAGATAAGGTTGTTGAGTATGCGAATAATGCATATAAGACGGCGGGATTGTCAGCGAACGAGTATATGGATACTGTAACGAGCTTTTCAGCGTCATTACTACAAGGCCTTGAAGGTGATACAGCGCAGGCTGCCGAGTATGCGAATCTGGCCATAACAGACATGTCAGATAATGCCAATAAGATGGGCACCAGTATGGAGATGATTCAGAACGCATATCAGGGCTTTGCAAAGCAAAACTACACCATGCTTGATAACCTCAAGCTTGGTTATGGTGGTACTGCATCTGAGATGGCAAGGCTTATCAATGATTCTGGTGTACTTGGTGATACCATGACCGTGACAGCAGATAACGTCAACAGTGTATCATTCGATAAGATGATTGAGGCTATACATGTTGTGCAGACTAACATGGATATAACAGGCACTACCGCAAAAGAAGCAGCCACGACAATACAGGGATCCATCGGCATGGTGAAGTCCGCATGGGCTAATCTGCTCATAGGTATGGCAGACCCATCTCAGGATATGGGAGTGCTGATGAATAACCTTGTTGATTCGGCTATGGCTGTAGCAGATAATCTTGTTCCAAGGATAGCCGATACACTGCCGAGGGTGGTTACAGGGCTGTCTCAGCTGACTCAGAAACTGGCACCATACATACCGCCTCTTATTGAGCAGTTACTGCCATCGTTGATACAGGGAGCGACATCGTTGTTGTCTGAGGTGGTCAATAATCTGCCCGGAATACTTGAGACATTACTGCCCGGCATAGGTGGGGAATTGGGCCAGTCGATATCAACCGCTCTAAATTCTATTTTTAGCACCCTGACATCGATTTTACCATCGATTCTGCAGTTGGTGGGACCTGTGCTGACAACACTGTCAACACTGCTTAATCTGCTTTTACCACCGATGATGCAGATTATTCAGGCGGTTTTACCGCCACTTACGAATCTGATCAATATGCTTTTGCCGCCGGTGACTCAGATTATTCAATCTTTACTGCCTGTTTTGATGGCTATTTTGCAGCCTATACTTGAATTGTTACAGCCGTTTTTGGATATGTTGACACCGATTATCGACTTGGTAATGCAGGTAATCACACCACTGACAGATCTTATCAATATGATATTACCACCACTGGCGGAAATACTTTCGATGCTGATGGAAGATTATCTAAATGTGCTGAAACCAATCCTTGAATGGTATTGTAAGATGCTTTCAGGAACGCTTAAAGCTGCCATCAAGTTGATAGTTACAGTGATCAATAACTGTAAAGAATCATTTGCTGCAGCTTGGCGGGGAATCAAGAAAGCATGGAACGCGGCACCAGAGTTTTTTAGTAATATAGGATCCAATATAAAAGGTGCATTTGCATATGTAGGCACATGGTTCAGTGATATATTCAGCAAGGCATATAATGGGGTTAAGAATAAATTTTCTCCGATAGTGAACTTCTTCTCAGAAACATGGCAGAAGATCAAGAATATATTCGGCAAGGTTGGAACAGCAATAGCAGACGGATTATCTAGCGCTGTGACATCAGCGGTCAATGCGATACTGAGCAAGGCTACAGGGATTATCAATGGCTTTATCCGGGCAATCAATTCGGCTATATCAGTCTTGAATAAGATCCCAAAGGTGTCGATATCGAGAATAGATGAGCTTGACGCTCCGCAACTTGCTGAAGGTGGTGTGCTTAAGCGTGGTCAGGTTGGTATCCTTGAGGGTAATGGAGCTGAGGCTGTAGTGCCACTTGAGAAGAATACTGGCTGGATCAGGAAAGTTGCGGAGGATATGGCAGATATAACAGGTGGAACACCTGTGGGAGGTGACTCAGAGTGTTTGAATGTACTGTATAAGATATTAGAGATCATTAAACATATAGATGATAATCTGTATGACCTGATAGTGAAAGCTTTGACTGATGGGGTAAGACTAAAGATAGACGGCAGGGAGTTTGGAAGGATGGTGAAGGCGAATGCTTGAACAGCTTAGATATGTGAATCACTTAGGTGAGACTATAGAGTTCGGGAAGAAGGGTATCTTTGCCAACTCAAACGATCTCAGAAACTACGAATATGCATACGATAGCAGCAGGAACCGTGCCGAAAATTTCAGAACAGGGGTGGTCTCAAAGACCATCCCTGTTGTTATATCGGCAGAAAGTAAGAAGAAGTGTATCGATCTTAAGAATAGACTGTATGAAGTCTGTGAAAAAGACATCATAGCAGAACAGAAAGGGAAGCTCTATATAGGAGATTACTATCTTGAATGCTATGTGTTTAGTTCGGCGAAGAGCAATTATCTTGACGTGGCTACATCGATGAATCTGTCACTTAAAGTAGTAACAGATGGTGGCAGATGGATGAAGGAAGAGTTGCACAACTATAAGCATGTACCAGATAAGTTTATTGAAGGTAAAGGCTATGAGTATTGTTATGAATATGATTACAACTCAATTTCTGACAATATCAGTAAGCTTGAGGTGGACGACTTCAGAAACTGTGATTTTGTACTCAGCATACATAGTGGTGCTGTTAATCCAGTCATATATGTTGACAATCATTACTACAGCGTTAGGTGTGTTGTTGGCGATGGAGATAAGATCGTTATTAATTCTGCAGAGCTTACGATAACTCTTGTGAAAGCAGATGGAACCCGGGAAAACATGTTCAGATACAGGGACAAGCAAAGCGATGTGTTTGAAAAGATATCCCCCGGGAATCATCGTGTGATGTGGAATGGAAGCTTTGATTTTGATTTAAGTGTAATACATGAGAGAGGTGAACCAAAATGGACATAAGGTTGATATACACTGATGCAGACAGGGTAGAACAGGGATATCTCAGGAACTTCAGCGCAGATGTGGATGTTGCAAAGGATAAGGATTTTGAGATAACTGTAGCTAGGGATAATAACATTCTGCGAGGTGGCTCATGGTGGTATATCAACAACACAGAATACGGTGGCATAGTTGATAATGTTGGAGTTGTTACTGCAGACAGGGAGATTAGGTATACGGGCCGGAATCTCAGAGGCATACTTTGCGACAAGATTATTGAGCCACCGAATGGCGAAGACTACAGAATCGTAACAGGTGATGCAGTTACAGTGATCAATAAGCTCATTGAAGTGGCTGGACTTAGCAGCATATACAGAATGACAGGCGAATCATGGAATGTACAATCATTTCAGTTCAACAGATATGTGAGTCTCTATGATGGCATATGTGCGCTGTTGAGCACCCAGAACAGGGTCCTCAGGCTTGTGGTTAAAGATGGATATGTGACTATGAGTAGTGCGGTGCCTTACGATTATACAGAGGATAAGGATTGTATGAGATCGGATATCAACTACAATATCACACAGGTCAAGAATGGATATAATCATCTTATCTGCCTTGGTCAAGGCGAGCTCAAAGACCGTCAGGTGCTGCACTTGTACGTTGATAAGGTGGGAAATATCACTGATACGCAGACATATAAAGGCTTGGAAGAACGCACAGCAATATATGACTATAGTTCGGCAGCAAATATTGATGAGCTTAGAACAGGCGGTATAGCAAGAATACAGGAGCTTAATGTGGACAGCTTAGATATGACACTACCAGATATGTCAATGCAGATTGGGGATATTACTGGTGGTACAGAGGATATTACAGGAATCACCGTCAAGAAACAGATAACAAATATCATAGCTAAGATAGATGATAACAGCATAGACATTGAATATTCGGTGTCGTAGCGGAAAGGGTGGAAATATGAAGATAATAACAGGAAAAACAGGGAAACCACATGTAACGAGTGCAGATGATAGAGCCTTGCACAGAGCAGAATGGGATGGCGATGGATTTTTGTCGGTCTCCCAGCCACCAGTGCTGGTTAATTCAACGACACTTAGAGTATATCCGTGTGACATTATGTTTCAGGGGTGCCATGCTAGGGTTACAGGTACATATGAAGATCTTACTTTCCCCAGTGGAGAAACAGGTAAAAAGCGAGTTGATATTCTTGTTGCAAGATACACGCTGTCAGAGGAAGGACTTGAGGATATGTCATTGCTGATCTTGACAGGGCAGCCTGTAGAATCCTCACAGGAGCCACAATCACCTGTGTATGAAACTGGCATAATAGCCAATAATGTAAGTGTCGCCGACATGCCGCTTTACAAAATTATACACGATGGAATAAATGCGAGTGGGCCAGTTGCGATTGCATCAACTTTCCCCCCACTTAGTAATAAATATACAAAAGAGGAGTCAGATTCAACGACAGAGAATATCATCCAGGAGATATCGAAAGTCGGAAAAACAGCCGCAAAGGCACAGTCTATTGCAAATGACGCAGCATCAATGGCTGAGGAAGCTATAGGTAGGGCTGAGGAAGCGCAGAGAACAGCAGACACTGCATCATCGAAAGCGGATAATGCACAGAACACGGCAGATGCTGCAAAAACAGATGCTGCTAATGCGCAAAGCTATGCGGAAAAAATTGCAACAAAAAGCCTTGTTATATCTGATATAGTAGGCGTAACAGCGACTATACCAGGAACTGACGCAGGAACAACACTTCAATATGACGTTGAGGTTGAGTTGCCTAATACGGGTAGAATATTAGTTATTCCTAAAAATATCCCTAGTGGTGTCACATACATGGGATATGAAGCTTCTTCAATAAATCAGACTACATATTCGATAACTGTAAAAGCAAAAAATACAAACAAAGCAGATTCAAATATAAGCTTAGTTGTAGTAGGAGTTGCAAGACCTAAGAATCTTATATAGGGGGTTGAGCATGTATATAAATTTTGAAACAATAATTCAGGTTGGGAAGGTACTTGGAGCTCTTGTACTGATAGGAGGGATACTCATATCAATATATAAATGGTATTCCAGGCAGAATGAGCAGGATGCGGAGATCAAGAAGATGAAAGAGGAGCAGTGCATACTTACATATGGTACACTTGCGTGTCTTAAAGGTCTAAAGGAGCTTGGATGTAATGGACCAGTCACAGAGGCTATTGACAAGATGGAAAAACATCTGAACAAAGCGGCACATGATCAGGAATAGGAAGGAGATATAATCATGGATAAGTTAGCAATATTATTATTAGTTGTTGCAGTTCTTTGCACTTTGATATCGGTAATAACGGAATTTACAAAAGAGGTTGGAATACTGAAGAAGATTCCAACCTCTTTTCAGGTGCTTATAACAAGTCTCATCATATGTGAGATATGCTTGTTTGTAGCATTATCATATTTCGATATTCGGCTACTATGGTATTACCCTGTAGCTGTGTTCTTTGGTGCTTTTATTATCGCATTCATATGCACCAGAGGATGGGACTACCTGATCGAAATATTTAAACGATTTTACAGAGGTGGAGACATAGAGAAGGAGCGTGACGGGAAATGAATGGAATAGACATCAGTGCATGGCAGGGTGATGCCGGCATAGACCTCAGTAAGATAGCGTATGACTTCTGTATAGTGAAAGCGACAGAGGGAACAGACTACAAGAACAGATACTTTGCAGCGCATTGTGATAAAGTTTTGAGTAGAAAAAAACTTCTGGGAGTATACCACTATGCAAATGGCGGAGATCCACAGAAAGAGGCTGACTACTTCCTGGCATACTGCAAGAAGTACATCGGCAAGGCGGTACTTGTCCTTGACTGGGAGGCAAAGAATAACCCATTGTTTGGTGTAAAGGATTTGGAATGGTGCTTGCAGTGGTGCAGTTATGTGCAGAAAAAGACAGGCATTAAGCCACTGATATACATCCAGAAGAGCGCTATGGATGCAGTTAAAAAGTCCGGATATGGCTTGTGGATAGCTCAGTACCCAGACGATGTTGGGACAGGCTACCAGGAGCATCCGTGGAACGAGGGAAAGTATAATTGCTTGATCAGGCAGTATACATCCGTTGGCAAACTCTCAGGTTACAACGGTAACCTTGACCTCAACAAGGCATACATAAGTGCAGCATCATGGCGCAAGCTGGCTACTAAGGCTGTGAAGATTGCCACTATTAAGCCGGTAAAGAAGAGTGTCAATACGATTGCAAGGGAAGTCTTGGTTGGCCACTGGGGCAATGGTGCTGATCGCAAGAGTAGACTGGCCAAGGCTGGTTATGACTATAGCAAGGTTCAGGCAGCAGTCAACAAACTTGTCAAGGCATCACAGATGACACAGGACAAGATCATCAATGCGGTTGCACATGAGGTCATTGTTGGCCGCTGGGGCAACGGACAGGAGCGTATTGACCGCCTCAAGGCAGCAGGTTATAATGTTGATGTGATTCAGTCGAGAGTTAATGAGATTTTGAAGTAGAACAGAGAGCCCATCATAGCAATATGGTGGGCTTTTTTTAGGGGCAATTTAGGGGCAATTTAGGGGCAAAAAATTGATTTGCCATGATATGTTATTACACGAAGTACCTTCAAAAAGTAACGTATTTAAGCCATTTTGAGATATTTTGACATATCAATATATTAATTATAAAATAAACAATATGTATAAATGTATACAATGGAGGAGAGAGATGAATAGAAGGAGAACAAAAAAGGGGGCGTCGGATTCTACAGAAATGGTAGATACGATAGGCTTCAATATGCGGGATATCCGCAAAAACAGCAGATCTTCGAAGTATACGGTAAAGTATATGGTTGCGGAGATAAATGAGCTCCTGCCGGAGAATCATAAGATAACAGAAGGGATATATTACAAGTGGGAGAATGAGGAGAGGCTTCCGACAGCGCGGCACATTCCGGCTATAGCTAGTGTTCTCGGTGTGTCTGAGACTGCACTTTTTCACTGGCAGGGTATGAAGAATGGAACTGTCAACAGCAAATATAGTCAACTGGTTGAGAGCGTTAAAGCACTTGGAGATGACAAGACGGCTGATATAGCCTGGCTTGCATCGGGTTGGTCAGGTGACCTTAAAGCTCTGGTTGAATTTGACATGCTGTATGCAAGTCTGCCTGCGGAGGACAGACGGGATGTGGCATCTCTTGGAATAAGATTATATGATGTGTGCAGGAAAGAGGGCAGACTGAATCCGGATGTGCCATCTGTGGATTTCTCTTATTTGCAGCAGGCTCTCAGGGATCTGTGGGCATCAAAGTAAGATATAATTGCACAAATAAAAAAAATATCTTTGTCCTTTTTGACAAAATATCCAACTTGACATGGTAAAAATCAAAAAAATCTTGACTTGTGCACAAAAAAAGCTATGATAATATCAAGGGCAACCGATTGCGCATGGAGTGTTGCGCAAATGCGGTGATATGTGCTGAACAAAAGGAGACTTGAACATGGAGACAAAAGAGTCAGGCCAGAAGATGACCATTTCTGATGTGGCTGAGGCGTTAAATATATCTAAGACTACAGTATCGAGAGCGATTTCCGGAAAGGGAAGGATCGGTGCCGAGACAAGGCGGAGAGTTCTCGAGTATATAGAGGAGCATAATTATAAGCCAAGCGTTATAGCGAAGGGGCTGGCACAGTCAAAATCCTATAATATAGGATGGGTCATGCCGAGCGACTACAGCGTGGTGGATCTGCCGTTCTTTCAGAAGTGCCTGATGGGATTGCTGGAGATGGCTGCGCCAGTGGATTATGATGTGCTTGTGTGTACAGTGTCACCGGATGATATGAGCCAGTTGGAGAGAATTGTTGAGAATCATAAGGTGGATGGGGTTGTACTTGGAAGAACTCTTGTGAATGATGCCCCGGCAGAATATCTCAAGGAAAAAAAGATACCATTTGTTGTGGTTGGAAGTATGGATGATGACAATGTTGTCCAGGTTGATCATGATCACAGAAGTGCATGCCGTGAGCTTACATCTATACTGCTTGCCAAAGGAATGACTAAGGTAGCCCTCATGGGTGGCAATAAGAATCATGTGGTAACCCTCAACAGGTATAGAGGATATCTTGATGCGATGGAGGATATGGAGGTACCGGTAGATAACAGCCTGGTATACTTTGATATAGATAATTCCGTATTATGTGAACATGCCATTGAAGAGATAATGAAGCAGAAAGCAGAATGCATACTGTGTATGGATGATGGAATATGCCAGAATGTACTTAATATACTGGATAAGAAGGGCATAAAGGTGCCAACTGATGTGAGAGTTGCGTCATTCTACAACAGCTCACTTCTGAACAATTACCAGCCTGCGATCACATCGCTCCAGTTTGATCCGCGTGAGCTTGGAATGGTGGCATGTAAACTGCTGGTGGATTTTATAGAGGGCAACGAAGTTAAGAAGAAGACACATCTGGGTTATGAACTCAGATTAAAAGAGTCAACGAAGTAATTCATAGTTATATATCCTTCCTAGAGGGGCGTCAGTGTTTGGCTGACGCCCTGTTTTTATGTGAAAAGGGCCAGAATATGCGCAATATGCGCAAAAAATGATGCGCGACGGGCATGAAAATACACCATAGAATATTGCTGTTATAGCAATATTCTATGGTGTAACAAAGAGGAAAGTAATGAAAAAACGGCCTAAATGAGTGTAATAATGGCTAGAAAAGGAAATGAAACATGAAAATCTCACATATGGGATTGCGGATGATTAACAAATATTACCATATATAGTGTGCAACGCAAACGGGTGCGCAAAATATAACGAACATGGAAACGTTTCCGAATGAAGCGGCTTGTGCAAAATGTATATTTTTTTATTTTAAAAGTTATATGAATTAGTAGTTGACAACAATAAACAGAACTGATAATATATAACCATAAAGAACAACCGATTGCGCACGGGAAACAATAAGGGCAACTAATTTTCTTATTATTTATTTAAAGAGGAGGACATAAGAATGAGAAAGAAAGTTTTATCATTAACACTTGTTGCTGCGATGATGGCAGGATGCCTTGCGGGATGTGGCAACGCAGATTCAAAGGACGAAGGAACAACAGCAGCTGCCGGCGATAGCACAGCACAGGCTGAAGCATCAGATGATGCAATTCAGAACTTAATTGATGCAACAACAGGAACTGTAGATCTTTCGGTATGGGCTTCTGAGGAAGATCAGGATCTCACAACACAGGTTATTGAAGAATTCAAGAAAAAGTATTCAGATGTTGACTTCAACATCACACTCGGAGCCGAGTCAGAGTCAAAGGCAAAGGATGATATCCTGGTAGACGTTGAGGCTGCTCCTGATGTATTCGCATTTGCTGATGACCAGATCAATGAGCTGGTTAAGGCTGGTGCACTTCAGCCGGTACAGGCTACATATACTTTTGATGTTGCAAACGAGAATGTAGCAGCTTCTGTTGAGGCAGCTTCTGTTGATGGAACATTATATGCATATCCAATGACAGCAGATAACGGATACTTCATGTTCTATGATTCATCAGTATTCACAGAGGATGATGTTCAGTCACTGGATGCTATGATCGAGGCAGCAAAGAAGGCAAATAAGAAGATTGCTATGAACGTATCAGATGCCTGGTATGTATACTCATTCTTCCAGGGTGCAGGTCTTGACCTTACACTTAACGATGACGGACTTACAAATACATGTACTTGGAATCAGGCAGGCGGTACAGACGTAGCTCAGGCAATTCTTGATCTCTTTAAGACTGGCGCATTTGTAGATATGGATGATCCTACACAGGCAACAGCAATCGCTGAGGGTACGATCTGTGCAGCAGTTAACGGAACATGGAGAGCGGCAGACGCTCAGGCAGCATGGGGCGAGAACTATGCTGCAGCTAAGCTTCCTACATACACAGTTGCAGGCAAGCAGGTTCAGATGGCTTCATTCTCAGGATGCAAGCTTGTAGGTGTAAACCCACATTCAAAGAACGTAGGCTGGTCAATGCTTCTTGCTGAGTATCTTACATCAGAGGATACACAGGTTACAAGATTTAAGCAGAGAGGCCTTGGTCCTTCAAACATCAACGCTTCAGAGTCAGAAGAAGTTAAGGCTGATCCAGCTATATCAGCTCTTGCAGCTCAGGCAGCATATGCAACACCACAGCGTGTAGGCGGCAACTACTGGACACCAGCTGAGACACTTGGTTCAATCCTTGCCCAGGGCAATCCAGACGGAACAGATCTTCAGAAGCTTCTCGACAACGCTGTAGAAGGAATTGAGGCACCTGTATCACAGGAGTAATTTTAAATAAGAAGTACTTTGAATAATATTTATAAGTTATAATGAGAATGCCTCATATGTCATTCGTGGCATATGGGGCATTTTAAAAAGAGAGGAGCTTTTTCATGAAGAAAATATCAGGATTCTTTAAAGCCATAGGAAGATATTTCAAGAATTTTGGTGTTGCTTTTGCAAAAGGTGATATATGGGTTAAGCTCTCAGCGGTTATCATGGGTGCAGGTTACTTCGCAAGAAAGCAGATCGTCAATGGTTTGATCATGCTCATCGTTGAGGCTGCGTTTGTGTTGATGTGCGTAGGCTATGCGGCACCAAACCTTGCCAAATTTGGAACTCTTGGAACTGTAAAGTTTGAGCAGGTATTTGATCCACTCACCATGCAGACAACCACTAATAATTACGACAATTCTTTCCAGATCCTTCTCAATTCGGTGGTTGCGTTGTTCATCATTCTTATATTCGTGCTTTTCTACATTCACAATATCAAGACAGTGTACAAGCTTCAGCAGATGAAGGAAAATGGAGAACATATAAATACATTCAAGGAAGATATGAAGTCACTCTTCAACGAGAAGTTCCACATAACACTTCTCACACTTCCTACAATTGGTGTAGTCATAATGAATATTCTGCCGATACTTATTCTTATAGCGGTGGCATTTACCAATTATGACCAGCAGCACCTTCCACCAAACTCACTGTTTACATGGGTGGGCTTCAAGAACTTCGCAAGCCTGTTTTCAAACAGCATGACAGTCACATTTGGATATTCATTCAGAAAGGTTCTTGGCTGGACACTTGTATGGGCGGTCATGGCAACATTTACCACATTCATAGGCGGTATCCTTCTTGCCAAGGCGATCAATTCCAAGACAACCAAGCTGCCAAAGATGTGGAGAACACTTTTCATCATATCAATAGCAGTTCCGCAGTTCGTAACACTGCTTTTGGTTAGAAACTTCTTCGCTGATTCCGGTATTGTGAACACTATCTGCTCAAATATTGGTATCACAGACATGCTTAAGCATGTAGGACTTGTCGGTGAACATCTTACATATATACCGTTCCTGACCGATCCTCACTGGGCAAAGGTAATGATCATTCTCATCAATATCTGGGTCGGTGTTCCATACCAGATGCTGATCGCAACAGGTGTTCTGATGAACATACCTACAGATCAGATCGAGAGTGCAAAGATTGATGGAGCAACAAATTTCCAGGTGTTCTGGAAGATCACAATGCCATATATCCTGTTCATTCAGGGCCCGGCACTTATAACAGACTTTGTAAAGAATATCAACAACTTCAACGTAATCTACCTGCTCACACAGGATGTATTCGTCACACAGAATCAGGCGCTTGCCAATTCGCATGCAAAGGAAGTTGACCTTCTTGTTACATGGTTGTTCAGACTTACAAATGAATACTACGACTACAAGATGGCATCTGTTATCGGTATCATAGTATTTATCATATGTGCAGCATTTACACTTATATCATTCTCAAGAATGATCTCAGGAGATAAAGAGGAGGAGTACCAGTAATGAAGAAAACAATAGGTTCGATCGTTAAACATATCGTATTACTTGTCCTCGCAGTTATCTGGCTGGTTCCGATCATCTGGCTGGTTGTCACCTCATTCAGCGGATATAAGGGAATCAACACAGCGCATTTCTTCCCAACTAGCTGGTCTATGGACAACTTTGTTCAGCTGCTCACAAGACCTGACTCGGTTGTGCAGTATGTGTCATGGTTCAAGAATACACTTATCATTGCAGTATTTACATGTATCATCTCTACTATATTTGTAATTATGGTCAGCTATGCGATGAGTTGTATGAGATTCAACGGCAGAAAACAGATCATGAGTGCGTCGCTGATACTCAACATGTTCCCTGGCCCACTTCTCATGATAGCAATTTACTTTATCCTGAAGATGCTGGGACTTACAAACAGCCATTTCGGTATGATCATAGTTTACTCAGCGGGATCGGGACTTGGATTCCTCATCATGAAGGGATTCATGGACACAATACCAATGTCACTTAAGGAGGCTGCCAGACTTGAGGGCGCTTCGGAGGCAAAGATATTTATGAAGGTAATTCTTCCTCTGTGTAAGCCAATAGTAGTGTATCAGGTAATCAGTTCTTTCCTTATACCTTGGGGCGATTTTGTATTCGCAAAGCTTATGCTCAACTCAGGAGTTTCGAAGGACTGGACAGTAGCTATAGGTCTTTACAATATGCTTGAAAAATCACTTGTCAACAAATACTTCTCAGTATTCTGTGCCGGCGGTATCGTGGTAGCTATCCCTATCTCAATACTGTTCGTCATCATGCAGAAGTACTATGTAGAGGGTGTAACTGGCGGTTCTGTAAAGGGTTAAGGCGGACGGTCTGAGAGAAATGAGAAAATTTATTTTGGGCAGGTGTCTGCGTACCGGATGGACCACATATGGATGGTGGTGTGGATGCCTGCTATAATTAGCCCTAAAATAGGGCTGACAGGATGAAAAATGAAGATATTGTCACTTGTTAGGGGACGATCATCTTTAGATCAAAAGGTTACAACATATATGAAATAGGAGATTTAAGATATGGAGAATACATTTATTGTAAACATTATCCATCGTCCTGAGATGGTTCCTGAGTATGCCGAGAAGGTTACAGGCCATGGTCAGGCAGAGGATATCGGAAGAAAAGCTCTCCTCACAGAGTCACTGGACATATTCAAGTTCCAGCAGGAGACAGCTCACAAGAACGGACTCAAGACTACTATTCAGATGACATATGCCAGTCTTTTCAATGAGGAGGCTGTGTCACTGGCAAAGGAGCACCACGAGAAGTACGGAGATGAGATAGCGCTCTCACTTCTCGGACTTCCTTGCACAGAGTTCAGAGAGAAGTACAAGACCAAGGACTTCTGTATCTGGATGTTCTCAATGGAGGACAAGAAGAATATCGTTGATGACGTATTTGGAAAGTTCCATGATATATTTGGCTTCTACCCTGAATCAACTGGTTCATACTACATGGACGCCGAGCTCACAAACTACATCAAGGAGAAGTACCCATCAGTCAAGTGTGCAGTTGCAACATGCTGGGAGGAGGGCCCTAAGGCTTACCACACATGTAACAACTCATGGTACACACTGTTTGATGGCGGCCCATGGAATCCATGGATACCTTCAAAGCAGAACACACATGCACCTGCAGCAAATGAGGCTGAGGACAGCGGAATCGTCGCTATCCCTCATCTTTCAAGAGATCTGCTGGCATGTTACGATGGAAATGGTTCTAACTTTGGTACACATCCACAGAACGTTCTCCGTGGAATGATCTATGACAGCAAGACATGGGAGTACCCATATCTGTACAACCTTATCGACCAGTATCGTCATCTGGCTAAGTTCAACAATGGATATTCATACAACATGATGTTCGTTGGACCGGGCTGGCTGAATAAGATGGGACGCTGGGAGGCTCCATACGAGCTGCTCAAGAAGAGCTACGAGGATGGAATGAAGTATTATGGCGACCTGAAGAAGGAAGGCAAATGTATTGACATGACAATGGCTGAATTTGCTGACTTCTACAGAGAGAACAAGACATACGAGGAGCCTGAGTGTGCTCTTTGGAAGGATATACTGTACGGATCAGACAAGCAGATATTCTGGTACTGCGATCCATACATGAGAGCCCAGATCAACATGGATCAGGGCGGTGCGATCGTTGACCTCAGACCATACGCTGCAAAGCTCAACTGGCCTGTAGGTATCGGAACTCCACATGTTCAGGATGCTTCATATCCATTCCTGATCCAGGAGAAGTACAGAGCAGGATATTTCACACACTATGCTGGAGAGGGTACTGTAAGAAGTGCCAAGATCAGCTACAAGGGTGAAGAGGTCGACCTCTGTCTGTGCAGAACAAAGGCAACATTCTCGCAGGAGGGAAGCACAAGAATCCTTACACTTGACCCGGTTGACATCGAGTTCTACGATCTGACAGTTAAACTTCAGACAAAGATATATTTTGAGGAGGGTTCATCCAAGATAAGACATGAAAGAACTATCCTCGAGATGAGCAACCCTGATGCAGAGGTTGAGATCAATGAGTACATGGTGGCATGCTACGGTACAACAGAGTACCCAGAGGACATGACAGGAATCACTCTCACAGCAAAGAATGCTTCAGAGAGCAAGTCACTCACATATGAGTACAAGTGCAGAGAAGAGGATCTCGCAGGCGCCGATGAGGTGTCAGCAGTTATACCTGCGATCGAGACAAAGGCTGCCATGGGAGCATCTGGCAGCGATGCAACAGGATATTTCAAAGAGGGATATGCGTTCTCGCCAATGTTCACTCTCGGGTTTACAAAGACACTTAAGGATAAGGAGGTATTTTCAACATGGCTCAGTCTGGAAAAGGCAAATTAAATTACAGATGTCCAATGTGTTTTATGAGAGATCTGGATATAGATATGTTCTATGATAAGGACAAGAAGGAATACTACTGTATCCGTTGCCAGTATGTTGGACCAGAGGAGGACGTTCTGGCAAAGAACGAGCTCATCAGAATAAAATATGGAAGAATGTATGACAGGATTACATTTGACGACTAGGTGACAGATGTCATCTTGATAGAAGGCCGCCGACAGATGAAGATGAACTGGTACATCAGGGGTATGCAGAACATTTTTCTTCGGCGGCTGTTCTTGGTTATAACAGGCAGTAAAATAAATGCAGGTGAAGGAGACAAAAATATGGCAGATTATATAAAGGGCGTGGATCTCTCCGTTGTTGCCGAGGTTGAAGAGCTGGGTGCGAAATATTATGACAATGGTGTGCAGGGAGATATATTTGACATACTTAAGAACTATGGTGTGAATTCTGTGAGACTTCGTCTGTGGAATGATCCGTACACGGAGGACGGCGTACCTTATGGTGCGGGCACAAATGACCTTGAGGTATACAAGAAACTCTCGAAGCGCGCTATGGATCATGGAATGAGCATTCTGCTTGATTATCACTACAGTGATTTCTGGGCTGACCCGGGCAAGCAGAGGGTGCCGAAGGCGTGGAGAGGCATGGATGCGGATCAGCTTGAGCAGGCTGTGTACGACTACACAAGGGAGACTCTTTTAGAGATGAAAGATGCGGGCGTTTTACCTCAGCTTGTTCAGGTTGGAAACGAGCTTACAAACGGACTGATGTGGCCGCTGGGACAGAAGCCGGAGTATGACAATATCGCGAAGTTTGTGAGCGCAGGAATAAGGGCGGTCAGATCGGTTGACTCTGATATTCCGGTCATGATACATCTCGACAATGGCGGCAACAATCCTATGTATGTGGACTGGTTTGACCACTACATGGAAAGAGGAGAAAATTTTGATATAATTGGAATGTCGTATTATCCGTTCTGGCATGGAACCATGAAGGAGCTAGAGGCAAATATGCGGGATATGGCGGATAGATATGGCAAAAAGATAGTTATTGCTGAGGTTTCCATGGGATTTACCATGGAGGACTATGCTGACTATGAGAAACTGGGGCCTGACGATAGAAAGGGCTATGCCACAAAACCTTCACTGGTGGAGAATCTTGACTACCCTATGACACCTGAGGGACAGGCGGAATTTATGAACGATATAATGAAACTGATAGATGATGTTCCCGGTGGCGATGGCTTTTATTATTGGGAGGCAGGCTGGATACCAGTACCGGGAAGCGGCTGGGCTACGGAAGGTGCTCTGTCATATATAGATGAGTCTGGACCATGCGGAAATGAATGGGCAAATCAGGCACTTTTTGATTATGACGGACATGCTCTGCCGGCACTTAAGACTATACGTGATTACAAGCCGCTGCACAGCGACTATCCACTTAAGTGAATTATGGGGACGGAGGTGTCTGTCCCCTCCGTCCCCGTGGTTTCTGATAGTAAAGTACATATTTTTGATACATTTGGATATGTTTTGGTTGGGCGGGTCTGTGTATAATATATACAGATGCGCCTTTTTAATATATTTGGCAAATTTACAGATGGGGGACAGGACGGGTTGTTCTGATTGATTAGGAGGTAAGGTATGAAAAAAGTAGCATTGTTCATGGATGGCTGGAAGAGATATTTCACCTATGCCTGGCCGTTGGGATTTATGCAGAAGATAAAGGAAGCCAGGGTTGATGTGAATTTGTACATATTCAACAGCAATGGCAATTGGAACAGGGACACCGGTTACAGCTATGGAGAATACAATATATATAATCTGCCAGAACTGACAGACTTTGATGGGATCATAATATCTGTCAACAATATCAAATATCCGGGCGTCACGGCGGAACTGCTGGACAGGATAAGGAAGAGTGGAGTTCCGGCTATAAGCCTTGAGACTGCGTTTGACGGTCTGCATTTTGTGGGTATAGACAATTATGATGCTATGTACGATATGACTCGGCATATGATAGAGAAGCACGGTGCAAAGAAGATATGGTATCTTGCCGGACCGAAGGACAACTATGAGGCTCAGGAGAGATGCCGGGCATTCAGGGACTGTATGGATGAATATGGCCTGACTGTGGATGATCAGGATGTTCTGTTTGGAGATTTTGGTTTCAATGACGGTGTGACGGGCCTTGAGGAGCTGCTCAGAGCACATGGACATACGTGTATAAAACACGAGAAGGATGGACCTGATTACGGCGGCCCTGCTGAGGTGTATGGTGAGATAACCAGTGGCAGTTTTGCGGATTCTGCCCCGGATGCCGAGGCATCGAATAATGAGGAGATGGATGATAGAAGGCTGGAAGAACGGGAGATAGTGAGGAAGATTCTTCCGGATGCAATAATCTGTGCAAATGACAATCTGGCGGTGGGTGTGTGCAACAGAGCTGAAGCACTTGGACTTTCTGTGCCAAATGATTTTAAGGTCACGGGATTTGACAATTTTGATAAAGCGGCGTACTATACGCCGCGCATAACAACAGTGAGCAGGATCCGTGAGAAGATCGGAGCTTCGGCTGCAGAGATCATGCTGAATATCTGGGCAGGAAATAATCCGGATACCAGCTCTTATATAGATTATAACTGTATATTTACGGAGAGCTGTGGCTGCGGCGCGGATGCCTTGCTGAACGGCAGACAGTATCTGAAGAATTATATAATGGGAATTGTGGAACGCGAGGAGATTGATGAGAGTACTCTGGACTTTACGCATTTGCTCAGCAAATGTGGTGATTACAGTGGTCTTTATCCATGTGTCCAGACGGCATATTCACAGGCAGAGTGTAAGAGATGCGTTATGGTTGTCGACAGATCACTTGTGGAGATGGGCGGCTCTGGACCGACTCTCTCAGCAGCGTACGATGAGGATGTATTTGCTGTGAAAGGCTATCCTCAGAGAATGCAGATCGTGTACAGGCAGGGCATAGCGGATGATGGTGACGATACATACCACAGTATGTTTCCTCTTCTGGATGATGAGACAGGCGACAATATATTTTTATTTGCGCCATTTCATTTCGGAGAAAAGGCGGTTGGGTTCTGCTGTGTCGAAAATGGATATTACCTCATGTATAAGCAGCTTTGGTCAACTGTAATGAGCGAAGTGAATGTAGCCATGATAAATCTGTTCAACAAATGGAGACTCGAGCAGATCAATCAGGAGCTTACGGCAATATCCATAAAGGACCCGCTTACCCAGATATATAACAGGGAAGGTATGAGACAGATCGCCACAAGGGCATTTGACAAGGCTTCGGGCCAGGGCAGGGCGCTTCTCATAATGTTTGCCGATATGGACAGGCTCAAATATATAAACGATACATATGGTCACGAGTACGGAGACAAGGCTATAAGGAGTGCCGCAAGAGCCGTAGCAGGCGGAGGCGGAATAAGCAGTATTCCGGTTAGGTACGGCGGAGATGAATTTGTATCCATATCTATATACGATGAGACGGAGTCCCCTGAGGAAAGAAAGACGGCAATCCTTGAGAAAGCCAGGGAGATAGCGGCGCAGGAGAAGCTTCCATTTGCCTTGGAGTTTAGTATAGGTTATGTTATAACAGCCCCGGATGGTGATAAAACCCTTGAGGAGTATGTGAGGGAGGCGGATCACAGCATGTATCAGGAGAAGATACAGAGAAGGGTAAACAGACAATAATAAAAATTATCAAAAAATGGAGAATCAGGTCTTATGTGCTGATTCTCTATTTTCATTTAGTATGTTATAATTAACTGTCATGATCCAATTCGCCGCTCGCCAATCATGCGAGCATTTTGGCTCACTTGCGCTCATTATATCATATCGCCTGTCGGCTCAATGTGGGCATTCGCATTATGACGTCTTGCGCAAGCGCAGACGTCGCAATGCTCATTTTATCATGTGGACACAACGTGGATTATTTATATTAGATAATTAGGATCAAAAGGAGGATATACAATGCTTAAGAATGTAACAGACACAGTATTTTATGTGGGTGTGGATGACAAGGACATAGACCTGTTCGAGAATCAGTACATCGTGCCAAACGGAATAGCGTACAACTCATATGTCATCATGGACGAGAAGATCGCTATCATGGACATGGTGGATGCAAAGTGTGCAGACCAGTGGTTTGCAAATGTGGCAGAGGTGCTTGGCGACAGAAAGCCGGATTATCTCATCATATCCCATCTTGAGCCGGATCATTCCGCCAATCTTGGTGATGTGCTTGCGAAGTATCCGGATATCAAGATCGTATCAAATGCCAAGCTTTTCGGAATGCTTCCAAATTTCTTCGAGGTTCCTGTGGCTGACAGAAGCGTGACAGTTGCGGAGGGACAGACACTCTCACTTGGAAGCCATACGCTCCAGTTCTTCATGGCTCCTATGGTCCACTGGCCTGAGGTTATGGTCACATATGAACAGAGTGAGAAGATACTCTTCTCAGCGGATGCATTTGGCAAGTTCGGCACTCTTGATACAGACGAGGACTGGGCATGTGAGGCAAGAAGATATTACTTCAATATAGTTGGAAAGTACGGAATGCCTGCGCAGGCACTTCTCAAGAAGGCAGCAGGACTTGACATACAGAAGATATGCGCACTTCACGGACCTATACTCACAGAGAATCTTGAATATTACATAGGCAAATATCAGCTGTGGTCAACCTACACACCTGAGGATGAGGGAATCTTCATCGCATATTGCAGTCTCCATGGCAACACAGAGAAGGCTGCAAAGAAACTGGCGGAGATACTTGAGGCAAAGGGTGCGCCAAAGGTTGCGATATCAGACCTCTCAAGAGATGATATGGCGGAGTGTATAGAGGATGCATTCAGATATGACAGACTGGTTCTGGCAGCCCCAACATATGATGGCGGTGTGATGCCTGTCATGGCGGATTTCATCAACCACCTGAAGATGAAGGCGTATCAGAAGAGAAAAGTTGCGTTCATCGAGAATGGTTCATGGGCACCAATGGCAGCTAAGCTCATGAAGGAGCAGATGTCAGCCATGAAGGACATAGAGATCGTGGACGAGCATGTGACCATCAAGTCTGCGTTCAAGCAGTCAGACGTGGCAGCACTTGAGGCGCTGGCTGGAAAACTGTTATAAGAGATAAGGATAATAAACATAAAGTAAGTCTGAGACAGACTTAAATGTAAGGAAGGTGTAAGACATGGCTAAGTCCATGGTTTCCGGTAAGCCCCTCAGTCTGATGCTGCAGTTTGCCATGCCGCTTTTGCTCGGCAATCTGCTTCAGCAGACCTACAACATAATAGATGCGGCTATTGTGGGGCAGATACTGGGTGATAAGGCTCTGGCGGGAGTCGGAGCAAGCAGTAGTATACAGTTCCTGGTTCTGGGATTCTGTATGGGCTGCTGCGCAGGATTTGGTGTTCCTGTTGCAAAGTATTTTGGTGCAAATGATATGCACAAGATGAGAAAATATATTTTCAACGGAGCTGTGCTGACGGGTATCATAGCGCTGATAGTCACGGTTGTATGTTCGGTGTGCTGTAATCAGATACTTCATCTGCTCTCGGTTCCACAGGATATATATGACAAGGCTTATGCTTATCTTATAGTTATATTCCTTGGAATTCCGTTCACACTCATGTACAACTATCTGTCGAGTGTGCTCAGATCCCTGGGAGACAGCAGAACGCCGTTCATGTTTCTGGCGTTCTCGGCAATACTCAACATATTCCTTGACCTGTTCTGTATAGTTGTCCTCAAATGGGATTGCGCCGGTGCAGCTATAGCAACCATCACAGCACAGGCGGTGAGTGGAATATTGTGTCTTGTGTATATCTTCAAGAAGGTTCAGATCATGCATCTTGAGGAACAGGACAGAAAGGTGGAGGGCGCCGCAGTGAAGGAACTTCTCATCATGGGAATTCCAACAGGCCTGCAGTTCTCCATAACTGCCATAGGAAGTATGGTCATGCAGTCTGCAAATAACAAGCTGGGAAGTGTGTATGTGTCAGGCTTCACAGCCGGTATGAGGATAAAGCAGTTCACCATGTGCCCATTTGACGCATTTGCAACGGCTGCATCTGTGTTCTGCAGTCAGAATCTTGGAGCCGGACAGGCAAAGCGTATAAAACAGGGCTTGTGGCAGGCGATAGCTGTTGCGGTTGGATATGGTATAGTCGCAGGACTTGTGATGATAATATTTGGAAGACCGCTCTCCATGATATTTGTAAAGAAGAGTGCAGTCGACGTCCTTGATGCCTCTGCGAAATACCTCAGATGTATGGGATTCTTCTACTGGAGTCTTGGTATACTGAATGTGGCACGAATGGTGACACAGGGCCTTGGATATTCCGGTCGGGCTATATTCTCAGGTGTTACAGAGATGGCGGCCAGGATCATAGTGAGCCTGGGATTTGTCGGAACATTTGGATTCACGGCCATCTGTTTTGCTGACCAGACGGCATGGGTCACAGCGACCATCTATATATTGCCGACATGTCTTTACTGTGTGAAGAAGTCCACGACGAAGATTGCTGCGGGAACGGTGTGATATGGAAAAGATAAAAATGCGTATGGATAACCGAGACTGTTGTCTGAGGATTCATACGCATTTTATAGTTGTGACATATTCGGGTTATATCACTTTTCCTTGCTGTCATCAAGCAGCTTGGGAGTGTTGGAGTTTAATGGGGATAGTATGCTGTGCCCTATCTGCTTTTCAAGGGATTCACGTGCATTTCTGGCAATATTGCCACCTTGGATGGTAGCATCTGTGGCCTCGGTTATACCTTGAGGATTAGTTGCCTTTGATATCTCTGTTGTCGATATCTCTGCAAGAGCATTCAGGACAAGCTCTGTGTTAGTCATATTGTCTCTGAGATTTTCTTTTTTCAGCCTTTTAAACTTTTTATATTCTTTCACTGTTTTTCCTGACCATGCGGCAGTGAGTATGTTTGTAAGAGAAGCATACTGTCTGGAATCGGTAATGCCGGCACGCCTCCACTCATTGGTCATATCTTTACGAATTTCTATCCCACGCATACGCTGGGCTATCCATTCTTCAGAATATCCTTTGTTGCGGTATGATTCTATAGCACGATCTATAGCAATCTGAGGATCAACTTCCTCGTCCAGACGTTGTTTGCCCACCATTGCCAGCCATTGCTTGAATGGCTCAGCCTTTTTTGACGGAATGGACTGGATAATACGGAGCAATTGCTCTGTGTTGGCACAGTCAGTTAGACGCATTTTGCCATCAGATGCTTTCATTTTGAACTGGTTACATTTTGTAACCGGTTCAAAACCTTCAGAAAATAGCCGGTTTTTTAATACTTTCCAGTAGTTTCGTGATGCTTGATAATTGTTGCTTTCAGTTAATACCTGACATACATCAATCAAAGAAAAATACCATTCTTCCTCCTGTGAGTGCCATACTTTTCTTACTTGATCATCATATATAAATTCAAGTTCCTGTTCGCTTAACTCTGGTATATCTGATACCTCAACAGGAGCAGTCGAGGAAGTATTCTCATCATATACATAAAAAAGCATAATAATCACTCCAATCCATTAAAATTTTGCCCTTAACTCCACTACCTTACCAATGATCTTGACAGGTTTATTTTTTATGGTTTCATCGTCAAAATAGAGCGGTGCATAGCTGGGGTTGGTGGAAATCAGTTCCAGTCCTTCTTTATATTTTCTCAGGCGTTTGCACACGGCGTCTTCACCAGCTATTGTAGCAATAACAGTGTCCCCTGTATCTGCATCATCTTGCTGACGAACAATTACAACGTCGCCATTGCTAATCTTGGGTTCCATGCTATCCCCTTTTATTCTAAGAGCGTAGAATTTGCCAGTTTTAGCAAGACTTTCGGGTATTTCTTCTGTATCGATAACCTTTTCGGTTGAATAGAATGTTTTGCCACATGATATATAATCAAATACAGGAATCGCATGCGCTTCTGATTTCTTTTGGCTTTTTATGATATCTTTTTCTTCTAGAAGATCAGATATAGAGCAACTGAAAATAGCGCACATGTGGTCAATTTTGTCCATTCGGGGAGACTTTAGTCCATTGCACCAATTCGACACAGTTGCAGTGCTGATATTCATTTGCTTAGCAAATGCGGCTTGAGTATATTTATATTTATCAAGAAAATAGCAAAGATTTTCTGCAAATTGTTCATTCATTTTTCTTTCAAATTCTATATTGGACATAGCGAGCAACCTCCTTTTGTACAAATTATATACTTAAAGTTAACTGTATGCAACATAAAAATAAACAAGTGTTAACTTATGGTAAATTTAACGGTGGGATAAAAGGGGAACAATCTTTGACATATCAAACTATTCATTATAGAATTAATGTGATTTTAATGTTTCTCATATCTTGGTTTAATCATCGGTTGGTATAGTAACAACATCAGTTGATGATATCAGCAACAAGCAATAAGAAAGATGACAGATCGTCGAAAGATGATGTAACCAAGATAAAGAGAAAGGGTGTAATGATTATGGATAAACTTGAAAAGGTAGAAAAGTTAAGAGAAAAGACAGGCGTCAGCTATGAGGAGGCAAAGAACGCTCTGGAGGCATGCGATTATGACCTGCTGGATGCGATCATTTATCTGGAGAAGCTGGACAAGGTGAAAGCCCCTGAGGTGGAGAGCTTTACCACGGGTGCAGAGCAGCAGACCTCAACAGAGTTCGAGCAGGCACAGCAGACATATACAAACGACTGCAATAAGGTGACATTTGGACAGATGATGGACAGATTCTTCAAATGGTGCGGCAAAGTGTTAAAGAAGAGTGTGGACAGCACATTCATAGTAGAACGTAGAGGCCAGACCATGATAAACGTTCCAGTGCTTGTGCTTGTGATCGCACTCATACTTGCATTCTGGGTAGTGCTCCCATTACTTGTAGTAGGCCTCTTCTGTGAGTGCAGATACCATTTTGAAGGAATCGGCGACATCAATGTAAACCTTAATAGCGCATGTGACAAAATGGCAGACTCAGTAGATAACCTTAAGTCCGACGTCAACAATAAGTAAAAAATGAAAACAGAATATCTTTTACCGATATTCTGTTAATTACCAGCTGATATAGTTTGGTTTTGAGAATGTAACGTCTGTGAAACATACCTCTGCAATGGGTAGCCGTGTCGACTGAGCTTTGGTGCTTCTTGCCGAGGCAGAGACCGCAAACGTCCTTATCGCGGTTGGCGCCGAGTGCAGATAGAAGCAAGCCAAAGCGAAGGAAGATAGGCGTAATTGCAGAGGTATGTTTCACAGACTTACTTAAAAACCAAACTATATCAGCGTCCGTCATAAAAGAAAGGGAAAAGATATGGCACAGAAGATTCTCATTGTGGAGGATGAAGAGAAAATTGCAAGATTCGTGGAGCTGGAGCTGCTGCACGAGGGATACGAGGCAGAGAAGGCATTTGACGGAAGAACAGGGCTGGGCAAAGCTCTGTCCGGTGGCTTCGACCTCGTGGTGCTGGATGTGATGCTTCCGGGACTCAATGGTCTGGAGGTGCTTCGAAGAATCCGCAAAGAGAGTGATGTGCCAGTCATCATGCTGACCGCGAGAGATGCGGTCATGGACAAGGTATCTGGTCTTGATGCCGGTGCAGACGATTATCTCACCAAGCCATTTGCCATAGAGGAGCTGCTTGCCAGGATAAGGGTTGCGCTGAAGAGGCGTGGAACTGCGGAGGTTCACACACACAGGATAGAGATCCGTGGAGTGTGCATGGACACCGACAGGCATGAGGTTACAGTGTGCGGCGAGATAGTTGAGCTGACAAACAAGGAATTTGAGCTGCTCAGGACGCTCATGGAAAACAAGGACATCGTGATGGACAGGGAGAAATTGCTCAGTGCAGTGTGCGGATACGATTACCTTGGAGAGACAAACATCATAGATGTGTATGTGAGGTATCTGAGAACCAAGATAGATGACAGATTTGGGGTAAAGCTGATCACTACCGTCAGAGGTGTCGGATATGTTATCAGAGAATGATCAATGTGAATATCGGCACGGAGCAGACAGATATGTGACAAGCCAGCAACGCATGGCACGGATACGCACAGATAGAGAGAAAATACATGGGAAAGAAAACTAACGAAAACAAAAGAATGTCATCGATAGCCAGAAGGATAAATATGAGCTTCTGGCTAAAAGAATTGGGCAATGTGATACTTATAGATATCGTCATTGCCTTTCTTATTGTAAGCGCATTTGTCGTGTGGGGAAGAAAGCAGCTTCCACAGGGCGTGGGCGGAATGAGATACTACGTTGAGAAGAATGAAGATGGCGGGGCTTATGAGTATATAATAGAAGGATCAGATGAGAAGAAATACAGATATGACGTTAATATCTTATGGGAGATCATAGAGATCCCGAGCATTATATTGCTGGGGATGGAGACAATAGTGTTGTTTATTGCGTTGTTCAGGACGGCGGATGTCAGAAGGAGATTGAAACCGTTGAATGATCTGGCGGTGACGGCTGAAAAGCTCAGTAAGGAGCCGATGGATCACAATAAGATAGACGATCTGGAGAAAGCCATATCACACCTGTCTGCGGATGACGACGAGCAGGTTATACACACCGGAGACAAGGATCTCCAGAGCATAGAGATCGCGCTCAACAATCTGCTCAGAAATATGAAGGAAAATGAGAAACGTCAGATGAGATTCGTGTCGGATGCTTCCCACGAGCTCAGGACGCCTATTGCGGTTATCCAAGGATATGTGAACATGCTCGACCGCTGGGGCAAGGAGGACGAACAGGTTCTGGAAGAGTCCATAGAGGCATTAAAAAATGAATCCCAGCACATGAAGGAGCTTGTGGAACAACTGTTATTCCTGGCGAGGGGCGACAGTGGAAGGCAGCACCTGAACATGGAGAAAACCGATCTCAACCGCATGGTAAGTGAAGTGTGGGAGGAGTCAATGATGATAGACGAGAGCCACAGATATGAGTTCCGTGGTACTGAGAATGAGGCGTGTGTGCTCGGCGATGTGGCGATGATCAAGCAGTCCGTCAGGATATTTGTCCAGAACGCGGCGAAGTATTCTGAACCCGGCACGGCCATAATACTCGGTGTAAAAGAGGAGCCCGGTTATGTCAGTTATATGATAGAGGACGAGGGAACCGGAATGAATCCGGGCGATCTGGCTCATATATTTGACAGATTTTACCGCTCGGATGAGGCTCGGAATAATGAGACCGGAGGCTCAGGTCTTGGCCTGTCCATTGCCAAATGGATCGTGGATGCCCACGGAGGCACCATACAAGTCATATCCAGAGCGGATATAGGATCAAGATTTGTTGTGAGATTCCCTAAAATTGTTTAATAAGAGAAGCTGCATATACTTATTGGTAATCTGAGTATCTATGGTTGCTGATCAATCCAAGAATCCAGCCTGCACTTCCTAAAATTATGTATTCTTTCATAAAAGAGGCGAGAGTCTTAACTGAGTGAACATCAATATACCATGGTATGATAGCATTAAAGAGATTTCCTCCGCTAAGAGACAGGATGATCAGTGTAAATGATAAAATGATGGCTATGGTGATGTTCTTCGCTGTATATACTGCACCGTAATATAAACCGCAGAAGCAATATATTATAATAAGATTTTTGACTATAAATCTTTCTGGGTAGAGAATTGTCCTGCAGAACAACAACGATGTTATGGCACACATTAATAAAGACAGGTATAAAAAGGGAATAATTGTTTCTACCCATTTTATTCTGTGGGTTATGTAAAAAAGTTCCCGGCTGGGGCTATATACAAACGGCATAAAGGTTATTGTATATAGCAGCATAACGCACACAGGATATGCTACACAGTAACACTGCTGCAGTGCGTTTTCTTTATCCTGCGGATCAAGGTTTTTCATCATCATAAAGCCCGTAATAGCAGCTAAAATAGCGATAATTACACAGAGTATCATTCCTTTACGCAATATAAATAGTGAGTTGTGTATTCTTTGCGCCATAGTTACACTCCGTTCCTGTAAGACTTAAGAATATACATGTAGCCATCCTCCAAAGTGGGATCAGGTGATGTGAGCTCTTGGGTATCGATAGGGCGGGAAGCCAAAAGCCTGGTCATGGCTGTTTTGATTCCATCTGTAGTGTCTTTTGCGATTATATAGCCTTGATTGATAATTTCTATATAGTTACATAAAAACTCCGCATCGTCTACAATGTGCGTGGATATAATAATTATCTTGTCATCACAATTGGTCTGTTTTATAAGATCCCTGAATCTGAGTCTTTCCTCAGGATCAAGACCTGCTGTCGGTTCATCGCATATTATTATAGGGGGATTGCCAAGAAAAGCCTGGGCGATTCCAACACGTCTCACCATTCCGCCAGACAGAGTATGAGCCTTTTTGTCAATATAACTTGATAAATTGACACTTTCTATAACTGCTTCGATGTCTTTGTCAAGACTACATGATGAAATACCCTTGGAAAATGCAATATAACGCATACATTCTCTTACGGTCATTCCGGGAAAAAGGCCAAATTTCTGAGGCAGATACCCGATATCAACAGAATGTATATTTGCTCCGTTCAGGAGAATGCTTCTGGTAGCTGACGGATATAACCCAATAAGGGATCTCATGAATGTGGTTTTGCCGGCACCATTAGGACCGAGCAGTCCGTGTACTCCTGATTTAAAATTACAGTTTAAATTGTGAAGAATTGTGTTTCTTCCCAAAGTAGTTGTCATATTTTTTATTTCCAGCATAAGAATCCCCCTTTATCTGAACGGATACAAGTTACTTTATTCTGTTGTTTCAGTGATGCCAAGTTCGTCGTATACATCTTCCTGAATCTTTTGAAGTTCCTCATCGGTGAGAATTGAATCAATATTGTACCAATTACCTGTCTGTATATAATTGGTGTAGTAAATATCCAAATTACCTGCAGCATCAAACATCATCATGTCAGAACCGTACATATATGCATTTCTGTGTATTGGTTGTATCAGGATTGTTTTTCCGATAAGGGAATAATCAGTTGCCTTTTCTTCAGGTGTATAGTTTATATATTTTTTTATCTGGCTTGTTATGTAATGATTTCGACTCGGATCTGTGTCCGCGCCAATATATGGGAAAATGTATCGCACATTATCAATAATCTGTTCGCTCCAAAATATGCCGGAAACAATGCTTAGCTGATTACTGAAACCACTGAACGTGTCACCGGACATGTTGAGATTGCTATACGTAGTAAAATCAGAGCATATGGATACTGTGAACCTGCTCAGATCCTTAGGAAGCTGGCAATATCCGTTTTGAAATAAGTCTCCATTTCCAGCAATTGGGTAATACGGGAAGTTCCCGGGAAGATATGCGCCATTTTCCCCTGTGTAGCAAATATTATAGGATTTCCCTGTGTACTTTATGTATACGGACGAGAGATCACCGGTTTCGTTGTATATGCATAGCTTATTTCCATTTCTGCTATAGCGGACAGCATGATCCTGGTCATCTGTTATGTAGTCGATATCGTAATCTTTACAGAGTATAAAATGGTATTCAGGGAGACTGGTGTCTGATAGCTGCATATACATATCTGCGATCAAATTCTTCCTTATGTCAAAATGTATGTCATACTTTGTAACGTAAAAATCTATTTCCTTTGTTGGAGTAAGTAATTCCTGTTCATTTGCAAATAAATCCGAGGAAGCGTCTGCGTATCCAGGGTTACTGCCGCTATATGGGATGTTGCAGATATAAATAAAGGAAAACGAGCATAACACCGAAAATATGGTGGCAAAAATCAAGGATAATTTCTTGTATCTGAAGAAATTTGTGATCAAATATACAGATATCAGACCAAATACTATATACAAAGGTTTGGCCAGGAAATGTATATTTACAGGAATTAAAGCTGCCTCATCTGGAATATAAGTAAGAGAAGCGCAGAATATGTTGGATATTTCCTGTATACTGCCGATTTTATCTTCCGTTGGAAATGTGAACTTACCTGATTGCAATATGGCAACTATGGTGAACACAAATAATGCAAGATAGGCAAGGATAGTATTGTTGATATACGATATGATGAGTCCGATAATAACAGCACAAGTGTTAACCATAAATACATGTGTGAAAATAGCCTTAATTGTATATATATAAAAGTCTGCAGAGGAAGAACATGACAGTATACAAAGGCATATACATAGAACAAACATGCACATACATAATAAGCCGTTTATGATAGAGAGAATAAGCAGCTGCTGTGATTCCCTTTTAATTGATGACATAGTGTATGTGCTTATGCTCTCTACCACATTGTATTTTTTTACGATAGATATGTATTCAAAGGACAGGTACAAAAACAGAATATAATAATATATGGTATTTCCAAGCATCATATCTGTATGTTCAACTATATCAATGTAGTTAAATTCTCTAAGCAGACTGTCTTCAATGAATTTGTATACTGAATAAGAAATACAAAATATGATCGCAGCGATGGAAGGCCAAAAGCATTGTGGAGTTTTCCTGAATAGTATGTAATTCTGTTTAAGCATTACCTGTTTCCTTTCAATATTTTAATAATCTATTCTTGCCCAGCCTATACCAGGTTTACTGGTATTGTTCTGATATAATTTTACTGTTAGTTTTTGGCTATAACCAGTTTTGGAGGAGTATATGTAATTAAAATTTGTATTAGGAATACATCCCCCAGTTATATAGGTTTGTGATTTTGCATTATCAGTTATGCTATATCTTATGCCAGTACCTCCGTTTAGCGCTCCGCCATTTATTTGCGCGCTAGCACAGCTTACTGTTGCACTTTTGCTTGTATCTTTCATTACAAGGCTTATTGACTTTGAACTTGCATTGGCTATTGTTGGTAATAACAGCATAAAGCTAATATAGGTAATAATATTGATTTTGAGTGTTTCATGTTTAATTTCCTCCCATTTTATAATAAGTATAACTACTTTACCTCCCATCATTAATAAATTATAATTAGAAAAGTTTAGTTGCTCTAAAATTTACGTAAGTTGTATTAATTGGTAAATGAAAGGCGAAAGATGTTAAAAGTTGCTATATGCGATGATGAGCAGAAGGATATAGATATTGCAGAAAAATGCATATTGGAGTATTCGTTTAAACACAATCTGGATATTGAATGCACCGGCTGCAGGACGGGGCAGGAATTGCTGAGCAAGCTGGAATCTGGTGAACATTATGATGTTTTTATTTTTGATGTGGAAATGGAGAAGGAGGATGGAATATATATCGCCTCAATTATCCGAAAAAGATATGATAAAAATGCAATTATCATCTTTGTAAGCAATTACCCGGGACATATGGGACGGAGTTTTTCTGTGCATGCATATAATTATATTCAGAAACCTCTTAAATATATAGAGTTGGAACAAGTATTATCTCAGGTTTTGCGTGAGATAAGGGACATGGAGTTTAACAAGTTGATTGTGCCAGCGGCAGATGGAGAAAGAGTTGTTAATATGTCTGATATTATGTATATAGAAACCTCGAGAAAATTTCAAAAGAGTGTAGATATCCATTCTGCAAAAGAGATTATACAAGTTACTGGAAATTTAAAAAAATGGTTTAACTTGTTAAAGGACAAAAGGTTTGTATACAGCTTTAAGGGGTATATTGTAAATATAGATCACATAGTTACCTTGAGGGGCGGAGAGCTTGTTTTGGACAATAACGAGATTATTCCGTTATCAAGGAAATATGAGGAAGAGGTAAGGAAGAGTCTTATTAATACGGTTATATCAGATATGGAAAATACCAGAGGTTAAAGGGTGAGTTATTTAGTTTTAATTTTTATGTCAGCGATTATGGACGCGGTGACTGTAAAAGTCTATGTAGAGAAATGGCTTGGAAAGCCTCAGCTCAGAATATCAACAATAGCATATTGGGGTATATTTATTTTAACAGAGCTGGTTGCAAGAGGCGGACAGCTTTTCATGATAGATGTATCACAGGAGAAAGCAATGGTCAGCCAGATGACCGCGCATGTAGTTAGCATGCTTATATTTATTTGTCTATATGATTCCCGTATAGCTGAATGTATATCTGCGTTTATTATATGGGTATTGGGTTATCTGGTGAGCATCGGTTTATCTGATGTAGTGGTAATTACAACGGATCAGATGCTGTATGACGGTGGAATAACTCATCTGATCTCGGTGATGGATATGTATGCACAGTTTATTATGCTGCCTGTCCTGATCATAATACTGGTAGTGAGAAATTATGTATCAGGTAGATATTCATTTAAACAGTTGGTCATAGTGCTTATAACTCCAATGATAAGTTGTTATCTATACTTGATAATACCAGAACAGATCGTGCTTTTGTCAGGGTATGGATTTATATTTGTGCTGATAATTGTGCTGGTCTTAAATGTTTTGAATTATTATCTGTTTGATAACATGGTGGATAATTATAAATTGAAAAATCAGGTAACAATGCTTGGTTATCAGTTGGAGCATCAGTCGGATAAATATGACCAATTGGTTCTTTCTTATAAGAAAATTGGCAGTATGGTTCATGATACCCAAAAGCATATAAGCTATATAAGGTCATGCATAGAAGAGAAAGAATATGACAGGATAAGAACAGTATGTGATAGATATGAGGAAGAATTAAAAAATAAATATGTTGTTTCAAAAACAGGAAATCTTGTTATTGATACATTTGTGAACAGTGCGTATACATTTGCCCAAAACAATGGCGTGAAATTTCATACGGATTTTAAGTTCGATAAAAATTCAATAATGGTCTCTGACTATGATATGTGTATAATAATAGGAAATCTGCTGGATAACAGTATCAATGCATGTAAGAAACAGAAGGAAAAAGAGGGGGTATATATAAAGCTGGCAATAGTGCAGACAGATCGGCATTTGGTAATAGATGTGAAAAATAGCAGTACACAGTCTGACGTGGGCGGCAGTAAGGATATGACTCATGGATATGGTATACAAAATGTGAAAAATACCATGGACAAGTACAATGGAATAATGGAGATAAAGAATACATATGGGGAATATGAAACACTTGTGCTGATCCCCATAAATCAGGATTAAATGTACATAAACCGCATGCCCCCGCATAGACTGTAAAAACAGAATATGCGGGGGCTTTTTCTTTGAAGGATTACATAGAAGAGCGGGCAATCGAAGCGGCAAATTATATCATAGACACAAGGGCGACTGTGAGACAGACAGCGGACAAGATGGGTATAAGCAAATCAACGGTGCACAAGGATATAACGGAACGGCTGGTCCGTATAAGACCCATGCTGGCGGCCCAGGCCAGGGTGGTGCTGGACGCCAACAAGGCGGAGAGACATATAAGAGGAGGGCTTGCCACGAGGGAGAAGTATCTGCATGTCACAAAGTTTTAACATAGCTTATGTTGTATTTTTCTCTGATTTGGGTTAAACTTTTGATGATTATATAATAGTGGACTAAGTGTGGGCTATTAGAAAATGGCAGTTTAACTATAGATTAGAGGTTAGGATATGAGATTTATTCATGTTTCGGATGTGCATTTGGGGATGATTCCTGACAAGGGAAAGCCTTGGAGCGATGTCCGTGCGAAAGAGATAGAAGAGACATTTGACAGGATCCTGGATATTGCGGAGGAGAGAAAGGTAGATCTGCTCCTCATTGCCGGCAATCTGTATCACAGTGCGCCGAAGGCAGCGGATCTTGCAAAGCTTGATGCCAGACTTGCAAAACTTACAAATACAAGAACGGTGATCATTGCGGGCAGTAGTGATTACATTGAAAGTGGATCTCCATCGGAGAATTATGAGTTCACATCGAACACAGTGCTTCTTCCGGCTGGGGAGTTCAGCAATGCGTATTTTGAAGATATAAATACCTGTGTGACCGGTTTCAGCTATGGACAGGCGGAATACACGGAGGATTTCTCAGAGGGGATAGATGCCCAGACGGAAGGCGCTGTCAATATACTTCTCATGCATGGAGGAGATGCCAGCCACAGTCCATTTAATTTCCGAAAGCTGGCTGACACAGGATTTGACTATGTGGCACTCGGACACCTGAGAAAGCCGAAGCACATGGTGAAGAACCGTATGGCATATCCGGGATCGCCGGAGCCTTTGTCACCTTCTGACACAGGAAAGCATGGCTTTATTTATGGACAGATAATAAACGGAGAGACAAGGATAAAGTGGGAGCCTGTTGCCTGCAGGAATTACATCAACCTTGGACTTGAGATAAAGCCGGAATATACTGACAGACAGATCGAGCATGCTGTTCTGAAACAGATCGATAAGATGGGAACGCAGAACATATATCGGGTTATCCTGAAGGGCCAGAAGGGGCGCGGAGTGAGACCTCAGTTTGATGATGTGTCTCAGGATTACAAGATATATGAGGTTGTGGATAATACGATGTTCGAGTACAATGCTGATGGTCTCAAGAGGGACAATGAGCACAATGTACTTGGAAGATTTATCGCTGAGTTGTCCGGTGAGGATGACGAGGTCAGCAAAAAGGCACTTGAATATGGTCTTGAGGCGATCATAGCAACTGGAGAAAAGTAATGTATATAAATAAACTTTTTTTGAAAGAATTTGGAAAATTCAATAACAAAGAAATAAAGCTGGACAAAGGCTTGAATGTGCTCTATGGAGAGCCCGGAGCCGGCAAGAGTACGATCAGGGATTTTGTGTCCGGTATACTGTATGGTATGAATAAAACCAAGGGTCTTGGAGCCCGGGGAGACAATTTTGCATTAAGAAAGCCATCCGGTGGAAATGGATATGCCGGAAAGGCACAGGTGACAAATGCTGGAAAGAGTCATCTTATGGAGAGAAATTTCAACATGTCCACGGACGGTGCAACGCTCACTGATATAGAGAGCGGGAAGGATGAGAGACTTGTGTCTAAGAATTCCTACAGAGGTGTCCTGTTTGATATGGACAAGAGCACATTTGTGGATGCAATGTGTGTTGATCCGCCGGAGGAGATGGGCGGAGATGACAAAGCTTTGTGTGACAGACTCGAGAAGTATCTTCAGAATATGAAGGAGACGGGCTGCAGCGGAATAAACAGAGCAGACGCAGTGGCGTATCTTGAGAACGAAAAGAAGAAATATGACAATCAGAAGTATCTGGTTCAGATAGAAGAGCTGGAAGCCCAGATGGATGAGCTGGGTGAAGTTGATAAGGAGCTTGAAGACATCCGAACTGCCAGACGTGAGGAACTTGATGCTTATAATATGGAGATCGCACGTTTGAAGAGAGAGGCAAGGCAGCTTGTGAATGAAAAGGATGCTGAGATCCCTGACGATGATGAGGACAGGGAGCGAAGCAGAATATTCCTCGAGGTTGAAGCTATAGATGATGAGGACGAGCTGAAGGAGAAAAAGAAGCAGGAGAAGAAGGACAAGAAGCTGACGGACAATATATTTGTCATAATGGCAACAGGAATACTGGTTGTTGCAGTGGTCATGCTAGTGGTTCACCTTGTTGGTTTTCAGAAGTCCATACAGCAGCTATTCACGATATGTACGATTGCGTTTGTTGCTATAACCATCATAGATGGATTGTTCAGGAAAGGCGCATTTGACGGTGATAAGCTTCCGTCTGAGGAGGAGTTCAGGAGAACCATATATGAGATGGGAAGAGCAACTGAGTCGAGGACGGTTCGCGTTGAGATAGACAGAGCTTTTCAGGAGGAGCATGACAGGAAGCTTGATATGTTCAAGTTCCAGGAGCATGATGCCATAGAGAAGAGGGATGCCTACTATGAACTCAAGGAGAAGAGAGACGCCATATTTGCCGATTATGATGTGCTTGAGACTGAGAAGAAGGCCATAGATAAGGCTATCAATACCATAATGGACATATCGGAGGAGTTCTCAGGACTGTTTGCCGGTATAGACGGCAGAGTATCGGATATTCTTAGCGCACTCTCCGGTGGACAGTATCAGGAGGCAAAGCTCGATGATGAGATGCATGTTGCAGTGAAAAAGGATGACCATTTCTTCAGGGCGGAATTCCTGGGACATGAGGTCGTTCGGCAGGTGTATCTGGCTGTGCGGCTGGCTGTTGCAGAGATACTTAACAACGAGAAAATGCCACTTGTGCTGGACGATGTGATAGATGTGACCGATGAGAGTCAGCTCACGGGAGTGCTCAAGGCGATGAGTATGGTGAACACGGAGCAGACGATATTGCTTACATCCGATAAGGATCTGGTTAACAGACTTGAGGATATGCATATAGCATGCAATGTGGTGACATTGTAGAAAGTTTCTAATAATAAATAATTAAAAGACCTGCGGAAGCTTGCGATACATGGTATGTATCAGGTGAGCTTACGTAGGTCTTTTTTGTAAGTCTATAATTGTATATTAGTAATTCTCGTAGTTATCTGAGATAGTGTGCTTCTCCTTGTACTCAGCAATTCTCGCACTGATTCTCTCTGATGGATCAAGAAGATCGCTGAGAGATGCATCGTGGTTGAGGTGATCGATAATGAGTGCAATGTACTTGCTCATGTCGGCTGATACATACCAGTCGCGGTCTGCAAGCTCAGGAAGCTGATAAGTGAGGTTGGTTGTGATGACCTTCTCAATGAGACCTTCCTCGTGACACTTGTCAAATACCTCAAGACCCTTGGTGAAGAGACCAAATGTAGCAAGTGCAAATACTCTCTTAGCCTTTCTTGCCTTGAGCTGCTTGGCAACATCTATCATACTCTCGCCTGATGCGATCATGTCGTCGATGATGATAACATCCTTGCCTTCAACTGAATCACCGAGGAACTCATGGGCAACGATAGGATTACGTCCGTCCACAACTCTTGAGTAATCTCTTCTCTTGTAGAACATACCTACATCTACACCGAGAAGGTTAGCGAAGTAGATAGCTCTGTGCATAGCACCCTCGTCAGGTGATATAACCATCATGTGGTCGTTATCTATCTCAAGATCAGGAGTTGATCTAAGAAGTGCCTTTACAAACTGGTAAGTAGGCTTTACGTTCTCGAAACCGCTCTTTGGAATAGCATTTACAACACGTGGGTCGTGAGCGTCAAATGTAACGATGTTGTCTACACCATACTGCTGAAGCTCCTGGAGCATAACTGCACAGTCGAGGGACTCGCGTCCTGATCTCTTGTGCTGACGGCTCTCATACAGGAAAGGCATGATGACAGTGATCTTTCTAGGCTTGTCTGTCATGGCAGAGATGATTCTCTTCAGATCAGCATAGTGATCGTCAGGAGACATTCTCTGAGTCTGGCCACCCATGGTGTATGTGCAGCTATAGTTTCCTACATCAAGCATGATATATATGTCTTTACCGCGGACTGACTCGTTGACAATACCCTTTGCCTCACCTGAACCAAATCTAGGGCAGTCTGCCTTGATAAGGTAAGAGTCCTTCTCGTAACCGTGGAATACGATGCTTGACTTGTTCTCGTTCTGACGGTTCTTTCTCCATTTTACGATATAAGAATCGACCTTCTCTCCGAGAGGTACAATGCTCTTATGAGCAATGATTCCTAAGCTTCCTACAGGTATTGTTTCCAACTTGCTATCGTCTGGCATAATAAAAATCCTCCTAATCTGCTTTCGTTGTCTACCTTTTGTTCCTGGCTATGCTTTTCATTCTTTTTACATAGCGGATGTTATCTCCGTAGAGATTGAAGATGAGATAGCTATCAACTATTCGTGACATGATACGCTCTGTATACCTGTTCTTGAATTCCTGCAGATCAAGATTGGTAGAAATGAGAGTAGACTGTCTCTTGATAGTTCTCGTATTTATAATCTCAAATAACTGAGACAGGACAAATGAGTTGGTGTACTCTGTGCCCAGATCGTCAATTATAAGAAAATCGCAGTTATATATGTAGTCATACAGCATCTTCTGATGCGGTTCATGACCACCCTTTATTATAATGTCCTGTAAGATATTATCAAATAAATTTATCGCCGACAAGTATAAAACTGTATAACCTTTGTCTAAAAGTTCCTTAGCGATACAATTTGTCAGGAAGGTTTTGCCTGTTCCGGTCTCTCCATATATAAGAATGCCTGGTCTGCTGTCCTGAAAATTCTCTGTGAACTGTCTTGATGCAGACAATATGCTCTGTGCATTCTGGTAAGGAGTGTAATTGTAGCCAGCAATGTGTTCATCTCTGTAGAAATCAGGATTGAAGCTGGCAAAATTCTCCGTCTCCAGCACCTTCTCTATGGTGGACTGCTGGTACAACTGGCTGATGACCATGTGTTTCAGACATGAACATGGCTTACCATCTACATATCCGCTGTCTCTGCATGCGGGGCAGTTGTATATCGGTGCCAGATAATCGTCAGGGTATCCGGTCTGTGCCATGAGCTGATGCTTCTCATCGCGGAGAGCGTGGTTCTTCATGGAGAGTGCTTCTTCATCCACTTCCTGATGCAGTATCCTTGCCCTTGATGCCTGGACGGCACTGTGGGCGATGGCATCGTCGATCTCCTTTATACGAGGGATCCTGGCATATACCTCAGCTTTTCTGTTGTCCTGTTTGCGAAGATTGTCCTGTCTGATCCTGCTCAGTCGGGACAAAATATCATCATAATTTATATTGCCCATAATATGTATATATTACCTCTTGTCAAGATTGAGTTCATCTGCAAGCATCTGTTCCAGCTTGTCCAACTGGTTGGACATGTCTGTCTGCTTGAAGTTCGCAAATCCATTCGGATTCCTGGTGGCTGCAGGCTGCGCTGTGGCCGCTGATTTCTTCTTGAGGAACTCCTGATCGAGCAGTTCGACATCCCTAATGGATTGTACACCATTCTTATGCCAGTTTTCAAGAATTCCATTGACATATGCGAAGTTGGCGGACTGTGGCTTGGAGATTATGGCCTTCTCACATGCCAGAAGGATAAGATCCTCTGAGAAATTCATCTCACCTGTCCACGCGTCAATGTATGCGGTCTCTATGCTGGTAGGATTGCTTCTGCGTATTCCGAGTGCAGAGAAGACCTTTCTGTAAAATGGGTTGTAGGCGGAGCTGTCTGCCTTGGCCTTGTCAACCGTGTCGATTCCTTTTTCATACCATGCTATGGCTACGGTCTCCGCATATCTGAAGCTTGCCTTGCCCATGGTCAGACAGTATTCGATCAGATATTCGATGAGCTCCTGGGAGAAGCCAAGCTGGTCGTATATGTATATGAGACTTTCTGATTCAGGCATGGAAAGCGGTCTGCCAAAATATGCCTCTGTCTCAAACATAATATCAGAGAGAACCTCGTCCTCCTGTTTCTTCCTAAGAAATTCTGGTGTAACTGTTATCTTGTCAGGCAGAGTGCGCTCCGGCACCTCGGCCTTGTCTTCGTCTGTGATCGTCGCCGTGATCTCGCTGTTGTTATCGTCATCCCCGGTGGAATAATCCATGCCGAGAATAGAGAGGTCGTCAACTCCGCTGTCGGAGGAGATGCCCTTGTCGTGAAGAGGGAGAAGAGTTATTCTTGTAAGCTCCTTCTTCTTGTTGTAGTTGAGTTTCATAACATCCTGGCTTATCCAGTATTTTATGGCTCTGCAAATATCCTTCTCTGTGAGATTAAAATGATCTGCTATGTTGGCGACAGACACGGGTTTACTGGAAGACATAAGTCTGACCAGATACAGATATACCTTAACAAACTCTCCGCTGGCGGAGGTCATGTAATAGTCTATAAAAAAGTTTGATATAGAGGAATATGTTTCGTTTTTTTCTGTTGTAATAGTAATGTAGCTCATGTCAAAAAACTCCTTGATCATACTCCTGAAATAGCGCATTTCCCTTAGCGCAAATGCATTATAACATGAACTTTTTGGAATGCAAACAGAACATACAGTCGGTTGGGAAAAATGGTGGGGATGTGGATAATGTGGATAATGTGGACGAAAAAGAGACATAAAAATACAAAAGTCATAGTTTAACAGGGCTTTGTAATATTTCTGTAAAAATTATGTCAACAAAAAAATATAAGCTCTGTGGGGAAAACTTTCCCACAGAGCTGTGTGGATAATGTGGATAACTAATTTTTTATCAGGTCATTTCCGATAGAATAGACGTTTCCGGCGCCCATAGTTATCAACAAATCATTTTTTTTGCAATTTTTTAAGAGATAATTTTCTATATCGTCGAAAGATGGAAGATAGAACGCATCAGTACCCGTCTCGGCGATCTTCTCGGCGAGTTGCTTTGCTGAAACAAGTCCGGTATCCTTCTCTCGGGCTGCATAAATATCTGCCACGATGACGTGGTCACATACCTTGAGTGCGTCTACGAACTCATCGAACAGAGCGTAGGTTCTTGAGTAAGTGTGTGGCTGGAATACGCACCACAGTTCGTTGTAGCTTGTGTTCTTTGCTGCCTTCAGTGTGGCTGCTATCTCAGTTGGATGGTGAGCGTAGTCATCCATGACTCTCACGTTGTCGAGGATGGTTCCCTTGTACTCAAAACGTCTCTCGGCACCGACACACTCTGACAGTCCCTGTTTGATGACATCTATGGAGATTCCAAGTTCAAGGGATGCCGCTATGGCTGACAGTGAGTTGTATACGTTGTGCTCACCGAATACCTTGAGTGTTATGTCAGTGATCTCTTTGCCGTCCACAACCAGTGTATAGGTTGGATGGCCGAAGTCATCGAATCGTATATTGTGTGCTGAATATTTGTTCTGTGCGCCCTTTCCAAATGTTACCACGCGGCACTCGAGGTCTCTGACAACGGTATCATAATACTTCATATCGCCGTTCACGATGACCAGGCCCTCCTTTGGAGTCTTGGTGGCAAATACATGGAATGACTCAGCGATCTCATCTATATCCTTGAAGAAGTCAAGGTGGTCGGCATCCACGTTCAGTATGATACTGATAAAAGGCTTAAATGCGTGATAGCTGTTGGTGTACTCACATGCCTCTGTTACAAAGTATTCAGATTTGCCTACACGGATATTGCCGCCGATGCTGTCGAGGATTCCTCCGACTGATATGGTAGGATCAGTGTCCGCATCTATGAGGATGTAGGACAGCATGGAAGTCGTTGTTGTCTTGCCGTGGGTTCCACTGACGGCTATGGAATATTTGTAATTCTCCATGATCTGGCCGAGAAGCTGGGCTCTGGTGAGCATAGGAATGTTCTTCTCCACTGCGGCCTTGAACTCTTCATTGTCAGGATGTATGGCTGCTGTGTATACGACCAGATCTATGTTGTCTGTTATGTTAGATGCACACTGACCGATGTTGATAAGCGCTCCCATGTCGGCAAGCTGATCGGTGATTTCGGATGCTTTCATATCTGATCCGGTAACCTTGAATCCGGCCTTCAGAAGTATCTCTGCGAGACCGCTCATGCTTATTCCGCCTATTCCCATGAAATGGACGTTGATTGGCTTTGAAAAATTGATCTTGTACATTTGTATTTCGCCTTCCTTATATAAAAGATTGATTACTATATTTAAAAGTGTTTTTTATTATAGCATAACTGCCCTCAAATGAAAATAAATGGTTTTGGTCAATTGCATAGATTGTTATTGAACGAAAATTATGTTATAAATGGAGGTAGTGTGATGGAAGCTGAGGAGAAAACTGCAAAGCTCATGCGGATCGTAGAGGGCGCAGAAGAGGTAGAGAAGATGGATGCATTGCTCAGCCTAGCTATAACGGGTGGAGATTATAACTGGATCTGAATGGGAAGAGTGATACGATCAGCAACTGGATCATATGCGTAGTGATTGCTATGACAGAAGATCCACAATATATATAAGTAGAGGTTAACACATGATTACAAATGACGCTACATTATTAAAGGTAAAGCACGAGGTGCTTTATGAGGTGGCAAAGCTTGCGTATGAAGGCAGGCTGGATGATGAGAGGGACAATCTTCCATATAAGATGGTTCCCGGTCCACAGCCATTTTTCAGATGTTGTATATACAGAGAGAGGGAGGTTATCAGACAGAGGATCAGACTTGCCGAGGGCAAAGCCCCTGGAACAGAGGATGATGGGAATGTAGTCCAGATCATCAATTCTGCCTGTGAGGGTTGTCCGATCTCACGTTACGTAGTAACTGATAACTGCCAGAAGTGCATGGGAAGAGCGTGCCAGCAGGCGTGCCGTTTCGGTGCCATCAGCATGGGACGCGACAAGTCCTACATCGACCCATCAAAGTGTAAGGAGTGTGGACAGTGTGCCAAGGCATGTCCGTACAATGCCATTGCAGATCTGATGCGTCCATGTATCAAGAGCTGCCCGGTTGGTGCCATATCTGTGGCTGAGAATGGAACCGGTATTGCGGTCATAGACAAGGACAAATGTATAGACTGTGGTTCATGTATCCACAAGTGCCCATTTGGTGCGATCGGATCAAAGTCTTATATAGTAGATATAATAAATGACATGAGAGCCGGCAAGAAGGTATTTGCCATGTTCGCACCTGCCACATACGGACAGTTCGGTGCGGATATCACCATGGCGAGCTGGAGAACAGCCATGAAGAAGATAGGCTTCTACGATGCGGTGGATGTGGGACTTGGTGCCGACATGACAGCCATGGCAGAGGCAAAGGAATGGATGGAGGCCAAGGCAGAGGGCAGGAAGAAGACAACCTCATGCTGTCCTGCATTCAAGCTTCTGGTGGAGAAGCATTTCCCTGAGCTGGCAGACAGGGTATCTGAGACCGTATCACCTATGTGTGCAGTATCGAGATACATCAAGGAGAATTATGAGGATGCCGTGACAGTATTCATAGGCCCTTGTATCGGCAAGAAGGCGGAGAGCGCAGCCGGAGAGAAGGAATCTGCGGACTATGCGCTGACATACGGAGAGATCAGAGCCATGCTGAGAGCAAAGGATGTCAAGCTTGAGCCAGAGGCTGAAGATAACGACCAGTCCACACTGTTTGGCAAGAAATTTGCAAATGCAGGCGGAGTCACAGCGGCAGTCATAGAGAGCATGAAGGAGCTCGGCTGCGAGGACGAGGTTAAGGTGTGCAAATGCGATGGAATAGATGCATGTAAGAAGGCACTGACTCTCATGAAGTTCAACAGATTCCAGGATGACTTCATGGAAGGTATGGCGTGTGAAGGTGGCTGCGTGGGCGGCCCTTCAAGACACAGGGATCCGAACATGGCGATGCGTGACAGAAAGGCAGCCCTTGATAATTCTACAGATATCAACATCACAGAGAATCTTGAGAAGCAGGGAGCAGACAAGATTGATATGGTGAGAGATTAGTGCATGGAGGACAAAGACATGACAACAGTTTTGATATTTGTGATATGTGTGCTTATATTTGTGTGCGTATCGGTGGTTACGGCGATACTTGTATACAAGTCACAGATGCGTAAGAAGAAGCTTCAGTGGGACAGCCGGCAGCAGACACAGGATTCCAAGCAGGTACAGGATCAGTAGAGACTGTGATATATAATGAAATAATAAGAAAATTAAGGTGTGCAGCGATGGAGATGAAACTGGACTTATCCGGGGGGATTCATTGCTGCACGCCTTATTTTTATGGATTGAGGGAAAAACTGTGCAGTCAAAATGTAATACCAATATGTGAAAATAAATTAAAACTTTTATTTTTCTGTTGACATGACAAAGAGATATGATAATATATGGATGTAGTAATCGAAACTACATGTAAAGTTAATTGAAAACGCAAATTAAAGTAATGTTTATTTTGATTGCTAGATAGAAATACGAACTTAGAAGACTTTTTATACTAAGTTAATACATAATGTGATAAAAAACGGCATGTATCGCCGGCGTTAAAAGGCGGAAAAGCCGTTTTACCATATATATTATCAGAACTTATAGTTTATGGAGGAAATTAACATGTCAACAGAAATGAGACCAGAGCAGGGAATAGCAGGAAAGTTTGTGAGGTCAGCTCTTGATGAGAATGGAGTTCTCAGCAAGATTGAGTTCACCAACAGCGAGAATTTCAACTTCGCATACGACGTAATGGATGCTCTGGCAGAGAGGAAGCCTGATCAGACAGCGCTCATCTATGTATCAAAGGATAGAACGATCGAGAAGAAATTCACATTCCAGGATATCAAGGATTATTCCAACAGGGCAGCCAATTACTTCAAGAGCCTGGGCATCAGGAAGGGTGACAAGGTAATGCTCGTGTTAAAGAGACATTATCAGTATTGGTTCACCATGATGGCTCTCCACAAGATCGGTGCCATAGCTATACCGGCGACAAATATATTAAAGGCAACAGATTATCAGTATAGAATTGAGGCAGCAGGCGTATCAGCGGTTGTGTGTACATCAGATGACGGAATCACGGCGTCCATAGATACATTTGCTGATGACAAGCTGACAAAGATCGTTGTAAATCATCCAGTAGAAGGCTGGAACTTCTTCGATGAGGGAATCATGGAGTGCAGCACCGAGTTTCCAAGACCTACAGGCGAGGATGCCGTAGGAGGAAAGGATGATATACTGTTCGTCATGTTCACATCGGGAACAACAGAGCATCCAAAGATGGTTGCACACAATCATCTGTATCCACTTGGACATTACATCACAGCAAAATACTGGCACTGCAACAAACCTGGTGAGGTTCATCTCACAGTTTCAGATACAGGCTGGGGTAAGGCTCTCTGGGGCAAGCTCTACGGACAGTGGCTGTGCGAGGCATGCGTATTCGTATTTGACTTTGATACATTCAGTGCGGACACTATATTCAAGCTTATAGAGAAGTACAATATCTCAACATTCTGTGCACCTCCAACACTGTACAGAATCCTTATCCGTATGGATATGAGTAAGTACAACCTCTCATCCCTCAGATACTGTACAACAGCGGGTGAGGCACTTAACCCTGAGGTATTTGACGTATTCAAGGAGAAGACAGGATTCACTATATATGAAGGATTTGGTCAGACAGAGACGACTCTTACCATTGGTAACCTAGAGAATACTACTCCAAGACCGGGATCAATGGGTAAGGCAAGCCCAATGTATGACGTGAGGATCATGAAGGCAGACGGAACATTTGCTGCACCTGGTGAGACAGGTGAGATCGTCATCAACATCGCAGACGGTGCGCCGGACGGACTGTTCATGGAGTACTACAGGGATCCACAGAGAACAGCCGAGGTTATGCATGACGGCTTCTATCACACAGGTGATACGGCTTACCAGGATGAGGATGGATATTTCTGGTTCGTTGGACGTGTGGATGATATCATCAAGGTTGCAGGCTACAGAGTAGGACCTTTCGAGATAGAGAATGAGATCATGAGAATACCTTATGTCCTTGAGTGTGCAGTTACATCAGTACCTGACAGCACAAGAGGTCAGGCAATAAAGGCCACTATAGTTCTCACAGAGGGTACAGTTGGCGATGAGAACCTCAAGAAGGAGCTCAAGAGATACTTTAAAGAGAACATCGCAAGCTACAAGAGACCTAGAGTTATCGAGTTCGTTGATGAGATGCCAAAGACCATCAGCGGCAAGGTAAGACGTGTTGAGATCAAGGAAAAGGACTGGAAGTAAGTCAGAAATCAGGTGAAGAAAAATGATAGATATGAGTAAGATCAAGCCATATGATAGATCGGTTTATTATTATGAGACGGACAGGATGCAGATAGTACACCACTCCAATTACATCAGATGGATCGAGGAGGCAAGGCTGGACTGGATGAAGCAGATAGGCTGGGATTACAAGTCTATAGAGGATGACGGATATATAATTCCTGTGCTTGGTGTGACGGCTGAGTATAAGAGTATGTGCCACTTCGGCGATGATGTGCTGATACATGTCAGTCTTTCGGAGTATACAGGTGTCCGTGTAGGGTTTTCATATGAGATCGTGGACAAGAAGACAGGCGAGCTTAGAACACTTTGCACAAGCTCACATTGTCTGCTGGATGGCAACAACAAGCTTGTGTTCATCAGAAAGGCATATCCTGAGCATGATAAGCTGTTTAAGGAGCTGCTTGAGGATTACAAGAAACGTCAGAGCAAATAAACAGAGCTGTTGTCTGGTGTATAAATAATTTAATATTGTATTAATTGATGGTTATTAATAGCTGGTAAAATTGTTTGTGTAACTTTTTTATCAGCTATTTTTATCTATTTAGACATGTAATTAGTTAAAACATCCTTTTTATATTATGGCGTAAATGCTATAATGGAAACGGTTGCGTGGGAATATATGGCAGGCTGGATGCTGCTGCAAGGAGGGATCTTTTGAAAGAAGTATCACTTGATAAACAATACTACAAAGAACATATACAGAACATATTATATGATAATTATGTGAAACTGGCGCTGGTCAACATTGATACTGGGGAGTATGTGAGTGTTATCAGTGTGGACAAGAATGCAGATAATTATAAAAGTACCTCTGACGTATCTTCCTATTTTAAAGATAACAAGGGACTGGACTGCTGTCATCCTGATGAAGTCAGAGAATTTGCATATATGTGTGATATGAAGCATGTCAAAGCACTCATAGAAGCCGGAGCCAGATCCATCGTGCGTAATTTCAGGTTCAGATTGAGACTTGGCGAGGACTATGAGTGGGTTTCCATGGATATAGAAGCTGAGAAAGAGCCGAGAGAGGACGGACAATGGGTTGTGTTCGGCATGAGGGCAGTCAGCCTTGACACCCTGGTGCTGGAGGATAGTCTCAGGACACTGACAAGGGTATACAGGCGTATATTCAGGATTGATGTGACGCACAATATTTGCGAGACATTGAGAGGCGGATATATAAGAAGCAGAGATGAGGTTAAGCATGACTGCCTTGGAGATTACATGAAAGACATGACTATGGGTGGTGAGATATTCCCTGACGATGTGGACAGGGTAAGAAAGTGCCTGTCTCCTGAGTTCCTCATAAAATATTTTGCAAATGGACATGACAGATTTACCATTAGATATAAGCGTAAAATGGATATGGTGTACAGATGGGTGATGACAGAGGTCATACCTACTGCTGACTATAGAGATGACAATAAGGTATTCTATCTTTATACGAGGGATATACATGAGGAGTATTCTGAGAGCATAGAGAAACAGGAGCTGTTGGAATTTTACAGTTACAAGGATACACTCACTCGTCTCGGCAATAGAAATGCATTTAACATTCTGTGCGACGCGTATGCAGACCGAAATGATAAGCGGTCGGTCGGATTCGTATTCAACGATGTGAACAAATTGAAGTATGTGAATGATCATTATGGACATAAAGAAGGAGATCTATATCTTCAGAGGGTATCGCAGATGTTGGCACAGCATTTTGGCGAAAATGCATGTTATAGGATAAGTGGCGATGAATTTGTTGTCATCATTATGGATATTGCTGAGCAGTCGTTTAACTCAATGATCGCCAGATATAAAGAGGTAATTGATGAGCAGGAGGAGGCTCCGGTTGCGTTCGGCGCAGTCTGGAAGGCTGAGGCAGATTCTATAGACAAGATAATGAACGAAGCCGAAAGACTGATGTATGAGGATAAGAAGAGATTCTATTCGAAACATCCTGAGGTCAAGAGGCGCGAGAGCGTGGAGAATGAGGCAAATATAGCTGTAGGAACTACAAAGGATGGAGTCCCGCATTACAGGAATCTTGGAAAGACAGACAGGATATTTGATGCCCTTGCAGCTACAACACTCAGAAATTATATATTTATGGATGATCTCGATACGAATGTTACAAAATGGTCTGCAAGTGCGGTGGATTACTTTGGGCTTCCGGGGCAATACATATATGATACACAGAAAGTGTGGGAGAAGCTTATACATCCAGATGACAGAGCAATATTTGAACAGGATATTACAGAGGTATTTGCGGGGCGCAAAAAGTATCATGATGTAGAATATAGAATGAGAAACAAAAAGGGTGAATATGTGGTCTGCACCTGCAGAGGTTTCATAACCAAGAAAGAAAATGGTGATCCGGAGTTCTTTGTGGGCACTGTCATAAACCACGGTGTCATAGATGGGGTTGATCCGGTGACTAACCTGCACAATCAGCATGAGTATACCAAGTATATATCAATACATTTGAGAAACAAGCAGATGATGAGCATTCTGGCAATAGGAATATCCATGTTCAACAGTATCAATATGATGTATGGATATGCATATGGCAATGCTGTTCTTAAGGATTTTGCCACAAAGCTCAAAAATGTTGTCGGTGGAAAGGGACTCGTGTTCAGACTTGACGGTGCAAAATTTGCGATTTGTTCAAACGTGTATACCAAACAGGAACTCAAAGAGGTATACAGACATGTACAGAATCTTGCACTTGACAATGTAGGTCTGAGTGGCACATCGATCCCGCTTAAATTGTACGGAGGTGGTCTGATATATGACCATGTAGGAGCCGATGAGGATGTGATAAAGAGCAGTGTGGAATATGCCCTGGAGAGATCCAAGGAGGATCATCATGGTGAACTTGTATTCTTCAATGAGGAGATCAAGGACAATGATAGAATGAGACTGCAGCTGTACAGCACAATACACAAATGTGTGGCAAACAACATGGAAGGCTTTTTCATGTGCTATCAGCCTATAGCAAATTCCGAGACGGGACACATAGTAGGTATGGAGGCTCTTCTCAGATGGAAACACAAGGAATTTGGAGTGGTTCCACCGGGAATATTTATACCGTGGCTTGAGATGGAGCCGTGTTTCTTTGAACTTGGCAACTGGATAATAGAGCAGGCACTCACGGATGGTATGGAGGTTCGCAAGATCAGACCTGATTTTGTGGTGAATGTCAATATATCAGCGACTCAGCTTGAGAATCATGGCTTCAGGCAGGCTGTTGTGGATATATTAAAAAAGACGAAGTTCCCTCCTGAGTATTTGTGCATAGAGCTCACAGAGAGATGTAAGAATATGGATATAGCATTTCTGAAAAACGAGCTGGAATATTTCAGGAAACTTGGAATAAAGATCGCTATCGATGATTTTGGAACGGGAAATGCTACCTTAAATCTGCTCACGGAATTACCGATAGATGAGCTTAAGGTCGATATGTCATTTGTCAGGGGAATACAGGAGAGCAAGCCTAATCAGGTCCTTGTACAGGCGGTTGTGTCCTGTGCACATCAACTCGGATACAAGAGCTGCATTGAAGGTGTCGAGGACAAGGCACTGTTCGATTACCTTCATAGGTATGGTTCCACTTACTATCAGGGATATCATTTCTCCAGACCGGTTTGTCTGGAGGATTTTAAGAAATTGTTGTGAGGACGGACGAAGGCTGGCCCATTAGTGAGGGGGTACTGTGGTATCTTCAATCACGCTTGACTACTGTCGCTTCGATTTACTTCCATATGCACTCGGTTCCAGCAGCGATAAGGGCGTTGCTGCTTACACCTCGGCAGGAAGCATCGAAGCTTGGTAGTCCGCGCTACCGATTGCAGATATCACAGTACCCCCTCACCTACATTGGCCAGCCTTCTGACTTCATTGGTGCTATTGAGGTCTCGGGGCTGGGCGTCGGCGGATCTGCGCACCAGCAAGCACCATCGAAGCACAGACGTCTGCGCTACCGATTGTCGGATATATATATTACCAAGCGGGTCTTACGTTGTGTGAGGAAGGACATTTGCGTTATATGCGGTTCCAGCAGCGATAAGGGCGTTGCTGCTTACACCTCGGCAGGAAGCATCGAAGCTTTGTAGTCCGCGCTACCGATTGCAGATATCACAGTACCCCCTCTTCTGGGAATTGGTGTTATTTTAGGTGCTTTTTTGCAAAAAAGATAAAATTTTGTGCTATTTGACTTGATTGCTTCAGGTTGACATAGAACATGAGCGTTGATAAGATTGGGGTAATTGTGACAATATAATATGTTGGGTGTATAGTCCCGGAGAATTCCGGCGAATGAGACATACCACACACATTGCGGACTGGGCGTATAAGGAAGCTTATGGTGCCTGGGAGGATGTTGTAAACGAGGTGTGCTCAGTAAGAAGAGAAGTGCGGTGAGAATCCGTCGCAACAGCCATTACTGTATGCAGAGCATAGACTCTGGCAAGTCAGATCGCTTGCTATATATCCATTCGGAATAATGTGAAAGGAGACACGATTATGAAGAGAAGAATTTTTGCTGTGTGTATGGCGATGTGCACGATGGCAATGGTTATGTTCACGGGAACAACAGGAAATGCTGTGAACGTGTATGCGGCGGCTGATGTAACGGATTCTACGATATATGCAGAGTCGGATGGTGTAACAGATTCTACGATATACACAGTGCCAGACGATATGACGAATCCAGCAGTATCTACAGCGACGAATGACGAGACGGATCCGGTGACAGGAACTGCGACAGAGGAAACTGCAGATGTGGCTGCAGTTGATTACACACAGGCCCTTGGCAATACTCTTGTATATCTGCGGAAGACTGCGGATGATCCACAGTATGAGGCTGAGTGGAATGTGATGACTCTTGCCAGATGCGGTTATGAGGATGAGGCATGGTATGGAAAATACTATGACAATATTGCGAAATATGTTCAGTCATGTGTTGAGGAGACAGGTTCTCTGAAGCTCGATAAAAAGCAGTATAAGGGTACGGATAATTCCAGGGTAATACTGGCCTTAACTGCGATTGGCGCTGATGCCACAGATGTTGGTGGATACAATCTGCTTGAGCCATTGGCCGATATGAATTATGTAACAACACAGGGAATCAATGGCCCGGTGTTTGCGTTGATTGCATTTGACACGGTAGGTTATGATATTCCGAAGCTTCCGGATGGAAGTGACGGTGTTCAGACGACAAGAGAAGGACTTGTTGAATATATCCTTGGACGGGAGCTTTCTAGTGGTGGTTGGGCATTTTCTGGTAGTAATGCTGACCCGGATATGACAGGTATGACAATTCAGGCACTTGCGCCGTATTACAAGTCTAACACAGAGGTTAAGACGGCGGTTGACAGGGCGCTTGATGTAATGTCGGGGCTGCAGAAGGCTGATGGTGGATTTGCTTCATGGGGAACTGTGAATTCTGAGAGCTGTGCGCAGGTGATATGTGGATTGCTTGATATAGGCAGGGATGCCGGAACAGATGAGGCATTTGTCAAAAATGGACATTCTGTGCTGGATGCTTTGATGGAATTCTATGTTGCGAGTGCCGGTGGATTTGCGCATGCGGCAAATCAGAATGGAGAACTGGTTGTAAATGGAATGGCTTCGCAGCAGGCAGGATATGCTCTGGCTGCCTATGACAGATTCAAAAAAGGAAAGAACACACTGTATGATATGTCTGATGCAAAGTCATTATATATCCGATCCGTGGCGACAGCGGATGTGAAACTCAGCACCAGCTCATTTGTGTACGACGGCAAGGCCAAGAAGCCGGGCGTGACGGTGAAGATCGGTGACAGAGAGCTTAAGAATGGTGTGGATTACACCATTTCATATCAGAACAATGTCAATATTGGCAATTCGGCAAAGGTAGTGGTGATCGGCAAGGGAATATTCAAGGGCTCAGCCAGCAAGACATTTGTCATAAAGATGGCTGCGCCGGCTAAGACGAGTGTGTCGGCGGGTAATGGAGCAGCAGGCATAACAGTAAAGTGGAAGAAAGCGGCACGGGCTGACAGATATGTGGTGCTCAGAAAGGTTGGAAATGCAAAGAATTGGACGACTGTGGCCACCACAAAATCTCTGAGCTACACTGACCGGAAGGTCGCAAATGGCAAGAAATATATCTATGCAGTTAAGCCTGTTGGAAGTGGCGGGGAGGCTGCGTATACGACCCAGACAATATACAGGGTCAATCAGGAAAAGATAACAAAGATAAAGTCAACGGTGAAGAAAAAGTGCACTGTGACTTATAAAAAAAATGCGAGTGCTTCGGGTTACAGGGTGATGTATTCCACGGATAAGACATTTAAAAAGAATGTCAAGGTGTACAGGGCATCGGTAAACAAGAAGACAAATGTGACGTTGAGCGGACTTAAGGCGGGAAAGCGGTATTATGTCAGAGTTCAGGGATTCAAGAAGGTTGGAAAGACTTATTATTACGGAGCGTGGAGCAAGAGTGTAAACGTTGTGATCCGAAAGAAGTAGGTATATGGATAAGATCAAAGAATTTGTAAAGAAATATAAGAAACATATAGGCGGAGCTGTGGTTGTTCTGCTGATCCTGGTGTGGGCTTTCTGGTACGGAGGAAATGCGCCGGGGGCCAGAGGTTTCAAGCTGGAAAAGACCGAAGAGGGAGTCACAACTGAAGCTGTAGGCGGTGCGGAACTGACGGAGACAACGAAGAGTGCGACAGAGGAAAATACTGATGCAGGGAATGACAAGAAAAAGAAATCAGACAGTTCTGTAACCGATACCTCCTCAGGAACTCATTCGGATTCTGATACATCGGAAACAGAATATCAGACTTCCGCTGAGAGCACATCGGAGAATGTGACGGAGCGAAATACTGAGACAACCACGGAGAAGAAGACGGAGGCTACTACAAAGAAGAATACCACCACGGAGTCTCAAAAAACAACGGAGAATAAGCCGGGGACCACGGCGACTACGGAAAAGCGGAAACCGGATAAGACAACTGCTGATTCTTCTGCCACGACAAAGGCAACCACAGAGAATACAACTGAGGCGCCGAAGAAAACCTACAGTTGCACTATATCAATAGGATGTTCCACAATATTTGACAATCTGGAACTGCTAAGACCGGAGAAAAAGGACTATGTACCTGATGATGGTGTCATTCTGGGAACTGTGACTGCCACATTTGAGGAGGGGGACACAGTATTCGAAGTGCTTAAGTCGGTGTGCAGGGATTATGGTATACAGCTTGAATATTCATGGACGCCTATGTATGGAAGTTATTATATAGAAGGAATTCACAATCTGTATGAATTTGACTGTGGTGATGGCTCAGGCTGGATGTACTCGGTAAATGGCTGGTTCCCGAATTATGGCTGTTCAAGCTATGAACTCAAGCAGGGAGATGTGATAAAATGGCTCTATACATGTGACCTGGGAGCAGATGTTGGATCCGAGATGCATTGACAGATTCGCTGAGACATGGGTACTGGACATAGTGATTGATAGGAGATAAAAATATAATTGTGAAAAGACAGGATTCATTTTCCACATATCACCCTATAGTCAATCTGGTATACTTTATATTCACTATAGGATATGCCCTGGCATTTACCCATCCGGTTTGCCTGGGCATGTCTTTTATAGGGGCATTTGTGTATTCGGTATTGCTTAGGGGATATGATGGCTTCAGGACTAATATAAAATATATGATCCCACTTATATTGCTGACGGCGCTCATCAACCCGGCGTTCAGCCATCAGGGAGTGACGATACTCACATATTTTCCGTCTGGAAATCCGTTGACATTGGAGTCTATAATGTATGGAATCATGGCTGCGTTTATGCTGGTGACAGTGATATGCTGGTTTTCGTGCTTTAACTGCGTTATATCATCGGACAAGATGGTGTATCTGTTCGGCAAGGCGGCGCCAGTGTTGTCACTGATACTTTCCATGACACTGAGGTTTATTCCGGACATATCAGGACAGTTTGGAAAGGTGTACAGAGCTCAGAGGGCATCTGGATACAAACCAAAAGGTTCGCATTTTGTGAGAATTAGAACGGGCTGCCATGTGTTTTCTGCCGTTGTAACCTGGGCTCTTGAACGGGCGCTTGTCACTGCAGACAGTATGAGATCAAGGGGATATGGACTTTCCGGAAGATCTGCATATTCACTGTATAGATTTAGAAAAAGTGATACTAAAGCGCTTGCATTTATACTTGTGTGTGGATTGTATGTGCTGGCCGGCAGTGTGTGCGGAGGATTTGCGTTCTGGTATTATCCGTCTATAAGAGGAAGTATAAGTGGTACACTTACTGTAAGTATGTATGTAGTGTATGTATGTCTTATATGTGTTCCAATATATATGCAGGCAAAAGAAAATTTTAAGATTCGCAAAATGTGACAAAGGAGAAGCGGTGAATATATTAGATATAAAAGAACTGACATTTGCATATCCCGATAGCAATGATGATTCGGGCGAGAGATATTTGCCTGATGCATTGAAAAATGTGACACTATCAGTGGGGCAGGGGGAATTCGTGGTCATATTGGGAAGTTCCGGATGTGGAAAGACCACACTTCTTAGGCAGTTGAAGACAAGTATCGCTCCTCACGGAAGATCGTCCGGGAAGATAGAGTTCAAAGGAAGAAGCCTGGAGGAGATGGATGACCGGACATCAGCAAGGCAGATCGGATTTGTACAGCAGGATGTCGATGCACAGCTTGTCACTGATAAAGTGTGGCATGAGCTGGCATTTGGATTGGAGAGTCTGGGATACGATAATGGATATATCAGACGACGCGTTGCGGAGATGTGTTCATTCTTCGGGTTATCCGGGATATTCCACAGGCGTGTCGCAGAGCTGTCTGGCGGACAGAAGCAGATGGTGAATCTTGCGTCGGTCATGGCTCTGTCTCCGGAGGTGCTGATACTGGATGAACCAACCAGCCAGCTCGATCCGATAGCTGCGAATGAATTCATAGCATGTCTTGTGAGAATCAACAGGGAGCTTGGCACGACCATCATCATGACTGAGCATAGGCTGGAGGAGGTGCTTCCGGTGTGCAGCAGAGCGGTGGTCATGGATGAAGGCACAGTGCTGTGTCAGGGAACTGTCAAGGAGGTAGCTGCCACCCTGAAAAATGAAGGACAGAGGTTAAAGGAAAAAGGTATAAACAGAAATGGATTGTATCTCTCCATGCCGGCGGCTGTCCAGGTGTATCTGGGGCTTGATGGCTCGGATGAATCTCCGGTGACCGTAACGGAGGGGCGAAACTGGTTGTCACAGTTTGACAGTAAGTACAGGGAATCGGGGCATGAGGTTGCGCCTGGGTATGTGCTGGTGGATGAAGGGGATGCCAGGGAGGCAGATGGTCAGAAAACTGACCATGGTGCTGTAGAAACTACAAGAAAAATTGCGAATCGTCAGGACAAGTCCTGGGCAGTCAGGATAGATGAGGTTCACTTCAGATACGACAAGGGTTCGCAGGAAGTACTTCGCGGTCTGGATCTTGACATATACGATAATGAGATACTTATGATAAATGGAAGCAACGGATGCGGCAAGTCGACGTTGCTCTCCCTGATAGCGGGGGTAAATAAGCCGTACCGTGGAAGAATAAAGATAAAACAGGGTAAAAGTGTGGGCATGCTCCCACAGAACCCGGAGCTTCTTTTCACAAGACGTTCTGTACGGGAAGAACTGGTGGACGCAAGTGACAGAAAAAAGCTGGTGGACATAGTGAGGTTCTGTAAGCTGGAGCATTTGATGGACAGACATCCTTACGATCTGTCAGGAGGAGAGAAGCAGAGGCTGGCACTTGCAAAGGTACTTCTGTATGATCCTGATATTCTGCTCATGGATGAGCCGACAAAGGGGCTTGATAATGGGTTCAAGGCAGAACTCAAGTGTATGCTCAGAGATCTGCAGCGGCGTGGCAAGACCATAGTGGTGGTGAGCCATGACGTGGAATTTTGCGCTGTGGCGGGAGACCGTATAGCGCTGCTGTTCGATGGGGAGCTTGCCACAGTGAATGGTGTACAGGAATATCTGGCCGGCAATAATTTCTTCACCACTGCGGCGGCAAGGATCTCCCAGGGAATACTTCATGGTGCTGTTACTGTGACCGACATATTGAGGGCATATGGCGTTTCTGACAGCGAAGCCGGAGGGGAAGGCAGCTCTGGTGGTGACTCACGTGAGTCCAGATGTGAAGATGCAGATGTGGATGATGATAACAGGATTCCTGACGCTGAAATAACCAGAGATATTGTGCTGACGAAGGAGCGGGAGACGGACCCCCTGAAATGGTGGCAGATACTCACGATATCTGTCACGTCGGTGATCATCATATTCTGCTTCTGGCAGACCATGGCCCAGTCCAATCTGGCAGATCTTGTGCAGAGAGGGATGACCATCACGTCAAAGGGATGGAAATATCTGGCTATGTATGGAGTGATGATATGTGCCATAGCGGGGCTGCTCCTTGCTATAAGACCTGTCACCAAAAAGAAGAACGAGGATATCGTCATGGAAGCTGCCGGTCACAGATCCGTCAGGAGAACGATATTAAGTATAGTGGCTATGCTCGTTGTGATTCCACTTACGATATGGTTTGGATGCGAGAGACTTGGAGACAAAAAATATTATTTTATATCTCTGCTGATTATAATAGAGGCAATGATCCCGTTCTTCGTATCATTTGAGGGAAGAAAGCCCAAGGTAAGGGATATAGTCATATTGGCGGTTATGTGTGCTCTGGCCGTCACGGGCAGGGCGGCATTCTTCATGCTCCCGAACTTCAGCCCGACCATGGCCATAGTGATCATATCCGGAGTGGCATTTGGCTGCGAAGGAGGATTTGTGGTCGGCGCAATGTCCATGTTCGTGTCTAATTTCCTGATGGGGCAGGGCCCGTGGACTCCGTGGCAGATGTTTGCCATGGGACTGGTGGGGTTCATGGCGGGACTCTTCTTCTCCAAAAGCGGAGTGCGGACAAAGAACACGACAAAGCTTGGACTGTGCATATTCGGTGCACTTATCTGTATCCTGATATACGGCGGAATAATGAATCCGGCGTCGGTGATAATCTGGCAGCCGGCTGTGAACAGGAGCATGATCATAGCGTCATATGTGACGGGATTCCCATTTGACGTGGTGCATGGAACTGCAACGGTGATATTCCTGTGGCTGCTGGCAAGACCATTTCTTGAGAAGCTTGACAGGGTGCGAATCAAGTATGGTGTTCTGTAGACAAATAATAAAATGATTGAGGATTACTGCTATGATAAGAAATGAGAAACTGGAAGATATCTCAGATGGAAGATTATACGATGCGAATGATATGGTGAAGGCGTACTGCGATGAGTGCAAGGGGTGCCATGCCTGCTGCACAGGGATGGGGAGTTCCATCATCCTTGATCCACTGGACGTGATGAGACTTTGTAAGGAGACCGGAAAGAACTTTACACAGCTGCTTGAAAAGGAGCTTGAGGTCAATGTGGTGGATGGTCTGGTGCTTCCAAATATAAGGATGACGGCGGATAAGTGCCCATTCTTAAACGATGAGGGCAGATGCAGCATCCATAGCGCGAGACCTGGCTTTTGCAGACTCTTTCCACTTGGCAGATATTACACCGATGACGGATTCAGATACATCCTGCAGATACATGAGTGTGAGCGCGCGGGCAGGACTAAGGTCAAGGTGTCGAAATGGATAGATACAGAGGACTTGCCGCGGTACACGAAATATATAAATGACTGGCACAAGTTCCAGAAGGACATGCAGAGAAACCTGATCGAGTATATGCGCGCTGGCGAGGATGAGACAGCGAGAAATCAGACCATGCTGGTGCTGCAGGTTATGTATGTGGGAATGTATGATGCGGAGAAGGATTTCTATGATCAGTTTGATGCCAGACTTGCGCACATTAGGAGTCTGCTGTGTATGACGGAGTAGAAAGGGATGGAATGGAGTATCTGGATGTAACTTTGTTTACCTTGTATCGGAAGTCACTTGATCATACAGAGTTATAAATGTAAAAACAGGGTATAGAGTTTATATGGGAAAAGTTAGAGATATCATAGATAAGACATTTGAATATGGACAGGGCAGAGGTGAACTGCCGGGAGTCAATGAGCTGGGTGAAGCTATAAGAATTTTGTCGGATTCAGAGAACCCTCAGAGCTCTCAGGATGATCTCACTGACTTTGAGTATCTCAGAAGGAAGGCTTACGATCTGGCTCATCAGAGTTTTGGCAACAGGATATATATAAGAGGACTTATCGAGTTTACGAACATTTGCAAGAATGATTGCTACTACTGCGGTATCAGGAAGAGCAACAGCCATGTGGACAGATATCGTCTGACAATGGATCAGATTCTGGCTTGTGCCGATGAGGGATATGTGCTGGGATTTCGCACATTTGTGCTTCAGGGAGGCGAGGACGGAGGCTTTTCGGATGAGGCTATAGCTGACATAGTGAGGTGCATCAAGGAGAGATATCCGGACTGTGCTGTCACGCTGTCATTTGGCGAGCATCCATATGAGACTTACAGGCTGTGGCGGATGGCCGGGGCGGACAGATATCTTCTGAGACATGAGACCGCGGACAGGGTGCATTATGAAAGATTACACCCGGATTCGATGAGCTATGACAACAGAGTCAGATGTCTGTATAATCTTAAAAGTCTTGGGTATCAGGTGGGAAGCGGATTCATGGTGGGATCGCCGTATCAGACGCCGGTGAATCTGGCCGAGGATCTGCATTTCCTTGCGAAGCTGCAACCACAGATGATAGGAATCGGGCCGTATGTTCCTCACAAGGAGACGCCATTTGCGAAGATGAAGCAGGGAACGGTCAGGCAGACGTTGGTGATGATAAGCCTGCTGAGACTGATGTTCCCGAAGGCACTCATACCATCCACCACATCTCTCGGAACGATAGCGGCGGATGGCAGGGAGCGTGGGTTTATGCACGGTGCGAATGTGGTCATGCCGAATCTGTCTCCTGTGTCTGTCCGAAAGAAATACGAGCTCTACGACAACAAGATATGCACGGGGGAGGAATCAGCTCAGTGCCGCGGCTGCCTTGACAGGCGCGCAGAGGCGTTCGGATTCCAGGTAGTTGTCGATAGAGGAGATCCCTTATGATGTCTGGAAGCGCACTGATGTGCGCGTAGGTCATCAAGCAAAGCTTGACGATATATCACGCAGACGCCGCGCGAAGCGCCTTTTCATGCGTCTGCTCCTTGAGGACTCGCGTAAGCTCATTTTTACTCTCTCTCTTCCTTGATGAACATGAACAGAAAGCTCACGAACAGCAGACAGCAGGAGAACCAGATGGTCCTCATATCAAATATACGGATGAAGTGACCGCCCACAGCGGCACCGATTCCGAATAGCAGGATGATCGCCCAGTAGCATAGGGATTTGAACAGTGTGTTCCTGTCCTTTGTTCTGAAGTATGCACACAGGGCATCTGTGCCGCTTCGGATATTTCCAATGCACATGGTGCTGGCAAATGCGTAGCCGTTGACCTTCCTGAATGCCTGAACCTGCATGGCACATGAAAATGAAACCATGGCATTTGCGAGAAGATTGAGTTTTATGGGAAGAAATCCCACGATAAGAAGCAGAAAAATCTCACACAATACAACGATCTGTCTCCAGTGAAACTGCTGCATATTCTGAAATTTCTGTTTTATACACTCGGCAGCAGCAATTCCAAGCGCAAAAAATAATAGAGGAACGGCATAGTGTACACACATTCTCCAGTTTCGGTCTACAAGATTCTGACCGAGAAGAACTATGTTGCCTGTCTGTGCATTTGCAAATACCTTTCCTCTGAATATATAGGTATATGCATCCTGCAGGCCTCCTGATACTGACAGGAAGGCCGCGGTGATGAAAGATTCTGACATTTGTCTATGTGGATAAAACTTCATGGTTCATATACTCCTTGGTTGTAGATTTGACATTCAGGCGCTGATCCCATCTGGGGGACGGAGGTGCCTGTCCCCATTTGGGGATCAGGTGCAGTACCTGAAGGTTTTGTCCGTCAGGATCCTTGCAAATATCAGTCCAAGTGGCAGGGCTATGATGATCATGATGGCAGCTGCAAACCAGGACACGGCATCGGAAAGTGACATGATTCCAAAGTTGTATATTGCCCGGTAAAGATAAAGTCCTGGAACCATGATGACTATAGATGGGACTGTCAGTGAGATTCGCGGATAACCATTGGTGCTTTTGATGAATGAAGCGAGCAGTCCGGCTGTGAGGGCTCCGGCAAATGCGGCGGCAGCTGCAGGAATGCCGGCAAGATCTACCAGTTCAAGACGGAGAGTGTTGGCTATGGCACCGATGGCAGCGGCTGTGGCGGCCATGTGTATGGAGCTGTTGAACATGATGGAGAATCCGAACACACCACAGAAGCTGGCAATCAATCTGAATACCAGATGAAGTCCTGGTGTTATGTCGAGTGCTACAAAATCCTGTGGGTGAAGCTTCAGCAGAAGCGCCATGATCCATGCGAACATCGTTGCCACAAGCACAATGATGATCGAGTATGTAAGCCTCTCAAGTCCTGATCTCAGATCCAGCTTTGAAAGGTCTATGCCGCTGGTGATGAATGGAAAACCCGGTATGATGAACAGCATTGAGCAGATATATCCGGCTTCGTGGAAGGCGGGTATATGGAATGCCAGTTCAGCGGCCTTTAGCAGCAGTGCGTACACAAGACAAGCGGCTGACACGGATACCGCTATGTTCATATATAAAGTAAAATGGTGTTTGATAAGCTTTGTCCTTATGAGGTTTCCAATTCCAGCTGCGACAAATGCCAGCATCATTTCTACAGGCCCGCCGCCTAGAAGAAATGTGAAGGCACAGCAAGCGAGGGCAGAGGCAAGTCCGAGACGGAGAGGAGAGTACAAGGTATGTATTTTTTCTATCTCATCAAGTCTCTGATGGATTTCCTCACCGGTCAGATGCGCCTCTTCATTTGGAAAATTGTCAACAAACTGCTCCATTCTGTAGAGTTTTGAGGTGTTCACGCCTGTATTGGCGATGCACAGGGACTGTGATACACAGTCGTGACCGTCAAAACAGTTGAATTCTATGGACATGAGTCCGACATCGACGGTACATGTGACGCCCAGTTCCTTGGAAAGCCTGTTCATGGAAGTACGGACACGCCATGCACCTGTTCCGCATGAGAGCATGATAAGACCGACTCTGCCTATGACAGAAGCCTTTTCAATCAGACCTGCCTTGCATATGAGTACATTGCTGTCGGCACTGGCGTAGTCATGCCATGGGATCTCCATGTGATTTTTCTCCATAATGTCTATGTACGATTCTGCATTTGCGTTTTTTGCATTCTTACTTTTCCGCATATATGATCGCCTCGGCTTTCGCAACGTGTCTTTCCAGATTCTTCATGAGCAGTGAATCCGGCAGGAATATTCCAAGCTCGTCATATCGCATGCCTTGTTTGCCCAAAGTATCCTGACCGTAGAATACAAATGCCATGGGAAGATTCTTCTCCAGTTCAACCATGATATCCCACACAGCACAGTATGCCTCAGCTTCGGTCTCCTTGAGCTTTACCGTGTCCGGCAGCTCCCTGATGAGCAGGACTCCGGTGCACTCTTCAAGGATCTTCTGCCCGACTTCCATGTTGTCAGAAGTGTATTCATGGCTGTATCTGTACGCCTTTGCAAGATACATATTCTCGTTGTGTGTCATATGTGTGTATATATCGTGAAAGTGCTGATAATCCTTTTCTCTTACAGAGTTTCTGAATTCAGGCAGAAGTTCGCCGTGCTCACCGGTCATGATGACAGGATTGGTCTTGCCATCGGCGTTGAAGCGATATGGGATGAGGTAGGAATTTCTTAGCAGATCGAACATTGTATTGTTGCAGATGGACATGAGGAATGCCGACATATCTCTGTCCAGATAAGCTGAGAGCAGTGATTTTGTAAATTCTTCCGGTGAAAGATTGCAGTCGAAGTCATCATTGCAGAACAGGTAATTACAGAATGTGTCCATGAGCTTTTCACATGCCCAGGGATCCCTGAGGATCTTTTCAAATAATATTTCTGATTTTTCTTCCCTTGGGAAAATGGTCTTTCCTTCCATAGATATGCGCATCCTTTCATATGATAAATGCTGTCTTGTCATTTAAATCTGGTTAGATTATACTATTGGAGTAGCAATAAGTGAAAATCATAATTGATATGGCAGCGATAATAAAATGATATGTTGGGGATGCTGCATGGAAAATAATTTTAAGAAAGGGAGTATAGCAGACATGTAATATAGTCTGTGGCTAACAATAGATTATGAACGTTAATTTCGAGTATTATAAGATATTTTATTATGTTGCGAGATATCATAACTTTACCAAAGCCGCAAAGGTTCTTGGAAACAGTCAGCCAAATGTGACCAGGGCGATGAACTGCCTGGAGCAGCAGCTTGGAAGGATACTATTTGTCAGGACAAACAGGGGTGTACAGCTCACAAGAGACGGGGAACAGCTCTATTCATATGTGGAGGCTGCAATGTCACAGCTTCTGACGGCGGAGGATGAGCTGGCAGATGGTGAGAATCTCACTCACGGAAGTATAACGATAGGTGTCAGTGAGACGGCGTTAAATATATATCTGCTGGACAGACTGCGGGCATTTCACATGGCGTATCCGGGTATAAATCTCAAGATATACAACCATTCTACACCTCAGGCTGTGGATGAAGTGAAGAATGGAAGTATAGACTTTGCAGTAGTTACAACTCCGGCTGATGTGGAGGCTCCTCTCAAGAAGATCGTGCTGCAGTCATATCGTGAGATACTTATCGGCGGAACGACATTTTCTTCACTTAAAAAGCAAAAACTGTCCATTGCGGAGATGAGGAACTATCCTATGATCTGTCTAGGCAGGGAGACTATGACATTCAGATTCTACGACAGAATATTCAGGGAGCATGGCGTGGAGCTTGCGCCGGACACGGAGGCGGCCACCACGGATCAGATACTGCCACTTGTGAAGTGTGAGCTTGGACTTGCATTTATACCGGAACTGATGGCGAGGGAGGCAGTAAAGAACAAAGAGGTTGTAAAGCTTTCACTTGAGGAAAAGCTTCCGGACAGGAATGTATGTCTTGTGTATGACTGCCTGCACCCGCTGAATGAGGCAGCAAAGCAGTTCAAGAAAATAATAGTAGAAAGCAGGTGAGAATATGACACTTCAGCAGCTTAGATATGTGGTGATGGTTGCGGATACGGGCACGATCACCGAGGCAGCGAACCGGCTGTATATATCCCAGCCAAGCCTGACAAATGCCATCCATGAGCTGGAAAAAGAGATGGGGATAAATATATTCAACAGGTCAAATAAGGGAATAAGTCCGTCCATAGAGGGCGAGGTCTTCCTCGGCTATGCGAGACAGGTGCTTGAGCAGGCGAAGGTCCTTGAGGACAAATACAAGGGGGACGATGGCGGCAAGAAGAGCTTCTGCGTGTCCACCCAGCATTATTCATTTGCGGTAAATGCATTTGTTGACCTGATAAAGAGGTATGGACAGGACGAATATGATTTCAGCATAAGGGAGACACAGACCTATGAGATCATAGATGATGTCGCCAGGATGAGAAGCGAGATCGGAATATTGTTCATGAATGACTTCAATGAGAAGGTGCTGAACAAGATCCTCCGGGCAAATGACCTGGAATTTCATGAGCTGTTTGTGGCAAAGCCTCACGTGTTCATAAGCAGAAAGCATCCACTGGCGAAGAACGATATCATAACAAATGAAGAGCTGGAGGCGTATCCATATCTGTCATTTGAGCAGGGAGAGCACAACTCTTTTTACTTCTCGGAGGAAATATTCTCTACGACGGAGCGAAAGAAGAATATAAGAGTCAGGGATAGAGCGACACTGTTCAATCTGCTGATAGGTCTGAATGGATATACTGTGTGCAGCGGTGTCATAGATGAAAAGCTGAACGGCAAGGACATTATATCGGTGCCACTTGCGGATGAGAGCGATATGAGGATAGGGTATATCGTCCACAGGAAGGCGATCCTCAGCAGACTTGGAAACACCTATCTCGGTGCGTTGGCAAATTATCTCACGGCTGGCAGTGATGAGCCGGAAGATTCAGTAAAAATTCCTCAGAGAAAGCTCCAGCACAGGGGACGCTTCAACGAGATGAGGGATGACGGAGAGCCTGCCTGCGGAGATGTGAGGGAGAAGGCGGTGGAACATATGAGAAGGGTTAAAACCACATAGCTGACATAGAAAAAAAGACGTAGAAATAGCGTGGGTATAGCATAAAACTATATCCACGCTATATTTTTATGTATTATACAAGCGAACCAGAGCTTCATATAATGTCAACAACAAACAAGAAAATAACACTGGTCTATGAGATATGCCAGTGAGTGAGCAGGAGGATATGGTGAAGACATCGGTTATAGGATTTCCAAGGGTGGGAACATTAAGAGAGTTAAAATTTGCATCTGAAAAGTATTTCAGACATGAGATAACGGCGCAGGAGCTTACAGGAATTGCAGCGGATCTCAGACACAGACACTGGATGACACAGGTGGCAGCAGGGATAGGCTTTATTCCATGCAACGACTTTTCATTTTACGATATAGTGCTTGATACAGCAGTTCTTCTCGGAATTGTGCCAAAGAGATACAGAGAGCTAAATGTCTCAAAGCTTGACACGTACTTTGCCATGGCAAGGGGGTATCAGGGAGAATCCGGGGATGTGAAGGCTCTTGCGATGAAGAAGTGGTTTAACACAAACTATCATTACATAGTTCCGGAGATAGAGGATGACACAGTGATAAGCCTTGACTGCGAGAAACTTACAGGTGAATACGAGGAGGCCAAGGAGCTGGGGATCAAGACAAAGCCTGTGGTTATAGGACCGTACACAATGCTTAAGCTCTGCAGATATGTGGGATCAAAGAATGCAGAAGACTTTGCTGATGATGTGGCAGAGGCTTACAGACAGCTCATCGCCGAGTGCGATGAAGAGAATGTGGAGTGGCTGCAATTTGATGAACCATCATTGGTGAGAGATATGAATGACGATGATAAGGCACTTTTCCACAGGGCGTATGACAGGGTATTTGCAGATCATGCAGGATGTAAGGTACTTCTCCAGACATACTTCGGTGATGTGAGGGATGTGTATGAAGATATCATAAATATGCCATTTGCCGGAATAGGCCTTGATTTTATAGAGGGCAAACAGACCGGTCAGCTTATAGACGGATACGGCTTCCCTGGGGATAAGGTACTTTTTGCCGGCCTGGTAAATGGCAAAAATATATGGAGAAATCATTACGACAAGACTCTCAATGTAGTAGGGCAGCTCCGCGATAAGAAGATAGATGTGGTTCTGTCTACATCATGCTCACTGCTTCATGTGCCATACACACTTAAGCAAGAGACGAAGCTGTCACAGGACTATCTGAGGTTCTTTGCATTTGCGGAGGAGAAACTTATTGAACTCTCGGAGCTTGCGGCACTTGCCGAGAGTTATAACTATACAGAGCTTGAGGCATACCACAAGAATCAGGAGTTATTTGCGGGAACAAGAGACTGCAACAGCTACGAGGTGAGACAGAGGCTTGCGGCAGTGACTGAGGCAGATTATGCAAGACTTCCGAAGAGAAGCGAGAGACAGGCTCTTCAGAAGAAGAAGTTTGGGCTTCCAGAACTTCCGACCACCACTATAGGTTCATTCCCACAGACCAAGGATGTAAAGTCACAGAGAGCACAGCTCAGAAAGGGAGAGATATCTGAGCAGGAATATGTGGACTTTGTAAAGGGAAAGATAAAGGAATGTGTAAAGTGGCAGGAGGACATCGGACTGGATGTGCTTGTGCATGGCGAGTATGAACGAAATGACATGGTTGAATATTTCGGTGAGGCACTTGGCGGATTCCTGTTCACTGAGAAAGCGTGGGTACAGTCATATGGAACGAGATGCGTAAAGCCGCCTGTGATATGGGGTGACGTATACCGCAAAAAGCCGATCACGGTTGATTGGTCTGTATATGCGCAGTCGCTCACAGACAAGATCATGAAGGGAATGTTGACCGGTCCGGTGACGATACTCAACTGGTCATTCCCAAGAGAGGATATATCGATCAAGGAATCTATATCACAGATAGCGCTTGCGATCAGAGATGAGGTGCTGGATCTGGAGGCGCATGGAATAAAGATGATACAGATAGATGAGGCTGCACTCAGAGAAAAGCTTCCACTCAGAAAATCTGATTGGTATACGGAGTACCTTGATTTTGCGATACCTGCATTCCGTCTGACACACAGCGGTGTGAAGGCTGAGACACAGATACACACACATATGTGCTATAGTGAATTTACGGATATCATACCTGCCATAGATGATATGGACGCGGATGTGATCACATTTGAGGCGTCAAGATCCGATCTGCAGATCCTGGATTCTCTCAGGGAGAACAACTTCGAGACAGAGGTGGGCCCTGGCGTATATGATATTCATTCTCCAAGAGTTCCGTCGGTGGCAGAGATCGTGAAGGCGGTAAATGTCATGCTCACGAAGATAGGCAGGGATAAGCTTTGGATCAATCCGGACTGCGGTCTTAAGACGAGAGGTGTGCCTGAGACTGACGCCAGCCTCAGAAATATGGTTGAGGCTGCCAGACAGGTGAGAAAATAATATATAAAATGCTTGACAAATTCACATAAATATTACGCAAGTCAGTCATAATGATGATCTGGTTATACGGCTGGAGAAAGAGGATGAATACCGGGAAGTAGAGAATCTGGTGCGGGACAGTTTCTGGAATGTGTATCGTCCCGGCTGCCTGGAACACTATGTGCTCAATCAGCTGAGAAATGACAGTGCATTTGTCCCGGAACTGGATTATTCGTTGCAGAAAGCTGCAGAGCTCGGCTGCGGTGCACTATGCTTTGAGGGGAATATTGATTTTTATGGCAAAAGCGGATTCAGACTGGCAAGCGAGTTTGGCATTCGCTATCATGGACTTGATGAGGGGGAGGATGCATCGTTTTTCCTCTGCAAGGAGCTGATTCCCGGATATCTTGATGGAGTCACAGGTGAGTATGCTCCGCCAGAAGGATATTTCGTGGACGAAAAGGCTGCGGAAGAATTCGACAGGCAGTTTCCATATAAAGAGAAAAAGACACTGCCCGGACAGATATTTTCATAAGGAGGACCCGCCGTAAAATAAAAGAAAATTGTTACTAAAGCTCGCAAAGTTGCATAATCTGCCGAAAAAAGGTTGGAAAAGTTGCAAAAATCACTGCGAAAAGGTTGGAAAAGTTGCAAAAAATTGATATCATAGGGATAGAAAAGTTGCAAATGCAGTATGTGGGGTGATTTTATGCTGGAAAGATCGGCAAAAAAATATATAGATTCATGGATTCAGAGCGGCAGAGATGTTTTGCTCATAATGGGAGCGAGACAGATCGGTAAGACATATCTTATAAAAGAATGCCTCAGGGAAAGTGTAGTGCCATATGTGGAATTGAAATAGGGCTACCGCAATCCCATTGGCTTAAGACAATGGGTAGTTCACAATGTGGTTTCTCAGGAATTACTCAGCAAAGGTCATAAAGAATATTATTTTAACAGCAAAAAGCAGGGTGAACCTGATTTTGTAATAGAACTGAATGGTAAAGTAGTTCCACTGGAGATAAAATCGGGTAAGGATTACAAACGACACTCTGCGCTGTGCAATGTCTTGGCTGGTGAAAATTACGGAATAGAATATGCATATGTTTTTTCGGAGAGAAACGTAGAGGTCAGCGGCAAAAAAGTATATAAACTCGACCTCTCAGGGTTGACGTTCGATAAGGATATGTAGCATCAGTTTTCGCCTGTTGACGAGCCGATGTTAAAAAATAGGAGAGACAGCATGAAGATAAAGATGTGCGGAATCACGACCCCGGCCGATGTGGCCGCGGTGAATGAGGTGAGACCTGATTATATAGGAATGGTGATGTATTTCCCAAAGTCAAAGAGAAATGTCAGCGTGGAGACTGCGCGCAGGTTGCTTGAAGAACTGAGGAAAGATGTGAAGAAGGTTGCAGTGGTGGTATCCCCGGATGCGGAGCAGATAGCGGAGATAGGTGAGCTGGGATTTGATGTGATACAGATTCATGGACAGACCAGCGATGAGCTTATAGAGAGTGCGCATTTGCCAGTGTGGAAGGCGTTCAATGTGAAGGATATGGATATGTACCCACATTATCAAAGCCTTTCGAATGTTGCAGGTTATGTGTTCGATGCCGGTGAACCTGGAAGTGGCAAGACATTTGACTGGAACAGTTTGACGGATATCGACAGAGATGGAAGGCTGTTTGTGCTTGCCGGAGGTCTCACGCCGGACAATGTGCGGCGGGCGATAGAGCAGGTGCATCCCGACGTAGTCGATGTGTCATCTGGCATAGAGTACGATGTGGTAGGTGGCGTCCAAAAATCGGGCAAGGATCCGGAGAAGATGCGCCGGATGAAGAGGAATACCGCTGCTTGGCAGATTTCGGGTAAATCTGATAATTGATTCTCGCTAATCACAGTCAAAATGGTGAAAAAGATACAAAATTGTATCTAAATACTCATATAAGCGGAAAAAAGGACAAAGTTTGGAGACTTTGTCCTTTTTCATGAGATAAACTTAATTTAGCGATAATTTTGTATCTATTTCACATGCATGGTAAATCCAAATTCCCACTCATCCTCGTCAAATCTGTATTTCTCATCAAGCTCGGGGCCGCAGCTGTTGGAGCCGATTCCGTTCTGGCGATAGTCTATGCACAGGACGGACTTGTCACTCTCTGGCAGCTCGTAGTTGTGGGTTGCCACTGTGAGTTCCTCTGCGGTGTAAGGCGAGGCGTTCATTGAAAATGGCACAGCGGATGTCACGGTTATGCTGTGGGCGGACATATCTGTTTTGATGTCGTTTTCCATCAGACTGCCGATCTGGACATAGCTACAGTCAAAGTGGCTTCCATTTTCCTGTGGCATGATATAGTCCTCGTGCATCTCGTCAATGGATGCAGAAAATGAGCCATGCCAGCTTGCATGGTGCTTGTCTGCGTAGCTTTCATATGGACCCATACCGATATAATTTACATTTCGCATATCTTCTCTCAAAATCATCCTCACGCCAAATCTTGGGAGCGTAGGGAATTCAGCATTTTTCTTTACATGCATTTTTGATTTTATAGTTCCTTCAGGTGTTATTATCCATTCAGCGTTTATCCTCAGAAGAGGCTGTACCGTTGGTGCTGAGAGGCTTGACGTGCACGATATCACGGCACATCCATCTTTTATAATGCAGCCAGTCTCATATGTCCTCTCGGATATCATGTCATAGTGGGCTCTTAACCACTCGTTCTTTATATTTCTGTCATTGTCCGTAGGTGCGCGCCAGATAGTCTTGTCGCATGGTGCAGATAGAAGTTCCTGACCATCAACCACAATGTCCGTAAAGTTTCCTGTATTCCTGTCAAATATATATTCAAAATTACTTCCGCTGACAACAAATTCTGTGTCGCTTTCCGATACATGAAGATGGGCAGAAGCTGTATCCTGAGTAGTCAGATATTGTTCCACCAAATTCTGCGCCTTGTCCAAAGACGATGCTTTATCCAGGACCTTGTCTGCGTTCTGTTTTTGTGTGGCAAGTTCTATCTCGTCAAATCCCAACACATCACCTTCCTTGACAAATGCACTGTCACAAGCTGCCTTATATATCACACGGAGAAACATTCTGTGTGTAATAATATCTTTTGTGCAATCGGCGACATCTGAACATTCAACAACACTTGAATAATCGGTAACATCTGAGCTGCCAGAAATGTCAGCATGACTTGCTGCATGTAAGTCTGACAATGACTTCTGTATATTTGTAACAGGGCTCAGGCTGACAGTTACATCGCCGTGAGGTGCCACGGAAGGAACATCAATATTCCCGGATGTAACCACCTGTCCATCACAAGTGACTTCATAGCTCATAGTGAGGTAATCCCTGATATCAGTGAAATCCATGTAGTTGTGCAGCGTCAGAATTCCATTTGCCCCATCATAGTTAGCGATCCTGGCCGGACGGTGGATATTCTTGAATTCAAGAAGCCCTGTGTGTGGTCTGCGGTCCGGATACACCAGACCGTCCATACAGAAGTTGCCGTCGTGGATAGTCTCACCGCTGTCTCCACCATAGGCGTACATATCCTTGCCGTTTGCCGCCTTGCCCTTGTATATGGCGTGGTCGCACCACTCCCACACAAAACCGCCACAGGTGGTCTCGTGGCTGTCGAAGAACTGGAAGTAGTCCTCCAGATCTCCAGGGCCGTTGCCCATGGCATGACAATATTCGCACAGGATGTAAGGCTTGTCGCCATCACCATCTATATACTCAGCCATCTCGGATATGGATGGATACATTCTGCTGTAGAGATCCAGATTACTGTATTCGTATTTTCTCTTGCCGTCTGTATACTGGGCACTCTCGTAGTGGGTGAGACGGGAGCTGTCATAGGACTTGACCCATGCCAGAGCCTCCTCAAATGTCACGCCGTAAGCACTTTCATTTCCCATGGACCAGATGACTACGCTGGCACGGTTCTTGTCCCTGATGACGCAGCGCCTGATGCGGTCAAGAATGGATTCACAGAATTCAGGATTGTTGGCGATCGGCTCATTCCACCTTGCTGCCTTGTTATCCCAATTATTATCAGAATAGAACAATTCACTTGGACCATGTGCCTCTATGTCAGCCTCGTCTATCACATAGAATCCATATTCGTCGCAGAGATCATAGAAATAAGGAACATTTGGATAATGGCTTGTCCTTATGGCGTTGACATTGTGCCGCTTCATGAAAGACATATCCCTGATGATCTGTTCTCTGCTGATCGTAAAACCGGTCACAGGGTCAGAGTCGTGTCTGTTCACTCCGTGGAACTTGATCGGCATGCCGTTGATGTACACGATCTTATTCTCTATCGTTATCTCCCTGATTCCTATCCTGTCAGTGATGACCTCACCGGCGCATCTTATGATGACAGTGTAGAGATATGGCTTTTCTGCATTCCACAGCACAGGGGAGTCAATCGACAAAGTAATGCTGCTGGAGCTGGCTGTGGTTTTGCCTTCGTCTGCATTGGTATTGGCATCGCTCTGAGCGGAAATTTCACATTTTACACAACCTGATGAACATATGCTGCCATCGGCGTCCAGAATAGTAACTTCAATATCAACATTTGAATCAGCGCCTTTATCAACCACTGTTTCCGATTTTGATGAAAAACGGTCTTCAACGCAGGAATATTCTGTAAATGCTGTGAAGTCTATGGTTACATCTGCCTTAGTTGGCTCCGTTATATCGTCACAGCTGGTCTTTATGAAATAGTCGTATACAGCACCCTCAGAGCGTTTCAGGATATATACATCCCTGAAAATACCGCTCATGCGGAACTTATCCTGATCCTCAAGATAGCTTCCGTCGCACCATTTGAGGACCAGCACGCAGAGCCTGTTGGAGCCGTTTCTTATGAATTCGGTTATGTCAAATTCACTGGTTGAGTGGGACACCTGGCTGTAGCCAACATACCTGCCGTTGAGCCATACATAGAAACAGGAATCTACACCCTCAAAGTTCAAGTGCGCGAGTGGCGCGTCCTCGTTCTGATCGTAGATAAAGTCTGTCACATATGCTCCGCATGGGTTGCCCTTTGGAACATAAGGTGGGTCAAATGCAAATGGATACCTGACATTGGTATACTGATGATAGTCGTATCCGTGCATCTGCCATACTGATGGAACCGGAATATCATCGAAACCGGATATATCATATCCCTCACTGTAGAATTCGTCTTGAAGCTTGTAAATGCTGTCGTAGTAGCGGAACTTCCAGGTTCCATTCAGAAACTGTACTCTGTCCGAGAGATCCCTTGCATCAAGGGATGTGCTGTATGCCTTCCCAGCAGGAATATAGTAATTCCTATTCGGCATGGTGTTCTCATGCAGAATATGCAGATTTTCGTAGTGACGCGGAATGATCATAACAATACCTCCTGTGGTTAATTTAATATATAAAACGTTGTATATTCGTAGTTTGTTAGATATATTATAAGATAACGGCACATGAAAAGTCCATACATATAATGAGACAAAATATGCACATTCTAGTTTTATAAGGCGGATACGCCGCACCCTGCAAGTCCGCTTGCAGGGTGAAGTCTCTGAACAGACAAAAGAAAAGTATAAAGCATACAGGATGTGCCTGCACACGCTTCAAAATAGTGTAAAAATAGTGAAATAATAGTGTAATTTGCCATATAGAAAGGAGCCACACATGTATACAAACTCAGCATATCTTCACAACTCACTGCTCGACATAGTGGACAAGAGCAGACCGCTCATAGTCACAAGCTGCGGAACGTACAAGCTGTATACACAGAAAGAGTTTACGACCTACAGACCTAAGGGGCGTAAGGATTATCAGCTCATATATGTGGCGGCGGGAAAGGCACATTTTGAGATAAATGGGCAGGATGTGATCGCCTGTCCCGGAAACATGGTGATATACAGGCCGAGACAGATGCAACGGTATGTGTATTACGGAGACGAACACACGGAGGTGTTCTGGGTGCATTTCACCGGGGGAGAGGTGAAGCAGACACTCAGGCGGTACGGAATAAATGACGATGTGAATATGTTCTATGGTGGAGACCATGCTGAGTACAGAATCTTGTTCAGGCAAATGATACAGGAGCTACAGCTCTGCCGGGATGACTATGAGGAGATGTTGGAATACATATTCAGACAGATGCTTATCTCAGCTCACAGGCAGCAGGGGCAGGATGATTCCAAAACTGTGTCGGCCATGGCAGAGGAGATGGACCGTGCGGCGGCATATTTTAGTGAGCATTATAACGAGGGAATACTTGTGGAGGACTATGCAAGCATGCACAACATGAGCGTGAGCTGGTTCATACGGAACTTCAGACAGCGCATCGGCACCACACCCACACAGTACATCATGGCGAAGCGAGTAGCCAATGCCCAGATGCTTCTCGAGAGCTCTGATTATAACATGACAGAGATCGCCAAGATTGTTGGATACGACAACCCCCTCTACTTCAGCAGGGTGTTCAAGAAAGAAAAGGGGATGTCACCGATGGAGTATAGGAAGTCGATCAGGCGGTGATAAATAGCTGGAAAAAATTTATCATTAAGTGTATATATAATATAGAAGAAACTGCCATGTGTGTGACGGGCAGTTACATATTAAATGAGATATAAAATGATTGTTGATTGGAGGAACTGAACATGAAGGTTTTAATGTTGAATGGAAGTGCGAAGCCGCAAGGCAATACATACCGCGCACTTTACGAGGTAGGCGAGCAGCTCAAGAAAGAGGGAATAGACTATGAGATATTCCAGATCGGAGCAGATCCGATAAGAGATTGTATAGGCTGTGGCCAGTGTGGTGCAAAGGGCTGCTGTATATTTGATGATGACAAGGTGAATGAATTTGTGGAGAAGGCAGCAGAGGCTGACGGATTCGTATTTGGATCACCTGTATACTATGCTCATCCAAGTGGAAGAATATTATCATTCCTGGACAGGGCATTTTATAGTGGCAAGAAAGCGTTTGAGTATAAGCCGGGCGCATCTGTGGCAGTAGCAAGACGTGGCGGAACATCAGCATCATTCGATGTGATGAATAAATACTTTGGAATATCACAGATGCCGGTGGCTGGCTCTACATACTGGAATCTTGTACACGGACGCGTGCCTGGAGAGGCTGAGCTGGATGCGGAGGGTATGCAGACCATGAGGAATCTTGCTAAGAACCTTGCATGGATGCTCAAATGCTTTGAAGCCGGCAAGGCAGCAGGTGTTGCACTCCCTGACACGGAGAGAGGCAACCAGACGAACTTTATAAGATAAATTAGTAAAGATTATAATATCGTGAAGCAAATGACAAAGATTGAGTTTAACCTAAATCAGAACATAGTGTTAATGGTAGAAAGAGAGATTACATATGTAATCTCTTGAACTATAGTCAAGGTATGGAAATGGTAAGTATTCTACTGCTAACACTTTTTAAAATATAAATGCGTTTGATTCAAAGGAGATTTGGTTTGTGTTTGTTATTGCTGATAATGTGGCATCCGACAATGATCTGGTGATTCATGTAATTGCGTTTATATTGTGCTTATGATAAATAGAATATGTCAAAATGATAAGCGAGCTGTGGTCTTGTAAAGATCACAGCTCGTCGTCAATCTCAATATAATCCGGCCGGTTGTTGTTCATGGTCTCCTGGCTGGAGATGGTTCTCTGGCGCTTTTCCTGGCGGTAGGCATTGGGCGACATGCCGGTGGTCTTGCGGAAAATCTTGTGGAAAGCCTCGGCGGACTGGTAGCCGCATGAAAA
>ULOT01018786.1_pt1 | contig 57151 bp, 42 predicted proteins | sample 1952811 | NCBI WGS metagenome assembly ULOT01 (sample SAMEA4835609, study PRJEB28245) | human gut metagenome | biome: gut microbiome; material: fecal sample | place: Denmark | collected 2008
TACCCACACGCCCTGGGCTAGGAGCTTACTTGCGAAACTTGAATGCATACTTTTGCACGCAAGCGTATGCTGCAGAATATTCAAGTGGCTCAATCAGCTTACTCAAGTGGCTCAATCAGCTTACTCAAGTGGCTCAATCAGACGACTCAAGTGGCTCAATCAGACTACTCAAGTGGCTCAATCAGCGAGTACAGCCGACTGTGTAACCCAGTTCAGTCGAATCCTTAACCCGATGCAGTCGTCTGCGCAACCCGATGCAGTCGAATCCTTAACCCGACACAGCCATATCCTTAACCCAGTTCAGCCACATCAGTTGGTAAACGGAAGTACATTATTTGTTTACCTCATTTGAGTGCTCAATGACTACCAGGGAGAATTAGCCTTTCTGAGGGTACCATCAGGGACAATAACAGGTACCATCAGGGACAATCATGAGTTTTATGATATGCCCGAATGACTACCAGGGAGAATCTTAAAAATACAAGGTACTGAATATCACACAGTTAGATGCAGATTTTTCTCCCCTATACTATACCAAGTATATTATATATATACATTTACATCAATTACACTATACGTAATACGGGAGGAAAAAGATTTTTTTTTCAACAAATCAGCTTTTAAAATGCATTTTTTCTCTTCAAAAATTTGCATAAGTCTGAAATAAATATTACTTTTGCAACATGAAAGCGCGGAGAATGCGATTCTCCTCCCGATGAAGGACACCGGGAAATGCTTTCGGTTAAGGATTAGAACATAGCTCATTGAGTAGGATTCAGCCCCAAAAGGTGAGTGATCAAACTGTAATCCTTACAGGGCATTCTATGCCTGATAAATTTGATGAAAATTTATCGGCATGGATGCAGAGTAAGGACATAAGTTTGACAGCAAGAGAAAAGGCTGAAACTCCTTCCATCACGGATTGAGAATTTTTATCTTGTTATGTTTTCCTTACTCCAATTCCATGCCGGTTTTCAATAAACAACAACAAGACTTGCCCCAATCGGTAGGCCATTAACAATTTTAAAAGAAACCTACAATGGAACAATTTAATCAACAGCATCCGGGCGGGCAGCAGGCCTTCCCTCAGACAAACCAACAAGAGAAACAACTGATAGCCATCCTTGGCGTACAGGGATTGTCTTACCAGAACTATTCTGTGCTAGAACTTAAAATCGTTCTGCAGATTATCAAGCATGCCCAGAAAGCCATCTTGGGCTATGTTATCCCTTATCAGGTAACTTCACAGACTTTTAATGGCTTCACCGCAGAACAGAGAGCTGCAGACCACACCGATGTCATCATGAAACTGTCGGAGTTTCCTTATGGTGCTCATCATTATCCGCAATTGCGCGATGCCATCAAGCGTATAGAATCCCAGCCCATCCTGCTGCCGTTTAAGCTGGAAAAACAGACATTATACCGGAAATTTGCATGCCTGTTTAAGAGTGAGATATACCAAGACCGGCACAAGAACTGGATGGTAAAATTCCGCTTCGACAACAACGTGATACGGTTTTTCTACAGTTTCGACAAGGGAGTCAGCCGTATCGACCTCAATGCCATCAACCAATGCCGCAGCGCATCGAGCATCAAGTTATATATCATCATGAATTGCTGGGGTGCAAAGGGATTCACCATCTGCAAAACGGCGCATATCCAGCAACTGATGCATGGCAGGGAAGATTACTACAAGACCTGGTCGGCACTGGACAACAAATGTCTGACTTTTGCCTGCAAAGACCTCAAGCGCCTTTACCAGAACCACATCATCGACCAGTATCTTACCTATAAGCCTTTCTTTCTGGAGGAGGGTAAAAAAGAGAAGCATCACCTGCCCGAACACATCACCTTTACCCTGCACGACCGTCGCACTTCTGGCGAAACTGCGGAGGGTGCAGAAGTGAGCAGCGAACTGAGAGGACAGCGGAGCAAACTGAAACTCCGGCTGCAATACAATTATGATGTGAGCGAGAAGAAGGCTGACCAGCTGAGCGGCTATCTCAGGTTAGATATGATTGGCGACCTGGAGGACTTCTTCATGCGAAAGGATTATTACATAGCCAACTGCAGGCGTTCGAACAAGAAGATGAACATGGGTGGCTATATGACCACAGCGATGATAGGTTTCTTTAAGGATCATGGTGTAGAAGGATTGTAAAAAATATAAAGCTTATGAATTATCCCCAACGTATGTACAGCAAGACCGAGCTGGGTCTGCTCTATTTTCCCGACACAACCGACGGGGCGACAGCGCGCCGTCATATCATGGGATGGATTAAGCGTTGCGAGCCCCTCTGGAACGAGCTGCAACGTTTAGGCTACCAGGAGCATAGCCAGTATTTCCCTCCCCGCCAGGCATCCACTATCTTCGAATACCTGGGCGAGCCAGGGGCATAAAGAAAAAAGGGTGTGTCATAAGTCCAGATAATGGCAGCAAGATGCCCTGAACCAACGGTCACCGGCCGAAGGGAAAGGTAAAGGGCAAAAGCTCCTAGCCCAGGGCGCTGCCCTGGGCTAGGAGCTTCTGCCCTTTCAGGGCGTGTGGGGCAACTATTCATACATTATCGGCTCATTCATACATTATCTGCTCAGCCAAGCCTCCGGATTGAGTTTGGCAGTCTCCTTGCGAAGCTGGAACTGGAGGATGTTATCAGAGCCAACACTACCCAAATCCTGACGGGTACTTACCTTCTGACCTTTATGAACGCTGACCGATTTCAGATTACAGTAAACAGAGATGTAGGCACCATGACGGACCAGCACGTTCCACATGCCACCATAACCGAAGACGGCACTCACCTCACCATCGTAGATGCTGCGAGCCACACAACCCGGCTTGCCCTGGATATTGATACCCTTATTGTCGAGCGTTACACCCTTCAAACCTTCTACATGATACTGACCGAAATGACTCACCACACGGTAACTGCCGCTGATAGGCATCGGCAATCGGCCACGGTTAGCCTCGAATCCACCGCTCAGCATGCGGTCTACCGAACTCAAGGTAGAAGCCTCCTGTGCCTCCTTCCTGGCAGCGGCAATCTCACGGGTACTGCGTTCCGCATCCATCTTCGCCTTCAACTCGGCAGCCCGTCTTTCAGCCTCCGCCTTTCTTGCAGCCTGTTCGGCAGCAGCCTCACGGGCAGCCTGTTCTGCGGCGGCACGCTTGGCAGCCTCGGCAGCAGCACGCGCCCTAGCCTGCGCTTTTGCCTTCGCCTTAGCCTCAGCCTGGGCAGCAGCCTCCTCCTGAGCCTTTCTTGCAGCCTCGGCAGCCAGTCTTGCTTCTTCGGCAGCCTTTCTGCGGGCAGCTTCGGCAGCAGCCTCACGCGCCTTGGCTTCGGCTATACGACGGGCATTCTCCCTGGCAGCAGCCTCGGCAGCAGCTTTCTTGCGAGCCAGTTCCTCGGCACGCTTCTTGGCGGCAGCAGCGGCAGCAGCCTTTCGCTTAGCCTCGGCAGCAGCACGGGCTCTCGCCTTGGCAACTTCCCGAGCAATCAGACGGTCAATCTGTGCATTGATTGCCGCATCTTTCTGACGCTGGTCGGCAATCACAGCCTGAATGGTCTTCTGCTGTTTCTGCAGTCCCTGCACCATTTCCTGCTGCTGGGTCTGCTTACCTTCCAATGCCGTCTTCTCCTGCTTACCCTTATATAATAAGGTGTTCTTATGTCCCTTTACATGCTGCAACTGCTGGTGCTTCTCGTTCACCTGCTTCTGCTTAGCCTTTACAGCCTCGCCCTGCACCTTCTGATAGGAAGAATACTGGCGGATGAAGGAAAGGCGGCGATACATCTGTGTCAGATTCTTGGCACTGAAGATGAACATCAGCTTGTCCTGAACCGTATGATGACGGCTCATATAGCGCATGGAACGGATATACTTGTTCTTACGGTCCTGCAACTGTTGCTGAAGCGTTTTCAACTGTGCCTGCAGAATGCCGATATTGCCGTCAATATGATGGATATCCTTCTGGATACCGTCAATCTTCTTCTGACGCTGGTCTATTTCTCCGTTCAGCGCCATCAGGTCTTCAAGACGTTTCTTCACATCCGCCTTATTTCTCTGCAAAGCCTGCTCCTGTTCTCTGATCTTCTTCCGGATAGAAGCGCGCTGTCCCTGCAAACCTCGGATAGAGGCATTACTATAGGTTGCCGCCTTGCGTTCTGCTCTGGTTGACGCAGCTGATTTGGATGTTTTTCTGGACACATGCCTTCTGCTGTTCTTCTTTCTGGCAGGAGTAGCAGCCTTCTTTTTCGCAGTTACGGCAGTCTTCCTCACCGGCTTCTTCTGGGCAGTATGGTTCTGCGCAAAAGGTGCGAGCGAGAAGGTGATTGCCATGATGAATAATAAGATTCGCTTCATTTCTTATATTAAAAACCCATGTTCTATAATTTCAAACTCTTGATGAGTATTTACATACTCAATATCTTGCTGAGCACATCAGTTGGAGAAATCTGCTTGTATTTGCCCGAAATCTCGGTCTGAGTGCTCCATTTGCTGTCGGTCTTCACCTGATTCAATTCCAGATTGATCTTAGCCTCCTGCTTTTTCCTGGTAGCAGTAGTGGTCATCGACAGATTCAGGGAGGCAGGGAACATCTTGACGCCTACACTCTTGAAGTTGCCGTAGTCGACGTGGAGATTGGAGGTGCCGTTCTGCGTACTCTTATAGACAACATCTGCTGCTGTGATACGGCCGGTAGTGCGGTTGGCTGTCCAGGCATAGGTCATATTGCCGTTCCTGTAACTTACCGGCACAGCATCTCCTGCCACATCCAGTCTGGCATCAAACTTCTTCAGGTCTGATTCCTTCACGGTCCTTTCGCCTGGTAGGAGCAGCTGGTTCCAGAAGAGAGCCTGCAGAGAATAGAAGGAGATGCCCTGCTTCTTGAGGAAGTCTACCTGGGTATAATCTGCCTTGATATATTCCTTGTGCAGACGGTCGATGATAAGTACATGGTCGGGAGTAAACTCCAGACGGCCCACCTCTGTACCCAAGATAGGAATAAAGAGCTGGATGCGGATGATTTCATCCTTACGCATGCTCAGTTTGCCCGGCACGGTAATATCCTTATCACCAGCCTGGAGAGTAAACGACATGTTGCCTACAATATTCTTGGTATACACCTGATTGTCTGAAACCTTCTGTACGAAAGCCAACTTCTTGAGCGTCTCACTCTGACGAGAGTCAGAACCCTTGGTGGCATTCTCTTTCTGATGACTGGCTGATGTGGAGCCAGAGCCCTGTACATTCTTGCTGGTTCCGCAAGAACCGAGGAGCAGGATGCTGCAGGCTGCGGCAAGCAGCATCATCTTATTCTTCTTCATTATATATTTCATCTTTCTTGATTTTTCTACTTTCCGTTTATTTCTTCTTACCTTTTCTAACTGACTTTTTCGTAGCGGCAGGTTTCTGCTTTGGCGCATTACGCTTCTTCAGTTCTTCTTCGGTAATATATTGTCTGTTCTTAATCTTCCATGCCAACACCTCAGTCTGGTTCTCGCCGGTATAGGCTTTCTTCCAGAAATCTACGGATTCATCGGCCATACCGTTCATATAATAGATATCGCCGGCATGTTCCAGAACCGTACTGTTATCTGCGGTGGAATCGCGGTTTTTGAGTGCCTGATCTATATAGGTCTTGGCATCAGCATAGCGTTCTTCCATAAAGAGAATCCAAGCATAGGTATCCAGATAAGTACCGTTGTTCGGCTCTGCCTTGATGGTCTTGTAGCTCATCGACTCAGCCTTATGCAGGTCAACGCCCTTCTCGCTCAGATAGTAGGCATAGTTGTTCAGCGCCATCACGTTGTCATCTTTCCATTGCAGGCAGGAGTCGTAAGCCGCAAAGGCTTCCTGCTCTTCACCTTTCTTATGAAGGATATCGCCGGTTACGGCATAGAGGTCAGAAACCAGGTTAGCCGGCGACTGTGCATTCACCTGCGCCAATCCGAGACGGAACTCACGGAGCGCCTCGTCTTCCTTATCTTTCTGATAATACGCCATTCCACCGAAGTAATAGAACACCATTTCTTCGGGATTATACTCCTGAGCCGCCTTACATTGCTGGGAAACCAGGTCATATTTCTTCTCGTTCCAGAGCATCTGTACGAGTTGCATTCTGGCATTCACGTTATCCGGAGCTATGGTAAGCACCTTTTCGAAGGCACGGCAAACAGAGTCGGCCGGCATCTTCTTCAAACTCATATAAGCAGCTCTCATCTCTGCCACTTCGGCTGACGGATGAGCCACGTTGAGCGCCTTGTCAAACAGCGCAATCACCTTGGTAGAATCGCCCCCTTCGCTCTCGTTCTTCTGAATGAAAGAGCGGTACATCATCACCTTGGTTTCCAGATCCGATTTCGGACTCATCAATATCTTATCGAGCATCTGCTCGGCAAGCTGCTCCTGATGGGTGGCATTATAATAGTCGTAAAGCGACATCTGGGCATAGGAATTGTCAGGCTCTTCCTTCAGCACATCGGTAAAGCACTTGTAAGCTTCCTTCTGGCGGTCGTGCTGTACGAGCCAGTTGCCCAGCATTGTCTTGTACTGCATATCCAGCGGATGCTGGTCTACCAGCGACTTCAGTTCCTGATAGGCAGCCTTCTTGTCGTTCATCAGTTCATAAACTCTCATTTTAGAGAGGGTGAACTGTTCGCTTTCACCTTCTTCCACCTCAAGACGCGAAATGGTTTTGAGTACTGATTTATAATCCTTATTCTGGGAATAAAGCTGAACCAGGATGCGGAGGGCATCGGTATTATCGTGGTTTTTGGCATACAGATCCTCATAGGCATTGATGGCAAGATCGTATTTCTGGCTACCTATATAATATCTGCCCAACTGCTCTGCATAGGTCTGATTTTCCGGATTCAGTTCTATTGCCTTCTGCATATAGGCAAGTGCCAGGGAATCCTGCTTGAGCTGAGAATAGAAAAGCGACTCATAGAAATAGGTTTCAGCCGCCTTCGGGTCAATCTTCCGGGCATGCTCAAAGAGGTCGAAAGCTGCCGAATAATTGCCGGCAGCCTGCTGGCGCGCTCCCTCCAGGAAGAAATAGTTGTAGCGCTGGCGGTCGTTCGGAGAGAGATGATCCTCCTGAACCGCCGGCTTCTGAACCGGCTGCACCTTCTTCTTACGGGCAAGCGACGGCATGGCTACCGAACCCAGCAAGACCAGCCCCATTGCCCAACTGATATTTCTAAGATTCATCTTCACGATTCTAATCCTTTCTATTCTATCTTTAATAATCTGTTATTTTACACCCGTATGACCGTATCCGCCGGCTCCACGTTCGGTTTCATCAAGCTCATTAACCTCGATGAAATCGCATTGTTCGTGCTTGGCCAGCACCATCTGGGCTATACGTTCGCCATCGTTGATAACGAAATCCTCTGTAGAGAAATTGATGAGCAGAACCATGATTTCACCGCGATAATCGGCATCGATGGTTCCCGGCGTATTCAGTACAGTAATGCCATGCTTCAAAGCCAGACCGCTGCGAGGACGGATCTGCGCTTCATAACCTGCAGGCAAAGCCATATAAAGACCGGTTGGCACCAGTCGCCGCTCCATAGGATGAAGCACGATTGCCTCATCGATGTTTGCACGCAAATCCATGCCGGCACTCTGAGGTGTGGCAAACGCAGGTAGAGGCTGATGCCCCTTGTTGATAATCTGTACTTTTATCATGACTTTTTCTTTTTTATCTGTGTCTGAGTTTAATAATCTGCAAAAATAAGCAATTTTGATGGAATAAATGAATTTTTGAGGATAAAAACATGTAATTTATCATATTTTATTTTGATTTGTGCTTACTTTAGTGTATTTTTGCGCTACAGAATCAAGTAATACAATAATATGGAATGGAAACAACTGATATCCAACAAGCGTTTCGGACAGGAGCATAAGCATGCCGAGCGCCATGATGATCGCTCTGAATTCAAGCGCGATTACGACCGTCTTATCTTTTCATCGGCATTCCGCCGCCTGCAGAACAAGACGCAGGTTTTCCCTTTGCCGGGCAGCATCTTCGTTCACAACCGCCTCACCCACAGTCTGGAGGTGGCGAGTGTGGGCATGTCGATAGGTAACGACATTTCCCGACGTGTGATCCAAAAGCGGCCTGAACTGAAGGATACGCTCGTTGAGGAGATAGGTACCATTGTAAGTGCAGCCTGTCTGGCACATGATTTGGGCAATCCGCCTTTCGGTCATTCCGGCGAGAAAGCCATCCAGACTTTCTTCTCAGAAGGACCGGGTCAGAAAATAAAACCAATGGTTTCATCGGAGTTTTGGGATGATATTACGCATTTCGAAGGCAACGCAAATGCCTTCAGAATCCTGACCCACCGGTTCAAGGGGCGCCGTCAGGGAGGCTTCGTGATGACCTATTCCATGCTTGCTTCCATCGTAAAATACCCGTTTGCAAGCAGTCTTGCCGGCAACCACGGCAAATTCGGTTTCTTTGCTTCCGAAGCGGAGTCTTACAGGAAAATTGCCGATGAATTGGGCATTTTTTGCAAATCTGCACCGGGTGAGCCTCTCAAATATGCCCGCCATCCACTTGTATATATGGTAGAAGCTGCCGATGATATCTGCTACGAAATCATGGACATTGAAGACTCCCATAAGCTCAAGATTCTTTCCTTTGCCGAGACCGAGCACTTGCTGCTGAGTTTCTTCGATGAAGATATCCAGCAGAAGATACGCCAGCGCATCATCGACGAAGAAATGACTGACGAAAACGAGAAAGTGGTTTACATGAGAGCCAGCGTCATCGGCAAACTGGAGAACGAATGTGTGGCAGCCTTTCTGGCGCACGAGGAAGAAATCCTTGCCGGAACTTTCGAGGGCAGTCTCATCGACCATATTTCCGAGCGCCAGAAAAAGGCATACAAGGAATGTGAGAAGATCTCCTACTCTAAGATTTACCAAAGCAAGCCGGTACTCGACATAGAACTGTCGGGTTATCAAATCATGGCAACTCTGATGGAGGTTTTCATCGAAGCAGCCGTAAACCCATCGCGTTTCTACTCCAAGCAGCTCTTGCGCCGGGTAAGCAGCCAGTATGATATAGAGAACGAGAATCTGGAGGAGCGCATCATGGCGGTAATTGATTATATCAGCGGCATGACCGACATCTATGCGCTCGACATCTATCAGAAGATCAACGGAATCAGTCTGCCTATTGTATAAGGGAAAATGTAAGGGATAAAACAGATCTTAAACTAAAAAAATAACACGGACAATTTGATTTGTCCGTGTTATTTTTTTCTTCTTATTTTAAAAACACCCCGTATAACGGCATGTTGGTGATATTAGCCTGCTGACGATAAGGCAACATAGAATAACGGATGGCTGAAATATCCGGATGCTCCATCAGATAATGATGAAGGGAGGTTGCCTTGACGCTTGTACCCCCTTTTACCTCAATAGGCAATAAGACACCATCACGCTGAATCAGAAAATCCATTTCCATACGAGAAGTATCGGAACTGTAATAATAAATATGCTGCAATCCGGATGCAAGCAACTGCTGCAACACATACTGTTCCGTAAAAGCTCCTTTATATTCAGTAAATACCGCATCACCCAAAAGAACCTCCTTGGCAGGCGTATCAGCCATCGCGCCCATCAAACCGCAATCGCATAAATAGAGCTTAAACGCTGATAAATCTTCATAAAACTTCAGAGGCAACTCCGGCTTCGATACCTTTGTTATCTTATACACCAGTCCAGCATCCACCAGCCACTGGATGGCAAGTTCAAATTCCTTGGCCCTACCGCCCTTCTTCAATACACCATAGACAAACTTTTTGTTCTCCTTCGACAACTGCCCCAGAATGGATTGCCAAACCATATCAATTCGGGGCACTTCCTGTGATGGAGCATGCTTGGAGAAATCACTGGCATAGTTGGAAAGAATCTCGTTCTGCAGGCTGCGCACCTGATTGAGTAACTTATTTTCAGCAAAAGCCTTTACCACTTCGGGCATGCCACCTACATAATAATATTGTCGCAGCAAGTCCTTCAGTTTTTCGTGAAAAGCATTCATCAGTTCATAATCATGGCTGTGCATCAGCTTCAGCAACTGCTCCTCGCCCATCGCCATGAGGAATTCCTCGAAATCCATCGGAAAGAGACGCAAAGTCTGCACCTTGCCTACAGGAAAGGAAACTCCTGCATGTAAAGCGACTCCCAGCAGAGAACCAGCTACTACAATATGATATTCCGGGGCATCTTCACAGAAATATTTCAAAGCCTCTAAAGCCTGCGGGAATGCCTGCACTTCATCCAGAAAAATAAGAGTTTTGCCTGGAATAATATCTACCCCAGTCAAAGCACTTAAGCCCTGAATGATTCTGGCGACATCAAAATCACCCGAATAGATAGCTTGCAGGTTTACATTCCTATCGCAACTTACGTAAGCCAGACTATCAAATTCCTGCCTACCGAATTCCTTAAGGACATAAGTCTTTCCACATTGTCGTACACCATTAAGAATCAATGGCTTGTGGTGTTCCTGACTCTTCCATTCCAGAAGCTGTTCATATACCTTTCTCTTCATATCTTTACACTTTTAGACACATAAAAATGCCAGAACGATACACTTTTCGACACATGAAACCATGCTATCATTACACTTTCTGACACATAAAACCTGCGCAAAGATACACTTTTCGACACATAAAACCAAAATTCCGCTGCCTTTTCCGAGATTCATTAAGACTATTTAACCCAAGTTGTTTTGCCCCATACGCCCTGGGCTAGGAGCTTCAGCCCTTTCAGGGCGTGTGGGGACATGATGGTGTTCTGATGCCTGGGGCGTGTGAAGCTTACATGCGAAACTTGAATTAAATACCTTTTTCCTTATAAATCAAATTATTGGCTCCGCTCGTAATCTTCAGAGCCTCAGGATGTTCCTTAATAAAACTGTTGATATGGCGAACTCGCTTCTCTTCCAAAATCTCATCGATGGCGATGAGGATACCGGTCTCCTCCACATCACCAAAACCATAGTTGATGGCGGTACCGAAAAGCTTCATCGTAGGACTCAGACTCATGTAGGCATTAACAAGAGGAGGAATATTATAACCCAACTTGCGAACTTCACGGTTCAGGATACGATAGTCTGCCTTGAAGTCATCTTCTGTAAAGATGGCAGCCAAATCACTCTCTGGAGTATCCAATTTCAGCGGTTTCATCGGGAGTACGAGGTTCTCCTTGTCATCGAAATGCTTCTTGAGGAAATAGAGAATCATGTCGCGGCCACGACGGATGTAAGACGGATACATCGTCATCTTGCCGAAGAAATATTTTACTTCCGGATAGAGAACCGTCAAAGCGCCCAAACCATCCCAGAGATTGTCGAGAGCAAAGATGCTCTTGGTGTTGGTACGCACATTCTGATATTCGAGCGAAACGAAGGAACGACCCAACTCTACGGTATAAGGCATATACTCCTTGAGGAACTTGTCGGAGAAATGGAACATGTGGCTGGTTGCCAGCTTAGGCTGTCCCTTCTCATCAAGCTGCCAGTCCCTACCCAGGAGATAACGGTAACCGCCGATAATCTCATCGGCTTCAGGATTCCAGACTATCAGCTGCTTGTAACAGTTGTCACCAAAGTCGAACTCATCAAGATCCATAGATTTGCCCGTTCCGCCTCCCGCTTCGCGGAAAGCGATTTCACGAAGTCGACCAATCTCTTTCAGCACATTAGGCGAATCATTTGCCGTAACGATGTAAATCTCGTTATGGCTCTTATTGGTCATTCTCAGTTGCTTGTCGGGTGTAAGCTCGCTCTTCAGGAGCTCACGGTCAATCGGTTGGATGATTTCTTCTTCCATATTACTCTTCTTCTATGCTATGATTCTACGATTTCGTTAATATAAAACAATGTTCCCGGGTTTTGCAAACCATTAAAGTTCATAAACCCTGTCTTCAACATACTGCGCCCACTCGGTAGCAGACTTGCTCTTATCAAAAGTCTGCCAAGGAATCGGTTTGCCGATGGAGATGCGGAAATGCTTGCCCACATTCCTGTACATCTCGTCAACCAGAAACAGCATGGCGAGATTGAACGGCAGATACTTGTCGCTAAATCGGGCGATGCGGTAGAAACGTTCAGAGTTGCGCCCTCCGAAATGGATAGGCACCACATCGCGCTGATATTCTATACTCTTAGAGATAAACGTCTTCTTCCAAGGCAGGTCGTGGATGGTTCCATCCTTGCGCTTGCGGCTGTTCAAGCCTGCCGGAAACATCAGCATGTGGTTGTCACTCTTGAAGCCCGCCTCCACCATCCGTGGGAAATCGCGACTCTGGCGACCCGTCTTGTTGATGCCGATACTTACAGGTTTCAAACCCGGCAAGTTGAGCAGAAGATCATTCACCAGATAGCGGAACCTGCCATCATAGTGCTTGCCGATGATGGAACCGAGACATACACCGTCCTGTCCGCCCAGAGGATGATTGGAAACAAAGGTATAGAGTTTGCCGTCGTTCTTGTCAGGCAGGTTTTCCAAGCCTACGATTTCAACATCCATCTTCAGATAGCGCACACATTCGGTGAGCCATTCAGTACCCGAAAGGCCACGGCTCTCCCACAAGAACCTGTTCACCTCGTCCTCGTGAATAATCTTCTTGAGCCAGGAAACCAGGAAGCGCGGTACGAATTTCACCTTGCTTCCCATCTTGCTCTTAAGAATCTTATCTATGTCTATCGTTTTCTCTATTGATTCACTCATGTTTGCTAAAACTTATATAAGTTAGTGCAAAAGTAACTCAACTTTTTCAAATACGTGCCATTTTTTCCAAAAAAATAGCAAAAAAGCGAAAATTTATTAGTTTTTTAAAACTATCACGACAAATCGAGCCCATTTTGCACGTATTTTTGCAAAAACATCACACTTAATGAGACCAAAAAGGCGATGCCCGAAACTGAAAGGTGAAGTTGACCAAAAACAACTTTTTCATTAAGTTTTATAAATTTTGTGGGAAAATGTAAGGCTATATGGAGATTTTTATGTACCTTTGAACCCAAATTTATACATTAATAAGTACGCACGCAATATTATAACGCGATAAGACAGCAAAAAGATATATGATAAAGACAGCAGAAACATATCACGTACCGGTGCTCCTCAAGGAGAGCGTTGACGGGTTGAACATACAGCCAGGAGGCATCTATGTAGACGTAACCTTCGGTGGTGGCGGACATTCCAGAGAGATTCTGTCGCGCCTGACTGAGGGAGCGCACCTGTACAGTTTCGACCAGGATGCCGATGCAGAGCGCAACGTGGTGGCAAACGAGAACTTCACCTTCGTATGCTCCAACTTCAGATTCCTGAAAAACTGGATGCGCTACTACGGGGTAGACGGACTCGACGGACTGTTAGCCGACCTGGGCGTATCGAGCCACCACTTCGATGACGAGACCCGCGGTTTCTCCTTCCGTTTCGACTCCCCACTCGACATGCGCATGAACAAGCGTGCAGGCAAGACTGCTGCCGACATCGTAAACGAATATGACGAAGGTGCCCTTGCCGACATCTTCTACCTATACGGTGAGCTGAAGAACTCGCGCCGCATCGCCTCGGCACTCGTCAAGGCAAGAACCGAGAAGCCCATCCTTACCACCAAAGACTTCATGGCAGCCGTAGAGCCCCTCTTCAAGCGGGAACGCGAGAAGAAAGACATGGCAAAACTCTTCCAGGCGCTGCGCATAGAAGTGAACCACGAGATGGACGCCCTGAAAGAGATGCTCCGCTCAGCCACGGAACTTCTGAAACCGGGAGGCCGACTCAGCGTCATCACCTATCACTCGCTGGAAGACAGAATCGTAAAGAACATGATGAAAGCGGGCAATGCAGAAGGCAAGATAGAGCAGGACTTCTTCGGAAGAATAGAAACCCCTTTCAAACTCGTGAACAACAAGGTAATCGTTCCCGATGCCGACGAGCAGGAAAGGAATCCTAGGAGCAGAAGCGCCAAACTAAGAATAGCAGAAAAGAAATGATAAACGATAAAGACATAAACATCAGTGAGAAGCCTATAGCCGAAGAAAAGGCACAGGCATCACAGGAACCGCCGAAGCAGGAAACTCCGAAGCAGGAGCCACAGCAGCAAGAGGCTCCACAGGCTTCGCTCAAGGAAGTGATTGCCAAGCAAGCCATTGAGGAAGAGGCGTCAGGATCATCGAGCTTTACGCTGCGAAAGATTCTGGGTGGAGACATTCTTACCGCACAAATCATGCGCCGGCAGATATGGCTCGTTATCCTCATCGTGTTTTTTGTCATTATCTACATATCCAACCGATACAATATCCAGAACGATATCATCGAGTTGGACAAACTGCAGAAAGAACTGCAAGACACCAAATACAAAGCGCTGTCTACAAGCAGCCAGATAACAGAGAAGAGTCGTGAAAGTAATGTGCTCGACATGCTGAAGAACAACAAAGACAGCGTGCTGCACATCGCCACCCAACCTCCATACATCATAAACGTACCCGAAGAATGAGCAGCAAATTTGATCACAAGAAAGTAATGCCCCGCTACAGCGCCATCGCCATCATCATGACGATTTTCGCCATAGCCGTAGTGGGTAAAGCGCTCTACATCATGACCGCCAAGCATGATTACTGGATGAAGGTGGCAGAACGGCAGAAGAAGGATTCCGTGACCGTAAAGCCAAACCGAGGTAACATCTTGAGCTGCACAGGACAGCTGATGGCAAGTTCGCTGCCGGAGTTTAAGGTTTTCATGGACTTCAAGGCGCTGAAAGATGCAGAAAACGACTCGCTGTGGGATGCCAAGCAAGACTCCATCTATCTTTGCCTGCACCAGATATTCCCGAATCTGAGCGAGTCTGATTTCAAGAAGCACCTCACCGAAGGTCGCGCCAAGATGAGCCGCCACTGGCCGGTTTATCCGAAGCGTGTAGACTATAACACCTTCACCGAGATAAAGAACATCCCTGTATTCCGCCTGAAACCCTACCAGAGCGGTTTCCACTGGGAAGAATATAATGCCCGAACCAGAACTTACGGTTCGCTGGCAGGCCGTACCATCGGAGCCATGTATGGCGCCAAGGATACCGCCCGCTTCGGTCTGGAGCTGAGTTACGACTCCATCCTGCGAGGCACCAACGGTATCGTGCATCGCCGCAAGGTTCGCAACAAGTTCCTCGACATTACCGATACCCCTCCTATTGACGGAGCCGATATCGTGACCACCATCGATGTGAGCATACAAGACCTTGCCGAACGCTCACTCATCGACGAGCTGAAGGAAATCAACGCCAATGTGGGTGTAGCCATCGTGATGGATGTACCTACGGGCGACATCAAGGCCATCGTAAACATGGAGAAATGTTTCGACGGCGAATACAGAGAAATCCACAACCATGCCGTGAGCGACCTTCTGGAGCCAGGTTCGGTGTTCAAGCCAGCCTCTATCCTCGTAGCGCTGGACGACGGAGTGGTAGACACGACCTATCACGTAGAAACCGGTGGCGGTATATGGCCGATGTACGGCAGAGAAATGAAAGACCACAACTGGCGAAAAGGCGGATACGGAATGCTGACCCTCGCACAGACTCTGTGGTACAGTTCGAACATCGGTGTGAGCCGCATCATAGACGACCATTACCGCAACAACCCGGAGAAATTCGTAAAGGGTATCTACCGTACCGGTCTGCACGACGACCTGAAGATTCCACTGGCGGGAGCAACACCAGCCAGAATCCGCATGCCGCACAGAAACAAGAACGGACAATATGACAACTGGGCAAAGACCAGTTTGCCATGGATGAGTATCGGATATGAGACCCAGATACCGCCTATCTCTACCCTCACCTTCTACAACACCATCGCCAACAACGGCAAGATGATGCGACCAAGATTCGTGAGCAAGGTAATGAAGAACGGAGAAACCATCATGGAATTTCCTCCTGAAGTGATGCGCCAGCAGATAGCCAAGGAGAGGAGCATCAAGGAGCTGCAAACCATCCTGGAACAGGTGGTAAGCGTGGGACTGGGAAAGAAAGCCGGTTCGCCTAACTTCAAAGTGGCAGGAAAGACCGGTACAGCCCAGATTTCAAAAGGTGCCGGTGGATATAAGAGTGGCGGAACCAGCTATCTCATCAGTTTCGCAGGCTACTTCCCTGCCGATGCGCCACGCTACAGCTGTATCGTCTGCATACAGAAATCCGGTTTGCCTGCTTCGGGCGGTACGATGTGCGGTAAGGTCTTCCATCAGATTTCAGAAGGCATCATGGCGCAGAGTCTGAAAGTTGACGTAAAGGACGCCCGCGACTCAGCATCCGTCTTCGTTCCTGACGTAAAGGCAGGCAATATCCTTGCTGCCAACTATGTGCTCAGCCACCTCGGCATCAAGACCAATGCCAACTGGAGTGGCAGCTATGCCGACGGCAACCCTATCTGGGGCAAGGCAGAGCGCGTGGGTAACCACAGCATCAAGCTCATCAGGGAGAAGCAATACGGCAAGACGATCGTACCCGACATTACCGGAATGGGAGCCCGAGACGCTATCTACAATATGGAGAGCCGGGGCATCAAGACCCAGATTATAGGTAGAGGAAAGGTAGTAAAGCAGAGTCTGGTGCCGGGAACGGTCATCAAGAAAGGTGCCGTATGCAGCATTGTGCTCGAATAAAACTCAGAAACAGTTATCTGAAACCCTATATATAATAAGGTGCAGATAAAGAAATATATAGAATATAAAACAGAAACAGGATATGAAGTTACAAGAATTACTCAAAAACATCGAGCCGGTTCAGATAATCGGCGATGCTGATGTAGAGGTTACGGGAGTAAACATCGACTCTCGCAAGATTAAGGAAGGTCATCTCTTCGTTGCCATGAAGGGAACGCAGGTTGACGGTCACAAGTTTATTCCAAAGGCATTGGAACTGGGCGCAAAGTCGGTTTTGTGCGAAGACATGCCTGAAGAGAAAGTTGAGGGCGTAACTTACATTCAGGTCGCTTCGACCGAGGATGCTGTCGGCAAGGTAGCAACCCTCTTCTACGGCGACCCTTCAAGAAAGCTCAAACTGGTAGGCGTAACAGGTACCAATGGTAAGACCACCATTGCCACCTTATTATATAATATGTTCCGCAAGTTCGGCCATAAGTGTGGCTTGCTCTCTACCGTCTGCAACTACATTGAGGACGAGGCTATCCCTGCCGATCATACCACCCCAGACCCTATCGAGCTGAACATGCTCCTGGGCAAGATGGTAGAGGCTGGCTGCGAGTATGCCTTCATGGAGTGCTCTTCTCACGCCATCGCACAGAAGCGTATCGGAGGTCTGCAGTTTGCCGGAGGCTTGTTCACCAACCTGACCCGCGACCACCTCGATTACCACAAGACATTCGAGAACTACCGTAACGCCAAGAAGGCTTTCTTCGACGGACTGCCTAAGACAGCCTTTGCCATTACCAATGCCGACGACAAGAACGGCATGATCATGGTACAGAACACCAAGGCTACCGTGAAAACCTACTCTACCCGCAGCATGGCAGACTTCAGAGCCAGGATCCTGGAGTGTCACTTCGGCGGCATGTATCTGGAGATTGACGGCAGAGAAGTGGGCGTACAGTTCATCGGTAAGTTCAACGTGAGCAACCTGCTCGCCGTATATGGTGCAGCAATTATGCTCGGCAAGAAGCCAGAGGATGTACTCGTAGTGATGAGTACCCTTCACAGCGTAAGCGGAAGACTGGAACCAATCCAGTCACCAGAAGGTTATACCGCCATTGTTGACTATGCCCATACACCAGATGCACTGGAGAACGTATTGAACGCCATCCACGAAGTGCTCGAAGGAAAGGGCGGAGAAGTCATCACCGTTTGTGGTGCCGGTGGCAACCGTGACAAGGGCAAGCGCCCATTGATGGCACAGGAGGCTGTAAAGCAGAGCGATAAGGTAATCATCACCAGCGACAACCCACGTTTCGAAGAGCCACAGGACATCATCAACGACATGCTTGCCGGACTCAATGCCCAGCAGATGAAGAAGGTAATCAGCATCGTAGACCGCAAGGAAGCCATCCGCACAGCCTGCATGCTGGCAAAGAAGGGCGACGTGATTCTCGTAGCCGGTAAGGGACACGAAGATTACCAGGAGATCAAGGGCGTAAAGCACCACTTTGACGATAAGGAGGTGATTCGCGACATCTTCGGAATTTCACAGAAGTAAAAGCAATCAAGAAAAGAAAGAAAAATGTTATACTATCTCTTTAGATTTCTGGAGCAGTGGGGCATCTCAGGTTCTCACATGTGGGGCTACATCTCATTCCGTGCCCTGCTTGCGCTGATTTTATCATTGGTAATCTCTGCCTGGTTCGGCGAGAAATTCATCAAGTATCTCAAGAGCAAGCAAATTACAGAGACACAGCGCGATGCCAGCATCGACCCGTTTGGTATCAAGAAGATTGGCGTTCCTTCTATGGGTGGTGTCATCATCATCCTGGCTATCCTCGTACCGGTACTGTTACTCGGACGTTTGCGCAACATCTATCTGATTCTGATGATCATCACCACCGTATGGCTCGGCTTTCTCGGTGGAATGGACGACTTCATCAAGATATTCAAGCGCGACAAGGAGGGATTGAAGGGCAAATATAAGATTATAGGACAGATTGGCATCGGCCTGATCGTGGGACTGGTACTCTGGTCTTCACCTGATGTAAAGATGAACGAGAACCTCGCCATCGAGCAACAGGGACAGGAAACGGTGGTAAAGCATCGTACGGAAGCAAGAAAATCGCTGAAGACCACCATCCCATTCGTCAAGGGACACAACCTCGACTATTCCAGCATCACCAGTTTCTGCGGTAAGTACAAGGTAGCAGCAGGCTGGATTCTCTTCGTCATCATGACCATCTTCGTTGTAACAGCCGTATCAAACGGTGCCAACCTCAACGATGGTATGGACGGAATGTGTGCCGGAAACTCCGCCATCATAGGTGTGGCGCTAGGCATACTTGCATATGTGTCGTCGCACATCGAGTTTGCCGCCTACCTCAATATCATGTATATTCCTGGTTCTGAGGAACTGGTAGTATTCTTCTGTGCCTTCATTGGAGCCCTCATCGGTTTCCTCTGGTACAACGCCTACCCTGCCCAGGTATTCATGGGCGATACGGGGTCGCTGACCATCGGCGGTATCATCGCAGTAGGTGCCATCATCATCCACAAGGAGCTGATGCTGCCTATCCTCTGCGGTATTTTCTTCGTAGAAAGCCTCAGCGTGATGATGCAGGTTTACTATTACAAGATAGGAAAGCGGAGAGGTGTGAAGCAGCGTATCTTCAAGCGCACACCTATCCACGACAACTTCCGCACACAGGACAGTCAGCTGGATCCTGACTGCAAGTATCTGTGGAAGAAGCCTCGCAACTGCTTCCATGAATCAAAGATTACCATCCGTTTCTGGATTGTAACCATCATTCTGGCAGCATTGACCATCATCACATTGAAGATCAGATAAAATACAGGCTCTTATCAGCCCGACAAGTATAGAGAATAAGACAATGAGCAAAATTGTAATTTTAGGAGCTGGCGAAAGTGGCGCAGGTGCAGCCGTGCTGGCAAAGAAAGAGGGATTCGAGGTCTTTGTTTCAGACATGTCAAAGATCAAGGATAACTACAAGAAGTTGATGGATGACCACAACATCGAATGGGAAGAAGGTCACCATACAGAAGAAAAGATTTTAGATGCAGATGAAGTCATCAAGAGTCCGGGTATTCCTAAGGAAGCACCTATGATACAGAAACTGATGGCTAAGGGTACACCTATCATCAGCGAAATAGAATTTGCGGGCAGATATACTGATGCCAAGATGATCTGTATCACGGGAAGTAACGGTAAGACAACCACTACCTCGCTGATTTACCACATCATCAAGTCGGCTGGCTATGATGTAGGTCTGGCAGGCAACATCGGAAAGAGTCTGGCCCTTCAGGTGGCTGAAACTCCTCATAAGTACTACGTCATCGAGCTGAGCAGTTTCCAGCTCGACAATATGTATGAGTTCCGTGCCAATGTGGCCATCCTGCTCAACATCACTCCAGACCATCTGGACCGCTATGAGTTTAAGATGCAGAACTATACCGATGCCAAGATGCGCATTACCCAGAACCAGACAGAAGAAGACAGTTTCATCTTCTGGAACGATGATCCTATCGTTACAAAGGAGCTGGCTAAGTACAACCTCAAGTCACATCTCTGCCCATTCTCTGAGTTCAAGGAGGAAGGTTGCGTTGGCTTTATCGAAGACGGCAAATACAAACTCAACTTCCCTTCAGACTTCGAAATGCCACAGGAAGACATGAGTCTACGCGGCAAGCACAACATCTATAACAGTCTGGCTGCAGGTCTGGCATGCAACATCGTAGGCATCGACCACGAGACCCTGCACAAAGGCTTGAGCGACTTCCCTGGTGTAGAGCACCGTCTGGAGAAAGTGGGCAAGTTCCAGGGCGTTTACTATGTGAACGATTCAAAGGCTACCAACGTAGATGCCTGCTGGTATGCGCTGGAGAGTATGACCACCCCTACCATCCTTATCATCGGCGGTAAGGATAAGGGAAATGACTATAACCAGATCAAGGACCTGGTAAAGGAGAAATGTGCTGGTATCGTATATCTCGGAGCCGACAACCAGAAGTTGCACGAAAACTTTGACGCACTCGGCATCCCTGTACGCGACACTCACAGCATGAAGGATTGCGTGGCAGCCTGCCAGGAATTGGCAAAGCCGGGCGATACCGTACTCCTCAGCCCATGCTGCGCAAGTTTCGATCTCTTCAAGAACATGGAAGATAGAGGCGAGCAGTTTAAGACGCTGGCAAGAGCTATCGGAGAATAACAGTTTTCAAAAAATAGAACAGATAGAACTATAAAGAAATGAATAACAAGAGCATTGGTAATATTTTCAAGGGAGACAAGGTGATCTGGATGGTCTTCTTCTTTCTCTGTATGATAAGCATCGTGGAGGTATATTCTGCCTCCAGCTCCTTGTCGTACAAGACAGGAAACTACATGGCACCTGTCATCCGCCACATCTTGCTCTTGGGAGGCGGTCTGTTCACCATGATTTGCATGCTCAAGGTGAAATGCAAGTACTTCAAGATTGTTACCCCCGTCGTGATGGGCATCTCATTACTGTTGCTCGTTCTGGTCTTGGCTACCGGTCAATCTACCAACGGAGCCTCCCGATGGTTCTCTCTGATGGGCATACAGTTCCAGCCTTCAGAAATAGCAAAGGGAGCGGTAGTACTGGCTGTAGCTCAGATTCTTAGTGCCATGCAAACAACTCAGGGAGCCAACAGGAAGGCATTCAAGTTCATACTTGTAGCAACTGCTCCATTTGTAATTCTCATCGGACTGGAAAACTTATCCACAGCCATGCTCCTCAATATCACAATCTTAGCCATGATGCTCATCGGACGAGTGCCGATGAACCAGATTGGCAAGCTGGTGGGACTGGGCATGATTGTCATCGTCACAGCCTTTGCAGGTATCATGATAGTAGGACAGGACAAGGGCGAAGAGGGCAATAAACCGGAAAATATGCTGACCGAGAAGGTTGAGCAGGAACAGAACAAGCCTAACATGACAGAAAAGATGTTCCATAGAGCCGACACCTGGAAAGCCCGTATTGACAAGTTTATGAACTCAAAGCCTGTAGCCCCACAGGATGTCGATCTCGACAAAGATGCCCAAGTTGCACATGCCAACATCGCCATCGCCTCTTCCAACATCGTAGGCAAAGGGCCTGGAAACTCAGTAGAAAGAGACTTCCTCTCACAGGCGTTCTCAGACTTCATCTATGCCATCATCATCGAAGAGATGGGTATATGGGGAGCCGCACTGGTTGCATTCCTCTACATCATCCTCCTGTTCAGAGCTGGCAGAATAGCCAACAGGTGTGAGAACAATTTCCCAGCCTTTCTCTGCATGGGACTCGCCATCATGCTGGTTACCCAGGCACTCTTCAACATGGCAGTAGCAGTAGGTTTGGCTCCTGTTACAGGACAGCCACTACCACTCATCAGTAGAGGTGGTACATCTACCATCATCAACTGTCTGTACCTGGGCATCATCCTGAGTATCAGTAGAACAGCCAAGAAGAAAGAGATACTTCAAAATGAGCTCGACGACAGCAAAATGGTGGCTGCCTGACAAGAGTTTTATAAATTAAGGTGAAAAAATGGCAGAAAATGCCGTTAAATCGATATTTTTTTATACCTTTGCGTTATAAACATGAACGGATATGAATAATGAATTAAGAATTATCATAAGCGGAGGCGGCACAGGTGGTCACATCTTCCCTGCCGTATCCATTGCAAACGCCATCAAGGCGAAGCGCCCTGATGCTAAGATTTTGTTTGTAGGTGCACTCGGCAGAATGGAAATGCAGCGGGTACCTGCTGCGGGTTATGAGATCAAGGGCTTGCCTATCTGCGGCTTCGACAGAAAGCATCTACTCAAGAACATCGCCGTACTCTTCAAGATATGGAAGAGCCAGCACATGGCAAAGAGTATCATCAAAAACTTCAAGCCTATGGCGGCTGTGGGCGTAGGTGGCTATGCTAGCGGTCCGACTCTCAATGTTTGTGCCAGCAAAGGAATACCTTGCCTCATCCAGGAGCAGAATTCATACGCTGGTGTAACCAATAAACTCTTGGCCAAGAAGGCTGAAAAAATCTGTGTGGCTTACGAAGGAATGGAGCGTTTCTTTCCTGCAGACAAGATTATCATGACCGGTAATCCTGTTCGCCAGAATGTATTGGATACTACCATCACCCAGGAAGAAGCACGTAAGCTGTTCGGTCTCGACCCTGAAAAGAAGACCATCTTGCTCGTAGGTGGCAGCCTTGGCGCAAAAACCATCAACGAGAGTGTGCTCCAGCACCTCGACCTGGTGAAAGAAAGCGGCGTACAGTTTATCTGGCAAACAGGTAAATACTATAATGCTGCCATCATGGAGCAACTGAAAGGTCAGGAGCTGCCAATGCTCAAGGTTACTGATTTCATCAGCGACATGGGTGCTGCTTACAAGGCAGCCGACCTGGTTATCAGCCGCGCAGGTGCCAGCAGTATCAGCGAGTTCTGCCTCATCGGCAAACCGGTTATCCTGGTTCCAAGCCCTAATGTGGCAGAAGACCACCAGACCAAGAACGCCATGGCATTAGTCAACAAAGATGCTGCCATCTACGTAAAGGATGCCGATGCACCAGAGGTATTGCTCAAGAAAGCAGTTGACACGGTAAAAGACGAGGCTAAGCTTGCTTCGCTCTGTGAGAATATCAAGAAATTAGGATTAAAGAACTCTGCCGACGTCATCGCCGACGAAGTAATCAAATTAGCAACAAAGTAATGGAAATAAAAGATATTAAAGCAGTTTATTTTGTAGGAGCGGGCGGCATCGGAATGAGCGCCATCGCCAGATACTTCCTCAGCAAGAAGTTGGTTGTAGCCGGATATGACAAGACTCCATCCAATCTAACTCATGAGTTGGAGAAAGAGGGAATGCTTATCCACTATGAGGAGAATGTTGACCTCATACCAGAAGCCTGCAAGGACGCCAAGACAACATTGGTAGTCTACACACCGGCAATTCCTGCTGAACACAAGGAACTGGTTTTCTTCCATGAGAATGGATTCACCATCGAGAAGCGAGCTCAGGTTCTGGGTACATTAACCCGCACACATAAGGGACTGTGCGTAGCGGGTACACACGGAAAGACATCAACATCTACCATGTGTGCTCACATCATGCACCAAAGCCATATTGACTGTAATGCCTTCCTGGGAGGTATCTCAAAGAACTATGGCACCAACTATATCCTCTCCGACAAGAGCGACTATGTTGTCATTGAAGCAGATGAGTTTGACCGCAGTTTCCACTGGTTGCGCCCATGGATGAGCGTCATCACGGCTACAGACCCAGACCATCTCGACATCTACGGCACCAAGGAGGCTTATCTGGAAAGTTTCCGTCACTATACAGAACTGATCCAACCGGGCGGTGCACTCATCATCCACAAAGGTCTGGAGATGAAGCAACACGTACAAGACGGTGTCAAGATATACGAATACAGCCAGAACGAGGGCGACTTCCACGCTGAGAACATCAAGATAGAGAATGGAGGTATCACCTTTGATTTCATCTCTCCTATCGAGAACGTAACGGGAGTAGAACTCGGACAGCCTGTGCCTATCAACATCACAAATGGTGTGGCAGCAATGGCAATGGCACAATTGAATGGTTGTACAGCCGATGAACTCCGTAACGGCATGAAGACCTACGGAGGAGTTGACCGCCGTTTCGACTTTAAGATCAAGAATAACAAACTGGTATTTCTGTCTGATTATGCTCATCATCCAAAGGAGATATATCAGAGTGCGAAGAGTATCAGAGAGTTATACAAGGACCGTAAGATAACAGCCATCTTCCAGCCTCACTTGTATACTAGAACCCGCGATTTCTATAAAGATTTCGCCAACAGTTTGAGTCTCTTGGACGAGGTTATCCTCTGCGACATCTATCCAGCTCGCGAGCAGCCTATTCCAGGAGTAACCTCCAAGCTTATCTATGACAATCTGAAACCAGGTGTAGAAAAGAGCATGATTCATAAAGAAGACGTTCTTGACCTGGTAAAGAATCGAGACTTCGATGTTCTAGTTATCTTAGGAGCTGGCGATTTGGACAACTATGTTCCACAAATTACCAAAATACTTGAAGAGAAATAAATGCATATCAATTGGAAGAAAACCATCATCATCGCACTGGATTTAGTACTCGGTACTTATCTGGTATTCGCTTTCACCAGGTTTAACAAACCTGATGAAACGAAGTTGGTATGCACCAAGGTGAACATCAACATTCAAGATGAGATGACGAATGGCTTTCTGAATGCGAAGGAAATCAAGAAACGACTGGAAGCCAGGAAACTCTATCCGCTGGGGGAACCGCTCAAAGAGGTGAACGCCCGCATGATAGAAGAAACCTTGAAGACCAGTCCTTTCGTCAAGACGGCAGAATGTTCAAAGACTCAGGATGGTCTTGTTGACATCTACCTCACCCAACGCATGCCAATCGTCAGAATCAAAAGCATCAGCAACGAGGACTATTATATTGATGACCACAATCAGATCATGCCCAACACGAACTATACATGCGACATTATCATCGCAACGGGCTACATCAACAAGTGGTATGCTAAAAAATACATCTCATTACTAAGCAAAGCGCTGATGACGAATGAACTCTGGCGAAACCAGATAGAACAGATCCATGTCCTACCTGATAGAGGAATAGAACTGGTACCGCGAGTAGGCAACCACATTATATATATAGGTAACCTGCCAGAGACCAACCTCATCGACAAACGAGAGCAAGCCATCAACGATTTCGTCAACAAGAAGATGAATCGATTAGAGAAATTCTATAAGTATGGACTCTCACAAGCTGGCTGGAACAAGTATTCGTATATCAATATCGAATTCGACAACCAGATCATATGTAAAAAGCATCAAAATAGCTAATTAGAAAATAGAAACAGATTAAGATAACATATAAGAACTATGCCAAAGGAATTTATTGTAGCTATCGAACTTGGCTCATCTAAGATGACAGGTATAGCAGGTCAGAAGAATTTGGACGGCAGCATCACCGTACTTGCCACCGTAGAGGAAGATTCATCTTCTTGCATCAGAAAGGGTGTGATCTATAACATTGACAAAACCTGCCAATGCTTGACCAACATCATCAAGAAGTTGAAGAATATACTGAAACAGGATATTACCCAGGTCTATGTAGGCGTGGGCGGTCGCTCTATACGCAGTATCAAGAACGTCATTGTCAAGGATCTCCCAGGTAACACCATCATCTCACAAGAGATGATCAATGAACTGATGGATATCAACCGCAACATGACCTATCCGGACCAGGAAATCCTGGATGCTGCAACTCAGGAATACAAGATAGACAACCAATACCAGATAGACCCTGTAGGAATACAGTGTAACCATCTGGAAGGCATCTTCCTGAATATACTTTGGCGCAAGAACTTCTATAACAATATCAATACCTGTTTTGAAAATGCCAACATTCCTATTGCAGAAATGTACCTGGCTCCTTTAGCTATGGCTGACAGCGTTTTGACAGACTCAGAAAAGCGTGCAGGCTGTATGCTTGTTGACTTGGGTGCCGATACGACAACCGTTTCTGTATATTATAAAGGTATACTTCGTCATCTCTCTGTCATCCCATTGGGCGGCGGCAACGTGACCAAAGACTTAACTTGTCTTCAGATTGAAGAGCCTGATGCAGAAAAGATGAAACTCAAGTATGCCAAGGCTTATACCGATATCAACAATATCGACCCGACCCTGAACTACCCTATCGACAAGGATAGAGTGGTTGAAAGCAAGAAGTTCATCGAAATCGTAGAAGCACGCGTAGAGGAAATCGTAGAAAACGCATGGTTCCAGATTCCTGTGGAATTCTCAGATAAGCTGTTGGGGGGTATCATCCTTACAGGTGGCGGCAGCAACATGCCTGAAATCGATAAGGTTTTCAAGACACATACCCACATCGACAAAGTACGCATTGCCAAGTTTGTTTCTCAAACAGTCAACTCCAAGGATCCTAAGATTACCAATCACGATGGTACAATGAACACCGTATTGGGACTCCTGGCAAAGGGAGACATGAACTGTGCAGGTGACGAAATCGGCACTGATCTCTTCAGCAATTCTGCAGAAAAGCCAGTAGCAGCCGAGCAGCACAAGGCTCCTAGAAACCCTAACGAGACTGCCGGCAAGGGCGTTGTTCTTACTGCGGCAGAAAAAGCGGCTGCTGACGAGGCTGCCCGCAAGCAAAAAGAACTGGAAGAAGCTGAGGCAAGACTTCTGGCAGAAAAAAAAGCCGAAGAAGAAGAAAAGAGACGCAAAGAAAACAGTCTCATCCATAAAATGATGAGAGGTTTCAAGAAGTTTGTGAAAGATACCATTTCTGAAGAAGAATAAGATGCCAAAGACCAGGCTATCAGAAAACAGATTTCACAACAGGTTAAATAAAAAATCAGATAGATAAACCCTATAAAGATTATACGACTATGCTAGATAATGGAAACGCTCCTCATATTCTTGACTTTGGGGAACCTGAAAAAGAAAATAGCATCATCAAGGTGATTGGTGTTGGTGGTGGCGGTGGAAATGCCGTCAACCACATGTATCGCGAAGGTATACACGATGTAACATTCGTACTCTGCAACACAGACAACCAGGCACTTAACGACTCACCTGTGCCTGTACACCTGCAGCTAGGTAAGGAAGGTCTGGGTGCAGGAAACAAACCTGCCAAGGCACGCCAGGCTGCCGAAGAAACTCTTGAAGATATCAAGAACATGCTCAACGATGGAACAAAAATGGCATTCATCACAGCGGGTATGGGTGGCGGTACCGGTACAGGTGCAGCACCTGTCATCGCCAGAGTAAGTAAGGAGTTAGGTATTCTTACCGTTGGTATCGTAACCATCCCATTCCGTTTTGAAGGTCCTAAGAAGATTGACCAGGCATTGGATGGTGTAGAGGAAATGTCGAAGCATGTAGATGCCTTACTGGTAATCAACAATGAACGTCTCCGCCAGATTTATCCAGACCTTGCCGTTCTCGATGCCTTCGGCAAAGCTGACGACACCTTGAGTGTAGCTGCTAAAAGTATCGCTGAAATCATTACCGTACATGGTCTCATCAACCTTGACTTCAATGATGTGAAGACCGTACTGAAAGATGGCGGTGTGGCTATCATGAGTACAGGTTACGGTGAGGGAGAAGGAAGAGTAAAGAAAGCGATAGAAGATGCCTTGAACTCACCACTCCTTAACGATAATGACGTATTCAACTCTAAGAAGATTCTGCTCAGCATCGCATTTGCAAGCGAGAAGAAAGATAATCCTGGCCTGACCATGGACGAGATGAATGATGTCAACGACTTTATGGAGAAATTCGGTGACGACTTCGAACTGAAATGGGGTCTTGCCATTGACCCTGAATTGGGAAGCCGCGTAAAGGTAACCGTTCTCGCAACAGGTTTCGGACTCGAAGATGTAGAGGGAATGAACCGCCACCTCAAGAAACATACTGAGGAAGAATCTCGCCGTCTCGCTGAAGAAGAGGAGAAACGTGCTGAAAGAGAAGACCGCCGCAAGCGCTATTATGGCAGCGACGGCAATACGACACAGTATAAGCGTCATCCACACATATTCCTGTTCCGCCAGGAAGATTTGGATAACGAGGATGTCATCCTTCAGGTAGAAAACACGCCTACCTATAAGCGTACCCGACAGACTCTGGAAGAAATCCGTAATATAGCTTCCGGTAATACAGAACCGAAAGAAGACAATAACGATGATGCTTCTTCTGTACAGGGCGTCATCAGTTTTGCCTAAACAGAGAATACAGGCTAGGTCTATTTCAGGTTTACGTCAAGTAAGCGAGGAAACCAGAAATGACTAAGCAAAAAGTTCCTGAAGGACTGAAAAGCTCTTCATTTCAGGAAAATCCGGCAAATGAAGTTTATAATACTCCAATATCACCTCTACACACCTGTTCCGTTCGATACGGGACATTGTGTAGAGGTGCATTGTTTTATAGTCTAAACGGAACAAAGACACAAGCCGCATAGAATCTTCCTTATTTAAATAATGTACATGCGAAGGAACATGAGCTGCAAAACATCCATCTACCAAATCAAAATAATCGCCAGACATACCGCTCTCTATATTGGGCATAAAACCAAAATGAAAAGAGAGCTGAATCATAAAGACTATATGGAAATTGGCAATAGCACCTTTAGCATGGTCTAACCATTCGATACTGTCCTGTATGAAAAGATAGAGCGCACCATTAGCTTGCTCATGACGGGTAGCATATGAAAGCAGTTCTGACAAGAACATGGAAATGCCAAGTTTGTATGGAGAAAAAGGGATATCAGAGAATGGAATCTGAATCGAAACATCCCTAAGGCGCTGCAGATTTGACTTGGGACGATAATCAAATTCTAAATTCAAGACCATGAGCGGTTGGAAAAGCTGCCGTTTCATCTTCCCCTTAGATGACTTAGGCACACGTACCATAAAGGAGAGTCTTCCCAACTTTTCGGTGAAGAAATCCACGATAAGTTGAGAATCCCCATACTTGATGGTTTGCAATACGATAGCACTAGTTTTTATCTCCATTTTGCCTAATATTAGTGAAAAACAGGGCAAAAATACAAAAAAATGCGCATTTAGCGAAAATTTTCTATGAAAAATTTGCTAGATTCAAATAAAAGTAGTAACTTTGCACCCGCAAATAAGCAATGGTCCCTTCGTCTATCGGTTAGGACGAGAGATTTTCATTCTCTAAAGAGCAGTTCGACTCTGCTAGGGACTACAAACATTTAAGAAATAAAAAAAATAACATAAAGAAGATGGCAAATCACAAATCATCAATCAAGAGAATCCGTCAGGATAAGAAGAAGGCTTTGCACAATAAGTATTATGCAAAGACTATGCGCAATGCTGTCCGCAAGTTGCGCAACATGTCTGACAAGGAAGAGGCTGCAAAGCTCTATCCTACTGTTCAGAAGCTTTTAGACAAGTTGGCTAAGATCAACGTTATCCACGACAACAAGGCTGCAAACTTGAAGTCTGGTCTTACAAAGCACATCGCTAAGTTGGCCTAACTTATAAGTCAAAGCAAAGAAATAAATAAGGCTGCAATCCTATGATAGGGTCGCAGCCTTATTCTTTTCTATGAACCCGACTACCCATTTCCTGCATCATAAAATCTTCCCATCACAACCGGTTTATACTACAACATACCCTATAAAAATGCGCAAAACGATTATTAAATAGCTTTTTCAAGACACTTTTGCCGCTAAAGTTCACATTCTACGTTTTTTCTTCACTTTTTGGTGATTTTTCACAAACAAAAGTTCCTGTTTCTCAGCTTTTTTTAGTATCTTTGCACGGAAATAAGACAATACTAAAATGGCAGAAAATCAAAACAACGCAAATAATTACTCTGCGAGTAACATTCAGGTTCTGGAAGGCCTGGAAGCTGTTCGCAAACGTCCGGCGATGTATATTGGTGACATCTCCGAAAAGGGTCTTCATCACTTGGTAAACGAGACAGTAGACAACTCTATTGACGAAGCAATGGCGGGCTACTGTACCGACATCGAAGTTACCATCAACGAAGACAACTCTATCACCGTAGAAGATAATGGTCGTGGTATCCCTGTGGATATGCACGAGAAACTACATAAATCAGCCCTCGAAGTCGTTATGACCGTGCTTCACGCAGGTGGTAAGTTTGACAAGGGTTCTTACAAGGTATCTGGCGGTTTACATGGTGTGGGTGTAAGTTGTGTGAATGCACTTTCTACCCACATGTTGTCACAGGTGTTCCGTGGCGGCAAAATCTACCAGCAGGAATATGAGAAGGGTAAGCCTCTCTATCCGGTTAAGGTGGTAGGTGAAACCAACAAGCGCGGTACACGCCAGCAGTTCTGGCCAGATCCAACCATCTTTACTCACACTGTCTATAAGTGGGACATCATTGCCAACCGTATGCGCGAGTTGGCATTCCTCAATGCAGGTATCAAGATTACCTTGAGAGATTTGCGCCCTGACGAGGAAGGTAAGACCAAGGAGCAGGTTTTCCACGCTAAGGATGGTTTGAAGGAATTCGTCCGTTACGTAGACCGTCACCGCACTCATCTCTTCGATGATGTTATCTATCTGAAGACAGAAAAGCAGGGTATTCCTATCGAGATTGCTGTGATGTACAACACAGATTACTCTGAGAATATCCACTCATACGTCAATAACATCAACACCATTGAGGGTGGTACCCACCTGACTGGTTTCCGTATGGCGTTGACCCGCACCTTGAAGGCTTACGCAGAAGCTGACCCAACCATCTCTAAGCAGATTGAGAAGGCAAAGGTAGAGATAGCACCAGAAGACTTTCGCGAGGGTCTTACTGCCGTTATCTCCATCAAGGTAGCTGAACCTCAGTTTGAGGGACAGACCAAGACCAAGCTCGGTAACAGCGAGGTACAAGGTGCCGTTCAGCAGGCTGTAAACGAGGCTTTGTCTGATTATCTGGAAGAACATCCAGACGAGGCAAAGCGAATCTGCGAAAAGGTTGTCCTGGCTGCTACGGCCCGCATAGCTGCCCGCAAGGCACGTGAGAGTGTACAGCGCAAGAACTTCATGACAGGTGGTGGTCTTCCTGGTAAACTTGCCGATTGCTCAATGAAGGATCCTAAAGAATGCGAGATCTTCCTCGTCGAGGGTGATTCCGCCGGTGGTTCTGCCAAGCAGGGTCGCGACCGTTTCCGTCAGGCTATTCTCCCATTGCGTGGTAAGATTCTGAATGTAGAAAAGGTACAGTGGCACAAGGTATTCGAAGCTGAGTCTGTCATGAACATCATCCAAAGTATCGGTGTCCGCTTCGGTGTAGATGGCGAAGACAGCAAGGAGGCTAATACCGACAAGTTGCGTTACGACAAGATTATCATCATGACCGATGCCGACGTCGATGGTTCTCACATCGACACATTGATTATGACACTCTTCTATCGTTTCATGCCAAAGGTTATTGAAGAAGGCCATCTGTATATCGCTACCCCACCACTCTACAAGTGTACTTATCGCAGCAAGGTAAGCGAGTATTGCTATACAGAGCAGCAGCGCCAGGCATTCATCGACAAGTATGGAGATGGAGTAGAAGACAAGAATATCCACACCCAGCGATACAAAGGTTTGGGTGAGATGAACCCAGAGCAGCTTTGGGAAACTACTATGGACCCATCTACACGCTTGCTCAAGCAGGTTACTATCGAGAACGCAGCCCAGGCTGATGAGATCTTCTCTATGTTGATGGGTGATGATGTAGAACCACGCCGCGAGTTCATCGAACAGAATGCTACTTACGCCAATATCGACGCTTAAAGTTAACACGAACATATTGGGGGTAGACTCAGCGAGAGTCTTCCCCCTTTTTTGGATAGCCTCATCCAATGAGCATCACCTTCCGACTTCGTTTCCGGGCATCGAATTAAAAAACCAACAATACCATCTTTATGAAGCATATATTTTTTACGATTGCGCTAGCTGCCTCTAGTACGTGGAACTGCCAGGCAACAACAGTAAGTAAAGAGTTGCAACCCAACAAGTTGTGGTACAACAAGCCTGCATACGCCTTCGAAGAGTCACTGCCATTAGGCAATGGCAAACTGGGTGCGCTGGTTTATGGTGGAGCCAATAATGACTCTATCCAGCTCAACGACATCACCCTTTGGACGGGCGTGCCTGTGAATCCCAATGAAGGTGGCGAAGCCTACAAGTGGATTCCGAAAATCAGAGAGGCGCTGTTCAAGGAGGATTACAAGACCGCCGATTCCCTGCAACACTATATGCAAGGCCATAACTCGGAGTTCTATCAGCCACTGGGCATGATCAATATCAAAGACTGCAACCAGGGCGAGTTTACGGATTATTACCGCGAACTGAGCCTCGACAACTCCCTGGCTACTGTTCATTACAGGCGCAACGGCATCCAATACACCAAAGAGTATTTTGCTTCTCATCCCGACAAGATGATTGCCATCAAGCTGAGTGCCTCCCAGAAGAGATCCATCAACAGCGACATCTCACTCACGTCCCTCATTCCCCATCAGGTAAAAGCATCCAGAGGTCAGCTCACCATGACGGGACATGTTCTCGGCGATGAAGCCAACAGTACGCATTACTGTGCCATGCTTCAGGTGAAGAACACCGACGGAAAAGTGTGGGCAAGCGATTCTGTACTCCATCTGAAGGATGTGAGCGAGGCTATCATCTATCTCGTAAACGAAACAAGTTACAACGGATTCGACAAGCATCCTGTGAAGGAAGGAGCTCCATACATCGAGAACGTAACCGATGAAGCCTGGCACCTTGCCAACTTCACTTACGAAGAATTCAAACAGCGTCACATCGCCGACTACAAGAAACTCTTTGATAGAGTAAGTTTGAACCTGAAAGGAGCCAAGTTTGATGCCACCCGCCCTACCGACAAACAGTTGCTCGCCTACAGCGACAACCACGAGAGCAACCCTTATCTGGAACAGCTCTATTTCCAGTATGGCAGATACCTGCTCATCAGCAGCAGTAGAACCAAGGGAGTGCCTGCCAACCTGCAGGGACTCTGGGCACCAGCCCTCCGTTCGCCATGGCGCGGCAACTATACCATCAACATCAACCTGGAAGAAAATTACTGGCCGGCAGAAGTTGCGAACCTCTCAGAACTGGTAGCCCCAGTAGACGGATTGGTAGAGGGTATGGCTGTGACAGGTCGCCACAATGCCCAGCACTTCTATGGTATCGATAAGGGATGGTGCGCTGGACACAACACTGATGCCTGGGCAATGACCAATCCTGTAGGAACCGGAAACGAAAGTCCGCAATGGAGCAACTGGGCTATGGGTGGAGCCTGGCTTGTAGAAACCCTTTGGGATCACTATGACTATACCCGCGATACCGAATATCTTCGCAATACAGCCTATCCGCTGATGAAGGGGGCTGCCGACTTCCTGCTTGCGTGGCTCATCCCGAATCCACACAATTCAAACGAGCTGATTACTGCTCCTTGCACATCGCCAGAGGCAGATTACATCACCGATAAGGGCTACCGTGGCAGCAGTTTCTATGGCGGAACCGCCGACCTCGCCATCATCCGCGAGCTCTTCAAGAATACCATCAAGGGAGCAAAAGCCCTGGGCATCGACAACGATTACCAGCAGCAGTTGCAATCAGCCCTCAATCGCCTGCGCCCTTACCACATAGGGAAGCGAGGCAATCTGATGGAGTGGTACCACGATTGGGAAGACCAGGATTGGCATCATCGCCACCAGTCACACCTGCTGGGGCTCTATCCATTCCATCAGATTTCGGTAAACAAGACTCCGGAACTTGCTGCTGCCGCAACCAAGACCCTGGAAATCAAGGGCGATAATTCCACCGGTTGGAGTACAGGCTGGAGAATCAACCTCTGGGCTCGTCTGCATCGTGCCGACAAAGCTTATCAGATATACCGCAAGTTGCTCACCTACGTAAGTCCTGAAGTCTACAAGGACAGCAAACACCGCAGCGGTGGCACCTACCCTAACCTCTTTGATGCCCATCCACCTTTCCAGATAGATGGCAACTTCGGAGGCACAGCAGGCGTATGTGAGATGCTGATGCAATGCGATGGCGAGACTATGCATCTTCTTCCTGCTCTACCTAAAGAATGGCCTGCAGGCGAAATTAAGGGTATCAAAGCACGTGGAAACTACGAGATTAATCTCGTATGGAACAATGGAAAGGTCAGCAAAGCTTCCATCACCAGCAAGAATGCCGGAAACCTGACCGTCAAGTATAATGGTAAGCAGAAAGCATTAAATTTCAAGGCTGGCGAAACAAAACTCATAAAATAGACAAATAATAATCTATGAGATATTTTACAATTCTCATCTTTACAACTCTCTGGGTGCTGAATTCCTATGCACAGGAATTCGGTACCCATTGGGTATCATACCCATTCCCCAACGATTCTTCTGAGATATTATACAGGAAAATCTATCATCTTAATCAAAAGCCTTTAAAGGCTGAGATAAACATGGCAAGTGGAGGAAATACCCGCCTATACATCAACGAAAGAAATGCTACGCCAAGCATTTTCAACGAAGGAGCCAGAGACAGCATCCTTCTGATGCAAACCATAGATATCTCCAGATATCTGAAAAAGGGCGAAAACATCATCGCGGTCTGGTATGCACCAGGAAGAATAAGAAATAAGAGCAAACAACTCTCGCTGGAACTTCATGGCTGGTATACAGACTCTGTTCCTTTTTATCATAAAGCAGACGAAACATGGTGGTGCAAACCCCTGAAGGGCTGCAGTTACAACGAAAAGGAACACTTTGACAATAGAATATACAATACTGAGTGGAAATCGGCAGAATACCAATCTGCAGGATGGGTTCATCCGACAGGTGTTTTCAAAGATTCAACAAACTATATCTTTGTTAACCAGCTGCCATACCTCACCCAGAACAAGCTTCAAATGGTATTAGAACCATACCAGGAGGAATTTGATCATCAGGGATGCCGTATAGACTTCGGACGTCCGTTCCGCGGAACCATCAGGCTCACGATACGCAATGCCAGCAAAGGAACAACACTTCATATTAACGGAAACCAATATGTATGCAGTGGCGAAATGGACGAGCAAGCCTATTACCGCATCCATGCTGAGCATCAAAAAGATTTCGTGATAACTTGGGATAAAGGTTTTAGAAGAAGTAATATTACAAATATAGAAGGATTAGAGATTTCGGAATAAGCTCAACAGCGTTTCGAAATCTCTTTTTTTATAAAACAAAAAAGACTTCGGAACTATTATCTTCCAAAGTCTCTAACTGAATTTAGTCTTCCAATTCGGCAAGTACTTGCTCTGCCACTTCGCAAAGCTCATCATACCATTCCTTGCCGAACTTCTCTACCAGCGGACCCTCCAGGAACTTATAAACAGGAAGGTTCAACTCCTCACCCTTCTTGATGGCATCCTTGCAGATGCGCCACTTGTTATAGTTGATGCCATACACCTCGTTGCCGAAATCCTTGGCACGGATTGGATACAAAGCACAGGAGATAGGCTTCTTGAACTTCGACTTTCCTTCGCGATAAGCACGCTCCAAGGCACAGAGACAACAATTCGGAATCGTATGTCCATCGCCCAGGTCTTTCAAATCCTGGTAGCAGGTAAACACGCAATCCTTACCATTCACGATGCTCGTCACCAAATCGCCTTCAATATCGGTATAAGCCACGCCCTGCTTATCAATGATAGCCTGGGCAGAAGCTGAGAGATCATCCCAAACTACATCCAGCGCATTCTCAATCTCCATAATCTCATCCAGGGTAACAGGAGCTCCCGCATCGCCTTCGATGCAGCACTCGCCCTTGCAGGCATCAAGGTCGCAACAGAATTTTTCGGTGATAATATCAGGTGAAACCAACACGTTGCCCACCTGCAGAATACGCAGTTCGTCTTTCTTCATAATGTTTTTGAGATGAATAAATTTCTTTGAGTGTATAATAAAAAATAATGATAGCTACCCATGAGTGGATAGCTATATATTAATAGGTGTACCTACCATTGGATAGGCGTAATTCCGTTCTGCTGCAGATACGCATTGCAGCGGGAGAAATGATGATTGCCAAACCATCCACCACGGTTGGCAGATAATGGCGATGGATGCACACTTTCCAATATCAGATGCTTGCTTGTATCGATGAGCTTCGCCTTGCTCCGGGCATAACCGCCCCAAAGGATAAACACCAGGTGCTCCTTATCCTTGCTGAGCGCCTTGATGGCAGCATCGGTAAACTCCTCCCAGCCTTTGCGCTGATGGCTCGCAGCCTGATGGGCACGAACGGTCAACGTGGCGTTGAGCAACAATACTCCCTGCTTTGCCCAGCGGGTTAAATCGCCCGTGGCTGGCATCGGAGTACCGAGATCCATCTGAATCTCCTTGAATATATTAATCAATGATGGTGGGAAAGTGATTCCGTCCGGCACAGAGAAACTCAGTCCCATCGCCTGACCCGGCTCATGGTATGGATCCTGTCCGATAATCACTACCTTCACATCATCAAAAGGACAGAGATTGAAGGCATTGAAAATCAAGCGGCCAGGAGGATAACAGGGTGTACGCAAGTATTCCTCTTTCACGAAGTTTGTGAGGTCAACAAAATACTGCTTGTCGAACTCTTCTCCTATATGCTGTTTCCAACTTTCTTCTATCTTTACGTTCATGCTTAATATAAATTCAAAAGTACCTTAAGATACTTACGCAAGTATCCTAAGATACTTGGCCAAGTATCTTAGGATACTTTTTTGAGGTATATAAAATCGTTTTTACTTGTTGTCAGAAATCAAGTTCTCACCTGTCATATCTGCAGGCTTCTCCAAGCCCATGATATGGAGGATAGAAGGAGCTACGTCTGCCAAACGACCATCCTTAACGGTAGCTGAGTTGTTGTCAGTTACGTAGATGAATGGAACTGGGTTCAAAGAGTGAGCGGTGTTTGGTGTACCGTCCTCGTTGATAGCGTGGTCTGCATTACCGTGGTCAGCGATGATGATAGCCTCATAATCGTTAGCCTTAGCAGCCTCGATAACGTCCTTTACGCAGTTGTCAACAGCGTGAACAGCCTTAGCGATAGCGTTGTAGATACCTGTGTGACCTACCATATCGCCATTAGCGAAGTTTACAACGATGAAGTCGTACTCCTGAGTGTTGATTGCACCAACCAACTTATCCTTTACCTCGTAAGCGCTCATCTCTGGCTTCAAGTCGTAAGTAGCCACCTTTGGAGAAGGAACCAGGATACGGTCCTCGCCCTCGTATGGAGTCTCACGACCACCATTGAAGAAGAATGTTACGTGAGCATACTTCTCTGTCTCTGCAGTGTGGAGCTGCTTCTTGCCCTGTGCGCTCAAGTACTCGCCGAGAGTGTTCATTACGTTCTCCTTAGGGAAGAGGATGTGAACGCCCTGGAAGCTTGCATCGTATGGAGTCATGCAGTAGTACTGCAAGTCCTTGATGGTGTGCATGCCTTCCTCTGGCATATCCTGCTGAGTCAATACCTGTGTCAACTCCTTGGCACGGTCGTTACGGTAGTTGATGAAGATAACAACATCACCCTCCTGGATAGTACCATCAACCTTAGAGTTATTGATTGGCTTGATGAACTCGTCTGTTACGTCCTCATCATAGCTCTCCTGCATTGCCTTCACCATATCGTCAGCCTGCTTACCCTTACCCTCAACGAGCAAGTCGTATGCTTCCTTCACACGGTTCCAGCGCTTGTCACGGTCCATAGCATAGAAACGACCTACGATGCTTGCGATGTGTGCACCGTTCTTGTCGCAGCAAGCCTGAACCTCCTCGATGAAGCCCTTACCGCTCTTAGGGTCTGTATCACGGCCATCCATGAAGCAGTGAACGTATGTCTCCTTCAAACCATATTCCTTACCAATCTCAATCAACTTGAAGAGGTGATCCAAAGAAGAGTGAACACCACCGGTAGAAGTCAAGCCCATCAAGTGGAGCTTCTTACCTGTCTTCTGAGCATAGCTGTAAGCGTTGATGATTTCCTGATTCTTCAAGATGTCACCGCTCTCGCAAGCCTTGTTAATCTTAACGAGGTCCTGATATACCACACGACCAGCACCGATGTTGAGGTGACCTACCTCAGAGTTACCCATCTGACCGTTAGGAAGACCTACGTCCTCGCCACAAGTCTGGAGAGTAGAATGTGCTGAAACTGCTGTCAAATAATCGAGATAAGGAGTTGGAGTTTTGAAGATAACATCACCCTTATCATGCTTACCGATTCCCCATCCGTCGAGAATCATTAAAAGAGCTTTTTTTGCCATAATTACATAAAATAATTTAAATTCGAATTTCAGTGTGCAAAGTTACAACAAAATAGGTGAAGGACAAAATAAATTAAGATAAAAAAACTTCCACCTTTCTAAAAAGATGAGAGTTGATAACAAGATCAACAGGTTCGCAGGATATATCCCTTCTTGATGACTGCTTCGATACTTACCTTTTCATCTAGGTTCAATGCCCGGCGAAGATAGGTAATCTGCACGTTCAGGGCAAGGGAATTGGAGTATGAGTCATCACCCCATACTTCATTCAGTATGAAATCCCGCTCTACAAGCTGGTTCTGGTTCTCGGCAAGAAGCTTCAGAATTTCAGCTTGACGAGATGTGATGACTACTCTGGAATTACCACATAGCAGTTCATTCTGTGCATAGTAGAAAGCAATGGAACCGATAAAAACAGCAGATTCTTCACCTTTGTCGTCTTCTTTCGGTTGCTTCAACTCATAAATCATATTCTTCAGGAACTCATGGCGAATGCCATCAATGCGTTTCTGGAAGACTATGGTCTTAACCAGATAATACAGACATCCTATCAAGATGAAAAAGAGAAAGATGCTTCCTATCAATTGCCACATCATGGCTTTGAGCGTTCGAGTTATAGGAATGGGCACCTGAAAAGAAATACCTTGGCGAAACATTGGGTTCGTCTGATACTTTACCGTCACCACACGTGACCATCTGCCTTCGACATCATATTTTGCATTCAGGAAGACAGTCTTGTAATCCAGATGGCGAAAAAAGGATATCTTCCCATATCCCTTATCATCCAGTAATCTTTGATAAGAAGCCAACGAGGGATGCTTACCTATATTAGCCAGATATCTGCTGATGATGAGATAAGCATCATCACCCGTAAGATCTGGATCATTCAAACGGACAAGAAAGCGGTGATTGTTCCAAAAAGAAAGCGTAGTACGGCTACATCCCTTCTTCATATCATATTCAGATTCTATCTTAAGCATAACCGTATCTCTCCTACCTTTCGTAGATGAATTTTCCTGCAACTTTTTTCTATTCTTCAAATCTTGCGCTAACACTTCATCACAATCCTTCTTAAATTGCTCTACCTGCTGGTCTAAGCTATATTGACATTGAAGATGGAGCCAATATGCCTGCGTGCAGAACAACAATACGATTGCTACTCCACATACCATCCATACTATTTTCAGTTTGCTGTTACTGTTCATACGTTCCTGATTTTTTGAATTTGACGGCAAAGTTACTGAAAAATCCGTAAACAAAGGCAAGAGTAATAAAATAATAATAGGCGAAAAGAAGCAAAAGTAATAACTCAGTAACAGAAATCATCGATTTCATCGAATAATCCCAGTACCTTTGCATCACAAAACGAATGAAACAGATAAAATAATGAATAAATAGACGAAGATTATGAAAAAGGTATTATTGATGGCATGGCTTGCACTGTATGCTTGCATGCTTCGAGCTCAAACAGTAAACCTGTTTGATGAATCAAGCATTGGCATGGGAGATTCCATTGATCAGGTAAAGTATCAGGTAGTATATGATGCCGAGTATATTTACGAAAAGAAATATACCAAGACCGACACCATCATTGGCCGCATCGAAGAGAAAATGCTCTTGCAGATTGGCAATAAGTACTCCGCATTCTACAGTTATCCGATATTCCTAAGAGACTCTACCATCTCTGCGAATATGGCAAAAGGAATACCTGTTAATTTCTCCGGTAATGGCGGACAGATTAATTGGAAAGTATATAAGAACTATCCAGAACCGGGCAAGACTGCCTATCTCGATTTCTTTGCTGCCGACAGATATGTGTGCATAGAGCCGATGGAACCGATAGACTGGCAACTCACAGACAGCATCGATTCCATCTGCGGTTACGAGTGCCACCAGGCAATTGCCAAGTTTAAGGGTAGAACATGGATAGCTTGGTATACGGAAGACATCCCTATTGACAATGGTCCCTGGAAACTGAGCGGACTGCCGGGATTGATACTCAAGGCTCACGACTCCGAGAACGATTATGGATTTACGGCTGTAGGACTCACAACAGGCAAAGGCTCCATACCTATCTATTATAAAGGTAAGACTTTCGAGCCTATCGACCGCAAATCATTGACCTCCATTTACAAAAAATACTATGCCGATCCAATCGGTTATCTGCTTCAAGATGCCAAGTATGCTGCAATTGTAAAGATCAAGGATGAAAAAGGAAATATCCTGAAGCATTCCAAGCGTGCTGAGCCATACAATCCGATTGAAAGATAATTAGCAGTTTACTTTTTTGCCAGACAAGCGTCTTAAAGACATTAGCAAGATAAGTGTCTAAGGTAAAATAGAAAAGAGAGAAAAAAGATGAAGAAAATAATAGTTCTTTTGACTATTCTGTTCGTGGCGTGCCATGCGTTTGCCCAAGAGAAGATTAGCGGTTATGTGGAAGATTCACTTACACACAACCGCCTGGCCAACGTATCAGTTACTCTGCTGCGCAATGGAAAGCCCTTGAAGTTTACACGCAGCAAGGAAGACGGAACTTTCCTGATTCCCATAGTACAAAAGCAAACTGGCGATATGCTGCAAGCTTCCTATATGGGCTATAAAAAGCAAAAAACGGCGGTTTCATCAGGAAAAGAAACCATCATCAGTATGGCTTCAACAGCTTTTGTCTTGAAGGAAGTACAAGTAAAAGGCTCTCGCATCACAGGTCGAGACACCATATCTTTCGACCTCACCCGCTTTGCCAACGAACGAGATAACTCACTGAAAGATGTACTGAAAAAGCTGCCAGGCGTGGATATAGAGAAGAATGGTCGTATCAACTACAATGGTAAGCCCATCAACCGATTCACTGTGGAAGGTCTCGACCTGACCGGTGGCAAATATAACCAACTAGAGGAGAACATCAAGGCAAAAGACGTAAAAAAGGCCGAAGTCATCGAGCATGACCAACCTATCAAGGCGCTCCAAAGCAAGACCTTTACGGATAATGTAGCGATGAACATCGCCCTGAAGGATAGTGCCCGCGACAAACTGATGCCCACCCTCAAGCTCTACATGCTCGCAGGGCATCCGTCCCACGTAGGCGGAAGCATCAATATCATGCAAATTGGCAAGAAGAAACAGATGATGTATGATGCAGAATACGACAGAACAGGTAAAAATCTCGGCTATGCACTTAACCAACTTGCATCTTACAGCAATCGTCTGGCTCCAGCCTCCCTTCCATCATGGGTATCGGTGCCATCGCTTGACGCTCCTATCGACGAAGAACGCCTGCGCTTCAACACCTCGCAAAAATACTCCATCAACCATATCAAGAAGAACAAGGACGATACAGAGACTCGCATAGAAGCCAACTATCTTCGTACGGTAACCAGACAAGAGCGAGAGAACATGAGTATCTACGACCTCGGCGGCGAAGCTCCCACAGTTACCACGGAGCACAACCACAAGACGATGATCAGCGATGCCTTCAATCTGCAATGGGAGAACAAGGTAAACAAGGCTGAGCATTATGGCAACGAGAGCATCAGCCTCAGCACAGCACAAAGCGACGGTTTGTCAAACATCAACGACACGCTTACCCAACGTGTCCGCATCCCAAAGCTCGACCTATCGGCAAGTATCTACCGTCTCTTCGTCTTCAAGAAAAGTCAACTCTCTTGGCGTAGCACTGCCGACTATCACCATGGTGTGGCGGACCTCTACGTTAACGACGAGCGGAATCGCATCCGCACCAACCTTTGGCATACTGCCCACGCCTTACAGTGGATGAAGAATCGCTTCCACTGGACACAGGAATATAGAATGAGTATCGACCTCAACAACATCTATGCGAAATATCAGGAAAGAAGCGATGAAATCGGCAAAAACAGTCTTAACATCACAGGGAAGTTCACCCCTTACTGGCAATACAAGACCGAGACGTTCCGTATGTCGTTCTCTCCCGATTTCATCTGGGAACGCTTCACCTATCCACAGAAAACTTTACTTACCATATCACCCTACCTTTACTTATATAAGAAATTGGATTTCCGTAGAGAGTTGACTATCTACACAGGATACAGTACAGGAACAGGCAATGCCACCAACTACGCCATGAAGCAATATCGTCAAAGTTATCGCTCTTGGTACGCTTCGAGCGACATCATTCCGATAACTCGTTCTCTTTATGGCAAGTTGAGTTACGACTACAAGCGCCCTATCAAGGAAATCTTCTTCAGCGCATCGGTCAATGCCAGCAAAAACTGGATGAACACGGCATCCGACCTACGCATCGAGGATGGCAAATACTATACCTCATTATATAAGCAGGACAGCAAGAGCAACAACCTAGGGGCATCACTCTACATATCGAAGGGCTTCTACGACCTTCATCTGAAGACCCGCCTGGAGGGCAGTTACAACTACAGCAAGGGTGAGCAATACAGCAGCGGCAAAGCCATCAGCTACACCGCAGACAACTATACTGTGAAGCCTAGCATCGACTTCTCGCCGTCCTGGTGTGCCTTTAGCTATGAGGGAGAATTCTCTTTTTACAACTCGAAACGTCAAAAAATGGCGAAGTCATCGTTATTTAATTGGCACCAAAGCGTATCTGCCACCGCTACCATCAGCCATGTGGACCTCTCCTTCTCGCTCGTACATTATCACAATGAGCTGCAAGAGAGCAACCACCTAAACACCCTTCTTGGCGATGCCTCGGCAGTTTGGAGAATGAAAAAGCTCCGCCTTTCAGCAGAGCTTCGAAACCTTTTCAACAAGAAGAACTATATGGAAACCATCTATAGCGGCATCAGTACATTGACCGACAGCTATCATCTTCGCCCTCGCGAACTGATGATTTCCGCCCAGTATTCCTTCTAAACAAGAACTCCCATCTCAGAAAAGAGACGGGAGTTCTTTGCTTTTGAGGATAGGAAAATAGGTGCCGCGAAATTTATAAAGAAAATAACTTTACAGACCAAATGTGGTGAAAAATATCTCTTAAGGAAAGATTTTATTTCCCTTAAGGGAAAATTTTCAATCTCTTCTTCCCCCATTTTCCGGGAGTTTCTTCTAGATTATCTCTTTCTAGAATATTATTTACATAGGCTACTTCTGCTTCAGATAGTTCAACTGAACCTTAGGAGCGCAGGCATTGCTAGTCTTCTCGGTATATTCTGCCACCTTCAATGTAGCAGTACCCTTGATGTTCTCTACATCACTACCTATCTTGAAGAGATAGTTACCTGCATCTACCTTCCACTGGCTGTTAGCCTCATCGAAGCTGGCAAGATCGCGCTTTTCAAGTGTCATCTTCAAAGTCTGGCTCTCACCTGGCTTCAGCAACTTGGTCTTGCCGAAGGTTTTGAGTTCCTTGGCTGGCTTTTCATAAGCGCCCTTTGGAGCGGTGACATAAACCTCAGCAACTTCCTTGCCGGCAACCTTACCGGTATTCTTGATGGTTACGCTAACCTCGATATTGTTGCCTTTAGCCTTGACAGATGGCTTGCCAAACTCGAAGGTAGTGTAGCTCAAACCATAACCGAAAGGATAAGCCACATTCTTCTTGAAGGTATCAAAGTAGCGATAACCTACGTAGATATCCTCCTCGTGGTTGCTATAATCGTAACCCTTGATGTTACCCTTGCTCCAATCCAGCAGATTCTTGTAGGTGTACATATCGTAATCCTTGGCAAAGTTGGCAGTAGATGGATGATCGGTAGCAGCGATAGGCCAGGTCATGGTCAACTTACCCGATGGATTCACCTTACCGGTCAGGATATCAGCTACAGAGTTGCCGCCCTCGATACCTGGCTGCCATGCAACGAGAATAGCATCCACACGGTCTCTCCAACTGGCTGTCTCCATCACAGAACCAGAGTTGATGATGACAATCACCTTCTTGCCCTTGGCATGGAAAGCATCAGATACACGGGAAATCATATCCTGCTCTATCTGACTGAGGTTGAACTCACCATTGATCTGGCGGTCCATTCCCTCACCTGCCTGACGACCTATGGTGATGATGGCCGCATCAGCCTTTGGCTCCTCGCCAGCTACACAGCGCTCAGTAATCTCGATTTCATCGAGCTTAGGCTGACCCTGATCCAGGAACCACATCATCGGATTCTTGTCTGCCTTCAACTTAGCCTTGGCATACTTCACATAATTCTGATAAATTTCCGTAAGCTGAGGAGTAGTTGCCACGCCGATGTTCTTCAAACCGGTAACCATATCTACAGAATAGCCTACATTAACGGCTCCACTACCAAGACCACCCGACATGAAGTCGTAAGAGTTGACACCGAAGAGCGCCACGGTCTTCAAGCCCTGGATAGGAAGAGCGGCATCATTCTTCAGGAGCACCATACCCTCGGTAGAACTCTGACGGGTGATAGCTGCATGAGCCTTCAAGTCTGGCTCACCACTATATTTATATCCCTTGAATCGAGGAGTCTTCACGATATATTCGAGCATACGGCGAACATTGCGGTCCACATCCTTGATATCCAGCTTGCCATTCTTTACTGCATCAACAATATCCTGCACCTGAGCAGGATAACCCGGCATCATCAGGTCGTTGCCAGCCTCAACTTCCTGTTCCAGCGGAAGGTCGGCACGCTTACCAATCCAGTCAGTCTCCACGATTCCCTTATATCCCCAGTCGTTGCGGAGAATATCGGTCAAGAGACCCTTGTTGCCCTGGGCATAAACACCGTTAATCTTATTATAGGCAGACATGATAGTCCAAGGATTGCTCTTGCGAACCATCATCTCGAAACCTTTCAGATACAGCTCACGGAGAGCACGCTGGCTCAATCGTTCATCCACCTTGGTACGGTCAGTTTCCTGAGAGTTTACAGCAAAGTGCTTGGCACTTACACCCACGCCCTGGCTCTGCACACCCTGTACAAAGGCGGTTCCGATAAGACCTGTTACGATTGGGTCTTCAGAATAATACTCAAAGTTACGGCCGCAGAGCGGATTGCGATGCAGGTTCATACCCGGTCCGAGCACGACATCACAGCCATACTCCAGGGTTTCTTTACCGATAGCCTCACCCACCTTGCGCACCAGGTCGGTGTTCCAGGTAGAAGCCAGACAGGTTCCGATAGGGAAACCGGTGGCAAAGTAGCTACGGCTGTCACCTTCGCGATGAGCATCAATATGAACTCCGGCAGGACCATCACACTGAACGGTAGTAGGAATGCCGAGACGAGGAATGGCTACAGTAGTACCCGCAGCACCCGGCACGAACTTCTTCTGATGTCCGAGCATAGCACCACTACCCACGAATCCATCGTTACCACCGCCCACTAAGAGTTGGGCTTTCTCTTCCAAGGTCATCGCCTTGATTACTTCTTCGATGTTATTGGCATTCAGCTGAGGTGCCGATTGCGCCATCATTGTAGTTGCCATCGCTCCAGCCGCAACGGTAAGAGCCAATTTCTTGTAGTTCATCATTTTGTCGTTTATTTCGTTAGTTATTACTTTTCTGTTCTTTTAGTCGTTTCGTCAGTTCCATGCAGTCCCTGAGAATACTGCATTTCTTCAAAAACTTGCTGCAAATATAATAAAATAAGGTGGAAACACCAAGCATTTCCACCTTTTTTTCTTGAATTCAACAAGATTATTCCCGGATTTAACAAAAGGTATAGGAAGAACATAACATACTATACATATCCCCAACCTAAGACTAGTCCTGATATTTAATCTGGAAGTAATCAAAACAAAACATTCCTTCCATTTCAATCTTTCGCAAATTTCATCAAAAAGAAGAAAAAATACTCGAAAACCTTGTAGGAATCATATAATAATCGTATCTTTGCCAAATTATCCAAAAGTTGGGTACTAGAATAAGAACTTTTAATAATGAAAGGTATGGAGCAGAGGAATTCATCCATCGAAATCTATCGTTCCCCTGAGGGAAACATAGAGCTGAATGTAAAATTAGAGAATGATACCGTTTGGCTTACACAAAGCCAAATGGCAGAGTTGTTTGGCCGTGACAGAACTGTGATTTCACGACATGTCAATAACTGTTTTAAAGAAGGTGAACTCGACCCAAATATCACATGTGCAAAATTTGCACATATGGGTATTGAAGGAGACCAAACCTACGAAACAACAATGTATAACCTGGACGTCATTATCTCCGTAGGCTATCGTGTAAAGTCAATCAATGGTACCAGATTCCGTCAATGGGCTAATTCCATCTTGAAGCAATACATTATCAAGGGTTACGCCATCAACCAGAAACGCCTAGACAATTACAACGAACTGAAAGAAGTGGTTCGTTTGATGTCACGTGCAATTACATTACAAGATCAGGTTTCAGAAGGCGAATACAACGGGTTGTTCAATGTCATCAGCGACTATGTTTATGCCCTGGATACTCTCGACAAATATGATTATCAGACATTACTCATAGACAAGACGACTCAAGCCGAGCCGTTCCATGCCACCTACGAAAATGCAATGGAAGCCATCAATGCTTTGAAAGAAAAGTTTGGAGGCAGTAAATGGTTTGCCAATGAGAAGGATGATTCATTCAAGAGCAGCATAGGTCAGATTTACCAAACCTTCGGTGGTGAAGAACTCTACGCTTCGGTAGAAGAAAAAGCAGCCATGCTGCTCTACCTTGTCGTAAAAAACCATTCATTCAGCGATGGCAACAAGAGAATTGCGGCCATGCTTTTTCTTTGGTTTATGGAGAAGAATGGCATTCTGTATGCTGAAAATGGACATAAGAGAATTGCCGACAACACACTCGTTGCCCTGACTCTGATGATTGCAGAAAGCAGAACTGAGGAAAAAGATGTAATGGTAAAAGTAGTCGTCAACCTGATTAACAAAGACAATCAATAGAATTGCCATTAAAAAGCCGCACAACAGCTGTTCTACACATGCACAACAGCTGAAAGACAAGCGCACAACAGCTGATGTGCGACCGCATATCAACTGTTGTGCGCTTCGAGATACTTACTGTTCCAACAACTTCTATTGTATCTCTGAACAACTTCAGTTACTTCTTTCAGATACTTATGACGCATTCTTCAAACGCCAATAACGCTTGAGGAAAGACATTCAAAGCATTGCGGAAGCTTATTCAAATCATTGTAGAAATCTACTTCGCTGTATCCTTTGAGCTTCGCTTGTCACGGCGATAACTGCGATAATCATCCAGCGGAATCTCAATATCAGGTTCCACCAGCTCACCCTCACGTGGCAAGGCGAACTTCTGATACTTGATGTTCAAGCCACGTTCTATCCACATACTCTCATAATAGGTTTGGATAGAGAGAATCTTACGGGTTTCCTCATCGATACCCTCCTGATGATAGAGGTCCTCGGTACGGAAGAGCCCCGGCAGATGGTTGCCATCCACCATATAAGTAGTATAGGTGAAGAGGAAGTTGGAGTCCGTCTTCAGATGGATGATACCGCCATCCACGAGGAAGTGGCGATAACGGTTCATGAAGTAAGTAGATGTAAGACGCTTGCGAGGGTTCTTCATCTGCGGGTCAGAGAAGGTGAGCCAGATTTCCTGCACCTCATCCGCAGCAAAGAAGCGGTCGATAATTTCGATGTTGGTACGGAGGAAAGCCACGTTCTTCTGTCCTTCCTCTATCGCCTTCTTGGCACCGGTCCACATACGTGCCCCCTTGATATCCACACCGATGAAGTTCATCTCAGGATAGAGCTTGGCAAGTTCCACGGTATATTCACCCTTGCCGCATCCCAACTCCAGCACGATAGGGTTATCATTGTGGAAATACATCTCACGCCACTTGCCCTTCATATCGAAAGGCACGTCATCTACTACACTATATGGATACTGGAACACGTTCTCGAAACGCTCCATATCCGCAAACTTAGCTAATTTTCCTTTGCTCATTGATTCTTTTTTCTTCGTTTGGGTGCAAAGGTACAAAAATTATAAATACTCTTATTACAATTACATTTATAATTTTTGATATTTAACCAAATCTACCGGAAATTCTTTTCAGAAACGGCAGAACTGTTGCCTCCATCATCAAAAATGAAAGAACATAGACATCAGTATTGTCCTACCTCGCAACTGATACTCCTTGCTCGTACGGGTCAACCCAGAATAAACGGTATAACCGTAGGTGCGCTGATTGAAAAGATTAAGCGCAGTCAGGCTCAACTCCATGCCATTCCTGAAGCCATAACTGGTGGATGCATCGGCAAGAGTAAGATTCTTGTGCTGATGATCTGCTATCTGATTGCGATAATGCTCTCCATGCAACTTGATGAACCATGACTTCAATGGCTGGAAGTTGAAAGTGAGATTCTGGGCAAGATTGGTAGAGGAAGAATCGAAACCCAAATTCTTCAATACCATCTTATCCTTATCCCAGTTCAGCTCATAGGTGAAATTGAACCAATCCACAGGACGGCCACTCCATTTTGCCGACAACATATAGTTATCAGATGAATAGGCTGAAGGAGAATCGTTCTGACGCAGGAAGCCATCAAACCTCAGATAATCAAAACCTACGCTAACGAGTCCATGCATGAATCCCAATCCCTTACTTACCTTTCCACCAGCCATCAGGTTTTCAGAACTGCTGCTGTTGGAGAAATAGGAGTTGATGATATAATCACCCACAAAATCACGAGCCACCGTAAGATGACTGTCGGACCAGCTCTTGCGGATGTAGGCATTGGCAAAGATGGTAGCAAGAGGACGCTTATAGTTGATGTTGAAGGAAACATGCTTGCTCCTGTCGGCGGTATAATCCACGAAACCCGTATAAAGATTACGGTAATCACGCATCAGCAGTCCCTGATAGAAATTCTGTTCATCCACTTCCCGCTGAGCGATTCCACCGGAAAGCGTAGCCTGCAAACGGGCTGTAAGGAAATAGCTCACGCTGAGTTGAGGAGCAACCTGTGTCTTGCTGGTATTCTCTTTCGCTCCCATCAACTTATCATTATAATAATAAGGTGTAAAGGTGATAGGCATCTGGAAACGGATATGCCAGCCACCCTGATTATACTCAGCCTCCGGCGATGCATAGGCACGGAAGAAGGTCATGTTCAACTGATTGCGCATATTACCCAGGGAATCGGGCACTCCCTCCAGATGACTCTTCAGCGTTCTGCTCAATACCTGCAAGCCAACCTTCATCATCACGGTAAAAGGCTTGAGGAAAAAGCCGAGCGAAGTATTGGTATGACTGAAGAATGCTGCCGAACGAACACTTTGATAAGCCGTTTGCTGCGAATTATCAACAGACAGAGAGTGCGGATTCACCATATAAGCATTATACGTGTTGAAGGTATAGGTTCGCTTACCACTCCGATGCAACAGTTCCAGCTTGTCTGATACTTTATATTTCGGCATCTTGACCTGCTGATGATTAGGATAAGAGCCGGCAATATCCATCATGACATCATTCCAGGACAGGTCGGCGGAAAGCTGATTGGCTACGTACGCCTTTTCGCCATTCGAAGTCAGCGTAAAGTCGGCAACCAATCTGTTCTGCTTCTGCTTAGCCTGTTCATCCTCAACATCATAAATGGTTGAATCATTCAGGAAATACTGGGTATTACTGAATGAGGAAGAAAGAAGACGGTCGTGGGTATAGACTATCTGAGAAGACAAATCCATATTTTTGCCTAACACCCAGAGATTATTGGTTGTGAAAACATGGGTCTGATTCTTACGCACACGGGTGTCTGAAATATCCGTCAGCTGGTCGGGCGTAACATTCACGTAATCTTTCAGATTATAAGAATTTCTCATCACTCCAGTACCATCATCCGAAAAGAGGAGATTGCCTTCACCGGTTACATCCGTACCTATATTATTACTCTTGAAGGTATTGAGCGACTGGGCTTTCTTGGCAAAGCGCATCAACGACATCTCGCCTTCCCAGACATTCAGCTTACCAAACTTCTCTCCTTTCTTCTGCTCCATACCGCCACCTGCCTTCAACGTTCCTACCAGACGGCTCTTGGCAGATTCCTTCAGTTTGATGTTGATGGCAGGGTCTTGCGAGAACGACATATCTTCCAAAGCCTTGATAGGTTGATGATTGGTCATCACCTCTACCGAACCGACATCCTTCTGATGGATATTGTTGGTGGCGATGGAATAGCGACCGCCGAGCATATCATGTCCTTCGATATAAAACTTGTTGATAGCCTTGCCGTTATATTTGATTTCTCCCTTGTCCGACACCTCCATTCCCGGCATCTTCTTCAAGACATCAGCCAGACTCTTGTCGTTGGCATCGGCAAAGCTTGCCACATTGTAGGAGATGGTATCGCCTCGCTGCCGGATGCTTGGAGCCTTCACCACAACATCCTTCAGCTTTGTAGCCTGCTCCGTCAGGAGCACATGATATACAGTAGTATCCTTCGACAAAGGAATGGTTTTCACAGCATATCCCATCATTGAGAAATGCAGCACGTTACGACCATCCGGAATAGCATTGAGCGACAACAGGAAACTTCCATCTGCCTGTGTCTTGGTAAACTTCAGGATTCTATTGCCGGCAGCAGGTCGGATGGTAACCATCACTCCCTGCAACCCGTTGCCCGTATAGGCATCTTCCACCTTACCCGACAAGGTGACTTGCTGGGCATAGGTCAAAGTGCTCATACAGATAAACCACAGATATAAAAACAGTTGCTTCATAAATTATCTTCTTGAGAACCCATTCCGTTCTCTCTTTACGTTGATACTTATTCTTTTTCTATCAGATCATATTTCAGAGTCTCATCCGAGCCACCCAGAGATATTCCCGTTGAAGCCTCGTTAATACTGTTCCAATTTTTCAGATACTTATATTTTGATTGCAGGAAATCCTTTCTTGTCGTTTTCTGAAAGCGCTTGAATTCCTTGTCAAGTACCCCAAAAGTAATAGGTTTTGCACTAACCTGCTGCATTCCATTGATACAGAAATAGTATTGCTTTCCCCTATCATACACTTCCATAATCAAGCCAGGGAGTCCACAGAACTTCCAGGGACCGTCACTTACAGGAACATCCAAGGCAAACCAAGCTGTCCATTGTCTTCCCCGGAAGCAGCAGGTAGCCTTTTGGCATTCATGACCGAGCACCATCTTCGTGCTGTCATTTTCCATATTCCATTCCTGCGCATTCAGGGAATCTCCATAAAGATAATATTGCCCCAGCAGGAAATCAGTAATGGTCATTTCCCCTTTCGGATAATTCTTATAAATGGTAGCAGTCATTCTGCGATGGGGTATGGCATTGTACAATTGCTTCCCTTTCAATCCCTTCCCTATCGCTTCCGTCAAGAAGCTATCCCATAGTTTATCGCCATTAGGAGAAGCCATCAGAGAATCACACTGATAAGTATAATAGCTATAGCATTTAGAACACTCCGCTCCGATTTGCAGATAGAGCAAGTCTTCCTTGCGCTGTTGTTCTCCAGTCAGCGTATCCGTAAGATATTCATATACATAGCTACACAGCATATTAGCCGTATCTATTTTCTTATTTTGGGCAAAGCCAATAAGATAAAAAGTTAAAAATAGAAATATGAAACACTTTCTCTCCATAACTTTTTCTTGTTTAAAATTAATATTCTATTCTCTTTCTATTAAGTCATAATTACGTTGAGAATCTGACGAGTCCAGTGATATTCCTGTCATCGCCTCATTTATGCTATTTGAATTACGAAAGTAATTATATTGAGACTTCAGAAAAGTTTTCCGGTCTATCTTTATCCGTTTTCTATTGAAAACATCATAAACGATAGGCGTACCAGCATCCTTCTGCAATCCCTTGATGCAAAAATATTGCTGTCTCCCCTTGTCATACACTTCCATAATCAAACCAGGAAGTCCACAAAATTTCCAAGGACCATCACTCATAGGAACATCCAAGGCAAACCATGCCGTCCAAGAGCGACCACGGAATCTGCAGGTTGCCTTCTGGCAGTTATAGCCTAATATGTTTTTAATGCTATCACCTTCTACAACCCAATTCTGTACACCCAGGCTATCACTATATTCATAATACTGAGACATCAGATCATCCGTTACCGTCATCATATTCTGCGGATAATTCTTATAAACGCACGCCGTCATTCTGCGATGTGGAAAAGAATTAGTCAGATATCCTTCTCGCTTAAAGGCTTCTTTGAATAAAGCACGAAACTTTGCCTTGCCATCTTCTGTAGATTGCAAGGAATCAGACTGGTAAGTATAATAACTATAGCATTTTGAAACATTCTTTCCGATAGAAAGAAAGAGTAAATCTTCTTCTTTCTCATCATTCTTTATCGTATCTTTCGAATAACAATAATAATATGAGCACAAAAATTGCCCATGATCTATAACCTCATTCTTAGCTTGCAACAAAAGTGCATAAAAGAATAATACCGATATACTTATAATAAATCTCTTAACAACCATATTAATATAACCTTTAAGTTTAAAGAGTCACCTTTGTCATTTACTGAGCCCACTTTAATAAGGTCTGTCTTAAGTGGGTTCAGTTAATTAAAATGATCTCGGTGCAAAATTACCGAAAATTGCTCAAACCGCCAAACTTTTTACATCATTTCTCACATAATATTTCTTCCCCAATTTATTATGTAAAAATGATGTAAGTTTCAAAAAGCCCCGACTACATCAAAGTAGCCGAGGCTTTCCTTCAAAATCTTCTATTTTTTATGTTTCTTCAATCTTCCAATCCCCTATCGTTCGCTTTTGGCTATCATAATTGATTCCAACTTTAACCAATCGCTTTCCATCTGCCGAATAAGGTATCAGATATCCCTTATCGTCTATCTGCCTCAGAGCCTCTTCTGCCGACTTATCGTATTTCAGTTCTATCACATACACAGTATCAGGCATGTGCAGAACGGCATCAGCCCTACCTATTGCACTATCTTCTTCCACCAGGATATAAGCACCCAAGAGGTTGAAGATGAGATAGAACACCGTTTGAAAATCCTTCTCGTTTTTATTAGACAGACGGTTGGAGATACTAGCAAGATAAGCTTGCATCTTCTGCAAGGCGCCATCCATGTTGTTGCTATAGAGCTGTTCCAAAAAGGCAAAGATAAAACTATTATTATCCAATTGAATTGGAGACAGATAGTTTGGCGCAAGCGATTTCAACATTCCTATGCGCACTTCCCTGTTAGGATAGTCCAGCTGATAGCATTGCAATAGCGGATTATACTTCTTGATGGTAAGATAACCACTCTGGTAGAGCAAAGGAAGCGCTGAAGTCATCTGCTCTGGCGAAACATCAAAGTCATCAACCCCTACACTTTTCTGCTCAATATCCATCACTCCCACATGATACTTCTGCAAAGTCTTGATGAGATAACTTGGGGTACCGGAACTGAACCAATAAGCCGAAACCTTTTTATTCTTCAAGGCCTTTACAAGACTGAAAGGATTGAATATATCTTCTGAATTATCACTGAAATGATAGCCATCATAATATGACGTAAGTTCACCTATTGTTTCTTCCAAGGTTCTGCCTAAATGCTTTGCCAACAACTCCACATCTGGCTTCATATCATTCAGAAGTTCCGTCTTACTAATACCGCAGATAGCAGAATACTGGTCGAACATGCTGATATTATCCAGATTGTTGATTTCACTAAAGATACTTAATTGAGAGAACTTGGTAATACCTGTGATAAAGACGAAACGCAACCAAGGGTCCAAGTATTTAATAGGACTATAGAAGTTCTTCATGATCAAACGGAGTTCTACCAGATTTTCCTTCTCATGCACGACATCCAGCAATGGAGCATCATACTCATCAATGAGAATGACTACCTTCTGCCCCGTCTGCTTATAAGCACGTTTTACCAGACATTCCAAACGCTGATTAGCCTTAATAGCCCAATCTTCCGTACCATAGATTTGTTCCAACTGGCTTAGCTTACCTTCCAATTCATTGATTAAATCAGCAGGATTCATGTGCTTTGCCGTACTCATATCAAAATGAAAAACCGGATACTTTACCCATTCCTTCTCATAATCCCCAAGGGCAAGCCCATCAAACAGATTCTTTCTTCCTTCAAAATAAGCCTGAAGCGTAGAGACAAAAAGAGACTTTCCGAATCGTCTTGGGCGACTCAGAAACAGATATTTGGATCCATTTCTTATGAAATCCACAATATACTTAGTTTTATCCACATACACATAGTTTTCTTCTCGTATCTCAGAGAAGGTTTGTATGCCCACCGGATATTTTCTAATCTCTTCCATAGCTTTTCTTTTTTTTATATTCCGCTGCGAAGTTACGAAGAAAAATGCATATATGCAAAGGTTTTCATCGAAAAATTTCAATGTTAACAAAAACAACTCATAGTTTTATGACTCCTAAGTCTATGAATTCCGAAGTGGAAAACATAGAGATAAAAGCAAAGAATCGAGTAGGAAGTAAACACTAATCATAGGTGTTTATCTCCTATTTTCGTGTTTACCGACCTCTCACACCACCGTACGTGCGGTTCCGCATACGGCGGTTCCTATTTTGGGTGCCATTCGAGATATGAACCCATAAGCGTTGTATAACCTGCGTACTGCAATTTCTGTGAGGAGGCTGCCCTCTGCATTATTATAGAGCTACTAACCCTCCAATATCCTTTGACATATCCCAATCTTCTGGCATCATGCTTGTTGATACCACATCGGATTAGATTTTTAATCCGTGTCTTCGGGAGTTTCCAGGCCTTCCATATACACATGCGTATCCGTCGCCGTAACCAACTGTCAGTATCCATAAGGAGTCGTTTCATATTGGCTAGGTGGTAGTAGCCTACCCAACCTCTTATGTACTCTGTAAGCTTCTGCTTTCTCTTGGCATATCCCCATCCATTGCTTCGGGAAGTCAACTCCTTGAGCTTGGCTTTCATCTTGGCTTTGGCTTTTGGGTGTACCGCAAGTTGGCATTTGCCCTGGCTTACATAAAAGGAGTAGCCTAGGTATTTCACACCGCTTACGTATGACACGACAGTCTTTTCCTTATTCACTTTCAGGTATAGTTCACCTTCAATGTATCGGGTTATGGACTCCTTTACACGCATGGCTGCACGCTCGGACTTGCAAAATATCATCGAATCATCGGCATAGCGCACAAATGGGAGCCCTCGGTGTTCGAGTTCCTTGTCTAACTCGTTGAGCATGATGTTGCTCAACAACGGACTCAGCGGACCACCTTGTGGCGTGCCCTCCTCGCTCATCTCAAAGACACCTTTGTTCATAACCCCGCTTCGAAGATATTTGTGTATTAAACTCACCACCCTGCCGTCCTTTATCGTACGGCTGAGGATTTCTATGAGCTTGCTGTGGCTCACTGTATCAAAGAAACGCTCCAAGTCGAGGTCAACTACATACTCGTAGCCGGCATCAATTATCTTCTGCGCTCCCCGGAGAGCATCATGGCATCCTCTTCTCGGACGGAAGCCGAAGCTCCTCGAGGAGAATTGGCGTTCATAGATGGGAGTCAGGGTTTGGTTGATGGCTTGTTGCACCATACGGTCTATGACCGTGGGAATGCCCAATAGGCGCATCTTGCCATTGTCCTTGGGTATCTCTACCCTTTTTACTGGGTTCGGACGGTATGAACCGTCCTGCAAAGAACGTATCAGAGCATCCTTGTTAGCCAAGACCCATGGAAGCATTTGCTCACATGACATCTTGTCGATACCGCCACAGCCCTTATTACGCAGAACTGCCTTGTAGGCGTTGAGCAGATTTTCGGGACTGAGGATGCGCTCCAACAGGTGTTCCTTGTCGAATGGTACTTCCACGATGTTGTCCTCACATATCCACATGACGGTCTGCGCTCCCACATATCCTTCGGATTCCGTCCTATCTTTCTGTGGGCAGCCCTTGACTTCAGCCAATGTTTTCTGCATTCTTTCCTTCATAAGGTATGTTTCAATTACTATCGTTTAATTTATAGGTTCTGCCCTTCGTGGAACGTTATCGAATACCCCACTACTATGGCGTCTGCTGACTTCTCACGGCAAGCTTTACTCCATGACTTTCGTAAAAGCAACTAATCGACATGTCCGTGAGACCTCACTAGTTAAGCATGTTGTCTTTCCATCTTATACCCACTTGATTTACGGTATGCAGATCCGAGTAGTTATTGGACTTTGACTCTATTTGCAGCCTTATCCCTGCATACTGCCTTATATCAAGTTTCTGTGCGTTGGGTCAGATGTTTGCCGCTGACTTCTTTCAGATTCCGTGTCGCCACGGACACCCTTGTCTCTCTGGCTGGACGATTCCCACTACTAGGGCTCGTTAGGGACTTGCACCCATTAGGCAACACACATGCTAGTCAAACAAATAACACGGACAAATTGAATTTGTCCGGACAAACTGCCCGACAGCCCATAAGTCACGAATTTTTAACCATTTACAAACACCCGGACAAAATAGCCGGACAAATTCAATTTGTCCGTGCTTATAATTTAACTTAATTATTTTAACTTTTCTTCGTTCATACACTACGCTGATGCAACCTTCAGCCCGTTCTTAAACCATATGCGAAAGTTCAGTAATCGGGTAGGAGGTAAATGCTAGTCATAAAAGGCATTTG
>ULOT01018038.1_pt1 | contig 49855 bp, 36 predicted proteins | sample 1952811 | NCBI WGS metagenome assembly ULOT01 (sample SAMEA4835609, study PRJEB28245) | human gut metagenome | biome: gut microbiome; material: fecal sample | place: Denmark | collected 2008
TATAATTGCTTGATAAAGCAATCAGCTAAACAATAATTTATCTAAATGAATATTATTTTCAAAACTGAAAATAATAATATCGGTGATGAAAAATGTATAAAGATATGCCGTTAGGTTTTATAAATGCACTTGCAAAAAATGAAAGTGCAATGCAAAAATTTGCTCAAATGGAAAAAGACGAAAAAGAAATCGTGCTTGAAAAAGCGCACAATGTTTCATCCAAACAGGAAATGCAAAACCTCATCAACAGCATAGGCTCATAACTAAAGACGGTCTTTCGACCGCCTTTTTTCTTTAAAATAATTTACAAATTTGAACTGTTATCAAAGCGTTTTCGTAAAAGTTTTAAAGCCTTGGTTTCAATTCTGCTTACATACGAACGGGAAATATTCAGTTTCTGTGCAATCTTTTTCTGCGTAAGCGGCTCGCTCCCGTCAAGTCCGTAGCGCATAACAATTATCATTTTTTCCCTTGGTGAAAGTTCTTCGTTAATAAACTGACTGAGCTTTTTACTGTTGAGTTGAAAATCAATCTGCTCAAGTATATTGTCATCAACCGCCATTATATCAAGCAAAGTCAGCGGATTTCCGTCCTTATCGCTGTCAATCGCTTCGTTGAGTGAAATATCCTGCGCCGTCTTTTTAGCATTACGGAAATGCATTAATATTTCATTCTCAATACATCGTGACGCATAACTTGAAAGCTTAATTTTTTTGCTTATGTCATAGGTATTTATCGCTTTTATAAGTCCGATAGTGCCGATTGACACAAGATCATCTTGTTCACTCTGATTGCCGTAATATTTTTTTATAATGTGTGCCACAAGCCTTAAATTATGTTCAACAAGAATATTTCTCGCCTCTATATCCCCTTTTGCACTCCGCACAAGATACTCGTGCTCCTCTTTTTCGGAAAGAGGTTTTGGAAAAGAGCCGTTTCCGCAGATATGAAGAATAAAAAAGCAAAGGTACTGCCCCAGAAAATTAATTAATTCAATCAAAAAATCACCCCTGACAATGCTTATAATCGGATTTATACCTAATTATAAGTATTCAGTCAGGAGTGAGATTTTGCTTGTACCCACCTAAATATCGTAAGAAATAATTTTTTTATTCTTAATTACAATTTCTTTGTTGCAAATTTCTTTTGCCGCCATTTTATGAGAAATCAAAATACAAGTTTTATCTTTGAGTGTTTTAAGATTTTTAAGCAGTTGAACTTCTGTTTCGGCGTCAAGTGCCGAGGTTGCCTCATCAAAAATAATAATCGGAGAATTACAGTAAACCGCTCTCGCAATCGCAATTCTTTGTATCTGACCCTCCGACAAGCCCTTTCCGTTCTCACCCACGACAGTATCAAGTCCATTTGGCAATCTGCTGATAAAATCATAAGCGCAGGCAATTTTCGCAGACTCAATAATTCTTTCGTCATCGGGATTATTCGACACAAATGCAATGTTATCTCTGATTGTACCCGAAAGCAGAAAATTACCTTGCGGTACATACGAAAACATACATCTTATATTTTTATCAACAAACACATTTTCTCCGTTTGAAAGCGAAAGATAAATCTCGCCTTTATCGGGTGAAATTACATTAAGCAAAAGCTTTGTAAGCGTACTTTTGCCTATTCCCGAAATTCCCGCAAGCAATGCAAAATCACCTTTTTTTAGCACAAGACTTGTATTTTCAAGCACATTTTCTCTGCCGTAGCTGAAAGTAATATTATCAAAAACTATTTTTTCTGTCTTATCATACAGCTTTTCGGTATCGATTGCAGAATTATTTACCACATCTTCATTATCGAGATTTTCAATATCCATAAGTCGCTCCGCACTTGCAAGAGCAGAATAATATGACGGCAAAATACTGCTGATACCACGAACAGGGCCTTGAATTTGCGACACAAGCGCAAGCATAGAAGTCAATACACCGTATGTAATGGTATGGTCGCTGATTGCAAAAGCACCCCAAATTAAAGCATACATATATCCGAGGGCAAATATAAAAGAAAATCCGGTTGTGGCAACTATAGAGATATAATTTCTTTTTCGTTTTATTTTAAAATTATTTTGTTGCAAATTCATAGCATTTTCAGATACCTTATTTTCAGCGCCAAAAACTTTTACCACAAGCAGACTTGAAAAAATCTCCTGAAAAAACGACCTTGTCTTACCGTCAGATTCCTGTACCGCCTTATGCAATGTTTTCATTTTTGACTTAAAAAGCAGCACAACAACAAACATCAGCGCACCGCCGAAAACAAAAACAAGGCTGAAAGTTTTATCAATAGCAAACAGTACAACAAAAACACCAACCAATTTTACGATAAAATACACCATATTCGGCACTATAGAAATAATCGAACTGACTAAAAACGACACATCGCTTGTTATTCTGTTAAGTAGTTCGCCGGTGTGTATGCTTGAAATCTCATTATATTTTTTTCTGATAATGTTATCGAAAATATCTTGTTTAATAGAAATTTCAAGTTTTGACGATACATTGAAAGTCAGCACCTTACTTATAATTCTTATGACAAGCTGTGCGATCGTAAGTGAAATAAGTATAATTGCGAAATACACAATTCCGCCGACATCAGAGTTAACCGCCGAATCCACAATACCCCTCGACAAAGTAGCGACCGCAACACCGAGATATGCCATTCCGCCGAAAATAACAGACATAATTATAATACCGAAAACCTGTGGTTTGGCTTTTTTTACTATCCACTTATTGGTTTCGGAATCAAGTATTTTTTTCAGCTTTTCCATAGCTATCTCCTGTCAGTTAAAAATTTTTCGCAAATTTCCGCCGATTCAATATTCATATTGCATTTTAGCAAATAGAAATAATTTTCCTTAATCAACTTATCAGCCGTATTTAACATATATCCCGCATATTCATCATCAAGAGAAAATTTAATCGTATTTTTATATATTCTTGAAAAAATACTGTTTTTGTCAAGGACTTCAATACTGTTCTCCTCTCCCCTTTCAAGAAAAATAATGCCGCCAAGTTTTGCACGGATATTTTTATTTATGCCCGTTCCACCGTCAAAAGGCGAACCGTATACATACCAATCATTGTCAATAAATCTGATAATCGGTTTATCATCATTGATTATCTGTACATTTTCAGCGCCGAATTTTTTTATCCACAGTTTTGTGTGCGTTGACTTGCCCACTCCCGAATCGGCAGAAAAAAGATACGCTTTGCCTTTATAAAGGATTGCAGACGAATGGAGAAATATTGCATTATATTTCAAAATTTTTTTATTGAAAACATCTGACATAAAAATACATTCCAATTCACCGATAGAAAAGAGCATATTCTCGTTGTATTTTTCACGCAGAAAATCTTCTTTGACTGCAAGTTTAATTTGAGCAGGTTCGTTGCCCGAATACTCATAATTCTTTGCATTTTTTTCAAATGTCGGAAATTTAGGTCTTATATCGCTTATAATATCAGCAATTTTGTAAATCGGCATAACATCACCAAATTTTATTATATAACAAAATCTAAAAATAAGCAAGAAAAAGCACAGGTGTTGCCACCTGTGCTTAAGTTTAATAATTTAGTTTTGACCGTGAGCGATAAATGTCTGAATTGCTGTAGCATCAATTACATCAATAATTCTGTCTTTGTTAAAGTCGGCAGCCTTAACAGCGTCATCTGTTAATACAGACTCACCTGCAATGTAACGCTGTAGAAGTGTTACATCATTAACATCTATCTTGCCGTCAAGATTAACATCACCCGAAATCACCTTTTTATCAAGATGAACAAAAGGAATGTTGTTCTGCTCGGCATAGCTTTCTGCAACTGTATCGTAATAGCCATATAAAGTTAGGTTAGGACAGTTGTAAAAAGCACCGTTTGCAATGTCTGTAATGTTCTTTGAAAGTGTAAGCTCGGTAAGTGCAGAACAGTTATAAAAAGCATAGCTGCCTATTGATTTAACTGTACTTGGAATATTAATCTTCTCAAGCGATTTACAGTTACCGAATGCCTGCTCGGGAATTACTGACACATTGCTGTAAATAGAAACATTCTTTAAAGATGTGCAATCCTGAAAAGCAAACTCGCCAATGCTGTTTAGCCAACCGGGAATTATAATTTCCTCAATAGAACTGCAAGCGTAAAAAGCATATTTGCCAATGCTCTTTAATGACATTGCATCTGTAAATGAAATGCTTGTAAGCTTAGTATTGTTTGAAAATGCACGAGGAGCAATTTTTGTTACAGGGTAATCACTGATTGTGTTCGGCACTACAATATCGGTAGTACGATTATTATAATCATATCCGTAAATTACCGCCTCAGAATTTTCAATCAAATAATAAAAACCGTCTTTACTTACAAGGTATGAGTCTGCACTAAACTGAACGGCAGACATTAAAAGCAATGATAAAGCTAAAACAAAAACAGAAAGTTTTTTTGCAATGGTTTTAATCATAAAAATCACCTTTTATAGTAAGGCAGTCAAAAGACTGCCTTACCAAAATTATGTGTTATTATTAGAGGTCGCCCTCTTCACCGCCGGATTCGTAACCTGGATTCTCAGGATTGCTATATTTTAAACCAGGGTCATCGGTTCCGCCACCAGCAAGAATATCCTCAAAAGAGAATTTTTGAATCTCAATTTCAGGGGAAATATAAGATTTTTTCATAATTGCCTCCTTTTCTATTGCTTAACCTTCATATGTCTTATTGCCAACATTGAAGAATTTGAATTCCTGAGGAGCAGAAACGCTATATTCATCAGTAGTAGCATTGTAAATGTATGAGTAAGCAAGTATTGTGAGATTCTGGTTGTTTTCAGTGTTGTTTACATTCCAGCTATATTCAAGTCTGTTCTTGTTATCAAGATTTTTCTTGTTAAGCTTGTAGTTGTAAACCTTAGCGTCACCCATTGTCTTATCTGATGAGTTGCCGCTGTTAAGAGCCTTAACTTTTGCAAGTAAATCAGACTCATCTACTGTGAACTTATCAGTAGCGTCAGCAGCTGAACTGTGTTTGCTGTTTACAACAAATACTACACCGCAAACTACATCATTATTAATGTCAGCACAAAGCTTTTTGCCGTTGTAATTATAAGAAACTGCAAAGTCAGCATATACCTTATCTCTGCCTGAATCATACTGGTTTCTTGAATACTCAAGGAACTGCATTGTAGCAGATACGCTTAACTTAGAAGCATCTACATCATTCTTACCGTAGCAAGCTGTAATGAGATAATTGTCATAAGCAAGGAAGTTAAACTCTCTTGTATAACACTTAGCTACTTCAATGCCGTTGCTGTCATCAGTCTGGATTGTCCAGTAACTGAACTTTTCACCATTAGCATTTGTTTCAGGAGCAACAAAGAGGTAATCCTCATCATTAGAACTCTGAGTTGTTGGGCCTACAAGATTCTTAGGTGTAACGAGTGAAGCATAGTTTACTGAATATGTCTGCTTTGGCTTATCATCGCCTAAGTCGGCTGTAACAGTTACAAAACCGTTGTCATACTTAGCAGGAACAGTAGCTGTTACTGAGAGCATAGCGTTGGTTGTAGAATAATCAACATTGCTAAGATCCCATGTGATAGACTGTACAAAGTTGTCTTCGTATGGTGCAACCTTTAAGAGGAATGACTCCTTGAATTTATACTGACCCTCTACATAATCAAAGTACTTGTCAATATCTGTACCGTAGAATGTACCGCTTACTGTGTAAGTTCTCCACCAATTTTCATTGATTTTTTCAGCAGGAATCTGTGACTGTGAGTAACCGTTATTATTGTAATACTCTCTGCTCTCGTAGCCAAGATACTTAAATGTTACATTGTAGTTAAATACATCAGCTGTAAAGTCAGTGTAAAGATTTATTGTATTAGTTTTGAACTTCTGACTAGTAGTATCAAACAATTCGGAAAGCTTTGCAGAATATGATTTATTTTCCTGATTATATTCCCATACTGTATCATTAGTTGCTTTTGTATATGTGTAAGTACCGGCATTATTTGTCTGGCGGTATGTTTCACCTACATTGCAATGTGAATCAGCAACAGGATTCATAGTGATAGTGATTGTATAATCACTTCCATTAGTTAAGTTTGCAAGGATTTCTTTAAGTTCTGCATTGCCCTTTAATGTCAAACTACTAATATCAGACTTAGATGTATAAACTACCTTATTGTTGCTATCCGTAATAGTAAGAGTAAATGTTGTTTTACCATTACCCTTACCGGCAACAGGATCTGGATTTGGAGCTGTGTTGTAAGGGTTGTAGTTAAATGTAATATTTGACTCAACCTCAGGCAACTTAAGATCTGAATAGTAGTTAAGAGCCATTACAGTCTGCTTGTCATTAACAAAGAGGTCTGAAACCTTAACCGTATAAGTTATAGTTGCAGGATCAGCAGCAGGACATTCCTTATCGTAAAATTTACCTTTATCCTCTTTCTTCAATGTAGAAACACCGCTTGCAACCTCCGGATAGTAGAAGTTAAGGAAGTGTGACTTAGCATATGACTGAGTATAGAGTGTTACCTCAATATAAGAATCATCATTTTTGTTTACAATATTTTCAAGTGTTACTGAACCGGCATCACTCTGTGTGGCAACAGCCTGAGAAGCAACAGGATTGCCGTTAGCGTCAAACACTTTAGCTGTTACAGAGAAAATACCAAGACCGTTATGTGAATCAGGACCTGTATATTTTGAATGAGTGATTGTTACAGAACCTGTAGCGTATGGCTCATACATTGCATAAAGCTCTGTATTTGTACTTACAGTATATGTTGCGTTAAGGTCTGTAAGGTTAAGAGGTGTGTAACCTGTAACTTTACCGGCTTCATCATATATTGGGGTAGCCCAACCTATAAACTTATACTGAGTACCGTTAGTTGCGTTAATTGTAATAACTGTATTTCTTTCTACAGAAGCAGAAGCTAAGTTAGTGTGAGAAGAACCAACGCTATCCGTATAGTCAAAGGAAGCTGAGCCGCCTGTTACCTTACCGGTAATTTTAGAATCACCAGAAGCCTTATCAACTGTCCAAACATCACTTAAAGAATTTCTGTAAATGATACCAACTTTTGCATCCACCTGATCGGTAGAACGAGCATAGTACCAACGACCGTCAACACGAACACCTGTGTTCCTTTTATCTGCAGATGTTGTTGCATCCATCTTGACTTCATAGGATATAACAGCACTGTTATACTGTAAACCGGCTTTAACTATAGCCTGATATGCGGTTGTCTGCTCAGAAATATCTCCATCAGTAAAGTTGCCGTCTTTGTCAACAGAACCTCTTGGAATAAAGTCAGATGGCATACCCTGAGTAACATAATCTCCGTTGGACTTATATACATACCAAATAGTTGACCATATGTTATAACTGTCACCGATTTTCATATTCTGGTTACCAACAGAAATAATCTTTAGTGGTTCACCGGTAATTAAGCCGGTACTATTTTTAGCTTTGGCTGTTTCGTTAGTATATCCAAGAATACTTACAAGGTTACCATCAATGTTGGTAAGATCTTCATAATCTGTAGCGGTTTGAGGAATAATAGGTTTATCTGCCATAGATATGTTATTTGTAGCATTATTAACAAGTAACTCCTGGTTTGACTCGGTTTTATCAGCGTAATACTTTACATCAAACTCAACGGTATCGTATCCCATACCAGTGAGCTTTTCAAAGTCATCATAGTCGTATGTCTGGTTATTAACCTTTTGAGCAGCTGTTGTAAGGAAATTATTGTGAACATCTTCGTTTTCGTAGTAGTTATTGTTTGTAATACCTAATACCTTTTTGTTATTATCACAAGTAAATTTACCGTCAACATTAGTATAAAAGTACTTAGAAACCTTAGCGGCAAATCTGCCCTGAGAGTCACGCATCATAAGCTGACCGGGATAAGCGCCGTCCATTTCCAAGTATTTACCATCATCACCTTTATACCAAGAATAAATTGAAATTGAATTTCCCCAAAGAGTTTGGAGTTCTGCAGGAGCATTGGTATAAATAGTAATATAGTTACCGTCTGCCTCAATTACTTTATTATAGTAAATTGGAGTGATTTCAAGATTCTCTGTTACAGTAATAGGTGAAGCAGTCTGATAAACATTATTGCCGTTATCTACTACATCTACCTTTTCGCCGTTTACAACAAAAGCGTATACATAATAGCCAAGGTCTGCCTGATCTTTACTTACAGAACAAGATACTGTAATCTGCTCTTTATCATTAACAACATAAAAATTATAGAAATCCTTAACACTTGTTTTGAGAGGTTTGTTACCACTCAACAAGGAAATAGTTGTTGTACCAAATTTATGACCAACTTGGCTACCCATTGTAGCGTATACATTATGAGAATTAGGCGGAGCTACAAAGTATGTACCATTGATGATATATGTCTTTGTATTAGGATTATATGTTACCTTAATAGTTTTAATATCATCAGTGTTTTGGAATTTTGCTATAACAAAGTAATTATTGTCCCATCTTTGAGGCTGTGCTAAACTAACATATTGAGTAAAATTAGCTGCAGTTTCTACCTTAATTGATGAGTCGTTTGGTACAAAGCCACTATTAGTGCCTGTTGTAGAGAATGTAAAAAACTGATTATCATTTGAAGAGATTGCAGAAGCAGGGAAAGTTACAGAATATGTTCCGTCAGTTTCCTGGTAAACATTATATTCTGTTTTATAAGTACCTATAGAATCATGAGATAGTCCGCTATCACTGTTAGATAACATAAACTTCCAATCTGAAAGAGTGCCCGAGTTCTTTTCAAAAGTTGCAGTTACCTTTACGTCGCCAACAACATTAATTGTAATTGAAGGTGAGAAAGAGTCCTGATCAGTTGCAAATACTACATTGCTATCAGTGTCAAATTTCCAACAGCTGAATACATAGTCTTTGTCTGTATCCGCATTAGCAGTAAGTGTGATAGTTGAGTTAGACGCAACAGGAATAGCAGAAGAAGTTGTGCCTTCGGGAACTGAGCCTTCTGTACCGTTGTAAGTATAACTTACATTACCACCCTTATTGCTTTCAACAGTAATGTTATGATTTTGAATCTTTTCATATGTAAGATAAACAGTAACAGGAGTTGTGCCTGTTACCGAAGAAGCATCAAGAGTATAAGTATCACCAGTAGCGAACTTACCTCCAAACTTCCACTTAGGGAAGTAACCGTCAACTGACTTAGCTTTGAATGTTACAGAAGTGCCGGGTTTTGCATTTACAGACTGAACAGTTTCGTCAGTATTATTTACAATATTGCCTGTGTCGTTATCTGTGTAAGAAGAAATATAAGCAGCACCGCCCTCTACGTCGAGGACAGGAGTCAATGTTACAGATACAGGGTCGGTAACAGCATATTCCCACTTAATTTGACCGTTTTCTATTCCGGCAGTAATGTTAAATGTAATTTTAATTTCTTTACCTGCCTGACCAAGAATGCCCCACTTATCACCACCGCCTGTCACAATAGGTTCAGTAGAATAGGTATTTTCTGTAAGATTTTCAGGTCTTTTAGACCAATATGTTGTATTTGTAGAATTATCAGTAATAGTAACATATAAATCAGCTGTAGGTTTCATCGTACATGTATAAATACCATCAGATTCTTTGGTAAATTTATAGTTGTCGGCTATAATTAAATCCTTACCATCCATGTAACCAGTTACATAGAATTCATAATCGTTTTCAGTACTGTTTTCAGTAGTAATATCAATAGTAACATCATCAGTACCGGCAGCTAAAGTATAAGTACCGTTTGTACCTTTTTCTTCACCACCAAACTTTACAGATGTAAGAGTATAACCCTCATCCGGTTTTACAGTAAGTGTATAATCAGTATTATTATCAACAGTTTTTGGTGTACCGCTTGTAAGAGTATCATTACCAAGTTTTACAGTTGCATTGCTGAAGTTTGCAGTTACGTTGTGAGTAGTAGTGGAAGGAATATTTTCTATCCTTACAGTTGGATACCAGTCTTTGACACTTTGATCAACTACAATTCTCTTGGTACCGGTATCACCTGTATAGTGCCACCTATTATTTGCGTTATATGCATTTGATGACTGAATTGTGTTTAAACCAATCTCCTCACCATCGGTATTTGGTGAATACCTATGGCTACCATTATGAAGAGCAAAATAACAACCATTTGTCAATTCTATATCTATATAATATACACCATCGGAACCGTAGTTGCCGTCTATAATAGCTGACATTTGATTCCAATCGTTTGAATTAACAGGATCACCAACAACATAAAAGTGTGCAGTAGCCGCATTCGAAGTAACCATACCGACAAGCATAGTCGAAAGCATCATCATAACAGCAAGCACAATAGAAATCGACTGTTTGCCAATACGCTTGAAATTCGTTTTCATTTTTATTACCTCCATTAAAAAAATTGAAACATATGAGCCGAATAAGTCTGTACCGTCCGAGAGGGAAGTTTTGCTTTGACGGCGACCGCTTTTACCGACTGACCTTCGGTGAATTTGCTGTATTCGGCAGTCAGACCATATACTAACCCATAATTTTATTCCTTTATATTATAACATTTTTAGGTTTTTATTTCAATATTTTTTTGATGTTTTGTCGATTTTGACATTTCTTTATTAATTATATACAAAATAAATATATAATTATTGTGCAATAATAATATTTTAAATTACTTCAAAGAATAATAATTTTATAAATTTTTTATAACAAAAATTTTTTGCTGTCAATATGCATAATTTGCATTGGTTTTGCAGTTATTTATTATAACCGCACTTTTTTAGCAATATTTTCCACAATAAAGCATTATAACAAAAGAAAAAGCCTTGCCGAAATCGACAAGACTTTTTAAAATTATGGCGGAGAGAAGGGGATTCGAACCCCTGGTACGGTGATTACCGTACACATGATTTCCAATCATGCTCCTTCGGCCAGCTCGGACATCTCTCCAAAGACAATGCCTATTATATCAAATACGCAAAGGAAAATCAAGACTTTTTTTAAAATTAATAATACTTATTATTCGCTTTCCCTTAATACCTTGTTAATATAGTTAAGCACACGCTTTTTGTCTGCGCTCCACAAGGGGGCTACAAGTATTTTTTTATCTCCGTCACCTGTAAGCCTGTGTATTACGGTGGTTTTTGGGATAACTCTAAGGCATTTTACAAGTATATCCGCATATCGCTCAAGCGACAGAACGGGCACATTGCCCTTTTCGTATTCATCGCATAAGTCGGTATCCTTTAATATGTGCAAAAGCTGTAACTTAATTCCGTCGGAACATTTGCCCGCATATTCAGCACTCTGCACTATCATATCTTCCGTTTCGTTAGGCAAACCGATTATAATGTGCGTGATTACGCTTATGCCCTCCTTGTGCAGGCGCTTAACCGCATCATCATACACGCTTAAGTCATATCCACGGCGAATATATTCTGCCGTGCTTTTATGAACTGTCTGCAAGCCGAGTTCCACCCACACAGGCTTTATTTTATTAAGTCTTGAGAGCAAATTTACGGTTTTGTCAGGCAGGCAGTCGGGACGGGTAGCGACCGACAAAGCGACAATTTCATCGGGTTCTATAGCCTCGGTGAAGATTTTTTCAAGGTACTCAACGGGCGCATATGTATTTGTAAACGGCTGAAAGTAAGCAATAAATTTTTTACAATCGGTTTTTCTGCCGATTCTCTCTTTAGCCTCCCGAATTTGCTCGGTTATGCTGTGGTTTCTGTCGGCGGAAAATTCTCCCGAACCTCCCCTACTGCAAAAAATACACCCCCGTGTGTCTATTTTGCCGTCACGGTTAGGGCAAGTCATACCGCCGTCAAGAGAAATTTTATATACCTTTTCGCCAAAGGTGTTTTTTAAATATTCGTTTAGAGAATAATAATACATAACTGCTCCGTTTTCGGTAAAAAGCAAAATGACCGACTGTGTCGGTCATTGCATTGGTTAGAAAATTTAGAAGAGGAAAATCTATGAAAACTTCTTGTTAACTTTATTGTGCTTATATAATAACCTGCTTTTGTGACGATTATATGAATAGAAGTACAAAAAAATGTGAAACTTTGTGTGATTTTTTAAAAATCTTAATTACAGCTTAGAATACAGCTTGATATACTCAAGAAATTTTGCTGAAATTTCGTCTTCAAGTTTTTCAAATTCTTTGTCAATGCTGCCGTTAAAAAATTGCTTGGTATGAATTTGCAATGCGAATTGTAAATGTAAACATAGTTTATCTAAATAATTCCATATCAGAATTATATAAATCTTCTCTCGTAATATCGGCGTAAAATTCTTCACCCGCAGCATTTTCCAAAGCCTTGATAATAAGGTTAGGATTTGCGTTGTCGGTACTGCCTGCGGAAAGTACAATTTCAAGCTCGGCAAAATCACATTTTTCCGATAAAGAATAATTTTTAATACTTTTCTTTAAATCAACAGTCTTGTAACCCGACTTTGACTTCTTTTCAAGCATAATTTCTTCGCTTTCCAAAAGTTCTTTCAGTGCGGTATATACTTTATCAGAGTTAAGATTATCACTGCTGATTTTCATATTAAACCTTGCATACGCAATTTTTCCGGCTTTCATAATCGGCTCTGTAACCGCAAAAACCCTTATGCCCTGCGGCAGGCAGGCATTAAGATTGTTGATTAATTCTTCATCGGAAATATCTTCAATCAATTTTATATCCATACACTCGTTAATTCCTCTGAATCCGAGTGAAAGCGGCAGAGGAAAAGTTGCGAACGGGTGCGGATTAAATCCCTCGGTATGCCATATCGGAGCTTTGCTCTTGTGCAATGCTCTTAACATACAACGGTTAAGGTCGAGGTGCGATATATAACGGCACTCGTTATCTTTCTTAAACCAAACTCTTGCGTTTTTCAAAGCACACACCCTCCCCGTATTTTGCCGCACCGCAGTTGTTGCACTTCAAACGGCAATGCGGTGTTGTTGTATTTTCATATGCTTTTTTACATTCTTTAATAAGATAATCCTTAGTTACGCCGTAGTCAAGGTGATCCCACGGAAATACCTCGTCAAACGAGCGCTGACGGTTTGCGTAGAATGTCGGGTCAATGCCGCACTCTTCAAAAATATCAAGCCATTTCTGCAAGTCAAAGCAGTCGCCCCAACCGTCAAAATGAAAACCTTTTTCGCAGGCAATTTCCATTGCTTTACACAGCTTTCTGTCACCACGGGCAAATACCGCCTCAAGGTAACTTGTGTCGGCATCGTGGTAATTAAACTGAATCTTGCGGGTTGTAATGCTTTCTTTGATATGCTGTTGTTTAGCGTGCAAAGTAGGGATTGTGTCCTGTCCGTGCCACTGGAACGGCGTAAACGGTTTTGGCACAAATGATGACGCAGAAACTGTTACTCTTACACCCTTTCCCTTTGGCTTATTCGGGCAATTATAATAAGTATCGACTACAGCCTGTCCGAGGTCGGCAATTGCCTTTACATCGTCCATTGTTTCTGTAGGCAAACCGATCATAAAGTACAGTTTTACAGTAGTCCAACCGCCTGCAAAAGCTGTTGCGCAGGTCTGCATAAGCTCATCATGCTGAACATTTTTATTGATAACATCACGCATACGCTGACTTCCCGCCTCGGGCGCAAATGTAAGTCCGCTCTTACGCACTGTTTTGATTTTATTCATAATATCGTCGGTAAAACCGTCAACTCGCAATGACGGCAGAGAAATACTGACTTTTTCGTCCTTACTCCACTCATTGAGTTTTGTAAGCAACGGCACAATCTGTGTGTAGTCGCTTGAACTCAGCGAAGAAAGCGACACTTCGTCATAACCCGTATTCTCACACAATGCTCTGCACTGCTTATTGATAACTTCGGGAGATTTTTCTCTTACGGGGCGATAAATAAATCCTGCCTGACAAAAACGACAGCCACGAATACAGCCACGGAAAATCTCCTGCACCGCTCTGTCATGCACAATTTCCACAAGCGGAACTACGAAATTATCGGGATAATAGCTTTCGTCCATTTTCTTCATAAGGCGCTTGTGCACAACAGACGGAGCGTTATGTTTAGGAATATACCGTTTAATTGTGCCGTCCTCGTTGTACTCAACATCATAAAGCGACGGCACATACACGCCCTCTATCTGTGCACATTCAATGAGAAACTGTTCTCTTGACTTACCCTCTGCTCTGCACTTTCTGTAAAGCTCCATAACCTCAAGGTCAACCTCTTCGCCCTAACCTATGAAGAAAAGGTCGATAAAATCCGCAATCGGCTCGGGGTTGCAGGTGCAAGGACCGCCTGCCACAACAATCTGCTTTAAATCCGTACGCTCACAGGATTTAATCGGCACACCCGAAAGCTTAAGCATATTGAGCACATTTGTAAAACTAAGCTCATACTGCAATGTAAAACCGATAAAATCAAAATCCGACACAGGGTCGCCGCTCTCAAGTGCATAAAGCGGAATATTATTTTTAATCATTTCTTCTTCCATATCAATCCACGGCGCAAAAACTCTTTCACACCATATATACGGAATTGAATTAAACAAACTGTATAGAATTTTCATTCCGAGATGCGACATTCCCACTTCGTAGGTATCAGGAAAGCAGAAAGCAAACCTCACATCAACATCTTTTTTATTTTTTACGACTGCGTTAATCTCTCCGCCAACATATCTGCCCGGCTTTTGAACCTTTAGCAAAAGTTTTTCTACTTCCTTGCTGACCATTGTATTACCTCCGTCAGAAATACCTGTTATTTTTAAAAACTAATGAAAGTATAATATAACCGCATACAAACAACAGCGAAAAATTATAATCCGAATTAAAAAGTATTATAAATCCCAGCACAGCTATTGGAAATAATGCGATGAAAGTTATGATATTTACTGCCTTTTCCGCCGTATGACCCGTAAATCTGCGGCTAAGCAAAATATACAATAGCTGCCCGCCGTCAAACGACATTACAGGCAGTAAATTTAAAAGACAGAGCGACAGATTTACATAAGCAAATTTTAATAAATCTGTTCCAATACATAAGTATATCAGAAAAATAATAATAAAACAAATAAAATTAGCAAACGGCCCGAAAAAGACTATAAGAAAATTCTGTAAATCACTTCTTTGCTGTCGGCTTTCATCATTTATTGCAATTTCAAACAAAGAAATGCTGATTTTCTTCGGTTTGCTGCCGAAAATCAGCATCATTAAAAGATGCCCCGATTCGTGAATGACCACAGCAAAACTGCACATCACAAATCCGCCGAATATATCAAGTATAATACAAACGGCAATCAGGCAGAGCAATGTATATGAAACACTGAATTTAATATTGAACAGTTCAAACTTCATCGTCTGTCGCTGTACCGAAAATTTCGGATAAATTGTAATCGTCGGGAGTATTTTCGGCTATAATTGATTTGTTAAGTTCGCCGTAATACCATTGACGGGCAGCAGTGTAAAAATCGCCGCCGACAGTTTTTATAACAAACGCAGCCAAAGCAAGCAATAAACATATTATAAGCTGCATCGTAACAAGGACTTGCGTATTGTGAGATTTTTTACGCTTTTGCGGCGGTAATTCTGTATTTTGAGGGCTTTCCTCTTCCGTTTCCGTATGCGCAGGAGTTGAATATTCGGGGCAAGAGGCACTCTGCCAACCGTCATCGTATGTAATTTCATTTGTAAAATTTTCTTCTGTCAAAACAACCACCTCAATGCAATATATGCACTGAGGTGGACAAAATTAACCTAACTTTTTAAAATCGCCTTTAACAAGATTTATAAAGAAACAAATTGCAATAGTAAGCGAGAAAATCTCGGCAATCGGGAATGCGTACCAAACTGCTCCGATTCCCCAAATTCTTGAGAAAATAAACGCAATCGGTAAAATAAGCACAAGCTGACGGGCAAAAGACATAATAAGACTTCTGATTCCCTTGCCGACTGCCTGGAACAAGGTGGTAAAGATAATACCCGCTGCGGCAGGAATAAAGCAAAGACTTATAATTCGGAACGCAGGCACGCCGATCTTCATAAGTTCCTCTGTGCCGCCGAACATTGAAATAAGCTGTTCCGGGATTATCCACATTGCCAATGTGCCTAAAGTCATAATAATTACGCCAATTATAATACCACGCTTGAGTGCGGAATATACACGCTTGCGGTTTCTTGCGCCGTAGTTGTAACCGATAATCGGCATAACGCCCTGGTTAAGTCCAAAGCAAGGCATAAATACAAAGCTCTGCAATTTATAATAAACACCGAGAACCGTTACCGAAGCCTCGGAAGCGGCAAGAATACCGTTAAGTCCGACAATCATAATCGAACCTATCGACTGCATAATAATAGACGGGAAACCAACGGCATATATATTTTTTACAGTCTTCATACTGAATTTAAATTTTCTGAATGTAATTTTAATTAAATGAGATTTCAAGAAAATTATCAGAAGTGCAAAAATCATACTGCAAAACTGACCGAATACCGTTGCAACAGCTGCTCCTGTAACACCGAGTTCTGGGAACGGACCTATACCGAAAATCAAGAGCGGGTCAAAAATAATATTAATTACCGCTCCCGTGAGCTGAAACAACATTGGAAAAATCATATTGCCCGTAGCCTGCAAAGTTTTTTCGATTGTAACTTCTATAATCGTAAAGAGCGAAAAGCAGAGAACCACTGTAAGGTACTGTGTACCGTATTCTATGATATTTTCGTTGGTTGTATAAAGCATCATAAAAGGTCTTGAAATCACAATACCGAGGACAAGAAATATTGCGTAGCTGAAAAAACTTAACAGCAGACCGTGGGTTGCAACCTCGTTTGCCTCTTTAAAATTCTTTTCGCCAAATCGTCTTGAAACAAGCGAGTTAATACCGACGCCCGTACCGACCGCTACAGCAATCAAAAGCATCTGCAACGGATAAGCAAGTGAAGTGGCATTAAGTCCTTCCTGACTGTACTGTCCGATAAAAATACTGTCAACTACATTATACATTGCCATAATTGTCATTGAAAAAATTGCAGGCAACGACATAGTAAGTATCAGTTTTGTCATGGGCATAATGCCCATTTTGTTTTCTTTTACATTTTCCATTCGTTTCTGTTTCCTTTCCTAATCTTAAATATTCATTTATTTTCACTTTTAGCGATAAAACGCTTTTTGTATATCAAAAAAATAAAAAGCATTATTAATGTGCCGAAAATCACACCCGAAAAGTCGAGCAGTACATCTGTAATCATTCCCGCTCTGCCCTCTACATTAAGTTGTATGGTTTCGTCACAGACCGCAGTCGCAAGTCCGCAAAACATAACATTTATATAGTATTTATACGGTTTCAGTTTGTCAAAAGCAAATGCGCATGACATAAGCATTGCTCCTAATGCGGTGTATTCGCTGAAATGCGCAGCTTTTCTTACTATATGGTCTGTAAGGTCGGGAGTGAATCCAATAAAGGATAAAAATTTTTCCAAAAACTCAAGAACATTTCCGCTCTCCTCCTCCGAAATATCGGCAGGCATTGAAGAGTGAATAAATGCAAATGCCACAAGAGCTATCGTTATTATAATTAAAATCGCTTTGGCTTTTTTGCCGCAACTGTAAGTATCCATTTTTAGTCACCTCGTATTATTTTACACAAATCTACATAATATGTCAATCGGCTTATTAAGGAAATGAGATATTTTAAATGTGTGTTAAAAAATCAAGGAAAAAGCGGTGTTTTTTAGATAAAAAACAAATTGCAATATATATGTATTTCTGTTATACTGTTAAATAGCTTTTTAAATTGAAAGGGGTATTGTTTTGTTAAACTATATCTTAGTGTTTTTGATTTCTATGGTTCCTCTTATTGAGCTGAGAGGTGCCGTTCCATTCGGTGTAGGAATGCAGCTTGATTTATTCTGGGTGTATGTCCTCGCTATCTTAGGTAATATGTTGCCCGTACCTTTTATATATTTCTTTGCAAGAAAAATTCTTGTATGGGGAAGCGACAAAAAATTTATAGGAAAATTCTTTAAATTCTGCCTTGAAAAAGGCGAAAAGGGCGGTAAAAAATTACAGGCAAAGGCCGGCAGAGGTTTGTTCTTCGCTTTACTTTTATTCGTAGGTATTCCTCTCCCCGGTACAGGCGCCTGGACAGGTACACTTGCCGCAAGTATGCTCGATATGGACTTTAAGTCAAGCGTAATTGCAGTAATGCTCGGTGTAATTCTTGCAGGTATAATTATGGGACTTGCAAGTATGGGCTTATTCGGCGGATTAAGCGCAATTTTTGCTCCAAAATAAAAACCGACGGGCAGCTTTGGCTGCCCTGTTTTTTAGGATGATAACTTTGAAAAATACAAATTATGATATAATAACGGTCGGCGCAGGTGCTGCAGGACTTGCGGCGGCTATATCGGCAAAACGAAATAACAGAGATTTAAAAATAGCAATTCTTGAGGCTCAAAGCAAAGCAGGCAAAAAAATTCTTGTTACAGGCAACGGCCGCTGTAATCTGACAAATACCAATGTCAGTAAAGAATTTTATCACGGCAGTTTTGATGTTTCTAAAATCTTAAACAGATTTTCCGCAGAAAAACTTATAAATTTCTTTTCAACCTTAGGTCTTGTATGCGACACAGAAACAAACGGACTTGTTTATCCTCATTCAAGACAAGCAAGTGCCGTGCTTGATGTTTTGCTTATGGAAATTAAAAGGCTGAAAATCGAAATCATATGCGACTGCAAAGTTGAACTTATCCGTAAAAAAGGCGAATTTTTCAATATAAAAACCTCGAACGGAGAATACACAGCCAAAAAAGCAGTTATGTCATGCGGCGGAAAGGCCTTTCCTACAGCAGGCGGCACAGGACTCGGACTTGATGTTATAAAAAATCTCGGTCATAAAATCACGCCGTTATTCCCTGCCCTCTGTCCTATTCAGGTCAAAAGTGATTTTATGAAAAGTCTTAAAGGAATCCGTGCTAAAGCGGAAGTTACTCTTTATGACGGCGAAAAAGCAATAAAAAGCGAAATCGGCGAAGTACAGTTTACGGATAATGCACTTTCGGGAATTTGTGTGTTCAATCTCACAACTCTTTTACCCAAAACCAAAAAACCGATTATTTCCGTAAATCTTACAAAAGATTATTCGTATATAGAATTATTAAATTTACTTTATGACAGAAAAAAGCTGTTTGCGAATGAACCGCTCGAAGAATTTTTCACGGGTCTTTTTCATAAAAAAATAGGAACAGCACTTATTAAAAGCATTACAAACAAAGCATTGACAGAAAGCTGTAAAAAGTTAAGCGACAAAGAACTAAAATCACTTGCGAATTTAATTCAAAATTGGAAATTTGAATGTAAACAATGCAAAGATTTTTCAAAAGCGCAGGTAATGCTCGGCGGCGTAAACGGAAACGAAGTAAACGGCTATACATTTGAAAGCAAAGTTGTAAAAAATCTATACATCTGCGGCGAAGCACTCGATGTTTGCGGAGATTGCGGCGGATTTAACCTGCATTTTGCTTTTGCAAGCGGTATTATAACAGGAGAAAACCTATGATAAGAATAAGCAATATACATTTACCTCTTGACTACACAAGCGAAACCGTCTTAAATAAAGCGGCAAAACTTATTAATGTAGATAAAAAGTTTTTTAAAAGCTGTACGATTTTCAGACGCTCGATTGACGCAAGAAAAAAGGATAATATATTTTTTCTTGCAACCGTTGACGCAGAACTTTTTGTAAACGAAGAAAAGATATGCAAAAAATTTAAAAATGCCGAAATCGCAGAAAAATATGAATATAATGTTGAAAAATTCAGAGGTACAGTAAGTCCTGTTGTTGTGGGCGCAGGCCCTGCAGGATTATTTGCCGCACTTATACTTGCACAGAGCGGTGCAAATCCGATTTTAATCGAGCGTGGCAGAGATGTAGATACCCGAACGGAAGATGTGCATAACTTTTGGAAAAATGGTATTCTTGACACAACAAGCAATGTACAATTCGGCGAAGGCGGTGCCGGAGCTTTTTCTGACGGCAAACTTACCACAGGCACTAAAGACACCCGTCAGCGCAAGGTACTTATTGAATTTGTAAAACACGGAGCGCCTGACGAAATTCTTTACAATGCAAAGCCGCATATCGGAACGGACAAATTAAGACCGACAGTTAAAAGCATAAGAAATGAAATTATCCGCCTCGGTGGAAAAGTTATGTTTGAAACAAAACTTATCGGATTTTCAGCAAAAGACAATTCTGTTACAGGTGCGGAAATTGAGCATAACGGAACTAAACAAACCATTGATACCAATGCAATTATCCTTGCAATCGGACACAGCGCCAGAGATACTTTTGAAATGTTAAATGAAAAAGCTATTCCGATTGAGGCAAAAGCATTTTCTGTCGGTGCAAGAATTGAGCATCACAGAGAAATGATTGATAAATCACAGTACGGCAGATTTGCAGGCAACAAAGCGCTTGGCGCAGCAAGCTATAAGACAAATGTTCACCTTGAAAACGGCAGAGGCGTATATACATTTTGTATGTGCCCGGGCGGAAAAGTTGTAAATGCCTCAAGCGAAGAAAACCGACTTTGCACAAACGGAATGAGTGAATTTGCAAGAAATGAAGAAAATTCAAATGCCGCCTTACTTGTCGGGATTACACCTGCCGACTATCAATCGGAAAATCCGCTTGCAGGAATGTATTTTCAGCGTGAACTTGAGCATAAAGCATTTGTCGCCGGAGGAGAAAACTTTAATGCTCCTGTTCAGCGTGTATGCGACTTTATTGAAAATAAGGCAAGTACAAAAATCGCTGATGTAAAACCGTCTGTAGGTCCCGACTTTACACCGACCGACCTTAATAAATGTCTGCCTGACTTTATAACAAACTCAATGCGACAGGCAATAGTGCAAATGGATAAAAAATTACACGGTTTTTCATACGGTGACGCTGTGCTGACAGGTGTTGAAACCCGCAGTTCATCGCCAATCAGAATTATGAGAAACAACAATTTACAAAGTGTTTCGGTAGCAGGACTTTATCCGTGCGGAGAGGGCGCAGGCTACGCAGGCGGAATTATATCTGCCGCAGTCGACGGAATTAAATGTGCGGAGAAGATTATAGAAAATTCCATATCGGAATAAAAGCAAAATTACATCAAGCAAAAAGTGCAGTTCATACGAGCTGCACTTCTTTTGTTTATAAGGTATATGAATATTTAATTTTGAGCTGCAATATACATCTGAAGCTCAGTTACATCTAATACTGTAAGCTTACCGTCACCGTTGAGATCGAGCGCCTCAAGTACCGCCTTGTCGCTTTCATCTATTATAGGCGTACCGTCATCATTTTTAGAACCCGCAATATGGAACTGCATAGATGTAACATCGGAAACATTTACAACCCCGTCACCATTTGCATCACCCTTGAGTACTTTTTTGCCATCAATAGCCACAAATTTCAGCTTGTTGCTATCGGTGTAAGAGTTTACATAACTCTGTGCATACGAACCTTCGTAGCCATAAATTGTAATGTCTGAGTTAAGGAGGAAGAATAATCTATCGCCAATTGAGGTTACGCTCTTAGGAATAGTTACACTTTTAAGATTGTAGCACTCTGTAAAGGCATACTCTTCAATAGTTGAAACACCGTCCGGAATTACTACGCTTTCAAGGCTTGTGCAACCCCAAAAAGCACAACCCTTAATGTATGTAAGGGTTTTTGGAAGAGTGATGCTTTTCAAATTTGTTTTATTATAAAACGCACCACGAGCAAGCATAGTTACGGTTTTGCCGTCAATCTGTTCCGGAATAACTACATCGGTATCACTGCCAAGGTATTCCCAAAAAATAATTGACTTGCCATCAATGTTCTCATAGCGGTAGTCGCCGCTTGTTACAACATAATTCGTAGCATCTCTGCTCTGCGAAACCTTTGGTACATTTACTTCGACTGCGTTTGCAGTGAAAGGTATTGCAGAAAATGCGGAAGCAAGCATTGCGGTAACAATTATAGCTGTAATAGCTTTTTTAAATTTTTTCATTTTATAACCCCTAACTAATATATTTATATTTCTATGTTATCACTGCAAAAATGCTTTGTCAATAAAATGAATAAATTTTAACACTGATTTTCACATATTATAAAAAGTAATCACAGCAATTTTTATATAAAAGCGAGAACATTTGTCAAAATATTGATTTTGTCGTTTTACAAGCATATAATTAATTAGGATTTTAATTATTAGAATTTTAACTATAGAGGTGTAGTATGAAAGAATCAATACATTATCTGCTAATGGCAGATCATTTTTTAGTTCAAAAGGCACTGCTTGCAAGTATAAAGGATTCGGGTCTTACTCCGGGACAGCCAAAAATACTCGACTATCTGCAAAATCATAACGGCTGCGTGCAAAAAGACATTGCTAAAGGCTGCCATATTGAGCCGGCATCAATTACAGTTATTCTCAAAGGAATGGAAACTAAAGGCTATATTGAAAGAAAAATGCTCAACGGTGACCGCCGCTCCCTGTATGTATTCCTGACTGACAAAGGCAAAGAATACATTGATTATCTAAACAGAAAATTTAAAAAAATTGAAAATGCAGCTCTTAAAAATTTTAATGAAGATGAAAAGCAAAAATTTAACGATTTATTAATGCGTGTCTATGAAAATATGCTTGAATATGATAAGGAGGAAAAACAACAATGAATTTAAAAAATATGAAAATCAGACTACCGATGTACCTTGTAGGTTTATTTATAATGACAATAGGTATAGCAATTTCCGTTAAATCGAACCTCGGTGTATCGCCTGTAAGTTCTATCCCCTACACTATGACCTGTATATGGGGAATTGAAATGGGAAAGGCTACCATACTTTTTCATATTGTATTGGTATTAATACAATTAATTATTCTCAGAAAGAATTTTAAACTGATCAGCTTATTACAGATTCCCGTAGGCGTTGTTTTCGGTTATTTCACAACATTCTGTAATTATCTTGTAAGCTTCTTCCCCACTCCCGACAATATCGTAATAAGAATTATTATGGTACTCATCAGTGCCGCAATTGTTGCTATCGGTATTTTCCTTTACTTGCCTACCGATGTTATCCCGCTTGCGGGCGAAGGCGTTATGAGTGCGGTTTCGCAAGTAACTAAGATTGAATTTTCAAAGGTAAAAATGGCATTTGACATAACAATGGTTATTATATCAGGTGTATCTTGCCTTATTTTTATCCACAATCTCGGCAGTGTGGGAATCGGCACAGTAATTGCCGCTTTTCTTGTAGGATTTATTCTCGGTATAATAAATAAAGTGTTCGGAAAATACAGAGATAAACTCTTAGGCAAAACCAAAATTGCAGATGATACCGCTGAAACAGATGACAAACCTACTTATGTAATCTCCATTTCAAGAGAATACGGCAGCGGAGGCAGAGCAATAGGAAAAATTCTTGCCGAAAAACTCGGATACAAATATTATGACACCGAACTTATAAAACTTGTAATGCAGGAAAGCGGATATTCACCTGAATACATAGAACACAACGAGCAAACTCTTGACAAATCAGCGCTTAACGACTTTTTTGAATGGTACCAGCAAAACAACGGTGATACTGTTTCTAATATCAACAGCTTGTTCAAAAAAGAAGAATCGGTTATTAAGCACCTTGCCAAAACCGAAAACTGTGTAATTGTCGGCAGACTTGCAAACTATATTTTAAGAAACAAAAAACATATTTACAATGTATTTATAACCGCAGATGAAGAAAGTGAAATTGAAAAAGTAAAAGAAAGAGATCACCTTTCACATGAAAATGCCGCCAAGCAAGTAAGAAAAGTAAACCGAGAACGCTCTGCGCACTGCAAATACTTTACGAATACAGATTGGGGCAATGCAAAAAATTACAATCTGACTATAAAATCAAATGACTTCGGTTATGAAAAAACAGCGGATTTAATCGAAATACTTTTCAAACAAAAATTTTCGTTATGATTCTTTAGGTCGATTTTCAGATTAGAAAATTATTAATACAAACTTCAAATCAAAACATAATTCACCTTAACTTTAATGAAACAAGCTAAAAGACAGACAGTAAAAACTGCCTGCCTTTTTCTTTGTCAGCCGTTACAGCCACACTCAAAATTACATTTTTCTCTTTCTTCAGGTCTTGCATTCGGCGGGAAGAATGATTCGTTAGGGAAATCTACCCTGCTGAATACTTCGCACGGGTCGTCACTTTCAGGCTTACATTCCTTGCGAGGAATACAAAAATCATATGACGGAATCATAATCTGTACATTTCTCTCAAGCTGTGTAATTGTAAAAATACCGATAGTGGCACTTACGCTCGCATCTCCGGTCACAGCAAAATCGTCACCAAAGTATGTTATTACACATTCAGGTATAGGAGCACAAGGAAGCTGCGGAACACTTCCTTTTATAAGTCGTGCCGAAAGAGCCATAGGTTCGGAAATTTGTACTGTTGCATTTGGTAAAAACTCCGTGCAACCGCATGATGTAACAGGTTGAGAGCAAACTATACAACTGTCGCTCGAAAAACTCTTTGAATTTGATTCACTGCCGTAAAGAACCGACCTTTTACCGTAAATTGCAAGTCCGTTTACCCGTGACGGAATTGTTGAACCGCAGGTATATGCCTCAAGAGAAATATCGAAATAGAATGTAACATCAACCGCATAACAGCCACGATGAAAAGCGATTGATTCAACGCTTACATCGGCGGTTATAACGCTTGCCTTGCAGATTTTTACAGATGATGCGTTATTGATAACAGATTGACTGCAAGGTGTAAAATAAACCGCAAGATTGCTAAGGCAATCCTTTGAGCCGCAACTGTCATAAATACGGCTTGCGTTTATGCAGACAGCGTCTGTGCATTTGTTTTCGGTAAGCGGTTCGTTGCCCGACTGCCGTGGTACTGTGCCGTATGATACATCTGGCATAAAAATTAACCCCCATAAAATGTATTAACAGGCTTACGCTCTGTAACAATACATTTTATGAAGGTTATACTTAATTGTGAATATTGAGTTGATTTATTTTAAATAAGGCTTTAAAATTTCATCAAGGTTTTTGTTTACAGCTTTCGGATTTGACTGCGTATAATTTGAAAAAGAGATGAATACTTTGCTCTGGTCCTGCGCAAATACAATTCTTGCATTAAATCTGTAGAATGCTGCGTCACAATAATAATTACCGCAATCGTCAACATACAAACCGTACGCAAAACTTGATTTATAAGGAGTGAACATTTCTTCTTTGGATTTTGCAGACAACAATTCACTTCCCGTAATAGCGTCTGTCCATTTAAGCAAATCACTCAAATTGGAAATAAGGCCCGTAGAAGAATACGCAACACCCGGATAAATATTCCACTCATCGTCAAAAATATCCTGATAACCTGTAGCAAGTTGGTCTGTGCTCTCAAAGGTTGTCGAAGTCATTTCGAGCGGCTCAAAAATATTTTCTTTCAAAAATTCCTCATAGCTTTTTCCGCTTACCTTTTCGATTATATCACCGAGAATAAAATAATCGGAATTTGAATAGCTGTAATTTTCTTCATCATTATCAATTTCTTGTGACAATATCCATTTTAAAATAACAGAATGATTATCTTTAGCGGAATTTTTCTCTGAAATATCGTACTGCGGAGCATTTGCACGCACGCTTTCGTCAGATTTGCCGAGATAATCCGGCAAGCCTGTTGTCATTGTAAGCAAATTACGGATAGTTATATCCGAACCGTACTTATAATCGGGATAATACTTGTCAAGCGTATCATCTGTCCTCAGCTTATCTTGCTCCTGTAAAATCATAACAGCCACAGCGGTAAACTGTTTTGTAAGCGAACCTATGTAGTAATTTGTATTGAGTGAATTATATGTATGCGAACCCTTGTCGGCATAGCCGTTATTGCCTATATATTCAAAATCATTTCCGAGTTTATAATATACAGTTCCTCTGAATTTACTTGCAACAAGTGTATTATCGAACTTAGCTGTTATGCTGTCGGTATCCTGTTTTAATTTTGTAAAATTATATGCAGGATTAGTAGGTACTTCATCAGCAGTTGCAGGCGCAACGGTAAGTCCCTGCGTCGATGCACCTGTAGAATTTGTAGTCTGCGGTGCTGTTGTAGCCGAAGATTCCGAATCATTGTCACAGCCTGTAAATGCAACTGCGGAACACGCCGCCATAGCTACGCACATTAATGATTTTGCTAAAGCCTTCAAAAAATCACCTCATCAGATTTTTTCCATTTTACTGAAATTAGCCATAAGAGTTTTTGTGCCTGCCTTATCAAAAGCAACTTCAAGCATTGTGTCGTTGCCCATTTTTTCGGTTTTCATAATCATACCTTTTCCAAATACCTTATGGAATACGCAATCTCCTTTTTTGTAAACAGTACCCGATTTAACGGCAGGTTTAGTAAATGTATTAAAACTTTTGTTAGGTGTGAATTTTGAACCGGCACCGATACTGATATGACTTGAGGATGCGGAAAAACCGTTTGTTGACGCAAAAGTCTTTTTCTCGCCTGTATAATTAAGTAATTCGGGCGGGATTTCATTTACAAAGCGTGATACTTTGTTATAGCTTGTATGACCCATCAACATTCTTGACTTTGCCTTGGTAATGTAGAGCTTTTCTTTTGCTCTTGTAATACCTACATAAGCAAGTCTGCGTTCCTCGTTAAGTTCATCGGGATTCATCATTGTTGCAATTGACGGGAACACACCTTCTTCAAGACCTGCAATGAAAACTACGGGAAATTCAAGTCCTTTTGCGCTGTGCAATGTCATCATTACTGATGAATCCGCTTCTGCATCATAGTTATCAATATCTGTCTGCAATGAAATTTCCTCAAGGAAGTTTGAAAGTGACGCTTCTTCTGCGTAATCCTCTTCAAATTTGATAATATTTGAAGAAAGCTCTTCGATGTTCTCAATTCTTACATCGGGGTTGTCTTTCTCTGTTTTTAAATATTTTTCGTAATCTGTATGTTCGAGAATGAGATTGTATAATTCTGCAAGAGAATAATCTCCGCTTTGTTCAGCCTCCATAAGACCGTCAATAAGCGCAACAAAACTCTTTAACTTTGTTGCGGCTCTTGAAAGCTGTGGATATACATCTGCATCTTTAATTACGGAATATATGCTTTCGCCGAGTCCTGCGGCAATTTCAGAGGCTTTTTCAAGTGTAGTTGCGCCAATACCACGCTTTGGCACATTAATAATTCTGCCCAGTCTGACATCGTCGTGCGGATTATTAATGACCTGAAGATATGCAACCATATCTCTGATTTCTTCTCTGTCATAGAATCGTCTGCCGCCGATTACACGGTGCGGAATACCGCTTCTTGACAAGGCCTGCTCAATTGAGTTTGACTGTGCATTCATTCTGTAAAGAATTGCAAAATCAGAGAATTTTCTGCCGTCTGCTACACCGTCAAGTATAGTTTTTGCAATAAATTGAGCTTCGTCACGCTCGGAATCGGAAGTATGCACCTCAATTTTATCACCAACGGCATTTTCAGTCCACAAAGTTTTGCCCTTACGCATTGTGTTGTTAGAAATAACACCGTTTGCCGCATTAAGAATATTCTGTGTACTGCGGTAATTCTGCTCAAGTCTTATCATCTTAGCGCCTTTAAAGGTGTTTTCAAAAGAAAGGATATTTTCAATTGTAGCACCTCTGAATTTGTAAATACTCTGGTCGTCATCACCTACAACGCAGATGTTGCCGTATTTTGCGGCGAGCATACTTACAAATTTATACTGCACCTTGTTTGTATCCTGATACTCATCAACCATTATGTATTTAAACTGATTTTGATAAAATTCGAGTATATCGGGACAATTTTGAAAAAGCTCAACAGTCTTGCAGAGCATATCGTCAAAGTCCATTGCATCTGCGGTTTTTAGTCTTGACTGGTAAATTTCATATACTTTTGCCACGGACTGCTTGAGGTTATCGTAACCTGCTCTTTTGAGCATTTCCTGCGGAGTAAGCATTTCGTCCTTGGCTTTTGAAATTTCGTTGAGCACTCTTTTTACCGGCAACATTTTTTCGTCATAATTAAGCTGTTTTAAAATATCTTTTACAAGTTTTTTCTGATCGTCAGTACCGTAAACGGTAAAATGACTTGTAAAACAGATTCTGTCGCCGTATCTTCTTAAAATTCTTGCACAGGTAGAGTGAAATGTAGCCGCCCAAATATCCGAACCGCCTTCCGGAACAGCGTTGCAGATTCTTTCTTTAAGCTCCCCTGCCGCCTTATTTGTAAAGGTAATTGCAAGTATCTGCCACGGTTTGCAAAGTTCAGACTGCAAAATATACGCAATTCTGTTTACAAGAACGGTTGTTTTGCCCGAGCCTGCACCCGCAAGTATAAGCAAAGGGCCTTCTGTGCAAAATACAGCCTGCTGCTGCATATTATTCATATGTGAAAACTGTTTTTTTAATTCTGATTGTACCATAGCAATATTCCCGTTAAAAGTTTAATAACACAGAAAACGGGCGAACTGCGTCCGCCCGTATAATCTGACGATTTTATTTTATGTAGCCGTAGAATGTTTCAAGAATTTCAGGACCCTGGTCAGCAACAATCATTGTAACATAGTTGCCGTCCTGTGTAACCTTACAAGCCTCAACCATAGGAAGTTTTTCGGCATTGTAGCCTGAATACTGTGTAACGATTGAAGTGTATGTCTTAGAAAGCGCATCGTTTACTCTTGATGCAGCATCAGCATCAACAGCCTCAACAAGTACGATTTCAACTCTTGAATTGCTGTCTGAATTGATTTCTGCCGCAAACTGCTTAACATCTTCTGTGTCGATGCTGTAATATTTTTTAAGATCATTAGAATCTGTAAGCTCTTTTAAGTCCAATGAATACTTAGAGTTGATGTCAGAAAGAACTGTTTTTAAATCAACCTCTTTGCTGCCTGAACAACCTGCGAGCGCAGTAAGACAAAGTACAAATATTGTTACCAAAGAAACTACCTTTTTCATAATTAACCTCCAAAAATGTCTTATAAAAAAATTACGCCGAATCAGTGTGACCCGGCGTATTCAGATGGTCGAGGTGACAAGATTCGAACTTGCGACCCCATCGTCCCGAACGATGTGCGCTACCAAACTGCGCTACACCTCGATAAAAACAGCCCCGATTACTCGGGGCTTTTAATGGCTGAGGAATAGGGATTCGAACCCCAACAAACAGAGTCAGAGTCTGTCGTGCTACCGTTACACCATTCCTCAATGTTTATTGCTCATTGCTGCAAGCCGTGCAATCAACGATATATATTATATATTATGAAGTGCGTTTTGTCAACACTTTTTTGAAATTTTTTAAAACTTTTTAGAAGTTTTTAACTTTCGTTCAGCATTGACTTGTTGCTTACTTTCACGCAATCAACAATAGCTATTATATAGCAGAACGTGTGTTTTGTCAACATCTTTTTTCAATTTTTTCTAAAATTTGAAAAATACAAAAAATACGGAATTTTAGCTAAAACTTTTTTTGAGTCTTATATCATCGCCGACAAAATTAAGCCTTACACCCTCTCCGTATATTCTTGAAATAAATCTTGAAGTATAAGTTTTTTCAAGTTCTGTTATCGAAAGGTTTGTGTTTATTATCAAAGGCTTTCTCAAAAGCATTCTTGAATTACACAAATTATAAAACTGTGTATTTGAAAAAGTATTTGAAAACTCTGTGCCTAAATCATCAATAATTAGTAAATCGCACTTTGTGAGCATTTCAAAATATTCGGAATCGTTGGACTCTTTGGAAAAATGCATATTGCTAAGCGTTGACATAAGCATAGGTGCAGACACATAGATTACACCGAAACCACGCCTTGTAACCTCATTGGCAATAGCGAGCGAAAGGTGGGTTTTGCCAAGACCTGTGCCGCCTCTCATAAGTATAGTCTTTGACTCGGGCGTAAAAGTTCTTGCGTACTGCACGCAATAATTATAAATTTTTTGCATCTTATCAAAAGGTGATACTCCGCTCTCCTTATCAACCTCATGACTGTACATATTAAGGTCAAAACTCTCAAAAGTGGAAAGTCTTAAAGGCGCAGTACGGTTAAGCTCCTCGCACGCAGTGGCTACAAGCAGTCTTTTAAAACAAGGGCAATACACTGTTCTTCCGTCTTTTTCTATATATCCCGTATCTTTGCAGTATTTACAGTTGTAATGCGGTTCAAAGCAATTTTCTTCATAGCCGTTTTCTTTAAGCAGCTTTTTGACTTCATTTTGCATAGAAAGACTTTTGGCACGCAAATCCTGCGTGGCAGACTTTACATCTCCGCCGTTTAAAACCGCACGAACCGCAAGTATTCCGCATGAAGATATTTCTTTTTCAAGCTCCTCTATTCTCGGAACTCTTCTGTAAACCTCTTCACGAACCTGCTCCGCTCTTCTCTCGGCTTTGGTGCGCCTTTCTTCCATTTTTGCTTTTGTCGCTCTGTAAATTTCTTTACTGTATCCCATTTATATCACCACACTAAATACTGTCGATTGTATCTAATCTCTGCAAATCATTTATATTATATGATGTGTTGGCGTCATTCCTGTTTCCGCCTTTATTCTTATACTTATCGGGTCTGCTGTCAAATTTGTTTAAATCGTCAACGTTGTAAATTCCGCTTGAATTCCAGCGCTTTAAAATTCCGTTTATGTATCTGAAATCGCAACTGCCCTTACTGTCAACACATCTTTCGTAAGCCTCTCTTAGCATTTCGGGAGAAAATTTCCACTCGTTTACCCACAAATCGGCGTATTCAACCTGCTTTTTAGTAGGAGAACCCGTATTTTTTAAACCGAACGCAGATGCTACAACCGTAAAACTCTGGCTTGCACGATGTGCTTGTTTTATTTTATTTTCGGCTTCCTCAATTGAGAAAACTCCCGCATCCGACCATCTCAAACCTATTGTTTCAATGGCTCTTATGTTAGATTTTCCGATGCTTATACAATACTGAATAAGCATTATAATTACCTCTACAGGCAAACCGCAGGTATTTTTAAGTAACAGTAACGACGAAGCATCGGAGTTTGATAAAGGCTTGCCGAGGGCTGTCTGTGCCTCGTTTACAAGCATTTTAAATTCTTCGTCAACCGCAAGCTGTTGTGCCACATAAACATAATCGGGGCGCTGCGGTCTTACAACCATATGCGGAACTGTAGGCTCTTCCTTTTCAATCAGAGCGGCATTATTATTGCTTTCGACTTGTTTTACCACAGGCTGTTCAGTCGTTTGCTGTTCTGCCTGTGCAGGCTCAAAAGCACCGTTATTTTGGCAAAAGATACCTTTCATAACCCAGTATTCAACTGCCTCCGGAATATCGGTTTCATTTACACCTGTCGCCTTACTTATGTCGCTTTCGTTCACATCTTCCCCACTGTGCCGCAAAAGATACAACAATACCTTAAGTTTAACGCCGTCCGAAAACTTAAGTCCCTCGTCTACAACAGACGAAGGTACGGCAAATATTGAATTCCAAGCACCAAGATTAATTTTCATAGACATTTCATATACCTCTGACCCAAAATAAATATTATAATCAAACTTTATCGTACACATTATTATATCACACTAAATTTAAAAATCGACACATATTTTTAAATTTTATAGATTTTTTTAAAGAAATATGTTAAAATACAGTTGAAATGTTTTAAGGAGGTAATATTATGAAATATACATACATTCCAAAAGGTGTTTGTTCAAGACAGATTAACCTTGAGATAAATGACGGAATTATAGAATCCTGCGAATTTATCGGCGGTTGCGCAGGCAACACTCAAGGCATTTGCGCTCTTGTAAAAGGTATGGACGCAGAAGAAGCTGTAAAGAGATTAAAAGGCATTGACTGCCGTGGCAGAGGTACATCTTGCCCCGATCAGCTTTCTTACGCTATCGAAGAGGCTCTTGAACTTGAATAAGCTCTGCGACTAAAACTTTATATTTATCATAACATTAAAGCTCTCTTTATTTGCGTAAAGAGAGCTCTTTGTTTTGGTTTTAAGATTTAGACGGTTTAATGCAGTGTTTTGTCTGGAAATTCCGGTGTATCACAAAAATTATAAAAGTTTTGTCAACCTTTTCAAAGGTTGTGGGTGTGGGCAAAGCCCACAAATAGTTTCCGTTTATGTAATCTGACGATAGCCAAACAGCCTGCTGTTTGGTAACTTAAACAAAAGAGTTTTCAAAACCATAACCCTTTAGTTCGTTTTACAGCATATTGGTTTCATCAATTTTTGCGTTCACATCATCGAGTTTATTTTCAAGCATAACAGACATAAAGAATATCTTTGATGTCGTTCAACACCTCTAATTCTTAGTCGGACATAAAAATCTCCCGAAATCAGTCAACCTTGAAAGTACCTGCCTCAATCTCATCAATCATAGCAAGACGCTTTAAGTGTCTGTCGCCTTCTTCGGGAGTATTGAGGAAAATTTCTGTAAACTTAACAGCATCTTCTTCGCTTGTAACTCTGCCGCCCATACAAAGAATATTTGCGTGGTTGTGTCTGCGTGTCATTTCAGCGCAAAACTCATTGCTTACAACTGCCGCACGAATACCCTTAACTTTGTTTGCTGCCATTGAAATACCGATACCTGTACCGCAGCAAAGAATACCAAGCTCACATTCGCCGCTTGCTACTGCTTTTGCAACTTTATAGCCGTAAACAGGATAATCAACGCTGTCTGTGCTGTAAGTACCAAAATCTTTATATTCAATACCCTTTTCGTCAAGATATTTTTTAATTGCGCAGATAAGGTTATATCCGCCGTGGTCACATCCAAGTGCTAACATTTCTTTTCCTCCATTTTCTTTTTAAGTTCTCTTTCAGCCTGCGGCAGTCTTAAATACATCGGCATAAGTTCCGCAGCCGAAAGCACTTCTCCGTCATTATATTTTTGTACAGCAATTTCTGCTGTTGATGACGCTCTTTGAAATCTTATACTGATTGGTGCGAGTTCAACATTTGGTAATAATTCTTTCATAGCATTATAGCAAAGCTCCGCACCGTCACCCACAAGTATAATTCTTTCGTCATAACTCTTAAGTTCTTCTGCAAGCTCGGCAACAGACAAAGCTCTGTCTTTGCAAAGTCTTTCGGGCTTTACGCCGTCACATTTAAAAAGCGCATTATAAACCTGCGAACAGCGAGCGTCCATAACAGAACAGATTATCCCATTTGCAGATTGCAAATTATACGCAAGGCTTTCAAGCGTCGATACCTCTATGCAAGGCAAATCATCGGCAAAAGCAAGTCCTTTAGCCGCTGCAACACCGATTCTTACACCCGTAAACGAACCCGGACCGCAGTTTACCGCAACGGCGGTAATATCTGTTGTCGTTAGGTTTGTGTTTGCAAGCAGACTTTCAACCATAGGCATAAGTGTTCTGCTGTGAGTAAGTTTTGTATTTATAAAGAACTCACCTATTATTTTGTTTTCGTCACAAATTGCGGTTGACGCAGCTGTGGCGCTTGTATCTATTGCAAGAATTTTCATTGTGGATCAACACCTTCAATTTCAAAAATTCTGTCATCATCATTTTCGCCCTTACTGATTCTGATTTTAATACAATCGGCAGGCAAAGCCTCTTCAATATTCTCACTCCACTCAATAATGATTATACCGTTATCAATATAATCAAAAAATCCTGTGGAATACAAATCATCCCATGTATTTACACGGTACATATCAAAATGAAAAATATTATATTTACCCGAATATTCATTGACAAGAGCGAATGTAGGGCTTGAAACATTTTCTCCTGCACCGAGCGCACCGGCAAGTCCTCTTGTAAAGGCAGTCTTGCCCATACCAAGACCGCCAAAAAGAGCGATTACTTCCGTGCCGCACAAGTTTTCGGCAATTTTTGCGCCGAGTGCCTCTGTTTCACGGGCATTATGAGTATTTACAGTAATCATCAGAATAAACCGTTAATTTTTCCTTCCTCGGTAACATCAATTTTCTCTGCCGACGGAACTTTCGGAAGACCCGGCATTGTCATAATATCACCTGTATATACAACTACAAATCCTGCACCGTTTGAAAGTGTAAGATTCTTTACTGTGATTTCAAAATCCTTTGGAGCACCGAGAAGTGTTGGGTCATCAGAAAGCGAATATTGTGTTTTTGCAATACAAACAGGAAGTTTTTCACCGCCGAGAGCCTGAATCTGCTTTAATGCCTTTTCGGCAGCCTTTGTATAGTTTACTCTTGAAGCGCCGTAAATTGTTTTTGCAATTTTGTCAACCTTTTCTTTGATTGTAAGGTCATCTGAATAAATAGGAGCAAAATCAGACGGCTTTTCGCAAGCCTCTACTACCTTTTTGGCAAGTTCTGTACCGCCTTCTCCGCCCTTTGAGAATACATTTGAGAGAGCAAAGTCTGCGCCTTTAGATTTACAGTAACTCTCGATAAACTCAAGTTCCTCTGCTGTATCTGTACCGAACTGGTTGATAGCAACTACAACGGGAACATTGTACTTTCTCATGTTATCAATGTGAACGCCAAGGTTTTCAATACCCTTTTTAAGAGCCTCAAGATTCTCTGCAGAAACCTCTGCCTTAGGCACACCGCCGTTGTACTTTAACGCACGGCAAGTAGCAACAATAACTACGGCAGACGGCTTAAAACCTGCATATCTGCACTTGATGTCAAAGAATTTCTCTGCACCGAGATCTGAACCGAAGCCTGCCTCTGTAATACAGTAATCGGCAAGTTTTAACGCAAGCTTTGTAGCACGAATGCTGTTACAGCCGTGAGCAATATTGGCAAAAGGACCGCCGTGCATAATAGCAGGGGTACCCTCGAGTGTCTGAACAAGGTTTGGTTTGATAGCGTCTTTAAGAAGAGCTGTCATAGCACCGTCAGCCTTGATGTCCTTTGCAAAAACAGGCTCGCCTGCATATGTATAAGCAATAAGAATATTACCAAGTCTTTTCTTTAAATCAGAAATATCGTCAGCAAGGCAAAGGATAGCCATAACTTCAGATGCAACAGTAATTATAAAGTGGTCCTCACGAGGAATACCGTTCACTCTGCCGCCAAGACCGACAACAATATTTCTCAAAGCTCTGTCGTTCATATCAAGACATCTCTTAATAAGAATCTGGCGAGGATCAATCCCGAGAACATTACCCTGCTGAATATGATTGTCAAGCATTGCACAGCAAAGATTGTTTGCAGAAGTAATAGCGTGCATATCGCCTGTAAAGTGAAGATTAATATCTTCCATAGGAAGTACCTGAGAATAACCGCCGCCTGCAGCGCCGCCCTTAATACCAAATACAGGACCGAGTGAAGGCTCTCTTAGAGCGATTACAGCCTTTTTACCAATCTTAGCCATAGCCTGACCAAGACCTGCAGAAGTAGTTGTTTTACCCTCACCTGCGGGGGTTGGATTGATAGCTGTAACAAGAATAAGTTTTCCGTCCGGCTCATTTTCCAAACGATTGGCAAGTTCGTCTGAAAGTTTAGCCTTATACTTGCCGTAAAACTCCAGCTCATCCTCTTTAATTCCGATCTGTGCGGCAACCTCTTTAATCGGGAGTAAGGTCGCAGCCTGAGCGATTTCAATATCACTTAACATATTGAAAATACCTCCGTTCAAATATATTTCTTTAATTATAACAAAACTTTCCCCCTCTATTATTCCAATAAGAAAATATATTTTACAATAGAATATAAAATACTCGGGTTTAATTGCTGCAGATTAGGTAATGTTACTTTGATGTATTCAGTTACAACGGATACTGTTGCGTTTAAAATCCAATATAGATAGATTTATAGTGAATCATCAGAGAAAACAATCGCTCTTGTTGATAAATTTAAAATTCAGTATGGATAGATTTATAGGATAACAATAGGTGTGAAAGACCATTCTCGCTTTTCTTTAAAATCCAATATGGATAGATTTATAGTTCTGAAATACTTGCTATTTGTGATACTGAAGAACATTTAAAATCCAATATGGATAGATTTATAGCGCACTCGGTGCAGGAGCAACCGCAGCGGCAACAGTATTTAAAATCCAATATGGATAGATTTATAGTTTTTCGTCAGCCGTTTTTACGATAGTATCAATGTGATTTAAAATCCAATATGGATAGATTTATAGTAGTAGAGAGTATTGATGATGAGTATCACTATGCCAATTTAAAATCCAATATGGATAGATTTATAGCTCTCGCAGTAACGAGAGGCTTTCGGAGCTTATTAGGTTTAAAATCCAATATGGATAGATTTATAGTCTTGATTTTTTAAGAGAGAAAAGATATAATAAAAAATTTAAAATCCAATATGGATAGATTTATAGATGGTATTCTTGACCTGCACCGAAACGCTGTTTACTGATTTAAAATCCAATATGGATAGATTTATAGTTGCGTTTACTAATCCACGCACAAAAATGATAACAGAATTTAAAATCCAATATGGATAGATTTATAGCTGTGATGGTAATTGATTACGCAACAGGAATGACATATTTAAAATCCAATATGGATAGATTTATAGGCTTTTAAATTAGTAAACATAACTTCAAAAATGCAATTTAAAATCCAATATGGATAGATTTATAGAATATATGTATGTGTTAGTTTTCCCGTTCTGCCTTTATTTAAAATCCAATATGGATAGATTTATAGAAAGATGACGCAAAACAAAAAAAGTTTGATTTTATATTTAAAATCCAATATGGATAGATTTATAGATCGGCGAGCATTACGATGAACACGAAAATAAAGAATTTAAAATCCAATATGGATAGATTTATAGAATGTCAGCTTGTTTAGCTATTCGACTAACTTTAACATTTAAAATCCAATATGGATAGATTTATAGATAGCGTTGAGCAGCATTGATAATAGCTCAAATAGATTTAAAATCCAATATGGATAGATTTATAGCTGAACGGACTTTCCTTGAACCCTGCTGTGGTGAATTTAAAATCCAATATGGATAGATTTATAGAGGACTACCAATTTCTTGATTTACTGCTTCACTTATTTAAAATCCAATATGGATAGATTTATAGTTAATGTAAGCCGCAATCGACATCACCTTTTTTCTATTTAAAATCCAATATGGATAGATTTATAGCTGGATTGTTGGTGCTGATGTTCTTTTGCTTTTTGCATTTAAAATCCAATATGGATAGATTTATAGTTAGTGTTTCAACTGATTACATATTGGGACTTACAAATTTAAAATCCAATATGGATAGATTTATAGTATTTTTAAAAGGTCATTGCGCATTTTTTAAATTAAAATTTAAAATCCAATATGGATAGATTTATAGCCGTTTGCGTACTGTTTTTTAAACAATACGTCAATATTTAAAATCCAATATGGATAGATTTATAGTTTTAACACTTTAATACACTAAAATATACTATATAGGTATTTAAAATCCAATATGGATAGATTTATAGTATATACCAATCCGCAACAGCGAAGGCTTTTATGTATTTAAAATCCAATATGGATAGATTTATAGTCAATCTTAATTGTGATGTTGTTTTGTCTGATGTAATTTAAAATCCAATATGGATAGATTTATAGGTACAACTCAGGTTTAATGCTTTCGCTTATAAAATCATTTAAAATCCAATATGGATAGATTTATAGTCCCGATGCTGAGAACAATCTTAAAAGAACAGCTTTATTTAAAATCCAATATGGATAGATTTATAGCGAGATAAATGGGAAATGGTACTCGGTGCACAGTATTTAAAATCCAATATGGATAGATTTATAGCTCAAACTTTTCTTTCTGCCTGCAAATCGTATGCAAATTTAAAATCCAATATGGATAGATTTATAGTTGTTACTACTATTGCAGGAAATCCACTTCTTGATTTAAAATCCAATATGGATAGATTTATAGTAATTTTCAAAAAACTATTGACAATCTACTTTATTATTTAAAATCCAATATGGATAGATTTATAGGAAAAGATTAACTTTAAATCAAGACGGTGAAATCAATTTAAAATCCAATATGGATAGATTTATAGTAGTTTGTGTATTTAATTGTAAAAAACAGAAATTAGATTTAAAATCCAATATGGATAGATTTATAGCCTATTTTTAAATGTATCTTCAGTCAAACATTCAAGAATTTAAAATCCAATATGGATAGATTTATAGAGTGTTAAAGTGTAAACCTAACAAATTTGCAATATATTTAAAATCCAATATGGATAGATTTATAGCCCGATTGCAGGGTCAAGGGAGCCACTGCTCCCTTGATTTAAAATCCAATATGGATAGATTTATAGACAACTATTTTTATGAATCTTTCACACAAAAAAAAGTATTTAAAATCCAATATGGATAGATTTATAGCCTGATCATAAGTTAAATTGTCATCAGCAGCAAAAGCATTTAAAATCCAATATGGATAGATTTATAGAAAAGTCTTATTTACAGTATAATTGTCTGAAATTTTATTTAAAATCCAATATGGATAGATTTATAGAAAACCTGTAATAATATCATTAATTTCTCTAATAGCATTTAAAATCCAATATGGATAGATTTATAGAAACAGGGTTAGCTATAATATATTGTGATGGAATATATTTAAAATCCAATATGGATAGATTTATAGTTTTGTTTTTGACGAACTCGGAAACAATTTTTCATTATTTAAAATCCAATATGGATAGATTTATAGAATTACACACAACCGTTTGCATATTGCTTTTTGAACAATTTAAAATCCAATATGGATAGATTTATAGGCGTTTACTAATCCACGCACAAAAATGATAACAGAATTTAAAATCCAATATGGATAGATTTATAGCAAATCGTGTGGAGCAAACAGATTTTTTATAAATTTATTTAAAATCCAATATGGATAGATTTATAGCAACGCAGAGGGATTTTACGAGGGCGATTATTTACAATTTAAAATCCAATATGGATAGATTTATAGAAACATATCTGCCAAGTCCGATGTTGACAAATTAAAATTTAAAATCCAATATGGATAGATTTATAGGCGTGTAGCTTTAAAGAAAAATTGCAAAATTTAAAATTTAAAATCCAATATGGATAGATTTATAGCGTCATTTTCAGCACTCGAACATTTAAAATTAATTTGATTTAAAATCCAATATGGATAGATTTATAGATTTTGTTTTTGATGAGTTCGGAAACAATTTTTCATTATTTAAAATCCAATATGGATAGATTTATAGGAAATTATAAATATATACCAAATATACCCAAATATAATTTAAAATCCAATATGGATAGATTTATAGCAGAAGAAGAAATCGAGATACACATCTTTTTTTTGGTATTTAAAATCCAATATGGATAGATTTATAGTTTTATCATATTTTAACACTCCTTTTATTTTTGCGATTTAAAATCCAATATGGATAGATTTATAGTAAAGACTGCATACGCACTTTTTTAAAAACTTTGAAACATTTAAAATCCAATATGGATAGATTTATAGACTTTAACAGAACGAGTATAGGGGTACGACAGGAAATTTAAAATCCAATATGGATAGATTTATAGTTTATAACCATATTTCATAATTAATATCCTTTCTTTATTTAAAATCCAATATGGATAGATTTATAGACCTTTTATCATATATAACTCTCCTTTTATTTTGTGATTTAAAATCCAATATGGATAGATTTATAGTCTGTATGTAAAAATGCCTGCAAAGCTAACTAAAGAATTTAAAATCCAATATGGATAGATTTATAGTTGCGTATTGTACTCAACTTGTCCCAGGTTACCAATTTAAAATCCAATATGGATAGATTTATAGTGTACCTGCATAAGTGCCGTTGCTATACTTCCAATATTTAAAATCCAATATGGATAGATTTATAGCAGTTGTAGCTGCTACTTTAGATACTTGTATAAAAATTTAAAATCCAATATGGATAGATTTATAGTGTGAGATATACGGCATTAACATTACATATCAGAAATTTAAAATCCAATATGGATAGATTTATAGTTATTGTAGGATTTGAAAGCAGTGCGAGATATTAATTTAAAATCCAATATGGATAGATTTATAGTTTAAATCCTAAGTTATTAAGTGCATTATACACTGCTATTTAAAATCCAATATGGATAGATTTATAGTTTTTTCAGACACGCAAAAGGAGGGACATAAAATTAATTTAAAATCCAATATGGATAGATTTATAGCGCAGTAATATGAATATTTTTGGAGAGATTTGGAATATTTAAAATCCAATATGGATAGATTTATAGAATACTCATAATGTTATTATGAAAGTATCTATATTATTTAAAATCCAATATGGATAGATTTATAGTAGCTTGTAGAGGTCTTTTCCATTGCGTCGAGTATATTTAAAATCCAATATGGATAGATTTATAGTTAACTATACTCGCAAGGCATATTTTGTATAATTCATTTAAAATCCAATATGGATAGATTTATAGTCTGATGAGATACTTTCAATGTTCTATGAATTGCATTTAAAATCCAATATGGATAGATTTATAGTCTTTAAATTTATCTCTATTCTGAGCTTTAATTGATATTTAAAATCCAATATGGATAGATTTATAGTGACTTAAAAACACTCGGATTTAATGTAAATGTGATATTTAAAATCCAATATGGATAGATTTATAGTTTTGTTTTTGACGAACTCGGAAACAATTTTTCGCTATTTAAAATCCAATATGGATAGATTTATAGATAGGGTGAATAATCTAAAAAATTATCGTGATAATTATTTAAAATCCAATATGGATAGATTTATAGTCGTTTCCGTTTTCAATCATTGAGTAATTCTCAATATTTAAAATCCAATATGGATAGATTTATAGGTATGTTGATATGCTTGTCATCGGGTGAGTATAATATTTAAAATCCAATATGGATAGATTTATAGGGCATATGCACACCAAACTCGTCAACTTGCAGATAGATTTAAAATCCAATATGGATAGATTTATAGCCCAATTCTCGATTGTTCGCAGCGGAATCTCGAGCATTTAAAATCCAATATGGATAGATTTATAGCAACTGCGGGTCAAGCAAGTCATTTAAGGACTTAAGATTTAAAATCCAATATGGATAGATTTATAGAAGTAAGCACGACCAAGACGGCAATAATTAATTTTGATTTAAAATCCAATATGGATAGATTTATAGACTCTACCTGTAGCAACTGTACCACGACCTGTGATTATTTAAAATCCAATATGGATAGATTTATAGCTACGGACCCGCTCGACCAGCGAGCTACGCAGGGTATTTAAAATCCAATATGGATAGATTTATAGAGCACAGCTCATCCGAAACTCGTCTAATCATTCTGAATTTAAAATCCAATATGGATAGATTTATAGGCTGTGCACAACCTACATTTATAGCATAATTTTTTTAATTTAAAATCCAATATGGATAGATTTATAGTACAGCCGACTTATGCCTGATGAAATTTTTAAACGCATTTAAAATCCAATATGGATAGATTTATAGTCAGATGTCAGAGATAAAACGCTTACTGACGTTGGATTTAAAATCCAATATGGATAGATTTATAGATTCATCATGTTGATAGAGTTGGGATGGGCCGAGACATTTAAAATCCAATATGGATAGATTTATAGGAAAAGGTTTTTATTTTTAGATTAGCTAAGAAATAATTTAAAATCCAATATGGATAGATTTATAGCTGCCGAAACAGTAAGGCAAGAGAAAAGGATAATTATTTAAAATCCAATATGGATAGATTTATAGCTCTGATACATATCATAACAATTTTGTACAGATTGAATTTAAAATCCAATATGGATAGATTTATAGTAAAGATACCGAATGAAATTGACTGCATTTTCGATTTATTTAAAATCCAATATGGATAGATTTATAGATAGCCTTGCAGGGGCTTGATACGGTTACGGCCGAAATTTAAAATCCAATATGGATAGATTTATAGTGTTGTTTAATGGATGAGTTGCATCAATGGAAAAAATTTAAAATCCAATATGGATAGATTTATAGAGCGAAAAAGCTCATTGCAGAGAATAAACTCGCAGATTTAAAATCCAATATGGATAGATTTATAGTTTTGACAACAACTATGTATTTTCGTCAGATATAAATTTAAAATCCAATATGGATAGATTTATAGTTGCCGGGTTTATGATTTTCTTTTGCAAAATTCAAAATTTAAAATCCAATATGGATAGATTTATAGCTTATCGTGTGTACGCTGACGGCAAGTGGTACAATGATTTAAAATCCAATATGGATAGATTTATAGTTACTGCACGAACATCACCTGGATTGGCTGTCTGCTATTTAAAATCCAATATGGATAGATTTATAGTGCGCAAGGAATACCAGACCAATATATAGCACAATAATTTAAAATCCAATATGGATAGATTTATAGAAAATAATAAAATATATACCTCCTCGAATTAATTATATTTAAAATCCAATATGGATAGATTTATAGCCGAAGTTTTAATTTTAATACAAAATTCATTAAAAAGATTTAAAATCCAATATGGATAGATTTATAGATTAGTCCAGCCGTAGAAGCCGTGTGTTTCAACCCATTTAAAATCCAATATGGATAGATTTATAGGACATTCTTCCATTCCGAGCAGCTCAATAATATTCTGATTTAAAATCCAATATGGATAGATTTATAGCCTCCTTGATTGAATTTTTTTGAATAGATTTTTTATATTTAAAATCCAATATGGATAGATTTATAGCATCAAGTGTCGCTATTTTCTGAATCGCCTGCGTTGTATTTAAAATCCAATATGGATAGATTTATAGTCATCTACATCAATATTATGTTGCATTAAAACAGCTATTTAAAATCCAATATGGATAGATTTATAGTGGAAATTGCTCATATCCGAACAAAGTCAAAAAATTTAATTTAAAATCCAATATGGATAGATTTATAGACATATCTTCAAGTTCAAGATAAAAATATCCATAATTATTTAAAATCCAATATGGATAGATTTATAGTTGCTGACCCTCATACTGCGAAACATCATCAGAAACATTTAAAATCCAATATGGATAGATTTATAGCTCTTTAGGACACTTATATTATACCACCAATTTAGATTTAAAATCCAATATGGATAGATTTATAGGAATTATTTGATATTCCTTTACGAACTATTGAAAATATTTAAAATCCAATATGGATAGATTTATAGTGCGCAAGGAATACCAGACCAATATATAGCACAATAATTTAAAATCCAATATGGATAGATTTATAGGCTTGATTTTTACTATATTTTTTGCTTATTTATATATTTAAAATCCAATATGGATAGATTTATAGGAAACTCGGCTATGATGCATGGTCGGCTCAAATGTATTTAAAATCCAATATGGATAGATTTATAGCCCTCATTCAGACCATTAAAAATCTGAATGATTACATTTAAAATCCAATATGGATAGATTTATAGTAACTTTCCACCTAAGCCAATAATCGAATTAAGCACTTTTAAAATCCAATATGGATAGATTTATAGACAAGTATAGATTATAAATCCTGCTCCAAAACCATATTTTAAAATCCAATATGGATAGATTTATAGGGTCAAATATTTTAGTCAATTGTGTTCAGCATTCGGTTTTAAAATCCAATATGGATAGATTTATAGTTGCGTTCATAAAGCGAAATGCTGAATAAACGAGATTTTAAAATCCAATATGGATAGATTTATAGTCTAAAAGCAGTTACTATTTTGTATCTTGTTCTATTTTTAAAATCCAATATGGATAGATTTATAGTATTCAAACTTTGTCAAATACCTTTAAATCTACTTTTTTTAAAATCCAATATGGATAGATTTATAGAGATATGTTAAACCGTCAGTTTCTGATACAAATAAATTTTAAAATCCAATATGGATAGATTTATAGCCTCGGCGCAGGTTACAGCATTGAGGATATTAACAATTTTTAAAATCCAATATGGATAGATTTATAGGATTAATTCTTGCAAATTTCAAACAAGGCGATTGGTTTTAAAATCCAATATGGATAGATTTATAGATTGTCGGGAACGCTCAGACATTCCGCTTTGACTCTGTTTTAAAATCCAATATGGATAGATTTATAGCGATACCGGCACGGAAACGGGGGAGAGTGACCTCTTTTAAAATCCAATATGGATAGATTTATAGCCTGCGAAGTCGGTCAATGACCTTTACGATAACAATTTAAAATCCAATATGGATAGATTTATAGTCAAGGAAACAAGATTGACCCGAGTGTGGTTACGGATATTTAAAATCCAATATGGATAGATTTATAGGCTTTGTACAATTCTTCTCTTAAATCAGCTATTTGATTTAAAATCCAATATGGATAGATTTATAGATGAACGATATCAGACGTTGCGTGATAGCTTTTATATTTAAAATCCAATATGGATAGATTTATAGTTTCAACTGCTATCAGCTCAGTTCAGAGTGATATTCTATTTAAAATCCAATATGGATAGATTTATAGCGCTTACGGTAACGCTCAAGGTCATACACAAGACCTAATTTAAAATCCAATATGGATAGATTTATAGCACTTTGCCTTTGTTTTTCGCTATGTCCGCATTAGCCATTTAAAATCCAATATGGATAGATTTATAGTGATTGAGGAATTGCTTCCGTTTATAGCTCAACTTAATTTAAAATCCAATATGGATAGATTTATAGGGATGATTATAATGTGCAAGTCGTTATCAATTCGTCATTTAAAATCCAATATGGATAGATTTATAGCAATCTTGTTAACGGAATAATTGTCAACTCTTCGACATTTAAAATCCAATATGGATAGATTTATAGTGGTAAGCCGGCAAGCACACTCCTTGGCAGAACTGATTTAAAATCCAATATGGATAGATTTATAGAAGCCAGGCGGATTTTACGGCTTGTATCAAGAAATATTTAAAATCCAATATGGATAGATTTATAGAGCAGGAAAACTTTGCTATCGTGTCCATCTGCTCAAATTTAAAATCCAATATGGATAGATTTATAGTTCATTAGGTGTCATTATTAATCATATCCTTTCTAATTTAAAATCCAATATGGATAGATTTATAGTATTTGCTATGATAAGTTTAACCTTAGCATTATATATTTAAAATCCAATATGGATAGATTTATAGGTAAAATCATCAATGGTTAAAGCACAAATTTCAGAAATTTAAAATCCAATATGGATAGATTTATAGTACAAAATCGTAATCAATCAATGTTTTGTATAATTGATTTAAAATCCAATATGGATAGATTTATAGTTAAGTTCGATTTGGTTAAAGAAATATAAAAATAAATTTAAAATCCAATATGGATAGATTTATAGCGCTTGTCCGCTGTCGCCTACTACGGCATAAAGGTATTTAAAATCCAATATGGATAGATTTATAGCGTATATACATATATCTCTGCAATTGTTGCGATATGAATTTAAAATCCAATATGGATAGATTTATAGTGCCGTCCGCTTTCGCTTGCTGAATTAACTCTTCGATTTAAAATCCAATATGGATAGATTTATAGGTAAAAATCCAGCAAACAAGCCATTTTCCGTAATAAATTTAAAATCCAATATGGATAGATTTATAGACGATTCAGAAGATGTTAAACCGCCGTTCGTAATTATTTAAAATCCAATATGGATAGATTTATAGTTGCCCCCTTGCTCGAAATAACTGAAACAACTGACATTTAAAATCCAATATGGATAGATTTATAGAATTTTTGTCTGCGCAAAGTCTGCATTGTACCTGCATTTAAAATCCAATATGGATAGATTTATAGTAGTCTCTCCGTTAGCGTTTATATCCTTATCGTGTAAATTTAAAATCCAATATGGATAGATTTATAGAGAAATCTTGTCAGTATTACGAATTAAAACATAATAATTTAAAATCCAATATGGATAGATTTATAGTTTGAATTTAAATGAACAAAATTGGCTTAATAGTAAATTTAAAATCCAATATGGATAGATTTATAGAATCGTTTTGCCCGCTAACTCATTAATTGACCTTATATTTAAAATCCAATATGGATAGATTTATAGGAACGGATATAATCTTAAACTAATTAGAGCGTTTATATTTAAAATCCAATATGGATAGATTTATAGGAAAATAACATTCTAAACATCCCGCTGACTAAAACATTTAAAATCCAATATGGATAGATTTATAGTTATTAATGTTGTCTGCGTAATCAAGTAATGTGTATTTAAAATCCAATATGGATAGATTTATAGACAAATATAACTATAATCAATTTTTGTTATATTCGATTTAAAATCCAATATGGATAGATTTATAGTTTGTCAATTTCCAAGACGGATTTTCTTCTACGACATTTAAAATCCAATATGGATAGATTTATAGTTGCGGTAATTTGACAATACAACCGCAAGAATTTATATTTAAAATCCAATATGGATAGATTTATAGAACATATCCGCCAAATCCGATGTTGTAAAATTAAAATTTAAAATCCAATATGGATAGATTTATAGGTTATTAATTTACTTGCAAATTATAATACTGAAAAATTTAAAATCCAATATGGATAGATTTATAGTAAACATCTGTTCAAATAGTTGATGTCAATGCTTTTATTTAAAATCCAATATGGATAGATTTATAGCCCCTATACAGAATGCGAGCTAATTATACCATATTGATTTAAAATCCAATATGGATAGATTTATAGCGCTTGCTGTTCCCTCTGACGACCTTATCAAATTATTTAAAATCCAATATGGATAGATTTATAGGATTTTGTTTAATGTTTCGCGTGAAACATTTAATTAATTTAAAATCCAATATGGATAGATTTATAGCCGCTTGAACAATTAGAATTTTTAAAAAAATTCTAATTTAAAATCCAATATGGATAGATTTATAGTTGCTTGTCGCTGTTAGCTAAAATCTCAAACGGCTCATTTAAAATCCAATATGGATAGATTTATAGTCTTTGTTAATTGTAAAAGTATGACTGCCCAACACATTTAAAATCCAATATGGATAGATTTATAGAAAATAGTGACGAAACAAGAACGCCAAATTTGATAATTTAAAATCCAATATGGATAGATTTATAGTTATACAACGATAAAACAATGTTAAAAGGTGTAACATTTAAAATCCAATATGGATAGATTTATAGAAACTCAATAACCTTTATTGTTTTTTCGTTTTTCAGATTTAAAATCCAATATGGATAGATTTATAGCTTTATTAATGTTGTCTGCGTAATCAAGTAATGTGTATTTAAAATCCAATATGGATAGATTTATAGCGCCTTGAAAAATTTTATTAAGCAAAATAAACTCTTATTTAAAATCCAATATGGATAGATTTATAGGGTGATAATATGTATAATTGTAAATCAACTTGTAAATTTAAAATCCAATATGGATAGATTTATAGATGCAGACGATGAAACAGAATATTATCTCGCAAGTTATTTAAAATCCAATATGGATAGATTTATAGTGCAAAAAAATATTTGCAATGGGCGAATGAATATTATTTAAAATCCAATATGGATAGATTTATAGTTATTAATGTTGTCTGCGTAATCAAGTAATGTGTATTTAAAATCCAATATGGATAGATTTATAGTTTTATTATGAGAACGGTTGTTCGATAATTCCAAATTTAAAATCCAATATGGATAGATTTATAGTCTTTTGACCTATTCAAAAAACAGTAAGCAAACGGTATTTAAAATCCAATATGGATAGATTTATAGGTCGTAGAAGAAAATCCGTCTTGGAAATTGACAAAAATTTAAAATCCAATATGGATAGATTTATAGTTGATAAAAAGCAAGCCGATTATAATGTAATAATATTTAAAATCCAATATGGATAGATTTATAGAGTAGATCCGTTTTGCCAAACTTTTGCGTTGAATGTATTTAAAATCCAATATGGATAGATTTATAGTCGTCACTATTTTCAGTCATTGAGTAATTCTCAATATTTAAAATCCAATATGGATAGATTTATAGACGGATACCTAAATTCAGCTGAAAAACAAGGTTACATTTAAAATCCAATATGGATAGATTTATAGCGCATATGCACCGTAATCATTTTCAAAATCATAAAAATTTAAAATCCAATATGGATAGATTTATAGGTTAGTCTGAATATACATCTTTTTACTTAAACAACGATTTAAAATCCAATATGGATAGATTTATAGGCGGTTTAGGTCACATAAAAAAGACAATAAAACGAATTTAAAATCCAATATGGATAGATTTATAGTATTGCTTAACATCATCATCGGACCAATCACAAATATTTAAAATCCAATATGGATAGATTTATAGAAGAAGAAAACCGCTGACAGCACGGCAATGCTTTCAAATTTAAAATCCAATATGGATAGATTTATAGAGCATTTGAGAATTGCCCTGCCTCCGCTTATGCGGATTTAAAATCCAATATGGATAGATTTATAGGAGAGCAATTAGGTAAAATACTATCAAGACTTGAAAATTTAAAATCCAATATGGATAGATTTATAGCTTTATCTCTATTATAACAAAGATGAAATCAAGACATTTAAAATCCAATATGGATAGATTTATAGCGCTGCTCTGACGATTTCTTCAAGCCTTAAATTTTGATTTAAAATCCAATATGGATAGATTTATAGCTTTTGTAACCGTTGATTGCGTCATTCTTAATGCAAATTTAAAATCCAATATGGATAGATTTATAGAGCATTAGACACAACCGATACTGACATTCTAAAAGATTTAAAATCCAATATGGATAGATTTATAGCTGTATCACTTGCGGAAGCATCTGAACCGCCGCTATATTTAAAATCCAATATGGATAGATTTATAGCATGATATAATAGTATCGTAAAAGTTTGACAATAAGATTTAAAATCCAATATGGATAGATTTATAGCGAGCAGATGGACAATACATTGCTTGTAATTGTAAATTTAAAATCCAATATGGATAGATTTATAGTACATTTGTTTTCCCTAACGGCAAAGACGGCAAGATTTAAAATCCAATATGGATAGATTTATAGGGAAAAAGCCTGAACGAAAATGGGTGTTAAAGACTGAATTTAAAATCCAATATGGATAGATTTATAGTTTGATAAAACCTCGTGATTGACTAAGTCACATTTATTTAAAATCCAATATGGATAGATTTATAGACTTGCTACTATATGTTGTTATGGTTCGTGGGTTGTATTTAAAATCCAATATGGATAGATTTATAGAAGTAAACTTTTAGCGCTTAAAGTTTACCTACCAGTATTTAAAATCCAATATGGATAGATTTATAGTATGGGATGTACTCGGAAAGTTTTTAACAGTGCAGATTTAAAATCCAATATGGATAGATTTATAGTTGAGGAATATCTTTAATGAAATTCCAAATAAGTTGATTTAAAATCCAATATGGATAGATTTATAGAACTGCAATAAGCAAAGAAGGATCATCCACTATACCGATTTAAAATCCAATATGGATAGATTTATAGTTGATACACTTAGTAATACATTTAAGTCTACTTTATTTAAAATCCAATATGGATAGATTTATAGCTGTATAGCTAGTTGGTTTTCGATTAAAATTAGTTATTTAAAATCCAATATGGATAGATTTATAGCTGTGCTTAATTTTATGTTTAATGACTGTAATATGTTTATTTAAAATCCAATATGGATAGATTTATAG
>ULOT01036797.1_pt1 | contig 43456 bp, 41 predicted proteins | sample 1952811 | NCBI WGS metagenome assembly ULOT01 (sample SAMEA4835609, study PRJEB28245) | human gut metagenome | biome: gut microbiome; material: fecal sample | place: Denmark | collected 2008
GAAATCTTCTACCGCTTTATCGGCAAAATCGAATGACACATCTTGAGATACCCAACAATATCTTTAACTAAGGGAAACGGGGCTTTCCTATACCGTCATATCCATTACGATCAATGTCTTTAATAAGCAGTAATATGCGTTTAAGAGTTTTTTTATCCTGCTTAGTCCAATACTCAAAATCTTCCCAAGCTTCATCTGACCAAGATTTAATCATCAAAGTTTACCTCGTGAATAGTTCCGCCTGTAGATTCCATTTGAGCAATAGATTTTTTTAGCCTTTCAATATTTGCAGGGGAATAGAAAGGATCTTTTTCAGCTGATATTTCAAAAGGAATTTTGTGCTGTCTTACTGTTGCTTTTGCAAAAACGCAAAAGGCAGTAGTCATACTCATTCCTACATCAGAGCAAAAAGCTTCAAACTGTTTTTTTAAATCTTCGTCCATACGAATATTAACATTGGTTTGTGCCATAAAAATCAACTCCTTTATTTATATTATATTACTAATACATTACAATGTCAATAATATTATTTGCATTGTAATGCTTATTATTAAATAATCATTAGAATTAAGTGTCCCACCGTGGGACACTTGCAGTAATACGGTATTATTATTGATGATTGCTTTTCATAAGACTATAATAAAAGCGGTTTTCTCAACCAACCAAAATGAGAATTTAAAAAGTATTTCAAAAATTATTGATTTTTTTATAAATATATCATATAATATAAGTGGACACAATGATGTCTTTAATGAGGAGTGCCTTGCAGCTCTAAATGCAAGTGATTTATGTTGAGTGCCCTACAGCTCTAAATGTAGGTGATTTATGTTGAGTGCTCTGCAGCTCTAAATGCAGACCGTAATGTATAAAAAAGGGAGCGAATTTTCGTTCCCTTTTTGTTTTAAGGAGAAATGCATTTGAAAGACCTTGATTTTTATATTGTACCAAATAGTTATATTACATACTTACAAAAGGCCGAGAGTATAAAGCGGGGTTTTACTCGTGTTCCGAATATGGATTATGGTAAAAATCATAAGCCTAAGTTTATATGTGGTATTGTACTTAAGATTAATGATGTAAGTTATTTTGTCCCGGTATCATCTTATAAATTTAAGAAACCTGATAATTTTCTGATTTGCGATAAGAACGGAAATACAATCTCATCTTTAAGGTTTAATTATATGTTTCCTGTTCCGTTAGAAATTATTAAACAGCGAAGAATTGATATTGAACCGGACTTAAAGTACAGAGCTTTGTTGGCCCAAGAACTTAAATATTGTAAAGACAATCAAGATACTATAAGAAATTTAGCTAAAAGAACGCATAAAAGAGTAATGCTTGCAAAAAGCCCAACACTTGTTAAAAACAGTTGTGACTTTTCTTTTCTTGAGCAAAAGTGTCAAGAATATGAAAATCAGTTATTGCAAACCCAACAACCAATCTTACCAAATCAAATACCGTCTGTTCCTACAAATGGATTTACACAAGGGATATAATATAAGCCTTCTGCCGAATTTGGCAGAAGGCTTTTTTAGTGCAAGTGTCCCACCGTGGGACACTTGCAGTATCAAAATAACAGCATTTGATGTTTTAGAATTGCAGGAAAAACAAATTAACTGTCCCACGGTGGGACAGTTAATTTATAAACGATTATTCAGCTTCACTTAAAAGTCTTTTGTTTATTTCTTCAATCCAGCTACTATTGTCAGACTCCAAATATTTTAAAAATCTTTTAAAATTGCTGCTTCCTTTTATGCTGTCGTCAGATTCTAAATTTTGAACTCTTCGTTCCATATCATAGTAGTTTTCCTTTGTAATAAATTGCATAACTTTTTCTATTTGATTAGCTTTTGCTTTATAATTTTCTACGCCTGTGAAATGCTTGATTAACGGAGCATTTACGGGTTTGGCAGGAGTGTTGAGATTTTCATCTGTCCAATGTTTTGAAACAATTTGCATAGTACACGGATTACCGAATATGATTAGTGAGTCGGCTATATTGTCAATTCCATGAAATTCATTGATTTTACGCTTTATGTCATTGTACTGTTCATATGGCTTTTTTTCTGTATCGCAGAATACAAGAACAATATCATATGAGTCACTATTATAGCGGTCTTGGTATCTTGCAGGTATGTTACCGTTTCCGCTAGCATTAACTAATTCTATATGGTATTGTTCGTTCCATACTTGTAACTCTTTAAGTCTGTCAAGGTAAAAGTATTCTTCGTTTCCTTCACAAATAATACATATTCTTTGCTTGTCAAAAAATATAGGTAGGTTATTCATCATCAGATGATGTACCTCCTTTCACTGTATCATTATGAATACTTATTAGCGTATTGATTAAATCAGGTTCCGGTATTGCACCGAGAGCACCTTTTTTGTATTTTTCAATAATATCTGTGGTTTCACGCACACCTTGTTGAGCTGTAAAATTAGCAAGTGAATAAAAATAAACATTGTACTTATCTTTGTGAACAAACCATATTTGTTCTTTTCTAAACAACTTTTTGCAATCCATTAAACTAATGTCGTGAGCAGTAAATATCATTTGTGCCTTAGTATTTAATTCATTATTGAACATAGCTACTATGGCTCTTGTAAGTTTAAAATGAAGGCTGCTGTCGAGTTCATCTATAATTAAAATTCGGCCTTTTTCCAACGCTTCAATAACATAGCTTGCTAATGCTGCTATTTTCTTTGTTCCGGTGGAATCAAATATCATACTTGGTACTTGAATACCTTTATAAGTTGAAACTAAACGAATTTGATCCATAATGCTGTCAGGTAAGTTTAGTGCATTTTCATCAGCTTTTCCTTCATCTTTTTTGGAAAATTTTATTTTATCCATATCAACAAATTCAAAATTATCCATATATAAATCTGCGTTTTTTATAAATTCAACAATCTTGTTTTGAAGATTGTTTTTATTTTTCATTAGCTCAATAGTATGCTTGATAGGAATATTATTCATATTAACAATATCAATTTTATTTGCAAAGCTGATTAGTATTTTTTTCATTTCATCAAGATATTTGAATTTTGTTGTATCAATCTGATAAAAGAACAGACTATTATTTGATATAACGGGTAACATTGTATCTAAATTTTCATCTGCACAGTAATATTCTTTATTTTTCACATCTTTTTTGAACCAACATTGTGTTTTTTCGTTGCCGTATTGGTCTTTTATTATTTCTGAAAAACATTCATATATATATTCTTCTTTATTTTCATCAAATTTAAAATCAAATGAAAATTCTCTGTTAAATTCTAAGAAAGTAATGCCAAGTTCACATATTGAATTGTCTGTAAATAAATTAGACATTAGTCTTGATTTTCTGTTTAACAGGGCATTTTTAATATCAGCTATACATTTAATAAAGCGTGTTTTACCTGTATTATTTGAGCCATATATGCCGGCAGCTTTTAATATATTGAAATTGTTTTCTTTATGAACATTAGTGATAAATCTTTTATTACGCATATCTGCGTTCATTGAAAATACAACTTCTTGATTGAAAATATAGCAGTTATTAATTCTTATTTCAACTATCATACTTATTCTCCTTAATTCGCAATCAAATTTTTGCATTTGTTTTATATTAATATTATAGCTTATACTTATATTTTATGCAATATTATTGCACAAAATATTTTGATTTTTTAACAAGTGTCCCACGGTGGGACACTTGTTGCAGCTTCAGAACGGTAAATCATCATCAAGAGGCATATTTTCAAAATCGGGTTGTGATGGCAAAGGCGGCTGTTCAGATGTAGTTGAAGAAGAGTCTTTATTATTATTTGCTTTTTGCACACGCTCACCGGTAAATGATACTGTATCTGCGACAATTTCGGTTACATAGCGTGTACTTCCGTCATTGGCCTGATATGTACGACTTTGTAGTTTGCCTTCAAGAGCAATCATATTGCCTTTTGCAAAATAGCGACATACAAATTCTGCTGTGTAGTTCCAACAGACAACATTGAAAAAATCAACCTTTCTTTCTTCACCGGGTTTGTTGTAATTTCGTTCAACTGCGATACTAAAACTTGTTACGCTTTTTCCGGTAGTAGTTGATTTGAGTTCAGGGTTAGCAGTAAGTCTTCCCATGAGTACAATTCGATTTAACATATTTATGACTCCTTTTTTATTAATATATCAGTTAAGTGTCCCACCGTGGGACACTTGTGGATAAACAATAGGTTGTTTATTTATTTTTTCTCTGCTTTCGGGTGTTTAATTGTAGGCGAGTAGCTGCACAGGTTATGACTTTGCAAAAGTTATTTTACAGTCAACTTTAAAATAGTGTAGGGGAAGAGCTGCCGGCGTAAGTTATGCTGCATTTTTACGAGCAATCGTCTTGTTCTATTTTTTCTCTGCTTTAGGGGCTTTTGCCGAGCCTGAAAACCTTGCATATTTTAGCTTTTACGCTGTTGCCGTTGAGTATATTTTCTTTTTAACCTGCAATTATTTATCGGTAATTCTGATTTTGAAGTAATCTTTTGAGAAACAGCAGCTTTTCCCTAAGTTCAAGTGTCCCACCGTAGGACACTTGAGGAGGTAAGCTATAACTGTCCCACGGTGGGACACCAAAACAATATTTTGCCACGGAAAGTAGGGTAGTAAATTTTGCGGGATAAAGACTTAATATTGCAAGCAATATTAAGTCGGTCACAAATGTCGGCAGTGCCGACATTTTCGATAACATTAACTTTAATATCATCGACTAAACCTTTAATATCACTTTTAGATTGCTGTTTTATTTTCATCAGATAAAAGCTGACTTTTTAGTAACATTGGTTTTAATATTGCTAAAATTTCAAGACAAAAATTTGACAAAATGCTGATAGCAGAAAAGAAAAAGCCTTGATTTTTGCGTAAATTCGATTTATTCCCCATAAGAGTGAAATTACATCAGCAGACAATAAAAAACGCTTATAAGTCAAATTTGACTAAGTTAAACGCAAAGTTTGTAATGTTGTCAAAAAGTAACGCTTTGAGATATTTTGAATAATTACGGATTTCATATTCTTTGCTTGCTTCTTCATAATTTAAAAGTGTATCCGAAATCAAATCACATAATGAATTAGCTTTTGCAATACCGTGCTTTGTAATGCAGTTGTTAATTGAATAAATAAGTGTACGCTGTGACACAGTAGTTTTATTATAGGTCTGAGAAGTGTTGTTGGTTGCCATATCACAAAGTAAATCAACGGCTTTGCAGTATAATCTTGAATATATATCGTTCTCGTAAGCGACATAGCTTTGATATGCATTATAATCTGTCAATTCTTTAATCGATTCAATAATCTTGTCATTGTCAGTTGTAAAAGGTACAGTAAGGTTAATTCTGTCAATGATTAGATTATGATCTGATTTACTGTTATTTATGGTATTGTTATATATGGTATTGTTATAATGTCCGAAATTTTGGGACACGGTATTGTCCGAAGAATTAGGACACGGCAATGTCCTGCTTTTTAGGACACGGTTATTTTCATTGTCCTGTTTTTTAGGACATGGTGAGAGTGTAGATTTTATCGCATTTTTTACATTGTCCGAAAATTTAGGACACGGTTTATTACTTTCTTTTTCCTGTTTCTCTATAACTGTAGGATTAGTGTTAAGTATGTAGTTATTTACACAAAACTTACCGTTTTTACCCTTACGCTTAATTACGGATATATAGCCATAGGCTATAAGTTCATTTAGTGTATTGTAGTATGTCTGCTTGCTTATACCGAGAATTTCCATAGTATAATCTCTTGTAGGAAATACTGTGTTTGATGCTTGAGCAAGTGAATAGAATAAAGCAATCATACCACGAGCCTTAACGGATAAACGAGTATCACACATAATTAGTTTTGGCATATTTCCGTAGCCGTATGAATAAATATTATCAAGCGAAAGTGTATGATGTTCTGCAGAAGCAGACGGTGGACAACCTATAGCATTAGGATTACTGCATATGGTGTACACATTTTTATTTAGAAAGCCTTTAGCTTTTGAAATTGAAATATAACTCTTTTCGACAAGCCTGTTTAGATATTTGTAGTAGGTGTCTTTGTTCATATTTAGGTCACGAAGTATTGTGCTGCGTTTTGGATAAATTTTACCTGAACCTGCATAAGAAGCTAAGTAGGCATAAATAGCCTTGCTTTGTAAAGGCAGTTCTTTTTCAAGCATAACTTTTTGAGCAAGCATACCAAATCCCTGTGCATATACACCGTCAATTTCTACTGCGATTTCTATGTCTTTGTTATTTAATTTTTTCATTATAATTCCTCCGTATTTTGAAGCTGCTTGAAACGGACTTTTTTAATTGTTCAAGACCGTGTGAATTAAGCAATTAAAAAAGTCTGCTGCAAGAGCAACAGACTTAGTTTTAAATATATGTTTTTAGTACAGGCTTTTTTTCGTGAGTCTGTACCGGTTCTGCAGATGAGCCTACAGGTGGGGTATATGCCTTTGCTGTAGGATATTTACTTAGCAGAGCCGAAAATAATCTTGTGCGGTCGGCATAGCTTACCTCTCTTATAGTGCTTTTCTTTGCTTTATAGGGTTCTTCATTAAGCGACAGTCCCCAATCCTCGCTTTTGAGGAGTTTCATTTGTGCCGGGTGCATACCTGTTTTCATAAGTACCCAGTCACCTTTTTTCATTCTTTTAATTTGCCCCGGTGTCATTAAAGGCTTTTTTGTCATATTGTAAGTAACGGAATTTGCGTTGTTATTGTTTGAAAAGCTGTTTTGCTTTTGCGAAACAGAGCCTGACATTACCGTCTGATTATCAAGCATTTTTGAAAAAGTTTCTGCGTCAGGGGAAGTAGGTGCTATGTAACTGAACATTACATTCTGACAGCTTGATTTTATAACGCTTGCTGTATTCTGATCGTATTTTTGATCAAGCTGCGTTGTAGTTTGTAAAAATGGGCAGCAAATGATACCTCTTGATCTGCCTGCAGAAAACATCTGATCAACTCTCTCTATGGCTGTGTATGTGCCAAATTCATCAAGGTAGTAGTATACTCGATGTGGCAGCTTGTTGTTCTCAAAATGTTCAGAGGCACAAAGTAATTCGTTATAAGTTTGCCTTACAAGTAAGCTTACTAAAAAATTTTTAGTGCTTGATTTTTCATCAACAACAAAGAATATTGCTTGTTTGCCGTTAATAAAGTTTTCAATATCAAGATCGCTGTTAAAGCATATCATTTGTTCCATTTCTGTATCAATGAAGGAAAGCATACGGCTCATTGCTGTTGACATAACGCTTGCAGTAGTCTGAAAAGCACCGGAGGCTGTGGCAGACATAAACCATTTTGCTTTATGATTAGTCGGCAGCATTGTATATAATTCAGTCAGATAAGTTGTAGGCATTACTCCTTTTTTATTTACTGTTCGTGGGTCAATTTCAAGGAGCTGTTCAATTATTTTAAAAACTGATACTATGTGCTTTTCTTCAGGTTCACAAAGTTCGGATACAAGTAAGATAACGCCTGTAATAATGCCTTCTGCAGATTCGTAAAAGTATTGATTTTGTCCTGCACTTTTGAAACCGTCCATATGTACGATTGAGTTTGAAAGAACTTTTGCATATGTTTCAGCCCGTGCTTTGTCTGCAAGACTTTTTGTTGATTCATAGCGGTCATTGTATTTATTGACAAGATACATCAGATTGTAACTGTCACTGCGAGTAGGATTTCTTAAATCTATTACATAAGTTTTGTACCCGTAATATTTTTCCAAAACAGGTGCATATGTCTGATGAGCGTCACCTTTTGTATCTGTGACGAAAAAAGGATTACCAACGGCCGCTAAAAATTCAAGATTAGGATAGACGAAAGAAGATGTTTTACCGCCACCCGGAGCAGATACGGAGAGAGTATGATTATCAGATGTATCAATGTATGCAGATACTTTTTTACCGCTTTTTACTGCACCGAGTATAATGCCCTCAAGCTGTGGCCTGTTTTCGCCATTTCTCCACTTTTCGGGTTCATATGGTATAATAACAAGATTATTATTTAATTCTTGTTTGGTGGCCCATTTTTGGTCACCGAATTGGCCGTCACCGACAGGCTTGCTTTTAATAGAGTTTAAATTTTTGCCGCTTGATGATATAAAGTACGCAGCTATAAGTACAACTAATACGATTATTGAAAATATAATAATTCCGCTTGTTGAGCTACTTCCCATAATTTTGACTCCTTTGTTTTAAAATTTCGTTCCAATCTTTTAGCTTAGGGGTTATTATTTCAGTTTTATATTTGACCTGAAATAATTTTTGTGCTTTTTTAGCAAAGTCCTGTCCGTGATTTTTGCCGTCAGAACTGTTTATATCATTATCTGTACATATATAGATTTTCTTTATATGCGGGTAATCTTCAACACATTTTTTTAAAGCTTCTAAATTCAGTCCTCCTAAAGCTATGTAGTTGTATGTATTCCAGTTTTCGCCAAGCTGATACAAAGTAATAAAACTGAATAAGTCAATAAAAGCTTCAAAAACAAAAAGCACATCAGATAAACCAATGTGCTTAAAGCAGTATATTTTGTTACTTCCGGTAATCTCACCTTTAAAAGATTTAACAGTAAGCGTACCTTTTAATCCGGCATACCTGACTATTCCTTTTTTATCTTTGCCGAGAAATACAATGTTGTGGTTGCATTTATCTTCATATATAAGACCTTTTTTTACAAAGTATCTGACAACACTGTAATCAATACAGCGTGAATTGCACAGATAAGCATACAAGCGTTTGTTGTTTGTGTTTTTTTGAGGTAAAACTACTCTGTCTTTTTTATGGTAAATATCAGGTTCGTTTATAAAATCAACAGGCTTTGAATTGCTTGTAGCTTTGTAATTTCCGTCAAGCAAAGTTATTACTGCTTCTTGAAAACTAAAATCAAAAAATGTCATCAGAAAATTTACTGCAGTACCCGATTCGCCTGTAGAATGTCTGTACCAAATATGACCTCGTATTTTTACGCTGTCGTGTGCTTCCCACATATATTCTGTACCGCTATGTAAAACTTTTTCTCCTATACTTTCAAGATATTCTTTAATATCTTTATGATGAGCCTGATACAACTCTTCATCTGTAAACGGAATAAATTTTGACATTCTTTAACCTCCCTAATAGTCATAGCTGATTGGATTGTCAGATACAGCGTGACCTAATTGTATTTTTTGTATTTTTTCATCTCTTAGCTGTTTTGAATCAGATGTGTATTTTTGCTTTGCTGCGGCAATTGTTTCTGTATTAATAATTTTGCCCATATGAGCGGCTATAGAGGCAAGATTAAGCACTGTTATTTGCTGTTGCGTGTTAGTTTCATCAATTTTTTGCTGTGCTTTTATATTGCCGAGTTCAACAGCCTTTTTATACCACAAAAGAGCCTTTTCAATATCTCGTTCGATTCCCAATCCGTATTGATAAAAAGTACCTATTCGCAAAGCTAATTCTGAATCTGTTTGATTGTTATTAAACCGGATAAGATAAGCCGATAATGCTTTTCTAAAATAATTACTTGCAAGCTCATTGTTTTGTAATCCGTATTTTTCGGAGTGATAGATATAACCGAGCTGATAAGCTGCATTTGCATTTTCAAATTTTTCAGCTTCGGAAAACCAATATATAGCTTGATTTATGTTCATATCGGTTCCTAACCCTTTTAAATACATATTACCAAGACGATAAGCAATATAATCATTAGGATTTTGCTTGTAATCTGTTATATAAAGATTTAGAGCATTACTGTAGCATAGCTGAGCTTTTGCAATATCATAATGGGCATAACTTTCGTTTGAATGAATTTTAGCAAGATTGAACCAAGCGTTAGATATATTTCCTTGTGCTGCATATTGAAAATGTTTTATAGCATTTTCAATATCATTATTTTCAAATGCTATTTTACCTAACTGATAGGCAGCATTTGTATTGCCGAGTTTTTCAGCTTGTGAAAACCAATGTATAGTTTTATTTATGTCAATATCAGTACCTAAACCGTTAAAATACATTTTTCCGAGTCTATAGGCTGTAAAGTCATCAGGATTTTGGGTATAATCTGTTATGTAAAGATTTAAAGCATTACTGTAGCATAGCTGAGCTTTTGAAATATCATATAGTCCGTAACTTTCATCTGAATATATTTTACCGAGTTTAAACCAAGCGTGAGCTATATTTCCTTTGGCTGCTTCTTGAAAATTCTCAACAGCTTTTTCAATTTCTCCCTTTTGAAGAGAAATTTTACCGACTTGATAGTTTGCATAGGAGTTACCGAGTACAGCAGATATTTGATAATAACTGTATGCCTCTTCAATATTCTTTTCGACGCCTTCACCGTTTTCGTATAGCTTTGCGAGCGTGTATGCAGATGAAGCACTACCGTTTAATGTAGCCTTTTTTAGCCAAATTACAGCTTTTTGAATATCTTTCTCAACACCGCAGCCGTTTAGATACATCTTACCAAGTCTGCTTTCAGCCGTAACATTACTGTTTTCTTCTTCTGCTTTCTCATATTCCAAGCAGGCTTTTTTATAATTTTCGTTAGCCTTTTGTTCATCAATGATATTGTATTTTTCGGAAGAGTATATGTAACCAAGCTGATATGCTGCATTTGGATTGTCTTGTTTAGCTGCTTTATTGAGCCACTCAATTGCAGAATTAACGTTAATATCTGTGCCTTTTCCTGCAAGATACATATTTGCTATACGCATTTCTGTAAAAGCATTTTGTATATCGTTTTCTTCTTGTTCTATCATACCCTCCAATGCTTTTTTATATAAGCCGTTAATATAATCTTTTGAAACATTATTAAAATCATCGGCATAATCCTCATACAGCTTTGCAAGGTCATAATTTGCAAGCACAACTGTTTTAGTTGCTTTTGAAAAATAATGCTCTGCCTGCTGTATATCAATATTTACACCCTCACCGGACAAATACATTTTACCAAGTCTGTATGCCGCATATTTATCACCTTTTCTATCTGCTTTTAAGTAATAGTCAAATGCTTTTTCATAATCTTGAGTAAAACCAAGGCCATAATAAAATTGATTGCCAAGGTAGTAGTAAGCATGCGAATAACCGTTTTTTGCAGCAAGACTAAAAACATTACTTGAGCAGCGATAATCCTGTTCAACACCTTCGCCTTTAAGGTACATTCGGCCTAACAGGTATTCAATATATGCTTCATAAGAATCAACTTCACTGTAATAATGCAAATTGTCAGAATCATTTTCGAGTTCATAAAAGTAATTTCTGTTTTTTAACCCATCTCTGAATTGAATAAAAGCTGTTTTGCAATAGTAGTTGCCAAGTTCTTTATTGATTTCTGTATCTTTAGTACCGTATAAATACATTTGTCCGAGTTTATATGCAGACATACTGTCACCATAACTGTCGGCAGCAATACCGTACCACATTTGAGCCGCATTATAATCTTTTTCAGTACCTTTTCCGTAGTAATAACAATCCGCAAGTTTTCTGCAAGATTGTGCAGTTCTGGTTTGCAAATCACTTGAATTTTGATACGCTTTTTTAAAATCTATAACTTCCTTTCCTTCATTTCCAAGTATAAATGAGGGAATTTTTTGTAACTCTGTATATTCGTATTCTTCCGGCTTTGTATCATCAATAAAACCGTTATCATTATCTGCTGATTGCGGTTCTGTTTCTGCAGGAGCTGTAATATTCGGTGGGGGAGAAATCGTAATATCATCAGTTGCAGTTATAAATGTTCCGCTTTGATTCATAGATTTTGCACATTCTAAAATATAATTCTTGATAGATGTAAATTTATCAATTTTGGAAATGTCAGGCTTTACAAATTCTTTTTTTGAATAGTATTTACTCAAACTGTAGCTTTCATCACACCACTTATCATAAAGATTTGACAGTTGGTTGTTATTGCTTACAAGTGTGGTTAGAATATCATCTACAAGTTTTTTCTTGTCAGGTGAAGAAAAACCGTAAGTATTTCTTCCTTTGCTGAAATCTTTGCTTGAAAGGGTCAACATTTGATTAACTAAGTATTTTAAAGTTTCATCGGAAATATATTGATTAGGTTCGGAAAGCAGATTATTTAGTAAAGCTTTACTCTGACTGATTAGATCGTTGAGGTATTTGTCTTTATTAATATAAATTTCCTGTCTTTCATCTTTGAAAATTTCATTAACAAACTCTGATTTTAAATTCTTAATATTTTTCTTAGACAAAAAGCCTTCCTTTGGGTCTGTTGAGTAAACAAATAAATGTACATGAGGGTGATGACCTGTATTGTGCATACCAGCATACCATTGCAGATTATTAATGTTTATACCGTGAGCTTCTGCGATAAGATCAACTTTAGACATTATTAAATCCTTCCATGGCTTTTGGCAGTCATAACCGAGCCTGTCAGCGTCCTCTCGTCTGAGCGAGAGAATGTCAGTCCATATATTTCCGTTGTGAGTTGATACTTCTTCTGCAACTCTGTCAAGATCTACATCAGGGTATGATGAAAATAAACCGTGCTCACCGACTTTATAAGCACCCGGTCTTTTAGCTGTATATTCTATCAAATTTCCTGCTTCGTTGAATAGTAATTCTTCCGCAAGTCTTGATATAAGGTCAGAGGCATTTGACATAGTCGGATTATTGATATAATCGGTGTATTCCAACGGTTTATCCTCATCATCTTTATAATTTAATTGTTCAAGAAATTCTTTAATAGTTTCTTTTTGCTTCTTTGTTGCAGGTCGATTTTTAACATCATAAAACTGTGCCAATCTGATAGCTTCATTTACTGTGTTTTGTTCCGATAGATTTAATGAAGTATTTTCAGAAAGCTTATTTGCCAAATGCAGCATTAAACTTGAAGCATTCGCTCTTGTAGGATTAGCTTCATAAGCTTTGTATTCTTCACACTCTGCACTAAGACCTTTTTCTGTACAGAGATTAAGTAAATCTTTAACAGATACTTTTTGCTTAAAAGTAATCGGTAAATCATCTGCCATATCAATGTTTTTGTCAACAGTTTCCCTTGTACCGCAATACCGTACAAGATTTGCTGCATGCTCACCGCTTAAGGCGTGATCGCTTAGCTTTTCTCCAGGTTTGGCTATATGAAAGTAACGGGAGTTTAAAATAAACCTTGTGCCAACCATAGCAGCCTCCGTTATGTTTGAGCTTCATATGCTGATATAATACCTTTGCTTGCCTTAACATCTTCTACAGCTTTTCTACGCATTTTATCATATGAGTCTTTGTCAAGTTCCATCATACTTGCAACGATACGAGTAAGCACATTAATTTCAACAGCTTCTTTGAATTGCAGCTTTGAGGTTCTGTTTGAAGCATTGTTTATCATACCTTCAATTTTTTGTCCTACGATAGAGCATAGATAATCTTGAGTAATTTCAGATGTTTTATAGCCAAAGTAAAAATCAACAGCTGATTCAATTATCTTATTTCTGCTTGTTTTGCCGTCATCAAGTTTCTTTAAGCTCTCAATTTTATTTATCGTTGATAAAGGCAATTGAACGCTTATCTGCTGTTTGTTTACTGATTGCATACGCTATTCTCCTTTAAAACTTCATTACGCTTATTAATTAAAAGTGTAAGGTATTCATCTGAACAAAGATAGTTATAATACTGCTCAATTGCTATTTGCATTACAAATCCTCTTGAAATATAAAGCTCTCTTTTAAGAAACATCAGCATTCTATAACTCTTTTTGGTAATATAAAGACTTTTTTGCTTTTTAGGAATTATATCAAATTTTTCTCTTTCTTCTCGAAAAATACTTTTTATTTTTTCGGGATCTTCAAGATATTTTTGGTATAAATATTCGACAGAAGCGTTATAAACGAAAGAAAGAGTGTTTGAATTAAGAATATTTTTGGCTTTAACAGCAGTTTCGTCTATTACTTTTGATGTAAGATAAAAGCAAGAACCTAATAATTTATCATCAGGTATATTATCATTGGTTAAAGTTAATTTGTTAAAAAATCTATCTGACTGTATCATAAAATCACCTCTTAAAAGATTTTCTCGACTGAACGAATTTTACATATATTATCGTAATATCCCATATTGAAATTGTATGTTACATTTGAGTTTGAAACTTCATCGTTGTATATGATTGTCTGACTGCAAATAGCCATAACATTAAATGAACCGTTATCCTCATAGTCAGAAACATACAATTGTACCAAGCCTGTAGCTTGCTCATAATTATCATCGTATGTGCTGTGACCTATTGTTGTTTGTAATTGATTATAATAATCATCTGATAAGTAATCTTTGAGCTGAGAAATATTATTACTTTGTGAACCGGAGTAGGAGAGGTAAAGCTGACAATATTTATCAATGACATTTTTGACTTCAATATTAAACAGTCTGTCATATTTGAGCTTTTCACTTTCCAATTCTTCAAACCTTTGCTTCAAATTTTCTGTGTTCATAGTTGTGGTTTCAACTGTAACAGGAGCAGTAGTCGATTCTGTTTTATTAGTATCATCTTTCAAACCACACCCTGTTACAATAACTGTTATTGCAGAAATAACGAACGTTGCTATAATAAATTTCTTTTTCATTTTTCTTCCTTTCATATACCAAAGTAGCAACAAGTGTCCCACCGTGGGACACTTGTTAGCTGAAATCCGTGTCAGATAAGCCTTTTAGGTAGTCATATGTCCACTTTCGTCTTGTTTCATAGCTGTAGTTGCTGTCACTCCAAGCCCTTTTAGAAGAATAAACAGAATCAAGAGTTGCGTTAGATACACCGTATAAAACACCATTATGACCGTTGCCGTAAACATTTTTATCAAATGAACCTGTGCCAAATTGATTTAATATATCTGCACAGTAAACGATAGCTCGCTTATCATTGATATTTTTTTCCTGACAAATTGCGATATATTCTTCCGCATTTTCTGTTGATGTTTGATTTTGTGCTTCTATGCCTGCATTCGTAAGCAGCATTGCTTTAATACATGAGCAAGTATAGCTGTCAGGGACATAACTTGACCAATCGCTTCCGTTTGTTATAGCGGCAATAACTTTCCTACCGGTATTTGAGTAAGATAAAGCTACTCGGTTAATTTCTGCATTGCTTATACTGTATGCTTTACGCAAGAGTGATAATGCGTTATTACCGTGCCAACCGTATGCACCTACTGACAGAGCACCGTTATCATTAGCTATAACAGAACCGAAATCACTGTTATCAAGTTCGTTGTAAAATACACCTACTTCATTGTGAGTAATAACATTTCTTGTTACATTTGCAAGACCTTTTTCAATTGCTGAACCAACCGCTCCATAGCAAGCTATGCTGTCATCGTTTAATTGTAATATGTATTTATTTACATAACTTACAGTTGCCCAGTTGGAGGTTTGGCCATTGTACTCATTGCCGGCAATTACTGTAACAGAATTATCTTTTACTTCAACAACTATGCCTATATGATCTACATTACCGGTTGCTTTATAATGGCTTCTGCCACCGTAATCGAAGAAAATTAAGTTGCCGACTTGTGGTGTATAGTTATCGGCACTTTTTAATTTTCCAAGCTCTTTTAGGTTGTTTGTCCACATAATAGTTCCCGGTGCAAAGCCAAAATCTTTGGTTTCATAGCCTGATTCCTGAATACAGTAACCGACAAAATAACAGCACCAATCTGTCACAGAAGATTTAAAATATGAGCAATAGCGTTCACCTTGACAGGATAAATTTTGACTGCCTGGAGTGTGAGTTTGCCAAAAGCTGTACTCTTCTTTTGCTTTTTCTGCAATTGGTGCTGCATTTTGTTGTGTAGATTCATATGTAAACATCAACAGAAATAAAACGGCGGCTATAACACCTATGACTATTCCTATAATTGTATTTCTTGCTTTCTTGTTATTAATGATAAGCAAAAAATACTTAACTGCTGTAGTCATTTATTTACCACCTGCTGTGCCGAATAACTCTTTTTTGTATTCCGGTGCAATAATTTGTAAGTAGTAGCGTTCATTACCGCAGCAGTACAAGCAATGACCTCTTTTACTTATTTGTATAAGTTCCCATTCTTCATCAAGCATATTAGTTATAGCTTTGTACTCCTTAATATTGACAGTGCCGGGATAGAAGAGAAAACGGTGAGTAGGTATAGAGAAGAACGGCTTTGTATATTCAACAACCCCCGGAATCATTAAATCCTCAATATTTTGTGAAGCGATAACAAGGTTACTGTTTTTCTTTCTGCCACGCTTAACAAATGATCGCAGATACATAATTACAATTAAACTTTTAATTACCTCGTGCAGCTCGTCAACGATTACAACCGTATTGCCTTCTGTCAAAAATTTATTATTCATAAACGAAAGAATATTGAAATACATTGCATTTTTTAAGTTTTCGTTTGTATTTAATAAATTCTTTACATCAAAATTTATGTGGTCTGCATTCGGAATGTTTGTATAACCGTTAAAGAATGTAGAGTCTGTACCGATACATATTGAACGAATACAAAGCGCAAGATTACGGAGAGTGTCTTTTGTAAAAAGCATTTCTTTTCCGTTAATTTTTGAAACTTCATCATAAATATTAAGCTGCCTTTCAACTTCCTTGAACAAATCTGAAAGTATAGGATAATCAACATTTGTAAGCTTGTTCAAATCGGTACGGTCTGTAATATGAAATTTTTTGTACAGTTCTTCAAGCATTATTTCAAGAGTATCAAGTTCAGCTGTTGTAATAGCAGGATTATATGTTTTAAAGAAATCTTTGAGAAATGCTATATGTTGAGAAATAATTGTTTTATGCTTAAACGCAACAGGTTCATCATCAGTATAGCTGTCATCAAGAGGATCGTTCAAAAGGCGAGGCTGCATTACATTTATAAAATACTTGCCTGACAGCATATCAATGTTTGTGCCGCCGAGTCCGTTAGTTACATCTATACATTCTTTGTCAGAATCCATACTGTAAACTTTTTTCTGCTGTTGTCGGAAAAGACATATAAGCAATTTTATAAGGAATGACTTACCTTCACCGGAGTTACCGAAAATTGCTATATGACCGTTGGTTTTATCGGTATCTCTATGGTCAATATCGGCAAGAATATTTCCACCGTGTACGGCTCGACCAAAGAACAGTCCTTTAGAATCAGTTTTGCCTGAATAGCTGAACGGAAATAAATTAGCCACTGAACTTGCAGGTAATACTCTTGCAAATTCTTTATCAAACATATCAAGTCCAAAAGGAGCTACCGAAGCAAAACCGTCACGCTGCTGCATATACAATTCATCGTATTTTACATGATTTTTATTGAGCGTTGAACATACTTTTATTTGCATATCTCTTAGTTCATTAAGAGAATTAGCTATTACTTCTACATAAACAGAGCAATGTATAAACTCTTCTTTTGTTCGGTGCGATTCTTTGAGTATTTTTTCTATGTCTAAAATATTTTCCTTGCTGTCTATTGACTTAGACATAGTTTTTGCCTCTGCAATATCGCCCATATTTTTTCGTTCTGCTTTTTCAAAGATTTTTTCTTGCTCTGACGGTGTAACTCTTTCATTATATATATGTAATGTTACACCGCCCATTTCACCGATTTCAGACAGTATTGCAGTTTGTTCTGTTTCGGTTTTATATCTTCTGATAGCAAAAACTTTTCTGTATGTATTACCTACTATGTAATATCGCCTGTGCTTAAAGTCCATAATTGACGGTGCAATTATATCTACAAAATTTTTAAGGCTTTCATTTTTAGATAATCCGTATTGTTCGCCGTCATAATCAGGCAACTCTTCATCGTATGATGTATGCTCAAGATAAATCGACAACATCTTTTTAATATCTTTTTTCTCTGCAAGTTGTACATTGAAATTTTGCTCGGCACATAGCTGCAATGCGTGATTTACAAGCTGTCTGCTGTCCTGCTGAGAAGTTCTTAAAATAATAAAAAATGATCTGCTTGTTGACATAGCAGATTTTATATTATTCATATATTCAATGTCTTTGATGTCAAGAGCTGCAATGGCTGCATTATTTTCTTTGCTTTTCAGATTTTCGAGATGTCTTATGTTATTTTCATAGTTTTGTGAATTATTAAGACACAAAATTTCAGATTTAGGCAGTTCAGAAATGATATTTGTAAGTGAGTCAATAATACCAAGTCTTATGGGCTTTGAGAGAACAGTAATATTTTTGGGCTTAACTTCAAGAAAATATTTTTCCTCATTGCGTGTAGTAAGAATATGATCTTCTTTAATCTCAGCTATTTCAAAGAAATTCTGCACTCTTGTATTATTGTTCTTAATTGCTTTGTTAAGTTTGCGATCTTTTTTTGACAACTTTATCGCCTCCATTTCAAAATAAGTACATCAGTAAACAAGAACCTTATGAACAGCACAAATAATCTGATTACTGAATAATCTACAAAGCGGGCAGACAAAAATGCGTATGCAGGCAGAAAAGCTATAAAAAACCAAATATGCAATGACAAAAACATTATTATTGAAAAAGCAAATATACTTACCATTACAAATAAATCTGTTATAGTCCAGTATTTATATAGCTTTACTGCCGTAAGATTATCGGGATAGTAAAATTTTCTCATTTTTAGCCTCCTTTTAGTGAGCAAAAGAGCGGATTATTGATGTAATACCGCTTGTAGCAAAAATAGCTTGAGATACATTAGCTTTTACGCTTGTATCAAGTCCGAATTGCTGTAAAATTCTCGGAGCTTCTGCCGCAGCAAGCATAACACCTGTGGCTAAAATCAAATCCCATACATCTGCACCGTCTTGAGTACAATATACAACCGCACCTAAAACGATTAGTATATTTGATATAAAAGATGTTGCACAAATGCCGATTACTTGTTTGCACCACCCTGAAAACGAATCTAAATATCCTCGTGGTACATTGAATAAGTGCAAAGAACCGACAAACATTTGAATTATTAAAATTCCGCCTCGTTTTATATTTGCAAGGAATACTTTAATTACACAAACAAATGTAATCAGCATAAATATAGCGAATCCCCACCCGGAAAAGAAATTTGCTGAACTTGTACTGTTATCTGAATTTATTTGGACGATAAAATTTATAGTAATATCATCTGTAAATGCCTGACAAATAATGTTACAAATATGATTTGTAAAAATCAGCAAGGATACAGGCAGGGTAGTTATTAGTAATGAAGCTAACAGACCTTTGAAAATATTAAGCAGGAGATTAATAGGAGAAACTCGTTCTCCCTCACCGACTGAAACAGCAAAGTCAAATACTGCAAAAGCTATACCGGACACTAAAAGCAATCCGGCAAAGCTTTCTATAAAAAACAAAAAATTTGTAACCATACTATTATCAAAAAGGCTTGTTGTATAATTATTATTTTGATTGATTATGTCGGTTGACCAACTTGCAAGACCAATAGACATAAACTGAGCAATTGTATAGTGTAAGTCTTTTGTTAAATCCATACAAAATATATCAGCAAGGATTAAAAGTAAAGAATCTATCATATGCTGCTCCTTTTAGCTTAAACCAAACCAACCAAAGAAGCCTGCTCCGGCAACCACGCCACAAACAATAGTAGCACCAAATGCCATTCCGATTCCTGCCCATGGAATTTCAGTTCCCTGATTACGATGGCTGAGCAATCCTTTAACAAGCTTAGCAACTGCGACTGTTAATGCTACAAGTGTCAAAAATCCAAAAATGACTGCGACTACATCCTTAAATTGTACTTTTACTTCATTAATTGCTTTATTAATGCCGCCCGAAATATCAACACCGGCGTTGTTATCGGCAGCATAAGCATTAATTGCTGTTATAGATGAAATCAGTGCTGATGTGATTGAAAATGATAATACTTTGTTTTTGATTTTTTTAAGATTCATAAAAATTACCTCCGTTAATTAACTGTTACATAGCAGGTATATGACCTACCGTTATATGTTGCTGTTACTGTTGTTGACCCTTTTTTCAATGCTTTAAAGCTGCATTGATTTCCACCTCCTCCATAATTTTGAAGAATATACGAGTTACCGACTGACCATGAAACTCCGTTATCTGCGCCGATTAAGTTAAGAAACAAAACATCATCTGTATGTATAGAAACTGACGAATAAGACAAATATATATTATCTTTAGTTGTTTCTTGCGGTTTTACAGTAGGTTTTGAAGTTGGCTTCTCAACTTTTTTAGTCGTTTGAGGCTCTTGAACCTTTGTCGGTTCAGGTTTTGGTGTTTCAGATTGCTGTGGTCGGTAATAGTTGTTATTGCTTTGTGATGAATTATGAGAACTGTTGTTTATGCTGTTTTCGTTAGGTTCTTGTGATTGCTCGTGCTCTGAATCTTCAGATTTACTTTCACTTTTTGATTGTGATTCTGAACTTTCGGAGCGTTCACTATTAACGCTTTGAGAAGATTGTTGTGTTGCTAATTCACTGCTGTTTTGCCACTTAGAAATACTTTGTGTTGTTTCTGCGGCATTAGTGAATTTTATAACTGAACTTGAATAAGAAGCTGTAGTATTTACTTCTTCTTTCTCTGTTTTGCCATTAACCGCAAGACTTACGATTATAACAACTGCAATCATTACTACAATAATTCCTGCACATACAATAACGAATACAGGGTTGATTTTTCGCTTGATGATCTATACCTCCTTTTTTATTTGTTATATATTAAAAGCAGTGCATATTTTAATACACTGCTCCTAAATATCGAAATCAATTTAAGTTATATATGTAGTTTAAATCAACATCACCTCTTATACCGTCAACCTTGCCGTTCCAACTGTACTGATGAATGTCAACAAATGCCGGAAGCTCATTGTACGAATTATTTGGTGCTGCCATCCAAATTAAATATTTACTTGCAAGCTCATCGGGATAAGCACTGTCAACAAGCATTGATTTTGCCGAATACAAACCCGACTCGAAGCCGTTGCTTTTTATGCCGTCACAAAATGTTGAAATTATATCAGTTAGTGTTCTGCGTGGCAAAACAGCTTGTCTGTATTCTTCTACATCAAGAAAAACCGGCAAGTCAAACTCTTTACCTTGAATGGTTTTCATACAATTTCTTACTTCTGCTTTTGCCGCATCGACAGATGTAGCGTAACTGTACCAATACGCACCTACATTTAAGCCTGCGGCTTTTGCTTGCTTATAATATTTCTGAAATTCATTATCCTCTTGATTCGGGTCTTTTCCGTAGCCTGCACGAATAATAACGCAAGTGACACCTGCTTTTCTTACTTTGTTGAAATTTATATCACCGTTCCATTCTGAAATATCAATACATTTTGCTTTATCAACATTGAACTTAACTGATACGGACTTAGAACATTGTTGGGCGGTAATGGTAGCGGTGCCGACCTTATTAACTTTCACTTTTACCATATTTTTATCAGACGAAACAATCTTTGCAACTGTACTGTCTGATGATGAGTATGTAATGTCGCTTATAGCGTTATTGGTTATTATTGAAAATGTAACTGTATCACCAACATTTTTCTTATACTCATTTGTCACTACAGATAGTTTTGTGTTCGCCTCAATGTTTTTAATATTGTTGTTTGAAATTTCTATTTGTAATGTTGAAATATCGTTTACATCAACTCTGCCGTCATTGTTCAAGTCATAGTCCATATTGTCGGTAAATCCTGATAGTTCGTTCTGTAAATAAGTAACATCATTCACATCAACTTTATTATCCGCATTAATATCTAAACCTTTTGCAAATACAGACATTCCACAATTGATAAGTACAATACTTGTAATTACACCAATTATTATATTTTTTATTTTCATTTACTCATTAATCCTTTATTTAATAAATCATCACATTCGCCGGAAGCAATAAACAGTGTGTACACTATAAATGTATCTGCTATTGCTAAAACATTACATCGAAAAATAAAGCCATTATGCACACCTCACTTTAAATGCTTGTTTAGCTTCACTTTCGCTGAAAAAAGCATTTTTACCAACAGTCCAAAATTCATCGCCTGATGTTTTGCACCTTACGCTCATACTGTTTTCTTCTATAAGAATTGCGGTAACGGTATCACTGCACATTAGCATTTCTCCGTCACCACAATCATCAGTCAAGAAAACTTTTTTACCTATCATATTTTCAATCACATTCTTACCTCCTTTTACAAACTGTTCTCTTAATACAAATAATTAAAACAACTAACAAGCTAATACCTAAAATGATAAACACAAGCGTTAAATCATTATGATTATCATTGCTAATCACCTCATCAGCTGTTGCAGTATCAGTAATCGTATCTTCAACCCTTTCGCCACGCACACACAATCTGTGCGTATTAATTGAGTACGGATAGCAAGTGACCAATGTCACATAGTCTTTGCCGTTTTCAATTTCAAGTTTACTTGAATCATCAGGGTCAACTATATTAATCTCACACACCTTGTATGTGAGTGTTTTATTCAGTACATTTATTTTAAAGGTATCTCCGATTTGCAGTTTGTCCAGCTCATCAAAGAATACCTGTTCAGGATACCCGGAGTGAGCGGATATAACAGCGTGTGTGCTTGCACCGCCAATGGGCAAGGAAGTGTTTGCCAAATGTACACAGCCGTTTTTGAGTTTTTCTTCTCTGTTGGTGCTGTCGTGATACACCGGTAAGTCAACATTTATCTTTGGAATTTCGATAGTACACATTATATCGTCATAGTTGAGAATGTTCTCATACTCTGACATTGCTGCATTGTATTCGTTTTTTTCTTCATCGTTTAACGCACTCTTTGCGAGCAATTCGTTAAAATTTTGAGCCTTAGCAAGCTCGTTGTCGATTTCATAATCAGACATTGTTTGAGTGCTTTCACTGTAGTTTTTTATAACTGTTTCATTGCTTTTACTGTTGATGTAATCGGCAATGTTGGGATATACTATAAAGCCTATTCCGACCGCAGCAAGAACGCAGAGGAATATAAAAAATATTTTAGTTTTCATAATTTTTTGTGAGCAAGGGCCACCGATAAATCGGCAGCCCTTTTGTTATAGTTTAATTATTTAGCTGTCTTAGCCGATTTTTTCTTGATGAGGTATGCAAGTACCAACGCAAGAGAAATGCCTACACAAGCCACACCAGCCATTCTGATGAAGCCTACATATCCGCCTGTCTTAGGGAAGAATACGATTGTATCAGTTACGGTAATTTCAACTGCGCCGTTTGTCGGTGCATTCTTTACCCAAGTGTTTTTAGTGAATACCGAATTATACTGAACAGGGATTTCAACTTCAATTACCTTGCCGTAAACATTGTAACCGGCAGGAGCAACAGTTTCTACAATGTAATATGTTCCGCTCTGTACTTTCATTTCTTCGTTAGCGGAGTTCATAAACTTAACTGTGCCGTTGCTGTCTGATGTACCTGTTGCAATAGCGTTTTTCTGTGATTCAGCGTCAGCCTTTGTCTTGTAAAGTTCAAAGGTTGCACCTGCAAGCGGATTGCCTGCCTCATCGAGCTTGTTTACACCAATGCGATAAGTGTAAACATATACCTTATTGCCCGGAACACTGTCAACACCTGAATCATTACCGTATTCAAGTTTTACATCTTCATTCGGGTTACCTGCTGTACCGACTACAGCGTATTTGTTGACTGTTGTAGAATATGTTACAATAACAAATTTTGCGTTGCTTGTATAAAAATCTGACTTTGCAAGATACTCGGAAGTAAGAGCGACATTAAACTTTGTGTTTTTGCCCTCACCCTCGCTTGTTACATTTACCTTGTAATCTGTGCCTTTGGTGAGGTCGGCTACTTTAGCACCTTTAGCGTCAACAAGTGTAACCTTGAATGAGCTTTTGTTAAGTGTAAGACCGGCTGACATATCATCATATACAGCATATGTTGTGAGCTTAATGTCATTTGAGCCTGCTACTGTATTCTTAAGTTTAAAGTTTACAGTGTCGCCAAGGCTTACATCTGTATAGTTAGTATTGTTCTTTGTGCTGTTGGTGATTGACTTTTCTGTTGATGGTGTGCTGTCAGCTACTTTGCTTGCAAGATTGATTTCAGCGTAGCTGTATACCCACTCACCGTTATTGTAATATGGGAGAGCAAGAACAGAGTTTGTGATACTTGTAACACCGGCAGGGTACTTAACACACTTGATGTAATAAATACCCTGTGCAAGGTTTGAAAAGCTCTGTGTTGTGTTTGTTGCCGATGAAGTAAATGTACCCTGTGATACTGCTGTGCTTAAATCAGCATTATCGAGTGCGTCAAGAGCAGCCTTTGAATCGCCTGCAAGAATTTCAGCACTTACAGAAGAAATAAGCGATGTGTATTCTGTTTTGAACGGAGTAGCTGTTGTGCTCTTGAGGTTCGCAACTCTGAAAAGTTCAAAAGTATAGCCCGGTTTAGTGCATTTTACACTGATATTTACCTTTTGGTCTGTCTTAAGTGCAGTAGCCGCACTTGCTGTTGGGATCGCCGCAAAGAGTAATGTCAACATCATTACTACTGCGAGCAGTTTGCCTGTGAATGATTTTCTAATTGATTTTCTCATAAGAAAACCCCTCCTTAAAAATTTTTTGCGGACAATTTGTCCGTTGTATGGAAAAAGCCCAACAGATTTACTGTTGAGCCTTTTTGCCGATGTTTTTTTTCTTTTTTCTTATACCTAAACCAATAGCACCTACTAATATTGTAAACGCTAATACAGCGGCGCCGATTTCAATATAAATCGGTCTGTTGTTGCCTGTTCCGCCGGTTTCAGGAATGAAGACGCTGTTATTCTTAACCGTAAGCTGTATATCAAGTGTATCTAAGCTGTCGGGCGAAATGGTAAAGTTAATCTTGCCTGCATACGGCATATTACCTTTGCTGTCTGTTTCAATGAAGTAATAATCACCGGGCAAGAGGTTATTTACAATAATTCTGCCGTTGCTGTCGGTAACGAGCTTTGTTACCGTATCAGCCGTCTTGCTGTCGGCAGCTTCGTACATAATACTGCTGTTTTTATTTATAACATTAACAATGCCTGTTTTTGTGTTGTAGAGTTCAAACTCAATACCCTCAAGCGGATTGCCGTTGCCGTCTGTTTTTAAAAGCTCTACACTGCCACGCTTGAGCAGGTTTTTCATCGTAACTACAAAGCTTTTGCCGTCCTCAAGTGTAACTGCCTGAGCCGCAGGCTTTACATACTTAGCAGGGAAGTAATATGTACCGTCTGCATTTTTAAAGCCTAATTCATCAATTGTGTATTTAACCTTTTCATTGCTTGTGTTATACACCGCAAGATTGGTAAGATGAGCAGTGCCGTCCTCGCCTGTTACAAGCACCTTATTTGTTTTGCCGTCATCAGACTTTACCGAGAAGTAAAAGCCGCTTACAATGCCGTCCTCAGACTCTTTTTGAACGATTAAGCCTGTCTTTTGCAGTCTGTTTGCAAAATAAAATGAAAGAGTAACATTTTCCTTAAGAGTAACAGTTCTTTCTACAGGAGGAACATATCTGTCAGGCACAGAATATGTACCGTCAGCGTTTTTGTAGCCAAGCTCTTTAATTGTGTAGTTTACATATTCACCGCTTGCCTTATACACAGGCAAGTTAGTGAGTGTTACCTCACCGTCAAGTCCTTTTGAGGTAGTTACAACATATGTATCTGTCACTCCGTCATCAGACTTGACATTAAACCATACATCCTTAGCAGTATTAGCTCCTCGCTTACTGTCATCAGCGGTTTTGTAGATTGTAAGATTGCCGTAAACGGTATCTCGTGGTTCAGGCACTTCAATCTCATTAAAGGTTGTGATTGAGCCTGTGGCTTCATCAACCTTAATTTGTCGGATAAACAATTCAGGATTGATTTTGTAACCTGTCGGGGCTTTGGTTTCCTGTATTGTCACTGTGCCTAAAGGCAAGGTGGCTATTCCATCACTATAATAAAATTCATTGCCATAGTCACTATCTGCACGATATTTTTCACTTAAATCAGTATAACCGTTTTGGTTGGTTTTAAGTACCCATATTCTTTCAGGTGATTTTCCTGCAAGTTCACTTTCAGAATAGTAATAACCGCTATAATATTTAACAGTAAATTCTGCACCTGACATATTGGTTGTCTGACCGGTAACGGCATCCTTTTTTTGGACTTTAATACCTATAGGGTCATTAAGAGGTGTGTCAGAAATAGTTGCTGATAATACGGCAAAACCACCGTTTGTGCCATTTATAACCATTTGCACCGGACGGTTGTACTTTTTAAAACCTTTCGGTGCTGCCATTTCGACAGCATAGTAGCTGTCACTGTATGCAATTTTATACAGGTCTGAATTTGCGTTATAGTCCCAAGAGTTGCCGTCTTTAGATATAGCTTTGCAATCACCGTTGCTGTCGGTAATGAAGTACCTGACGATGTTATTCTTTACACTGTTATCTGCAAGATAATCATAAGCACTCTTTTTGTTCGCAAATACAGCAAACATACCGCCGTCTAATGAATAGCAGTCATTGTCTGTTGTCAAATCAGGATTACTGCTTTCTTTTTTGAATTTCAGCTTAACGATTTCGGTATCAGACAGTTGAAGAATATCAAGTATTCTTTCGTTATTGCAATCGTCTGTTGTGACTGTAACATTGTATTTCTTGTCGCTAAGAGCGAAGTAACCGTTTGCAGGTGCTTTTGTTTCCTTGAGGTAATACTGACCTGAAACAAGCTCAAAGTAATTCTTTGTAATCCAGTCCTGATTGGAGTACGAATACTTAATTTTTGCAATATTACCGTTTTTATCAAGCTCTGCAACTGCAACTACTTTGTTATCATCACTATACAAGGTGTACTGTGCACCTGCGAAATTCAAGTAATCTTTATCAGTTGTCTGTTCTGTCAGGTTTTTGATTTCTTCGCTTGTACCTGACTTTTCAAGATATAATTTAGCTTTTTTCGGTATTCTTACTATTAAGTGCTGACAAAAAGTGCCGTCTTTGCCTTTTGGCTGTGTAATGTAGTAATTGTTGGTTGCACAACTACGCTTGATAGCTGAATAATCACCTGTGGATTTTACTATATTCTTTGTGTAATCTACTAAGCGATTAATCATTGTGTTAACATCTTTGTAGTTGCTCCAAGTTTTCCAAGATGTACCGTCATTTACAAGCTCGTGATAAAGCTGTGAGAGCGTATAATGCGATAAGAAATAATACTTATCTTCTCGTGTATTCATCTTACTAAATAAAGATGAATACACACCGTCAATAAATCCGTCCATTATGGACTTAGCGGATTTACCGCCGTTCTCGAATGTTGAGAAATAATCTCCGTAACCACCGTAAAGAACACTCAGACCTACTATAAGAGCCCTTTCTTTTTCATCAGTCGAATTAGGGTCAAGTTTTATTACTTCTTTACCTGTATCACCCGAAAACTGTGTAAACTCCATAGTCTTGCCGCCTGTCTTTTGTGCCGGCAGCTGTGGGTCAATACAATAACCGACCTCACCGTTGATAAGGAATTTATATGCGTCAAGTTTGCCTGCACTTCCGTTGTCAATAAGGACTAACGGATTTTCCGAAGATTGAATCAATACCTTGCCGCCGATTTCACTAAGCCCTGTATATGAATAAGCACTTGCCGAAATATTAGCGACAGGTAGCATAGCAAAGATTGTTGTTAATGCAACTGCCAATGATGTCAGCTTTTTAGGTTTACAAAAAGAAATAATCGCCGACTTTAGCTTTTTAAATTTGTTCATAAAACTCTCCTTTCAATGAGATAGTATATTTTTCTTTCTGTTGGTGGACTCCTTTTTCCGCTCATAATACCGCTCCTTTTCTTTATAGGTATGAAAAAAGCAGTCAAGCTCTTGCTTAACTGCTTTAATTGATGTGTTTAATTTTCATATATATATCAATACCAACCTGCTGCTCTTACGAGAGTTGTTTTTGTTTCATAATGTCCTTTTTCGGGAACTGTTTCAGTTTCATAGCCAACAATTGTTGATACAGTTTCGACACGATAACTACCATTTTCACCTTTATCCATATGAGCCTCCATATGTTCACTTGTATGTCCGGTAATTTCAGCACCACAAGTATTACAAATCGCAGCTGTATGGTCTTCATATATCGGACATTGCCAAGTGTAGCCTTCCTCATCTACAACCCAAACTTTTTCGGTTTTGTACTCTGCATCGTACCAAGTTTTGCCCTCGTGTGGGTCTTTTGTAGTCGGCTGTGTAGCCGGTGCAGGCTTACTTGAAGATGATGAGCCGGAGCCGCTTGACGGCTTGCTCTGACTTGAGCTGCTTGATGAACCGCCTGACGGTTTACTCTGACTTGATGAACTGCTTGAGCCTGAATTGCTTGCAGGCTTATTTGTGCTGCCTGATGAACCGTTGCTCTTGCTTGTCTGACCGTTGCCGCCATTGTTATTATTGTTGTTATTCTGATTGCTGTTGCCGTTGCTGTTATTGTTGCTCTGACCGCCGTTGTTCTGCTTGTTTTCGGTCTTTGCTGCATTCTGTGCATTAACTTCCGTAGCTTTTTCCGACTTCTCCGCAGGCTGTGTCTGCTTAACCTCAACAACCTTAGTTGCTTCTTCTATATGAGTGTTACCCTGTGAATCGGTAACTACCTGTGTAACTGTCTGAACAGATGTGCCAATAACCTCATCAGCCGTTGCAACAGGCTGTTTATTTCCGCAAGCGGTCAGCATAGCAATAATGACCGCCGCCACCGTTACTGCCGCAACCGCAACAATACCAATAGCCTTTTTCTTATTCGTTTTTTTCTCTGCCGGTTCATTCGTGTTTGTAATGTTTGTGTTCATTTCCTGTGTAGTCATAACTCTGACCCCTTTCGTATTAGTGTTTATACTTATATTGTATCGTTCACAATTTTGTTTGTCAATCCAAATAAAAAAGCAGTCAAGAAATTCACTTAACTGCTCCGATTGGTATATTGACTTTTAATTTTTAATAATATATAATGTAGTTACAGAGGAAACCGTTTAAAGCGGTTAGCCACATTTGTTTATTAAATTATAAAATAATCGTTCAACAAGTTTTAGCGGGCTGTTGGGCGATTATTTTTTTATGGTTACGATAATGAATAATATCAAAATCAATATTACAATTATGTACTCCATTATACACTCACCTCCTCCACTTATTATTAAGCCAATGCTTTCATAATTTGTGTGGTCGGATAAGTGCTAACCGCCTTTAACTCCTCTGCAACTACTCCATAAAGCCTTTAGGCTGAATGGCAAGAGTTTGTTTATATTTTAGTGCTTTTAATTTTATTTGTCAATTCAAATCTTTTCTTTGCTACAAGAAACACAGCAGCAAACCTGAAATCGCTTACTTCGTATATCACTTGTCCTGTATGTATATTGTACCAGTAAATACCGTCTGTATCAATATTAGAATATAATAAGGATACATTAACTTCTTCTGATAAGATAACACCTTTTTTATAGTATCGTCCGGCATTTATTGAATGATTACCATTATGTACATAACAAAGATTTATATCTGAATAGTAATAGGAAAAATGATTATTTTCTTTATATACAAAACTTTTTTTAGACAAATTAATAAGATTGTCCAATGTTTTATCTGAATTCCAAGGGCGAACATATATGTTTGTAGTAGATAAATCAACAGATACTTTATTGTCTGTATAAATATTTTTACTTTTTCCTTCATTATCATAATAGTATAAAGGTAATGGCTCTTCCAAAATTCCATCTGTAGCTTTTAATAACGGCTCAACAATTTTAGAAGTACAAGCATCACTAACTAAAGATTGAATGATATAATCTAAAAATATAATTTGTTCTGAATACTTTTTGTCTTTTATAAAATTATCAATTGTATCTAATAAATGCTTTATTTCATCTATCTCTTGCGATTTCTGAAAGTTTAATAAATATTTGCTCTTGAAATGTTTTAAGAAATGCATTTATATCACTCCAAATAATTATGATAAACCTCTAAAGACCCAATGACGGATTTTAATTTCTTAATGCTTTTTCATTTTATCACCATTTCTAATATATGTAAATAATCGCACAACAGCTACGAGCAAGCAGTTGTGCTTTCGTTATTTGTTGAAAAGAAAAATAAGGTTAGATCAGGTGCGATTTATTTTTTTACTTAAACTGAATTGACTTGAATTTTGGACAATTATAAAACGAATTGCTCCACTTGAGGTTTTTATTATAAGCATAAACAGTTGTAAGTTTGCTGCAATTATTGAAAGCTTTATCGTTAAGCTTTCCGATATTTTGAGGCAAAGTTACTGTTGCAATTTTTGAATTGTTTGAAAATGTATTAGAACCGATTTCGGTAACTACATAGTTGTAGCCGGGGAGAAATCCCGGTACTGTTACATTTGTATCATTGCCAAAATATGATTGAGAAATCAACTTTGAATTACTGCTCATTTGAAATATAAAATCACCATACACAATGATTGATTTTGAAAGATACTGTTGCAATAAAGATATATCGTTAATGTCTAATTTTCCGTTGCGGTCAAAATCAGCATATGCCGAGTAAAATTTCATATCTTTATATCCTGCGAGATATTGCTGAATTAATGATACATCTACAATATTAATTATGCCGTCAAGGTTTACATCACCAATTTTCGGTGCTGCGTTTACCGGTGATGATAATAATGCTGTTGATAAGCTAAGTACTGCTAATGAAGCACAAATTATTCTTTTGATTTTCATATTTACCTCCTTGTGGGTGTTGGGCTGTTCCAAATGTTTTGAAACAGCCCTGTATTTCTATCATCGGGGAACGATGAGAAGAAAACTATGTATTTGATATAAGTTCAACGAGTTTTTCTTTTGGAAAGAATTTTCTTAAATATCTGCGTATAAACTCATCAAGTTCATTGTAAGCAACTGTATATTTATTATTGTTAAGATAAAATTCAAGCTGCTTTTTAAGAAACTTTAATTTGTATTCGCAATTTTGATATTCCTGATATGGAACATAATTTTGCGTATTACCGTTTGCAGAAAAATTCTTAAATCGTTGACTAAACATATTAACAGATTCGGCAGTGGTAGGAAATGCAGTTGCATAATATTTTAATACCGAGCTTGTACAGTTTAAAACTGTAGCTGATAAGGTCATAATCAGTTCGTTCGGTAACTGCTCTTTTTCCTTTAAGTGTCCCACCGTGGGACACTTGCGGTTGCTTGTTTCAGGATTAATTACCTTTTCAGATGAATTATTAACTTTTTCTTTCTCTGCTTCAAGAGGTTCAATTCCAATATTTTCTTCTTCAATATCAGCTTCTTCAAATAATACCGGCACATCAACTTTTGGATAAAAGATTTCTTGCAGATTGTCAGGTTCAAGTCTTATTCTTCTTGCAATGTCTTTATCAATCTTTTGGCAAACCGAGGCATTATTAAGAATAAAATTAAGCAATGAGATCTGTTGTTCCTCTGAAAGGAATGAAAGTTCATATCCTGCGCCTACTGTAATTGCTCCGCTGTCAACTTTGTTAAGTAAAGGTTTAATGAGATATGTAAGTCTGATGTGTCGATGAACAGCTTTTCTGTTTGTGTTGTTTTGCTCTGCTATAGCTGATACGGTAGATTTACTGCCAAGTTTTTTTAATAGTTCGGATTGTTCCGCATAACTGAAAGCAAGTTCGGAGGGAAGGTAGTCAGTGTTACGGTCATTATTAGTGGCCAATAAGATTAGTCTTTGCTTGTCCGGGTCGGTTTCGTTTTTTATTATTGCTTTAACAGATTTTTGCCCATTCAGTAGGCATGCTCTTTTTCTGTGTCTGCCTGCAAGTAAAACATATCTGCCTTCTTTTTTTGACTTCACAACAGTAACAGGGTCAATCTGTCCTATATGTTTCATACTTTCTGCTATGTTTTCAATTTTGTCTTGATGTATGCTTTGTGGCTGATCGTCTATTTCATCAATCAGAGATATGTCAATTTCTACAACTTGATTTTCCGTGCTTCCGCCGAGCAATTCAGAGTATGCCTGCTCCGGTGTTTTTAATATTTGCTTTTTAGGTTTAAAAAAATCAGGCATTTTCACATTCCTCCATAATCCTATGTGCAGCTTCTATATACTGAGCACCTACAACTGATTTGCAGTCTGAAACGCTGCTACGATGAAAACCTACTGAGTTTTTTGTTTCTGTTCTATATGATATATATGTATTAAAAACAAGATCGTTATAACTTTCTTTAAGTGCGTTGTAAATTGTAGCGGAATGTCTTGTATTAGTCTGATACATAGTAACAAGCATTCCGAGAAGATATTTACGAATATCGGTATCTTTCTTAATTCGCATAAAACTGTCAAGCATTTGTTCTACGCCCTCATAACTGAGTAAATCTGCCTGAACAGGAATAAGCAGCTTATCACAAGCGTTGAGAACATTTGTAACAAGCAAATCAAGAGCAGTTTGACAATCAAATATAATGTAATCGTAATTTTCGTTAAAGTAGTCATTCTCAAAAATTCTTGAAATTACAGTTGAACTGTTATCATCTGCAGCAATAATTCCAAGCATACCGGCAAGCAAGTTAATTGACGGTATAAAGTCAAAGTTTTCTTTTTCACAATAACGAATACAATTTTTAAAATTTACATTTTGTTTTGTAACTGTGCTGAAAATAATATCGGATGTTGTAGGCTTGCCATCGGCTTCCCAATTAAGCCAGTTTGATAAATGGTGCTGTGGGTCGCAATCAACAAGTAATACTCTGCGATCATTAACAGCAAGTGCTGCTCCGAGATTTAATACAGTTGTAGTTTTTCCTACTCCACCTTTTTGATTTGATACTGCAATTTTTATTGCTTTGTTATTTTCTTTCATTTTTCGTTCCCCCGATTAAATGATAAATTTTTTACTAAGTGTCCCACCGTGGGACACTTGTTTGTTTGAGTAATAAAAAAGACTGCCAAAAACGCAGTCATAATTACATCATCATAGCCATTCCCATATCGGGCATTGCTATTTGATTTGGTAAAATGGGTTGTGTCACCTGTGCAGCCTGAACATTTTTAATTGATGGTGTAAGTTCAGGTTTTAGACTATTGTTGATATTATCCGCAACTGATTTATATGCTCTGTGAGAGTGATCAAGTGATTTTGTAATGTCAGCCGAAGAGATATTTTTGTCTGCACACATTGTTTTGTATTGATCGGCAAGATGTCTTTGCCTGCTCTCAGGTATTTGCAAGCCAAAGTATGACTGCAACATTACCGATGTTGCGTCAGCTTCAAATTCCATTTGAGCTTCACTTTTAATTTGAGTTTTATCAAGCTCTTTATGTAAAATAGCGTGTGCGGTTTCGTGTGTAAGTACTGATAATTTTGTTGAATCGTCAAACATACCGCTAAGCGAAATTGAATTGCTTGCAGGATCAAAGAAGCCTCGCAGTGATACTGAATTAAATTGATTTTCGTGTACTTTACAATTCAACTCTTTTTCGCAATATGTTTTCATAAGTTCGTATAGCTGTTTATGCTGTTCTGATGTGTAACCAAGATCGAAATATTTAGGATAATCTTCTTTAGGACAATTTGTTTGTGCTATGTCAAAAACAGTACCGACTTTAAAATGTATTCGTTGCTCTGCCTCAATTCTATGTAGCTTGTAAGCCTCTTTCTGTTCTTTTGTAGCTTTACTGAGAGGAACAGGTTCACCGTTAATGTTAAGGTATGTTTTAATTGTTGGTACAAGTATTTTCATACCGTGTTCGCCACGCTTAACCGAATAACCCATATCCTGATATGCTTTATAGCTGTTACAAAACATTGCACCCGGATTTTGCTGATAAATAAGCATTGTGTTTCTTGAACTGTAGTTATAAAAACGAGTTGAAAATTGCAAGTATTCAATCATATTCTGCGGATTATCTTTAAAGTTCTTAGCAAGTTCAATGACCTTTTGTTTCATTTCTTCTTTTGTCTGTTCTGATTTTGCCGGATCGTAAGCCATTTTTTACACCTCTCAATCTGCATATTGATTCTTAATTTCTTTTTGTACATTGTACGGCAATTCTGAAATACTTGTTAAATCTTTTTGAGAAATAGTTTCTCCTATTTCAATAAGATTTTCGGGTATTTCACAGAAAAATAATTCGCCGTCCTCACGCTTGACAATAAGTTTATCTTCATAATATCCGACAACCTCATTGTCTGTGTATGGTTCTTCAAAACTTAATATACTCATAGCAGCCTCCTGTTTTTTATATAAAAAAGACCTCATAAACAAAGTTGTTGAATATTGACCATATTATTACAATATGTTACAATATTGTTACCTGATTGCTTACGAGGTGTATTTTATGACTTTATGTGCTGCTTATCAGCAGTTCTTGAAAGAAAAAATTTCTGAAGGTGTAACTGAACAAACTTTAAAATATTATAAATATAATTTACCGAAGTTCATTGAATGGTGTGTAGATAACAAAATAGAAAATGTCGAAGATGTTTATACTCATTTATTTGAAGATTACAAACTCTATTTAATTGAAAATAAAAACGGTACTAAAAAAATATCACTGCAAACTTATACAAGAGCAGTGAAAACATTTTTATTATGGTTAAATGAAAATGAGTTCATTCAAAATGTGGGTAAGTTGAAACTTATTAAAGCTGAAATTGCCAATATAGTTCCTTTGTCAGATGTAGAAGTAAAAATACTTCTCAATAATTTTGATAACTCATACTTTGGTATTCGCAATAAATTAATGGTAATGTTTATGCTTGATTCAGGTCTGAGAAGAGGAGAAGTAGTAAGTCTTGAATCAAAAAACATATTTATGCATAACAACACTATGTTAGTGCAAGGTAAAGGAGAAAAAGAGCGATTAGTACCTTTTGGTGAAGAAACTAAGCGATATATTAATCGTTATTCACACATGAGAAACGAATATGAAAAACGCTTTTTCCAAAAAGAAGATGGTACACCGATTACCGATAATACAATCAAGATGTATTTTCAAGATTTAAAAGAAAGTACAGGAATTATCAGATTGCACCCTCACTTACTTCGCCACACTTTTGCGACTAACTATATCCTTTATGGCGGTGATGTTGAAGAACTGCGAATATTACTCGGACACACAAGTTTACAAATGACAATGAAATATGTGCATTTAGCTACACAACAAAGAATACTAAATCAGCGTTATCATAGTCATATTGATAAATTATTTTGTCAATATGATAATAAATTGGTTCAATATAGTGGTAGCTTTTAATCAAGGTGTCCGGAGTTCGAATCTCCGATGGGTCACCATAAAGCCGCAAGGTACAATGCCTTTGCGGCTTTACTTATATAAATGTAAAAGACACTGTCGGTAGTTTGCACAAACAACTTTTTAAGTTGCGCTGATTAGAATAAGCGTTTTACACAAAAATTATATATTGGGCTGTCGCCAAGCGGTAAGGCAACGGACTTTGACTCCGTCATGCGTGGGTTCGAATCCCGCCAGCCCAGCCAAAAGCACTGATTTTTGAAGTCGGTGCTTTTCTTTTTGGAGTGTTAAAAAATCAAGGTGTCTAAATGACTATCAAACTTATTATTCACTAATTGCATTTGTGCAGCCAAATGAATATATATTTGAGTGATTGAGATAGAACTATGACCGAGTAGAACCCTGAGGACTTCAAGATTAGCGCCCTGGATGAGCTTGTAAAATAAAGTGTGTAAGTTAAAAAATAACTTGCACACTTTTTCAATTTTTGGAAAGTGTGCTACAATGAAAGAAAGGAAAAAGGAATGAACGAAATGGCAAAAAAGAGAGAAATCACACCGGGCTAGAACCTCGCAAAGCAGATCATCGAACAGTATCATCCGAAAAGCGTTGCAGATATGCAGGACGCCTTGAAAGACATTTTCGGACCGATGTTTGAGGCGATGTTGCAGGGCGAAATGAACAGCCACCTCGGATATGAAAGTAACGATCACGGTGCAAAGTCTACCGATAACCGTCGTAACGGCTACACCAACAAGAAAGTCAGAACAAGTGCAGGAGAGGTTGAAATTAAAGTGCCTCGTGACAGAGCTTCAAGCTTTGAACCGAAGCTTGTACAAAAGCGGCAAAAGGATGTATCCGAGATTTAAGAAAAGGTTTTGGCGATGTATGCGAAAGGAATGAGCCAGCGTGATATTGCCGAAACGATTGAGGATATATACGGCTTTGAAATTTCGCACGAAACAGTGTCGCAAATAACCGATTGCGTTTTAGATAAACTTGACGATTGGCAAAACAGACCTTTGAAAAGGATGTACACATTTCTGTTTGAGGATTGTATGTATGTTACAATCAGAAAAGAGCATGAAAGCAAAAAATTATGCAGTATATACAAATTTAGGCTATGATATTGACGGACAAAAGGACATTTTAGGCTTGTGGCTTAATGAAAGCGAAAGCAAACACACTTGGATGCAAATATTTGACGAATTAAAAACACGGGGTGTAGAGGACGGATTGTTTATCTGTATGGACGGTGTTTCCGGTCTTGAAGACGGAGCTAAAGCGATATTTAAAGATGTTGTTGTACAGCGTTGTATCGTACATTTGATTCGAAATTCAATTAAATATGTGCTAAGCAAGGACTACAAAAAATTCACACAATCGCTTAAAAAAGTTTACGGAGCACCAAGTCTTAATGGATACAGAAAAGCATTTGAACAGTTTTGTCAGGAGTGGTCACAATATCCCGGAGCAGTTGATGTGTGGAAACGAAATTTCAACCATGTCGAGCAGCTTTTCGATTATGGCAGCGCCGTTCGTAAGGTTATGTATACAACCAATGCGGTTGAAAGCATAAATTCAAGTTTCAGAAAAGTTACAAAAAAGGGTGCTTTTCCAAATGAAAACGCACTACTCAAATTGCTCTATTTACGCACAACCGAGCTTTACAAAAAGTGGAATGGCAGTAAGGTTCAAAATTGGGCAATGGTCAGAAATCAACTGGCTACAAATGAAAAAATCAGTGCCCGTATCGAAAAATACGAGCACATGATTTGAAGTATTAACATAATTTTTATGATTTTTAAAAAACTTACACACTTTTCTTGACAAAGCCGTTAATGGCAGACTTGTTTTATTTGGTGATGTATATGACAGCAAAAACAATCCTGTACTTGTTGCACTTGAATTAAATCCAACTGATAGAGGCGGAAAAAATTTAAATGTTATCAAGGTAGCAAGTGCTTATGGTAAAGAAAAAAATTTGCAAAACTTTATTAAGAAAAGTAAAATTTTGTATATTGAACCAAATAAAAAAAGAACCCATACGTGGCTGAAAGTTAATAGGCTCAAATTGCCGTTACTCAGTAGTTCCACATATGGATTCTTTAATAACAGTATATCTCAAAATTCTAAAAATGTCAATATGAAAAATGACGAAAGTGGCAATGATATCAAATACAGCATGGGAGGATTGAAAGCAGAAACTGCGGACAAGAGTGCACTTGAGAAAGCTATGGAGCTTGAAAAGGACGGTACAAATTCCGAGAAAATCCGTAAGGAAACGGGTTGGTTTAAGGGATATGACGGCAAGTGGCGATTTGAGATAGATAACAGCGAATTAGAGTTTAAAACAGATATCGAAAAGAACAGAGCTGCCGCAATTGAACTTGCGAAAATGAAAGTTAAAAGTGCAGAGCTTGAAGAAAAGATTGTAAATAATACAGCAACAAAAGCAGAGGAAAATGAATACTACAATCTTGACGAAAAAATGATTGAGTACAGAAAAGGAGTAAAATTGAGTGATGTAATAAATCATCCAAAACTTTTTGAAGCGTATCCGCAACTAAAGAATGTAGATGTTTATTACGAGATTTCTTCGGTTAATCGAGGTGTATACAGTTCAAACGGTAATGTGATAATGTTAAATCCGATGCATACGATTGATGAGCAGAAAGAAGCGATTATTCACGAAATTCAGCACGCAATACAGGGAATAGAAAATTTTGCGAACGGAAGTAATTTGGAATACTGGAAAAATCTCGGATACAGCGATGAAGAAGCAATGGCAATGTATTATAACACTGCCGGAGAAAGAGAAGCAAGAGATGTTTCTGCCAGAAGAGATTACAATGCAGAGCAAAGAAAAAACATCCGGCCGGACATTGACAGGAAAGATGTTGTATTTGCTAATAGCGGTGATGCAGGGTATTCGGCGGATGAAAATATAATGCAAAATGATTTTGAGGAGAAAGTTGACCAAATAGAGAATAACACATACAATTCAGATGATGTTGTTATTATGGGCAGAACCCCAAAGGTGTTACAGGATATTGGATTTAATTCGTTGCCTGTTGCGATGACGAAAAATCATATATATTCTGTTGCAGTATCAGAAGCGAGGGCGAAAAATGAGGGGAGATATAAGAAAAACACTAATTATCATGATTTAGGTTTCAATACGGTTAAGCAAATTTATAATAAAATTTCTGATCCGCTTATGGTAATTGCTCACCCTGATTTTACTAATAAAGAGAGCAGGGACAGTACTCATAAAGTTATTGCATTGGTTGATTTATCCGTAAATAATAAGCAGGTAATTGCGCCTATCGTGGTAGATTTTGAAAGTAGATATAACAAAAAAATAATTGATGTCAATCTTGTAGCAACATACTTTAATAAAAACAATATTCATGATTTAATAAAAGAAGCAATAGCTTTAGAAAATAATAATCAAGTTGGTTTTTATTATTTAGACAAAAAAAGAACTCAAAGTATAATTAAGCAGAAAGGGTACCAATTACCCAGTGTACTTAATAACTTGAGTTCCAATATTATTATACGCAAAATTGATAGCAATGTCAATAAAAAAATTAATAAAATTACCCAAAGCAAGCAATTTGTAAGGTGGTTTGGTGATTGGCAGAATAGTCCGAAATCTGCAAGTAAGGTTGTGGACGGCAACGGTGAGCCTCTTGTAGTGTATCACCAGACGGGAAATGATTTTACAGTATTTGATACTAAGCATACCGGTGCGGGTGAGTTTGACAGCGAAATGCCGACAGGAATATTTATGAAGCCGACAAATAGGGTACCCCATAAAATTCTGTGTAAATAATAATCCTTCAAGCAATAACAAAACAGCGGATTGCGGTGTAATCAGTCTTTCTGATTTGCCCCGTGTCAACTTTTCATTCCGCAGACAGGAAATTCTATTCTCGGGGGCAAATCAAGCCGGTATTCTGTCCTCAAATATTATTTGATAACTGGCTCAAAACTATATCCCAGTTTCGACATCTTTGTGTCCAGCGTTCGACAATTTTTTGCGACGCTAAATACAACATTTTGCGCAGGCTGTCATCATTCGTGAATGACGGCTTGTTCTTCGTAATCTGCCTGAACTGGCGGTTCAGCCCTTCGATAATATTCGTTGTATATATTATCTTCCGAACCTAGGGCGGATATGCGAAAAAGGTGGATAGAATATCCCAATTTTCCTCCCAACTTTTCACGCAGGACGGATAGATTTTGCCCCACTTATCCTTGAACAAAATCAGGTTGTTCATAGCTTCTTCCTCGCTGATTGCTTGATATACTTTCTTGAGGTCAACCATCAGCTCCTTGATGTGTTTGTAGCTGACAAACCTTGTGCTTGAGCGTATTTGATGAATGATGCAACGCTGGATTTGTGCGTTCGGAAAAGCCGCTTCAATAGCTTGTCTGAAACCTGTCAGACCGTCCACGCATAACAGAAATACATCTTTAATCCTACGAGTTTTGAGCTCGTTCAACACATTCAACCAGAATTTACTGCTCTCATTTTCGCCAATCCATATGCCGAGAATATCTTTCTGACCGTCAAGATTGATGCCCAGAACTACATATGCAGCCTTCGTGATATACTGATGATTTTCCTTGACCTTGTAATGGATTGCATCCATAAAAACGAACGGATATACAGCTTCAAGAGGTCGGTTTTGCCATGCAGTCACATCGGGCATAATCTTCTCACTTATCTTGCTGACAAGCTCTGGAGAGATTTCTACATCATACAGATTTTTGATTTGTTCGGAAATATCACGCTGGCTCATTCCGCAGGCATAGAGTGAGAGAATTTTCTCGTCATTTCTGCCGGTGCTTTTGCCATTAAAAAACCTTTCTTTCAAACTTTAATTTTTCTATTTTCATTATGCTTGAAAGGAAGCTTATTATTCACTTTTACACAAACTTTTCGGCGGTATCCAAACGAATCGGCTACGGTTACCGTGATGATGACTTCTTCTTTACCTTGATTCGCTATCTTTCTATTCATTCTGTCCGTTCACCATCCCGCAAAAAATCGTGATGAACCACTTTTTTATCAGTCATCGCTTTTTTGTGTTATTATTTTATTTAATTTTCAAAACAACTGCGAGAGTGAATTTCATATTTTCGGGGTCAAAATTATGACTTACATTACCGTTGTATTGTTTGGCTATTCGTTCTATACTTTTTATTCCGTAGCCGTGAATAAATTTATTGCTTTTGGTTGTCTGTAATTTGCCGTCCTTAAGATTAGGAGCACTTGCACAGTAATTCCATATATTGATTACAATATAGTTTGTATTTGTTTGCTTAACTGTAAGCTCAATTTTCTTGTTATCGGCATTTTGCGTTGCCTCGAGAGCGTTTTCAAGAATATTATCAAGTAATGATGTTATATCGTTATTTGAAATGCAAGAAAAATCTATATCACGAATATCGCAGTAAAAGTCAATCTCTTTATCTTTGCAAGCACTGACATATCTGTTTATGATTGCATTTATAAGTTTGTTATCGCTGTATTTCTTTAAGTATTTAATCTGATAATCGTCATACAGACTGTCAATGTATTTGTTTATGCTTTCAAAGTCTTTTTCGTTTGAAAGTTCTTTTATTGAAAGCAAGTGGCGTTTTATATCGTGAATTAAAATATTAGAATTTTCGTATTGATTTTGCAAAATAGAGTAATATTCGGTATCAATTTCTGATTTTTGCTTTTGCAGCTTTAGTGCCGTGTTTTCGTATTGAGTTTTCAATACGTCTTCGTGTACAAGAAAAACAACTATATTTGAATACATTAAAAGCAGAGCGCCTACCGCAAACAAAACATATGTAAATTCGTCAAGTTTATAGTTAAGCGAAATGTATGACATACCGCATATTATAAGTATTGACGCCATCGGCAGAAAGAAAAGCATATTTGTTTTATTTAGCTTCAAATTTTCTTTATTTTCTTTGACGGAAATTTTAGATACAAAGTATGCAATAAAGAAGAAAAATAACTGCGAGCTGCCGCTTAATAAGAAAAATATCATACTGTTCTCAGTGATTCCTTTAATATCAATATTAAAAGTTACCATTACAAGGAACAGCAGAGTCATTTTTGTTATGAGAGTTATAGATGTGAGAAGAATTGAAGTAAATATTGCTTGAAAAACATTTGTGTTAAAGCAAAAAATACACAGCAACAGATTGCAAGCTAAAAATGCTACAATATTTGAATATTCCACACCTACCGTATTTATTATAAATTGCAGTGCAGCAGACAATGAAAAGCATAAAAATAAACCCATATTGCTCATTTTCTGAGCAAATTTGCCGGAAATAAATATGTAAGAAATGATTGCCTCAAATACCGTTACCATCGCATAGCTGAAAATTATCATACAATACCTCCCGCAAAATCAAAAAAGGCTTTTTTAAATTCTGCGTATTTTCTTTGCGAAATGCAATGCTCCATAAGATTCTCATTGGCCCCCTGAAATGTAATTGAACTTTTATCAAAGTTAATTACATTCTGTAAGTTTACGATATAGCTTTTATGCGATTGGACAAAGCAGTTAGGCTGATTGATTATTTCGTACCATTCGGCAGGTTTCTTATTTGTTTCGTATGATTTGTATTTAGTAACGATAAGTGAACCGTGTTTTCTGTTTTCAATATAGAGAATATCCCTTGTTTTTACGGTGAAAATTTCGTCATATTTTTCTATTATAATACTTTTACTGATTTTCTTGTAATAGTCAACGGCTTCAAGAAAATTTCTGTTAAACCTTTCAGTGTCAATCGGCTTTGAAAGATATCTGAAAACCTGAATTTTCATTGCACTGTCAAGGTAAGCCGGATATGAGGTAAGAATCATAATAATAATGTCGGGGTTTAATTGTTTTAATCTTTCCGATACCTCAAGTCCGTTTACGGCAGGCATTTGAACATCGACTATAGCGATGTCGTAAGAATGTTTTTCTTTAAAAATAAAATCACCGCAGGTACGCATATCTATATTAAATTCTATTTTATAGTTTTTTTGAAGATTACTTATAAGTGACCGTACTTTTTCGAGTATTGATTTATCATCATCACAAAGCAGAATATTAAGCACCGAAATTCCCCCTTTAGAAGATATTATACAACATAATTTTTAATTTGTCATATAAAAAACATCACTTTTGACTTTTTTTAATGCGTTTTTGCCCAAACTGTAACAAATGAAAATCCTTGTGCTATAATAAAAACAGTAAATAGAGGAAAAACAAGTACATTTAGAAGTTTTGTATTTAGCGGTTTTGATTATGGCACTTCACAGCTACTTCATACATCTGCGATATGATGTGTGAAGTAAAGCGGTGCTGTGCAACGGTACGGAGGTTTGTATAAAATAAAAAGGGAGAAATACTCTTGAATACAGTTGCATTACAGGATTTTCAATCATATGCAAAAGTTAATGACAATGTTATTAACAAATTCAAGAATAAAATTTCTAAAACTTTGCTTAAAATTTGGCAAAATTACGGATTAGGCACTTTTATGAACGGATATATTAAAGTGATTAATCCCGATGATTATCAAAGTATAATTGATAATACATACTTTCCGTATAAAGACGCAGTTCCCATTTTTGTAACTGCATTTGGTGACATAATTACCTTGGAAAGCGGCGAATATATAAGTATAATGTATTTTCGCTACGGAAAATGTGAACTGATGCTCAAAGATTTTGATTTTTTTTAAAAAGACTTGCAGACAAGAGCTTTTTAAACGAATTTTTTTCTTTGAATCAGTATTATAAAGCTGTTAACGAACATGGAAATTTGTTTTATATAGAGTGTTTTGGTTATATGCCTTTATTAGCGCTCGGTGGGGACGAAGACACCGATAATCTGAAAAAATTTCAGATACCGGAGCACATAGCGTTGATAAATTCATATTTCCTCATACTGATGTAAATCCGTTCTGCCTGACATCTTGAGATTTATAAAAATAGAGTAATCGGCAATATTGATGTTTAAAGAGAGAGGGAGCAAGATGTTAGGCAACGAGATTTAATTTTAAATTTGATAGTATCTTATATGTTTTAGTGGTATCTGCAGTTAATGAGGATACTGCTTTTTTTATTTATATTGTTATAAAATTTATAGGCTCTATGTCAATAGTTGGGGTAAATTATGGTTTAGCAAATTGATTTGCCA
>ULOT01021053.1_pt1 | contig 38887 bp, 63 predicted proteins | sample 1952811 | NCBI WGS metagenome assembly ULOT01 (sample SAMEA4835609, study PRJEB28245) | human gut metagenome | biome: gut microbiome; material: fecal sample | place: Denmark | collected 2008
GGTGTCCGGCGATGCAAAGGTGTCCGGCAATGCAAAGGTGTACGGCGATGCAAAGGTGTACGGCGATGCAAAGGTGTCCGGCGATGCAGATTACACAACTATTCATGGATTTGGTGCTCAATTCCGTACCACTACGTTTTTTAGATGCAAAGATAAAAAGGTCAGAGTTGCATGCGGATGCTTCTTTGGGACTATTCCGGAATTCCGTGAACAGGTTAAAAATACAAGAAAAGGGAAAATTGCAGAAGAGTATCTGATGATTGCTGACCTTATGGAAAAACATTTTGAAAAATAAAGTGCTCCGAAGGAGAGCTGAAACCTCTCGCCTCGGAGCTGTAAACCACTAACCACACTAGCGGATTACAGGATAATCATATCATTTCTTCCTGTATTTCGCAAGAGAACAGGAGGATTTTTTATGAAGAAAACCGAGGATAAAAAAGTGACAAATTTTGAAGAGTTCGAAACTTTCTATGCAGTTGAAGTTGTAAGAGAGGCAAAAAAGCAGACTCACAAATGGTTCTGCGCATGGATTGTAACCATGATTGCATTAATTCTTTCAAACGCTGCATGGATGTTTATTAAGTAAGAAAGGAGGAAAGACTGTGGCAATCAGATATACCACAGAGCAAAAGAAATACATCCTTTTAAAAGGCAATATTGCAAAAAGGATGGAGGCCGAGCGAGTAAGTGATGCACAGATGGCAGCAATTACCGGAATGGCAGAAAACACTTTCCGTAAAAAGCGAAATAAGCCAGAAACATTCACGTATCCGGAACTGCGGCATATTTTTATTCGATTGAACTTCCCTAACGAGGAAATATTGGAGGCTTTGACATGAAAGATTGGATAGACTCCATTCTGATTGGAGGGATAGCAACGTATCTTCCGTTCTGGACCTGGGACAACAGCCGTGACCAGATCATGGGAGCGTTGGGACTGATCGGAGCTGTGTACATAGCAAGGACGTGGAAAGAATGGACATGCTAGACATGCCAACTAAAAAAGGATCCTCAGAGCTGCAACTCAAATAAGGATCCAAGACAATATATCTCTTCTTCATTGTAGAAGGAAAGAAACCAAAAGTCAATACAAGGAGGAAATTATGAACGAAGAGAAAATCAGAGAAATATTTGATTTGTGTCTGAGAGTTTCAAGTGAAACAACGGCGCATGTGAATTTTGACTATACGGCGCATGACGACATATCCAGAGCTTATATTTATGTATTTAATGATGCAGGGGAGATCGTAAAACATTTTTCATTGTGCCAGTTTTACGACGTTAAGTTTGAATCTCAGAATTATGAAGATGCAAAGAAATGTCTTCTGGAACTGCTTATTAATGGGAGGTGTCCGTTAAATGAATCTTACCGGTAATGGAAATGTAAGACCAGAAGATCTGGAAATTATGATTCATAAACATTCTGGAACAGCAAAAAGACAGGCAGGTAATCATGCCGCAACTGAAAGAGAGGAGAAAAAATAAATGAATTTATATGAAATCGACAGCGCAATCATGAATTGTGTGGACATGGAAACTGGAGAAATTATTGACATGGAAGCTCTTGAAAATCTTCAGATGGAAAGAGATCAAAAAATTGAAAACATCGGTTGCTGGATCAAGAATCTCCTGGCAGATGCAAAAGCATTAAAAGAAGAAAAAGATAACCTTGCAGCACGTCAGAAATCTGCTGAGAATAAAGCTGCATCATTAAAGGCATACCTTTCCAGTTATCTGAACGGAGAGAAGTTCAAAACCGCAAAAGTAGCCATTTCCTATAGAAAAAGTGATTCCGTAGATATTTCGGAAGGAGCTGTTATTCCAGAGGAATATCTGAAATACTCAGATCCCACACCAGATAAGATCGGACTGAAAGCAGCATTGAAAGCCGGTGAGAAGTTCCCTGGTATTTCCATTGTAACCTCTAGTAATATCCAGATCAAGTAGGAGGACACTAATGACTGAATTTGAAATCCGTATTCCGGCAAGAAAGAAGCAGCCTGCAACCGATAAGGATAACCCAGTCGTGAAAGTATCGCCAGAAGCATATAACGCACTGGTTGAAATCTACAACGAATCAACCTTATCAATGAAGGATATCGCAAGTTTGCTGATTATTGAGGGCAGTAAACATGTGGTTTATGACAAGGAGGAATAGCAATGGCAACACCAGTATTAATTATTGGAAAATCTGGTTCTGGCAAGAGTACCAGTCTTAGAAACTGCCAGAATGAACACTGGAATCTTATTAGAGTATTGAATAAACCGCTTCCGTTCAAAGGAAAGATTGATGGATGGTTTACAGATGATTACCAGCAGGTAATGAAGTGCCTGATCGCATCAAAAGCGGAGTCAATTGTAATTGATGATGCAGGATATCTTATCACGAATCATTTTATGAAGGGACACGCTTCTGCTGGAAAAGGCAATGCAGTGTTTGCTCTGTACAATGATATTGGAGACTATTTCTGGAATCTTATCCAGTTTATTGTAACAAAAGTACCGCAGAATAAAATTGTTTACCTTATGATGCATGAAGAAAAAGATGATTCCGGGGAAGTAAAGCCTAAGACAATTGGTAAGCTTCTGGACGAAAAGGTTTGTATCGAAGGCATGTTTACTATCGTTCTTCGCTGTATTGAAGAGAGCGGAAAACACTTATTTGTCACTCAGTCCAGTCAGGGAGCGGTAAGCAAGTCCCCGATTGGGATGTTTGACAGTTTGACTATTGATAACGACCTTTCAGAGGTGGATAAGGTTATCAGAGATTATTATGAATTAGGAGGAACAGACAATGCAGAAACCAAATAATTATGACACAACACAGGCAGCAGGAGAATTTGAACCAATTAAGCTCGGTGGTCACAAGATGGTAATTAAGCAGGTATCAGAGCGTCAGTCTCAGGGCGGACTGAATATGATTGTTATCTTGTTTGATTTTGCAGACGGAGACGAGCAGGCAGGTTACTTTATGAAGCAGTTTGAGAACGATATTCGTCCAGACAAGAAATACCCGAATGCCGGTACTAACTATATGATTATTGATGAAAACGTTGATTATGGCGTTCGCAATCTCAAGACTTTTATTACTTGCGTGGAAAAATCCAACCCTGGATTTGCAGTTAAATGGGGTGACAATTTCGGGCAGCAGTTCAAGAGTAAACTGATCGGCGGTGTCTTTGGGGTTGAAAAAGACTGGTACGATAATAGAGAAATTAATCGTCACAAGCTTGCCCGATTCCGCAGTATTGAAGGAATAAATGATGCTGATATTCCAAAAGAGCGTACTACAAAGGCCTATGATGATCATCTAAAGGAAGAAACTATCATGGGGGCGAGTCCAGCAGGAACTGATTTTATGAGTATTCCGGATAGTGTACAGGAAGAGCTCCCATTCAATTAAAAGGATGTGTTTTTAATGGTTATACAGACAGACACAAGAGAACATAAAAAGGAATGGGAACGGATTCAAAAGCAGTTTGACAGTCTTGGAGTACAGTATTTCCGATCGAAGTTATACTGCGGAGATTATCAGTCGTTAGACAACGCAAAACTCTGTATTGACCGTAAAAAGGATTTACAAGAGCTTTGTGGAAATGTCTGCCAGCAGCATGAAAGATTCAAGGCAGAGCTTATCAGAGCGCTTGACGCAGGTATTCAGCTTATTATCCTATGCGAACACGGACCAGATATCAAATCAATTGGTGATGTGTATTTTTGGGAGAATCCAAGAAAACACAAAGTCATATGGAAGACGGTAAACGGTAAGAGAGTAAAGACTGTAATTTCCGATAAGGCTGTTGATGGCTGCCAGTTATATAAATCTCTATGCACGATCAGAGATAAATACGGTGTTCGATTTGAATTCTGTACAAAAGAAGAGACTGGACGGCGAATCGTGGAGTTGCTGTCATGACAAAGGATGAAATCAAGCAATCAGTGAAAATGTCTGAGATTCTTTCCAGATATGGACTAAAACCAAATAGAGCTGGTTTTATATGTTGCCCTTTTCACAAGGAAAAGTCAGCATCCTGTAAAATCTACGATGATTCGTTTTACTGCTTCGGCTGTGGAACCGGTGGCGATGTGTTTGATTTCGTGATGCAATACGAATCCGTCCCTTTTAGTACTGCATTTATCGAGTTGGGTGGTACTTATATCTCTAAAAAAGGTAAAAGTCGTAACCAGATCAGACATGAAATGCGGGATATTAAAACAAAAAAGTACAATCCCGCTCAGGTCCCAAACGAGCTTGAGCAGGTAGAAAAGAACATACTTATGTACGAAACAGCGCTAAAAACGTTCCCTCCCGATTCAGAAGATTGGTATATGTGCCAGTTTAATCTCGAGAAAGAAAAAAGCAGACATGAATTACTGTCTGTTAAGTCAGGAGGTAAGGAAAATTCTTGAAAATATTGGAAATTTACAAGCGCAAGACTTTATGGAAAAGCAGTTGTATGAAGAACTTTTTTCAGTAAAAAGTAAAATCGACCGCTCAGAAATCAAATTCAAACTGATGGACCGGGCAAAAAGTGTGAAAGCGAAACATATAGCAGAAGAGTTCATAAAGGAATTTCAAAAAGCAGAGCAGGAAAAGGAAAAAGAAGAAAAAGCAAATCGTTCTATGCAGTTAGTTGAAAATATCACGAACTTCTATCCCGATTCTGTTGATAAGGAATATCCTAACATGGCTTGTGGCAGCTGGATAGCTACAGAGAACGGAATTTTTTCTTCCGAAACATCTAAGGCAAGAGAACTTGTATGCCACCACCCGATCATGCCGATACGTCGACTAAAAAACATTGAAACAGGTGAAGAACAGATCACAGTGGCTTTTAAAAGGGATGGATATTGGACAGAAATAACTGTTCCAAAAATTGACATTGTGACTTCCAGAGCAATAACTAATCTTGCAAGGTTCGGGGTGCAGGTCAATTCAGAGAACGCAAGGCTCCTTGTAAAGTATCTGGCAGATGTTGAAATGTACAATGCCGATATGATCGACATACAGCACTCCACAAGCAAGTTAGGGTGGCATGGCAATGTATTTGTGCCTTACGACCTTTCAATCGTTTTTGATGGCGAATACCGCTTTAAAACACTATTTCAGAGCATACAGGAAAGTGGAGATTACTTTAAGTGGGTGACTCTGGCTAAGCAGCTACGGTCGTGTGGACGATTAGAACCACGGATAGCACTTGCAGCATCTTTTGCAAGTGTTCTTATACAGCCGCTTGATGTGCTACCGTTCATCGTAGACTTTTACGGGCAGACAGGCGGTGGAAAGACGGTAACGATCAATATAGCGGCATCGGTTTGGGGAAATCCGGCGCCGGGAGCTTACGTTGGAAATTTTCGATCAACAGATACGTCATTGGAGACAAGGGCAGACATGCTTAATAACTTTCCGATGATCCTCGATGACTCAAAAAATGCTTCTCAATATATCCGGGACAACTACGAAACATTAATTTACAATCTCTGTTCCGGTAAAGGGAAAGCACGTTCAAATAAAGACCTCGGAGCAGCTAAGGAAAATACATGGAGTAATGTGACTATTTGCAATGGTGAGAATCCTATTTCGGAGTTTGCAGATTCTGGAGGAGCAATCAACAGAATTATTGAGATTGAGTGTTGCGAGGATATTTATGAGAATCCGGCAGAGATCAACAGCGTTGTCGCGAAGAACTACGGCTTTGCAGGAAGAGTATTTGTCGGGAATCTCAAACAGTTCGCACCAGACGACTTAAAAGAAATGAAGTCTAAGATTGAAAAAGGTTTTGACGGATATGACTTTCCAGCAAAACAGGTCATGGCCATATCTACGCTTCTGCTGGCTGACAAATTAGCTACAGATTTCATATTCAAGGATGGGCGTGAGCTGACGGTTAAGGACGTTGTGGACATACCTACACGTAAAAAAGACGTATCTGAGGGACAGAGGTGTTATGAATTCATTCTTGAAAGTCTTTCCGTGTACGGGCAGCACTTTGATACACAATTCAGTTGTGATCAGTGGGGATTCAAGGAAAAGCCAGATGAGTATGGAGATGTATATATATACTTCTATCCAAAGCCCCTTGAAAACCTTTTGAAGAGCAATGGATTCTCCAGAAAAGCCTTCTCAGCCTGGGCGATTAATCGAGAATTAATCAAACACACAGGAAAAAGAGATACGATATTAAAAAGAGACGGGGGAAGCGTGATGAGGCTTATTGCAGTAAAAATCGTTGATATAAAAAGTCTCGAAAATGAACAAGAAAATGAGGTTATTGAAACTGGTTTTCTGCCAACTAATGCCGAAACAAATGTTCCATTTTCATAATTTGTAACCATGTAACCGTTGTAACACGAAAAAAAACGTCCTATAGGAGAAAGTTTGAGAGTGTATAAAAAACATATGCTCTAGTGATTCTCCTATACAAAAACCTTGGTTACATTGGTTACACGGTTACATACCTCTGAAACCCGCATAAAATAAGGGTTTTTGGCGTAACCAATAGGTTGAAAAAGTCGGTTACACATGGGTTACAAAATTAAAAAGTATATACAATTAGATTTATTATAACAAAATTAATTGAATATTGCAAAAATATTTAGTTGACATAATTATTATAAGGAGTGGTTACAAAATGAAAAAAGACGATCTCAATAAAAAGCAGAGATATGCATTAGACACGATGCTGTCTGGTAGTAATGTTTTTCTGACAGGTGATGCAGGAACAGGCAAGACAACGGTTATTCAGACATTCATTGATGAGGCGGAAAAAGCTGGTAAAAGTGTTCTGGTATCTGCTACTACTGGAATAGCTGCGGACAATATCGGATACGGGGCGACTACCGTACATCGTGCATTGAATATCTCAATCAAATTTGAGGATTACAAGAAAAAAGTGAAATCCAGAGCTGAACTGTTGAAGGAAGCGGATATTCTTATTATTGACGAGATCAGCATGTGCCGATTTGATTTATTTAACATGATTGCAAAGACAATTATCACGGAGAATGAAGAGAGAGCCGTTGACAGACTTTTGAGCGGAGAGGATAAAGAAGACGTTCAACTGATCGTAATTGGGGATTTTTACCAGCTTCCACCGGTTATCACAACAGATGACCGTAAAATTCTCTGCCGGATGTATGGATCTGATTATGGAAAGGGCGGAAAGTACGAACACGGATATGCTTTCATGTCTGAATACTGGAAAGAAATGGGGTTTGAATACATCAAACTTGATGAGGTATGCAGACAGAATGATGAGGGATTTAAATATGTTTTGAACGATATCAAATATGGCAACAATATTAGAAAATCCATTGCATATCTGGAAAATAACGAATCAGACAAGGTTATACCAGAAGCACCGTTTCTGGTCGGAACAAATGCTGAAGCTGATCGGATTAATAATACTTTTCTCGGAAAACTGGATAAAAAGACCGAAAAAGTGTTTCATGCAGCAGTTGACGGAGAATTAACGTCTGCTGATATTAAGAACATTGCATTTGCCAGAGAGGACTTAATTCTTAACATCGATGCAAAAGTGATGATTACAGTCAATGATCTGTCTGGAAACTACGTCAATGGAACGATTGGCATCATTCAGAAAATTGTGGATAACGGAGAATTTGAAGAATCCTATCTGGTTATCAAGACTGATAAGGGTAAAACAGTTAACTTGTACAGATACAGTAAAGACATTGAGAAACAGGTTATCGAGGAATCTGAGCAGGAAAAAGACGGACAGAAGATCGTAAAAGAGAAGATTGTCCGTAAGAAAGTCGGATCATTCTCACAGTTCCCGGTAAAGCTTGCTTGGGCAATCAGTATTCATAAATCACAGGGACAGACATTTGAGAAAATCAACATTGATCCTTGTTGTTGGGATCCAGGACAGTTCTATGTGGCTGTTTCACGTGCGAAATCCGCTAATGGAATACATTTTATCAGACCGATAAAGCAAAGCTATATAAAGGCTTTTAACAAGGATAACGAGCGACTTCTTGAACGGAGTTTTGAGGTAGAAGAAGGTGCATAAGTATGAGAGTGATACACGAGCAGATACCGAACACGATAAGATTTTTGCAAATTGATTTTCCGGCACTGGTTCTCCAGACTGCCGGAATCGAAGAAAGTGATGAATACTGGGCGCAGGTGATAGAACAGACACATATTGTGTCAGAGAAGTACCAGAAAAACGGCTTCGTGGATCATATGTTGTTCGCTTACGTTGATTACCTTGAAAAAATGTACAACAAATCCAAAGAACTGAGAAAGGAGCGTGAGAAAAATGAGCAGTAAGTTAAAAGTCAAGAAAAAGACCAGATTTTCTGTTCAGACTTCTAATCAGGCGGCTTATGCGTTTGGACGGGCTATGCAGAACTGTTATAGACAGATAAAAGACGTAGAGCAGCAAGCCTACGAGGATGGATTCACTGTTGGTGAAGATTGGAGCAACACGATCAACACTGTCACAACTATGATGGCTCTGAGACGTTTATATGGCTTTTCCACGAAGTGATTGCTTGATGTGATAAGAACTGCCAATAAGTATGTTGAAATGGCAAATAGAGGTGAAATGAGCGTTCTGAACATGATACAGGACATTGAAAAGAACACAGATGTAAGATTTGACGAGATGAATAAGAATCTGGTTAAGAAGATGGGAGTTTGACAAGGAGCTAAATTAAATGAATAGAATTCGTACTCTGAGGGAAGCGAGCAGTATGTCTCAAAAAGAATTGGCGAGCGCAATAGGAGTGCCACAGTCTTTGGTGAGTTATTGGGAAAGAGAAAAGAGAACTCCATCAGTGGTTAACGCGCAAAAACTTGCTGATTTTTTTGGAGTGGAAATAAAAGATATATTCGTAGAAAAGACTGCACAATAGCGTGCCAGTTGCTTACATGGGCGAAAGGAGAACGAGAATGAAGCAGAAAACACCGGAACAGGAATTAGAGTTGTTAAGAGAAGGCCTATTACATGAGCGCGCTATCTGGGAGCACATCAATGAAAATGGCTGTAATGATCCATTTTGGGCGGATGGATGCAATATGAATCTAACCAGAAATCATATTCTTTCATACAGAAATGAGATTGCAAATTGTTGCGAGGAACATAATCTTCCACTTCCAGAAGAATACTTTCTAAAAGTACCGCCAGAAGTTGACGATGATTATATGGCGAACTTTAACCAGAAAGCCCGTGTAGATAGATTGAAACAGCAGGGTGATACATTAAGCCGGAAGAAAAAGAAGTTTATTGATGATGGACAGATGGAGTTTTGTTGATTAACCATGTAGTTGCTTACATGGGGAAAGTGAGGATGGAAATGAAATTATTTAAAACAGTAGATGAAAAATTAGCGGAAATTGGATTTACAAAAGTTGAAGAAGATAAATACGGATGTGAATATGAGAGAAAAGATAAGAAATATGGATATACACAGATCGTATCTATTTTACATAAAAAATCCGGAAGGCACATCTTACAGTCTTATGATCCAGATTTAGGAGATAGCAAAGGAATCGGAAATACTTGTGTTGGTCTTACGGGGTATGAAATGAAATTGTTTATTAAAAAGATGAAACAATTAAAGATGTATTCAGGTAAGGAGGATACAAAATGTTAATCAGAAGTCAGGATAATAAAACACTGTTTAATTTCACGCAATGCATCAATATTGGAGAGCACGGAAAAGGTGCTGTGATTTATGTTAATAATTTGTATCCGGCAGGCGAGTATTCTACCGCAGAAAAAGCTTTAAAGGTACTGGATATGATTCAGGAAGCCTATGTAAATGGACATATTGATTATCAGATGCCAGCGGACAGTGAGGTGGAAATATGAAAAGATCTGAAACAACAAAATTTCTTAGCAGATTGTTGGAAAAAAGCCGTTTTTCTGGTCCAGGTAAATACTGGGCTAGAGAAGTAAGCCTTGATTATGGCTACGCAGCAGGAAAGGCAAGAAGAGTAGATTACATGCAATTTATTCCGGAAAATCAGTGCTCTATCTCAGCAATCGAAAAAGGAATATTTGCATGCTATGAAATCAAAAGTTGCAAAGAGGATATTTACAGCGGAAATGGATTAAATTTTATTGGCGAAAAAAACTACCTTGTGACAACAATGGAGTGCTACAAAGAGATTTTACCTGATTTAAAAAATGGAAAATTTGCCCAACATATACGTGAGAATTTTCCGGAATGTTACGCGGAAATAGGTAACATGGGAGTAATGGTTGCAGTTCCGTATCAGAGAGATGTTGCAGAAGAATTTGAAAGCCCAACACCACTAGGTGAAGATGTGGAGAAATGGAGATTATCAGTTATTTTGAAGTGTGGACACAATGGTTCAAGAAAAAGATCCATGACAGAACTGTTGTTTTGCATGGTAAGAAGCGGGCATTGAGAAAGGATGGAATAATATGATACATATCAAAGAAAGATTAAAGCAGTACGCGGATAAATATTCGGACTGCTACAAATACGCTGGGGTGTATGTCAAAGTTATTCAAGATATGATTGAGCAGCTTCTGGCTGATCTGGAGCAGGATGAGAAAGAAAATGGTTGGATTCCGGTCAGTGAGAGATTGCCAGAAACAGATGATTATATTCTTCTCTCTTTTGCGAATTACTCAATCCCAATAATCGGAAGATGTGAAAGAGATAAAGATGGCAACGGCATTTTTTACGCCGGTGACGATTTAATATCTTGTTTAGGTAATGATTTATATGTCAACGCCTGGATGGAATTGCCGGAGCGCTATAGGGAGGACGAATCATGATTACATTCTTATTAGGATTCACCCTTGGAATCATAGTCGGAGTGGCCGGTCTTGCATGTGCAGCGATCATGTACGATAAGCACCACCCAGACGAATAGAAAGGAGAACGGTATGCTGACAAGGAATAAAAAGCTGGAAGACTATGGTATTCCGGCAGATGACATTGAAAAACTGAATACGATGCTGAAAGACTTCCCGGCAGAGTACGGATACCTGCTTTCCAGTGCTGCCTTGTCAGCTTGCCCGAAAAACACGGTGATAGCGGATATGGTAATTGAGAATATCCTACACCGGAAAAGTTACAGGAAAATCAGCAAAGAAAGATATATCCCGATGAACCCGAAAGACTTTTATGGATACAGGCGCAAGACCGTCGCTGTACTGTATGAGAGGATGCGGCTGTTGGGAGTATGGGAGGATGAATAAAAAAATGTGTCTTGTATGGTTGGCGATTATATTTATTTGTTGGATTTTAGGTGCAAAAATATCAGATATTAATGTTGCAATGATAGCAATATTCTATATTGGCGATTGTATTTCTGACCTTGCAAAAGCAATTGAGAAGAGGAGTGAAAAATGAAGTTAATTGATTTAATAGCAGTAATTGACGACGATCCTGAAAGCGATATAAAAATTCAGATATGTCACCCTGGAAGAAGCTGGGAGGATTACGATACATTCAATGCCGGTTCAAAGCTGCTGAAACCATTTTACGATTTAGAAATAAGCTGCCTTTCGGCAATAGAAACAGATGTGATCAGAGTTGATTTGAATTTTGACAAGAAAGAAGGCAAAACAGATGAGTAGACTGATTGATGCAGACAAACTGAAGCATGTAGTGCATTGTGCATATTCTGATGATTTAGAGATTCTTAAAAAGATTGACGAACAACCGACTGCTTTTGATGTGGATAAGGTTATTGGCGAATTGAAAAGAGATAAATTCATCGAATCCGAATGTATCTTATCTGATGTACATCAAGGATATAATGCTGGACTGAGCAGGGCAATCGAAATCGTGAAAGGTGGTGGAGTTGAATGAGTAAAGGAAAAGACATTTCGACTATGTTTACAAGAGAAGAAAATAAAAAGAATGGAAGACTCGGATATGGAATGGCTACCAGAGAGAAGGAAGATACTATCATTCCAGCGCAGTACGGAGCATTCTTGCAGAAAAGAGGTAAGAGAAAATGAGTAAATCAGTATTAGTGATTGATACGCCAAAATATTGTGCTTTATGCGTTTTACGCAGTGGAGTGCTTCACCCGTTCTGTAGAGTAAACAATAGAGATATTACAGATTTGAGTATTAGACCTGAATGGTGTCCATTGAAGCTATTACCGGAGAAGGACACAAAAAACCATTTCCCGGACGAATTTGAAGATGGGTATGCTGTTGGTTGGAATGGTTGTATTGATGAAATTACAGGAGGAAGTTCTGATGATTGATTTAAGAAATACATGTGTTCTGGTTAGAACAAAAGAGGAAAACGAAATGCTTCTTAAAGAAGCTGAAAAACAGGGATTCCAATGGCCTACAAAAAACTATTGCAGACCATTACCAAAACAACATTTTCCAGACATTTTAAAATTTTATGAAGACAAAGATGTTACCCGCGAAGCACATATTGGCACAGACTCAACTTTCTACGAAGCATCAGAACTCCTCGGCACAAAAGAAATGTCTGCAAGAGAGTTTGCTGAACGGATTGCAGATGTAGGCAATTGTTGCGAACGTGAATGTATAGGATGTGTGTTGGACAACAGGAATAATAAGTGCAACACGGATTTGTGCAATATACGTAATTGGAAAAATAATATAGATGAACTCCTTGAAATTGCAAAAGTAGAAAAATGGACAGTTCCTACACCAGAAGAGAAAGCAATTGAAAATATTGAGAAGTTTATCGAGAATCCAGATCGTGCAGCGTTGAATGATGAGTTTGTAGATGCGTTGAAGCTGGCGGTGGAGAAGTTGGAAGAGGTGAAGTAGATGGAGAGATTAACAGAAAGATATGATATTACACCAGACGGAGAATCAGATGTCTGGGTTAAACAGCACGATTACATTTCAGCAGCACGAAAGCTTTGCAATTATGAAGACTTAGAAGAGCAGGGTATGCTTGTGAGATTGCCAGATGATTTATTTAAAAAAGTATATCGAATAACTTATGAATATACGGAATGTAGTAAATTTGGAGAAACAGTTATTGATTGTGAGAATTATAATTGTAACTGCGATTGTGATTCTGAAAAGAAATTTTATATCGTAGAAAACAATCTGAAATTTATGCTATTTTGCAATTATTATAATGAACTTGGCAAAACCGTATTCCTCACCCGTGAAGAAGCTGAAAATAAGTTGGAGGAACTCAAAAATGAAATTTAAAGAATTTGTAAACTGGTGCAATGAAAGAGCCTGTGATGGATGTTGGGGAATGCTAGAAGCAATAGCGTGTATTAATTTAATAAATGAGATTATGAAAATCCAATTTTGGAAAAGAGAAAAAATCTGGAAAGAAAATTATGAGCGACAGGTATTGGAAGAGATTATTAATCCGATAGAGAAGAAGTTGGAGGAGATGGAGAATGGCTGAATATGTTAAAAAGTCAGATGTAATAAAAATCATGGAAAATAATTCTCACATGATAGAGGTATTTGGAGTTAAGAAGAAAATAATTGACGGATTCGCAATGGGTTGTGATTTCGAAGATCTGGAAACTGTCAGTATTGAGGAGGACGATAATGAGGATTAACATGAAACCAGAAGAAGCAAAAGACATATTATCCGATATGAGAGACCAGCATTTATGTTTCCTTGAAAGTTCTGAAAACAAAGATGAATGGCAGAAAAAATATCTCAAGGAAGCATGGGCGTGTGATTCCGGAGCAAAAGCATTGGAAAAGCAGATTCCATGCAAACCTGAAGAATATGTTCCAGATTTTCCGTACAATATATTTTCCACTCAAAAATGTGCGAAATGCGGAACACCTGTTATTGGTAATAAAATAAGCAAGTACTGTTTTGAATGCGGGCAGAAAATTGACTGGGGAGAGGAGTGATTAAATGGATTTTAATACAGCAATGGCGAAATCAGTAGCATGGGCCAGTACATCATTTGCCGTAATAGCGGCACTCAGTTATACAAAAGAACCATTATGCTTAATGGCATTAGTTCTTCCGCTGTTTGTTGGATTACTTGCACATTAATGAGAAGGAGTTGATAATCATGTTGGACAAGCCTACACTTGAAATTGACAGAGAGAAGAACGAAGTTACGATAAAATGCAATGGGGATACTATAAAGTTCAAAGATGATAATGTGGAAGTGACCAGAGCAAGCAAAAACATGATGTTTAAACCACCAGAAATAACACCTCAGCTCGCCATATCAGCATTTGCAGTACTACATCAATATTGCAACTCAATCAGTCCACATGATTGCATCAGATGTGCATTTTACGAGCATTGCCCGGAATGCTTCATGGGATGCCCGGGAGATCAGGGCGAGGTAATCAGAAAATTACAAAGCAACGAATAAAATTAGAGAGTCGGTATTTACCGGCTCTTTTTTAGCACAAAATTCCTCAAACATGTACCACAACTTTTCCACTGACCTGTGATAGAATATACTCAGAAGTGTTACTATGGGATTTTATAGCCAGAAATGAGGTGATGATATGGCGAACTTAAAATTAGTTACAAGAAAACTCCAAAAAGCTATATTATCCACCGGATTAATCATAAAAATCGGAACATCGCAATTCTACAGCCATGAACAGGAACGATTGATAACAGTAACAATTATATCAACGCCAGTGTTTAGACCAACAAAACGTGGTGAATGGAAAGATTGTGATTACGAAATACTCCGAACTGCATCCCAGTATGATGTAGTCATGTGCCTAAAAGAAATATGGGAGACGGTCAGAAAATGAGGATAGACAGAGGTGATTAGATGGACTTAACGCCTAAGCAGAAAGCGTTTGCAGATGAATATATAAAAAATGGCGGGAATGCATCTGATGCCGCGAGAAAAGCTGGATATGCCGAGAAAAACGCAGAAGTAATAGGAGCACAGAACTTAAGAAAACTTAATATTTCTTCCTATATAGCTGAAAAACAGTCTCTCATCGAAAAACAAAAAGGCACTGACATCATGTCTCTGGCAGAAATTCAGCAGCGCCGCTCCATGATCGCAAGAGGTGAGCTGACTGATTCATTCGGATTTGCTCCGGATTTCTCCGATCAGCTGAAATCCATGAATGATCTGGAAAAGACGCTTGCCATAAAAGAAGCCAGAGAAGAACAGCAGAAAGCAGAAGAAAAAGCTAGATTGCAAGGTGAATACCATATTGATCTGAACATTGTCCCGGACGTATTTCATAAAATGATTAGGGATATTCGAGCAAAGAAACATAGTGAATACATTCTTCCTGGTGGACGTGGTTCCATGAAGTCCTCAACTATATCTCTGATTATACCGGAACTGCTGAAGAATAATCCGAACATGCACGCTCTGATTCTGCGAAAAGTCGGAAACACTATCAAAGATTCTGTTTACGCTCAGATGAAATGGGCTATTGATAAATTAAATCTAAATGAGGAATTTGTGTGCAAGGTATCTCCTATGGAGATTACGTATAAGCCTACTGGACAGAAGATTTACTTTCGTGGTGCTGACGATCCATTAAAGATTAAGTCTATCAAGCCAGAGTTTGGATATATCGGTATTGTCTGGTTCGAGGAGTTAGATCAGTTTTCTAATCCAGAAGAAATCCGAAATATTCAACAGTCTGCTATTCGTGGTGGTAATGAAGCATATAAATTCAAGTCATTCAACCCGCCTAGGAGTAAGAATAACTGGGCGAATGAGTATACGGCAGAAGCGGAAGAAAAAGACGAAAATGTAATGGTTGTGCATAGCACTTACCTTGATTTGGGAATCGAACAGGAATGGCTTGGAGATGTATTCCTTGCAGATGCCGAACATCTAAAAGAAGTAAACCCGGATGCTTACGAAAATGAGTATCTAGGAAAAGCCAACGGAAATGGCGGAAATATCTTTGAATACATCGAAGAAAGAACTATCACGGATGAAGAAATTAGTCACTTTGACAGAATTTATCAGGGCGTTGACTGGGGCTGGTACCCGGATAAATATGCTTTTTCCAGAATCTATTATGATTCCGCCAGAGAAACAATCTATTTTATTGACGAGATTTACGAAAACAAAAAATCAAATGAATGGACTGCGAATGAAATTAAGCGAAGACAGTACGATGATTACGAAATTACTTGCGATTCTGCCGAGCCTAAATCAATCAATGATTACAGAGATTCAGGACTCCCAGCAAGAGGAGCAATCAAAGGACCGGGAAGCATTGAGTATTCTATGAAGTGGCTGCAAAGAAGAAAGCTTGTGTTTGACCCAAAAAGAACGCCAAATGCTTGCAAAGAGTTCAAGAAATACGAATACGAACGTGATAAAGATGGAAATATTTGCAGTGGATATCCGGACAAGGGTAATCATTTGATAGATTCTGTCCGGTATGGCTCAGAATCGTTGTGGAGAAGAAGGGGGCACAGTGCATAATGTGTAAATTTTGTGATAATTTAGCTTCTTACAAAGAATACTATGATAATCCAGAACGCAAGAAGAACAAATATATATACGGATGCATGTTGTACATGTACATGAAAGACCGAAAAGGAAGCATTACTTCCAGACCGTTTGACCTTAATTATTGTCCGATGTGTGGAAAGAAGATAGCGACAGGTGACTAAATGGGACTTATAACAACACTAAAAAGGTGGTTTAACATGATTTTCAAAAAACAAGCCGAAGAGGACTTTAATATCCAGGCGGCAGAATTCCCGGAGATGGAATCACTGATTAACCGGTGTGCGAACATCTATAGGGGTGCGCCGGAATGGCTGGATGATGAGGATAATATCAAGACGATCAATTTTGCAAAATCCGTCTGCTCAGAAACAGCCCGGCTCGCAACCCTGGCGATTGGCATTCAGATAGATGGTTCTGCAAGGGCAACATGGTTACAAGAGCAGATCGATAAAGTGTATTTCCAAATCCGGCACTGGGTAGAATATGGCTGTGCTTATGGAACCGTGTTCATTAAGCCGAACGGCGAGAGCCTCGATGTGTTTACTCCGGCAGATGTGATGATTGTGGATTACGATAATCAGGGAATCAAAGGGATTATATTTAAAGATTCGTATACAGTTGGGCGAAAATATTATACACGACTTGAATATCATAGGTTCGTTGAGACTACAATAGATGGCGTGACAACTTATCCGTACTATGTTTCAAACAGGGCTTATGTATCAAAATCTCCTCAAAGCATCGGAGACAAGATTGACCTTAAACAGACCAAATGGGCTGACCTAATGGCAGATACGCCGCCGATTCTTAAGGCGAACGGGGAGAAGTTGGACGGACCTCTGTACGGAGTTCTACGGACACCACAGGCGAATAACGTGGATATTAACGCACCATTGGGTTTGCCAATATTTGCCGAAGCTATCGAAGAGTTAAAAGACCTTGACATTGCATACAGCCGAAACGCCGGAGAGATTTTTGATTCTCAGAAGATTGTTCTGGCAGATGATAGACTGCTGATGCCAAGCGGTACACCTGTATCAGCCATGTCACCACAGGGCATGGAGAACAGACGGAATGAAATGAGCTTACCGCACTTTGTCAAGAATGTATTCGGACAGGATGAAAAAGAGTTCTACCAAGAAATCAATCCACAGCTCAACACAGATACCCGTATAAGCGGCATAAACGCCCTTTTAAGCCAGTTGGGTTACAAGATTGGATTCTCCAACGGATACTTTGTTTTCAACGAATCTAGCGGCATTCAGACGGCTACAGGAGTAGAAGCAGAGCAGCAGAGAACGGTACAGTTTATCAAAGACGTTCGAGACAAACTGGAATCCTGCCTGGATGAAGTAATCTATGCATTGAACGTTTATGCTGACCTGTACGGACTTGCACCTGTTGGAACTTATGAAGTCAATTATGATTTCGGAGATATCTTGTATGTCAGAGAAAATGACCGTGCAAGATGGTGGCAGTATGTAACTACTGGCAAGGTTCCAGCGTGGCTGTATTTTGTAAAATTCGAAGGAATGACCGAAGAAGAAGCAAAAGCAATGGTCAAAGAAGCTCAGCCAGACGAGCCAAAACTGTTTGGAGATGAATAGTTATGTTAAGCCCAGAATATTTGCGCCGGATAACAGAGGGCAGTGAGCAAATTGCCGAAGAACTGCATCAGTATATCATCTCTGAGATCGTATCGCGGATGATGGCAAGAATCGGCAGAGGTGAAGATTATATTCTGACCAACGCCGATGCGTGGAGAATCAGAACATTGCAGGAGTCTGGCGAACTGTTAGAGGACATTCTGGCAGAACTATCCAGATACACTAAACGTGAGCAACAGGAGCTTCTTGAAGCGTTTGAAGATGCCGGAATCACTGCAATGAACTACGATGATAAGGTATACAAGGCGGCAGGATTAAGCCCTGTGCCGCTTGAACAGTCACCAACTATGATAAGACTCATGGAGCGGAATATGAATCACTGCTTAGGAGATTGGAAGAACTTTACAAGAACAACCGCAGGTGCCGCTCAGAGGCTCTATATTGAGCAATGCGACCTTACATATAACCATGTGATGACTGGGGCGGTTGGATATACGCAAGCCATCAAAGAAGCGGTTAATAACGTTGTGAGTGATGGTGTTACCGTCACATATCCATCTGGCAGAAAAGACACGATTGAAACAGCAGTAGCACGCTCTGTCAGAACCGGTGTGGCACAGGCTACGGGGGACATATCCCTAAAGCGCATGGAAGAAATGGACTGGGATTTAATTCTGGTCAGTGCTCACATAGGAGCCAGAACGGGTGACGGCGGCGAGAATCCCGGAAATCACTCATGGTGGCAAGGCAAGATATACTCTCGTTCTGGCAAGAGTAAGAAATTTCCACCTTTCTCATTGACCGGATATGGAACAGCAAGTGGACTATCAGGCGTCAACTGTCGGCATAGTTTTGGAGCCAGTGACGGGGAATTTAATCCCTATGCAGAACTATCGGCACAGGACAAAGCTGACAAAGGCAAACAGTACGAAAAAGAACAGCAACAACGTACTTATGAACGGAGAATCCGCAAAACGAAGAGAGAGGTTCTTGGACTGCAAGCAGGAGTTGACAATGCACCGAACGAAAAGGCGAAATTCGCCCTCCAACAAGACCTTGACCGGAAGTCTTATCTTCTCCAAAAACAAAATGCTGCATACAAAGATTATTGCAAGCAGAACGGCCTGAGGGAGCTACAAGACCGGCTCATGATAGCGAAGTGGAACCGCCAGAACGCCGCAAAAGCCAGAGGAGCGGCAAAGAGATATAAAACAGCAAAGGGGATTGACTGATGGATAGATGGGAATATTACAATCCGAATCCTGCTGGAAATCGAGTCGGAGATTGTGCTGTTCGGGCAATATGTAAAGCAACCGGCTTCGACTGGGAAACGGTTTTTACCGGATTAATGATACAGGCATGTACTCTGTCAGATATGCCATCAGCTAATTACGTTTGGGGAGCGTACCTCTACAAACATGGGTACAGACGCAAACTGATTGAGCAATCAGAACGGTATATCTATACAGTCAATGATTTTTGCGCAGATCATCAGACAGGCACATACATTCTCTGCATAGATGGTCATGTGGTGACAGTACAAGATGGTAAATATTATGATACATGGGATTCCGGAAATGAAGTCCCGGTATATTACTGGGAAAAGGAGTAGCTAAATGAGCATACAGGAATTTATTCAGTTTTTTCTTTCAATCTGTGGAGGAGTATCAATTATTGGAGGGGCAGCAGCTGTTGTTTTTAAATGGATTACTCCGGCATTTCGACTCAACAAGCGAGTTGAGACACTGGAAGAACATGATAAGCGAGATTACGAGAGTCTTCAGAGGATTGCGGAACGTGATTCATTGATTCTGGAAGTGCTATCAACCATGCTGGATAGTCAGATTAGTGGAAATAATGTTGAGGAATTAAAAAAAACAAAGCAGAAGCTCACGGAGTATCTTGCACAGAATCAACGTTAGCATTGATAAGGGGTATGCTCATGAAATTATATGTGTTCACAAAGAAAGATATAGACAGGTTCTTGATAGAGTGTAATTTCACACCGGACGAAGAAAGACTGTTCCGGTTGAGATGCCAGGAGCGCACTCTTGAATACTGCGCTGAACAGATGAACGTGAGTATATCAACAGCAAAGAGATTAAGTCGGAGAGTAAATAATAAAATAATCAAAGTGTGCTGATACTTTTTGGATACTAATTAGAGCCAGAAACGACCTGTTTCCGGTTCTTTTTTTATGCAAAAATATAATCAGAAAGGCGGTGTATAAGATGGCATTATATAACAATCCTTATCAATATAGCTTTGGCGTTCCTGGGCAGATGAACCAGTTCCAGCAACAGCCTGTCCAGATGCCGGCTCAACCAGTACAGCAACCCCAGCAGAATAACAATGGTATCCTGTGGGTATCCGGCGAAGTTGGTGCAAAATCCTATCTGGTAGCACCTGGGACAAGCGTTTTACTGATGGACAGTGAAAGTGAAAAGTTCTACATAAAATCCACAGACGTATCCGGCATGCCGCAACCATTACGAACGTTTGAGTATCATGAAGTAGGCGCCCAGATGCCGCCTAAACAGACTGCTCATAACATGGACAGTAAATACGTCACCAGACAGGAATACGACGATTTAAAGGGCAAATACGAAGCTATCATAAACCGATTAAATTCATTTTCTGAACCTATTAGAGCTAATACTGTACAGGAATCAGCAATCAAGGGAGGAAATGCAGATGAGTAATCCATTATTTAACACACTTGGCGGTGGGATGCCACAGGGAAACGGACCAATGCAGATGATACAACAATTCATGCAATTTAAACAGAATTATAAGGGAAACCCAAAAGAAGAAGTTCAGAAAATGTTGCAGTCTGGACGAATTTCTCAGCAGCAGCTTAATCAGGTTCAACAGATGGCAGGACAGTTTCAAAATCTGCTGAAGAATATGAGATAGTACATTACAATCTGGCCAGATTAATGTAAATACACAAAAAGGAGATTATAACTATGGATGGAAATTTAACAGCATCAGACGTTGCTCTTTTAACTGGGAACAACAGAAATGATGGAATGTTTGGCGGAGATGGCGCATGGTGGCTTATCGTGCTTTTCTTGTTCGCATTTTGCGGATGGGGAAACAACGGCTGGGGCAATAATGGCAACGGCGGCGGATATGTAGCCACAGCAGCTACTCAGGCAGATATTCAGAGAGGATTTGATAATTCCGCAGTAATCAGCAAACTTGACGGAATCAACAGTGGTCTCTGTGATGGCTTCTATGCCATGAATAACGGTATGCTTACCGGTTTTAATGGAATCAACACAAACATCATGCAGACTGGCTTCGGCATTCAGCAGGCTATTAATGCCGATACTGTAGCGAATATGCAGAACGCCAACGCACTCCAGGCTCAGCTTGCGAACTGCTGTTGCGAAACCAGGGAAGCTATTCAGGGCGTGAACTACAACATGGCGCAGAACACCTGTGCATTACAGAACACCATGAACAACAACACAAGAGACATTATTGACAGCCAGAACGCTGGAACAAGAGCCATTCTTGATTATCTTTGCAATGAAAAGATTTCTAACTTGCAGGCTGAAAACAATGATCTCAGACGTGCCGCTTCTCAGGATCGCCAGAGTGCGCTTCTCACAACTGCAATGGCTTCTCAGACACAGCAGCTCATTAATGCGATTAATCCAGCACCGATTCCGGCATATCAGGTTCCTAATCCGAACACATATTACGGATGCGGATGCAACACCGGATGTAATTGTTAACAACTTCATATCGAGAGTATCTTTCGATTGATTCGGATGTCGGCTTATGCCGTATTACACAGAGGGGCAGGCTGAGACCTGTCCTTTTGTGATATGAAAGGAGTATTTTTATGGCAGAATTTACAAATATAGCTGCTCAGACTGTAGCAGCAAATGGAAACGTAGTATTTTCAAACACAGCAGTCAAAGGTTCTAACTGCATTCAGCACAGGGAAGGAAGCGGGATTATTACGCTGAGAGGGTTTACTAACCAGTGCAAGGCTAGATTTTTCGTGGACTTCTCTGGTAATATTGCAATTCCAACAGGTGGTACTGTCGGGGCTATCTCTCTGGCTATTGCAATATCTGGTGAGCCGGTTCTTTCTTCTCAGATGATTTCCACACCGGCAGCAGTAGACCAGTACAACAATGTGTCCTCTGGAATCTATATTGATGTACCTCGCGGATGTTGCGTTAATATCGCAGTAGAGAATACAAGCGATCAGGCTGTTTCTGTTGCGAACGCAAACATTGTTGTGACCAGAGAAGCATAGGAGGTGTGATTATGAGAGACATTAAAGACTTATGTGCAAGAATTGAAGACGAACTGTCCAAAATTGCTGACAGTGGGCTGACCACTGGAAATCTGGAAATGACATACAAGCTGATTGATATGTATAAAGATATCAAGAATACGCAGTACTGGGACAAGAAAGTGGAATATTACAATACTGTCCTTGATGAGATGCGTGGTGGCTACAATGACGATTACAGCGAACGTGGAAGAAAACGTGACAGTATGGGGAGATACAGCGCAAATGATGGCAGAATGATGCCGGATTACGACAGAGGTAGTTCTTATGCCAGACGTGGTGAGCATTATGTCAGAGGACATTACAGCCGTTCTGACGGACGAGATGCTTATGACGACTATATGACGCAGAAACAGAGCTATCGTTCCGGCAAATCCGAGGACTGCAAGAGAAAGATGCTTGCCGCTCTGGAAGAACATCTGGACGAACTCACAACAGAAATGAGCGATATGTCCAAGGATGCGGAGTGCCGGGAGGAACGTGATCTTGTTAAAAGATACGTGGAAAAGCTCCGTGATATGCTCTAATTGGCTAAAACATGTACCACAACTTTTGGGAGGTTCTGTGGTAAAATGTATTCATAGGGAAGAATCGTAAGCAGAAATGCTTGACATAGACATTTTTATTGCTTTCCTCCTTTCTTTAAGCAGATGCGTGTCCTTAATAGAAACAGGTTCGGGGTGGAATCTGGAGGTTGAAAAGCGGATGCAATTTCCGACACGTATCATTGCCGTTAGTGCATGGCGGCATACCTCCTTGTGAGAGCATATAACTGAACAGTGGAATTCAACCCGTGCAGAGGTGCACGACCGTATAGGCGGTGTTGACGTAGCCCGAAACGTCTCGTGTTTAGGCATAGCACGTAAAATACCTTGCTAACCCGGGAATCCGGGTTATGTGGAAAGTACGTTAATGGTAGACTGACAGGGTCGCTCCCTGGGTTCCGGTTCGATTCCGGGCTTTCCGCTTACCCTGCCAGTGGTCTAACTGGCTTAATCCATTTACCTGCGGCGGCAGGTCAATAAACACGACCAGGAGGATATATATGCAGAAACTTATTGACACATTAAAATCATTTGGAATTGAAATCCCGGAGGATAGGCAGGCAGATGTGAAAAAAGCACTCTCTGAACATTACAAAAATGCCAAAGAAGTAGCAAAAACTCTGTCAAAAGTTGAGGGAGAACGCGATAACTGGAAAGAACGTGCCGAGACAGCAGAAGAAACTCTGAAAGGCTTCGACGGTATCGACCCGGCGAATATTCAGACAGAGCTTGCTGGATGGAAGAAAAAAGCCGAGGATGCAGAGAAAGAGTTTAACGCGAAAATCTATGACCGTGATTTCTCAGATGCTCTGAAAGCAGCACTCGATGATGTTAAATTTTCCAGTGAAGCTGCAAAGAAGTCTGTTATGGCAGACATTAAGGAAGCAGGATTGAAGCTGAAAGATGGTAAAATCCTTGGACTGAACGACTTGATCGAACAGATGAAGCAGTCTGACGCGTCTGCTTTTGTGGATGAATCTCAGCAGCAGGCTCAGCAGAACCAGGCAAGATTTACCACTCACGTTGGACAGCAGCAGACACCGGGAAGTATGACAAAGAAAGATATCGAAGCAATCAAAGACCCGTCTGAGAGACAGGCTGCAATTGCTCAGAATATTCAGTTATTCCAGTGATTTTTTTACACCGACTATACACCAGAGTATAGCCGCTAACCCAATACCTTAACAATTATGGGTAGAAAGGATTTTTTATGCCAGCAAAAACAAATCTTATTATGACTAATGATATTCATGTCACAGCACGTGAGATTGACTTTGTTACCAGATTCGAAAGAAACTGGCAGCACTTACGTGATATTCTGGGTATCATGAGGCCTATCAAAAAGCAGCCGGGTGCTGTACTCAAGTCCAAATACGCAGAGGGTACTTTACAGAGCGGAAAAGTTGGTGAGGGTGAGGAAATCCCTTACAGCAAATTCGTTGTAAAAGAAAAGGACTATGCGGAAATGACCATTGAAAAGTACGCAAAGGCTGTATCTATCGAAGCAATCAAGGATCACGGTTACGAGAACGCTGTTCAGATGACCGATGATGAATTCCTTTTCCAGCTTCAGACTGATGTTACCGGCAGATTCTATGATTATCTGAAAACCGGTACACTTACTTCCACAGAAACAACATTCCAGATGGCCCTGGCAATGGCTAAAGGCCGTGTAGAGAACAAATTCAAGCAGATGCACAGAAATGTGACTGGCGTTGTTGGATTTGTGAATATTCTTGACGTATATGAATACCTCGGAGCAGCTGAGATCACTATTCAGAACCAGTTCGGATTCCAGTACATGAAGGACTTTATGGGATTCAATACAATCTTCTTACTGTCCGACAGCGAGATTCCGAGAGGACAGGTTATTGCTACCCCTGTTGAGAACATCGTACTGTATTATGTTGACCCGAACGAATCTGACTTCGCAAGAGCAGGGCTTGTATACACCGTATCTGGCGAGACAAACCTGATCGGATTCCACACTCAGGGCAACTACCACACAGCAGTGTCTGAAGCGTTTGCAGTTATGGGACTTACTCTTTTTGCGGAGTACATTGACGCAATCGCAGTAATTACTATCGACGAGACACCAACACTTGGCACTTTGACAGTAAATTCCGTGGCTGGAACAGCAACTGGTGATACAAAAATCACTGTAAATCCGGCTAAGGAAAATGCCGGCAATGTGTATAAATACAAAGTCGCAGCAGATACAGTAACTGTCGGATATGGACAGAATCTCAGAAACTGGAGTACTTGGGACGGAAAAGCCGATATCACAGCGACAACCGGACAGAAGATCACAGTAGTTGAGTGTGATGGAACATACAAGGCACTGAATGCCGGAAGTGCAAGCGTAACAGCAAAATCATAAACGCAGGAGGTAACTGGCATGGCTTATGCAGATTATGAATTTTATACAACTTCATATTTCGGTTCAGTCGTGCCAGAAACCGACTTTCCACGGCTAGCAGAAAGAGCCAGTGATTTTGTGGATTTAATGACATCCGACAGACTGGTGGACGGACTGCCAACAAACGAACGCTCACAGAAGCGTATCAAAAAGGCGGTCTGTTCATTGGCTGAATTAATGTATCAGATTGAACTTGCTGAAAAGAATGCTACCAATGCCGCTGTGAATGGTACGTCAACCGCAATCGGGTCCGGTGGTAGCACGACAGGCATTGTAACATCTGTATCATCCGGCAGTGAATCCATCTCTTACGCAACACCACAGCAGATTGGAGCGAGTGCAAAGGAATGGAGTGCGGTATATGCCGCCGTCGGAGATGTACAAAAAACGAATGACTTACTTTACGAGACGGCTTTGCCGCTTCTGATGGGAGTAAGGACGGATGATGGAATACCAGTATTGTATGCAGGAGTGTGAATATGAAGTTTAGAAAAAAGCCTGTTATCATTGAAGCATTTAAATATGATGGTGATCTGAAAGACCGGAACGGCTTGTTTTACGTTCCGTTTTGGGCGCAAGAAGCTTATAAAAAAGGCATTATGTATTACGGCGCAGAAACTTGTGATTTACCTCCGTGTGAGCTGTATATCGAAACATTAGAGGGAACACATCATGTTTCTGTTGGAGACTATGTTATCCAGGGTGTAAACGGAGAGCTTTATCCGTGCAAGCCGGATATTTTTGAAAAAACTTATGAGGAGGTGAAAGAGTAATGGAAGCATTATTCGCAAACATGACCGTGATTCTGGCAGTAATCGGGATTCTGGCGTTTTGTGTATCTGTGATTACACAGGTGATTAAAAATGTTGGGTTCCTGTCGAAAATTCCGACAGATGCCTTGGTGCTTGTACTGTCTATCGGAATTACTGTGGCCGCTTTTGTAGCGTATATGCAGTATATCCACATGACAATCTTGTGGTATATGATTTTAGCAGCTATCATGGCTGGGTTTATTGTGGCATTTATTTCCATGTTCGGATGGGAGAAGATTACGGAATTGTGGAAGCGAACGTCCAAGGTTGACGTGGATAAGCTAAAAAATAAATGATTAAGGAGAGGGTATCATGTACGAAAAAACAGTGACGATTTTCAACTATTACGAAAGTGCCACAACAAGAGATGCGTACTGGTATCCTCATGTTTTATCCGGCGTTGACCTCATTACTGACAAAGGAGCAATCCTTAAAAAGTACGGACCAGACGCAACTGACAACGCGCAGTTACACGTTCGATATACCGTCCAGAACGGCGATATAACCATTGCTGACAGGAATGGTAAGATTCTCCCATATGTACCGCCTAAAGAGTGGAAACAGCAGATTAACAACGCTCTGGAAGATACTATCACATTCTCAGACGAATCGTTTTTCTGGGAAGGTGAGTGGACTGGTGGAACGGTAATTGACAGTGATTATCGGAATGGATTCTACCAGTACATGAATGAGAACAAGGATAATGTGTTTAAGATTACCAGTGTAGGCGGTCCGTATACACTGATTCCGCATTTTGAAATTTTGGGTAAGTAATATGAGCAAAATTCATCATTTCAAAGGATTCTCCGTAGTTGACGGAGATATGAAAATCAAGCTGAATATGGATAGATTCTCCAGACAGTATCAAGAATCCCAGTACCTCCTTGATGGAATGGTTATGGACAGTATGATAGAGTTTATGCCAATGATTTCGGGAGATTTTATTGACCGAACAAGAGCCAAAAGTACATCGATGCAAGGGACTGGATTTGTATGTGCGGCGGCAGAACCATATGGACGTTTTCTTTATTTTGGAAAAACCATGGTCGACCCCGCAACAGGTAGCACATGGGCAAGACACGATGCGGAAAAGGTTCTTGTGAGTCAGTATTCTGGCAAGACGAACGCAAAGGAGAATCTTCAATATACAAAATCACCGCATACTCAGGTACAAGCTGAATGGTTCGATGCCGCTAAACGAAAATACGGCAGTACATGGCTTCGCAAAGTAAAAGCACAGGCAGGAGGTGGCAGACATGGCAGATAAACCTATCGGAGTAGATGCAACCGGATATGACATTCTGACAGACGCCATGAAAGCACTTCTAAACCAGTATCCGGGACTACACGACAATGAAATAATCAAATTCGAGGAACTTGGCAAAGAATCGGGAATTGCGTTTTCAGCAGACAACGGGGCGCTGATCTATTCAGAAAAAGAAGATGTTTGTGGCGTAATGCATCAGGTATGCCAGTATCCATTTTATGTGGTATACCGAACAGCATCCGACAAGGAGAGGCAGAAATTATCTGTTCAGAAATTTTTGGATAATCTCGGTAAATGGATATGCAGAGAACCAGTTGTCATAAATGGCACTGAGACACGTTTAAATGCGTTTCCAGAGCTTTCGCAAGGGCGAGTGATAAAACGTATAACCCGTGGAAACTCCTACGGTACAGAGCCGCAGGAGAACGGCGTACAGGACTGGTTATTGCCATTGTCAGTACGCTACGAAAATACTTATGAAGTAATATAACAAGTAACAACCGGCTATCAATTGGAGATAGTCGCTAACCTACACAGCCTTTTAAAAGTTATAGGCAGAAAGGACATTTCTATGGCAGTTACAGGAAAAATTGACCGTAAATATATGGCTCATTATATTGATGCAGGTTCCCTCTGCGGAGGGCTGACACCGAAATATGAGCGTCTTGGAAAGGATCTGGAAGAGTACAACATCGAACTCAACCCGGATACCGAAACATCTAAAAATATTCTTGGAGAATCCACATTTAAGCATAACGGCTATGAGGTATCTTCTGATGCCGATCCATTTTATGCAGATACCACTTCTGACCTATTCACGGCGTTACAGAAGATTGTAGACGGACGCCTCAAAGACGATAACCTCAAGACAAAAGCAGTTGAAGTCCATCTCTGGACGGAAGCCACAGCAGGCAAGTATGAAGCATATCAGCAGGATTGCTACGTTGTGCCGACATCCTACGGTGGAGACACATCTGGCTATCAGATTCCATTTACTGTCAACTATGTTGGCGAACGTGTAAAAGGAAAATTTGATATCAGTTCCGGTACATTCACAGCTGACAGTGAATAAGCACATACACAAGGAGGATATGCTAAATGGCAAAAGTAATTAATACCAAAATTGATGATGGAATTTTTATATTCACGTTTACCAACAACGAAGACGAAGTTTTTTCTTCTTTCAAGCTTAACCCGACTGATATCAATGTAGCGTCACGTGCGGAGGAGCTGACAGAATACTTTGAGCAGCTTAAAGATTCTATCCAGAAAGTCACTTCTGGCAAAGAAATGGCAGAACTGAATAAACAGATCGAAGACAAAATCAACTATCTGCTCGGATATGAAGCATCAAAAGAACTGTTCAAAGAACCGATCACAGCAACTACCGTGTTTGGAAATGGTCAGGTGTTTGCTTATATCGTACTTGATAAGATCGCAGAAGCAATCGCGCCGGAAATCGAAAAGAGGAAAAAGAAAATGCAAGCAGCGGTCAATAAGTATACGGAGAAGTATGCAAAATGACCGCCTATGAGCTTCCCACCTCGCTTAACATAAGTGGGGTGGATTTTTCTATCAGAACGGACTTTCGGGCAATCATTGATATTCTCATTGCCATGAACGACCCAGGACTGGATGAACAAGCGAAATCAGTTGTCATGTTACAGATTCTGTTTGAGGACTGGCAGAGCATACCGGTTGAGTGTCTGGATGAGGCCTGTCAAAAGGCTTGTGAATTCATCGACTGTGGCCAAGCTGACAATGATCCAAACAAACCGAAGCCCCGCTTAATGGACTGGGAACAGGATGGAGATATGATCGTACCGGCTGTAAACAAGGTTGCTGGAAAAGAAATCAGAGGAGTGCCTTATATGCACTGGTGGACGTTCTTCGGATACTTTATGGAATCTGGTGAATGCCTGTTCAACACGGTTGTTGGAATCCGGTCAAAAAAGGCAAAAGGTGAACGGTTGGATAAATGGGAAAAGAAATTCTACCACGATAACAAGAACATTATTGACATAAAAACACGTCTCAGCGAAGAAGAGCAAGCGTATAAAGACGCGCTGAATGAGATGTTAAACCTCAAATAGTTAGGAGGTGAACGCATGGCTGCTGATGGCTCAGTCATTATTGATACCAGAATGGATACAACCGGTGTCCAAAATGGCGTATCAGCTATAAAACAGTCATTTAACGGCCTTGGAAGTGCTGTAAAAAAAATCGGTCTGTTAATTGGTGGGGCTTTTGCTGTTGGTAAATTGGTACAGTTTGGAAAAGAGTGCGTGGAACTTGGCTCTGACCTCGCAGAAGTGCAGAACGTGGTCGATGTTACATTTACCACCATGTCGGATAAGGTGAACGAATTCGCAAAGAATGCCATGACCTCAGCCGGACTGTCAGAAACCATGGCAAAAAGGTATGTCGGTACGTTCGGAGCAATGTCTAAGTCGTTCGGATTCTCAGAAGCACAGGCTTACGACATGTCAACGGCTCTAACACAGTTGACTGGTGACGTAGCATCATTCTATAACATCAGTCAGGACTTGGCTTATATTAAGCTGAAATCAGTGTTTACGGGCGAAACGGAAACACTCAAGGACCTCGGCGTGGTAATGACCCAGTCGGCACTTGACCAATATGCACTTGCAAATGGCTACGGCAAGACCACATCTGCAATGACTGAACAGGAGAAAGTTGCTCTCCGCTTTGCTTTTGTGCAGGAACAGTTATCAGCCGCATCTGGTGACTTCATTCGTACTTCTGACAGCTGGGCGAACCAGGTGCGAGTGATGCAGTTGCAGTTGCAGTCCCTCAAGGCAACAGTCGGACAAGGGCTGATTAATATTTTTACACCTGTTCTGAAAGTAATCAATATTCTTCTCGGCAAACTGGCGACTCTGGCAAACGCATTTAAGTCATTCACGGAGCTTATTACTGGCAAGAAATCTTCCGGTCAAACGAGCGGAAGTGGAGCGGGTCTTGCCGGAACAGACGCGATCGCAGATACAGCGGACCAGTATGGACAGGCGGCAGATAATGCAGAGAAACTGGCAGATGCCACGAACGACAATGCAAAAGCAACAAAAAAAGCGAATAAGGAAACCAAAAACTATCTTTCGTCACTTGATGAAGTTCACAAAGTCACATCTACTGGCAGCAATTCATCTTCCACACCATCTTCATCTGGTGGAAGTGGTGGAGCAGGTAACAGTGGCCTTCCGAGTTCAGTTGGTAATGTGGACTACGGCAATCTCGCAGAAGGCGAAACCGCACTTGACAAGATTAGCGATTCCGCAAAGAAACTTGCTGACCTGCTCAAGAAACTCTGGAAACCATTCCAGGACGCATGGAAAAAAGAGGGTAAGAATACCATTAATGCAGCAAAAGTCGCACTTGATGGACTCAAAAAGCTCGCTGTAAGTGTAGGTAAAAGCCTTGTAGAGGTCTGGACAAATGGCACAGGCACAACGATGCTTACGACCATGCTGAGGATTGCTCAGAACGTGCTTAAAACTATCGGGAATATTGCATCCGGTTTTGCGGATGCGTGGAATAAGAACAATGTTGGAACGCAGATCATACAGAACATTGCAGACGCCCTTGTGGTGGTTATGCAGTTTGTTGAAAAAATCGCAGAGGATACAGCAACATGGGCGGCGAACTTGAACTTTTATCCGTTACTAGAATCCATCAGTAACCTGACCAGTACCTTTGCGCCAATTCTGGAATCTATCGGAAATGTTCTTGAATGGATTTATAACAATATTGTTCTCCCAATGCTGAAATGGCTGATTGAAACAGGAATTCCGACAGTGATTAACCTAGTGTCTGATTTGGCTGGATTCTTTGCAGATCATCAATCAATCATTGAAGCATTTGGCGCAGCTCTGATCGGAGCATTTGCGGCAGCGAAGATTGCAGGCTTAGCTTCGAGAATCGCAGGAAGTATAACGACAGTAGCAAGTTTCATTAAGGGTCTTATTGCACTCATGACCGGCTCTGGCGGCATTATTGGTGGAATCAAAGCCATTGCGACAGCTGTCGGACCGGGCGGAATTTTTATAGCAGCAGTAACAGCTTGCATTGCGATTGGTGTATTGCTGTACAAAAACTGGGACAAAATAAAAGAAGTTGCAGGTGCGGTATGGAGTTGGATTAAAGACAAAACCATAGCTTTCGTTGATGGAATAAAATCCAAACTAAGTGATTTGGCAGAAAAGATTGTTTCTATTTGGAATGGTATCAAATCAAGTGCAAAAGAAAAGTGGAGCGCTATATGGTCCACTATAAAAGAAGTTGTAAAGATGATAGTTGATGGAATCGTTGATAAATTCAAAAGTGCAAGAGACAAGGTTGTTGATACGTTCGAGGGTATTAAAAACAAAGTTAAAGAGATATTCAATAAAGTTATCGGTATCGTAAATGGCGCAATCGGTACGGTGAACGGCGCGATCAGTGGAATTGAATCTGCAATGTCATTTGGTCCGTGGGAAGTGCCTACACCATTCGGCTCTAAGACGATCGGATTTAGCGCAAGCTTTCCAAGAGTACCGACTATTCCATATCTGGCAAAAGGTGCAGTTATTCCACCAAGAAGCGAATTTCTGGCTGTCCTTGGAGACCAGAAACAGGGTAATAACATTGAAGCACCAGAAGCACTGCTCAGAAAAATTGTTCGTGAGGAAACTGGTGGACAGCAGAGTGGTGGAAATTATCGTTTTACTGCTCAGATTAACCGAAGAACAGTATTTGATGAAATTATCGAAGAAGCAAAGTTAAGACGTGATACAAGCGGTAGAAACCCGTTTGAACTGGCATAGGAGGTGGAAGCGTGGCAACTATTCCAAAAGGCATAACAGAACGATACAAGATGAATGGGGCTTCCATCTATCAGCCAGATAAAGATATGGGATATAACCTCGAAACAACTTATTCAGAAGGTAGTAACCGTACGCAGTTCGGAAAAGCGTTGTTAACTCCATTGTTTACAGTCGAACAGTATAGCTATGAAGCATCAAACGTTCCAGTTATAGAAGCAAACAAAATTCTCAAAATTATCGCAAAAGGAAAAACTTTCAATTTGTACCATTGGTCGCTTTATCACATGGCATGGAGAACCGACCCATTTTATGTTGGAAAAGCAAGCCTAACTATTGGAGAAATATCTCCAGACTTAAAATTTGTATCAAAAATATCTTTTAACATGCAGGGGGTGAATCCACTTGATTAATGTATCTGATGCGTTCAAACAAAAACTACAGGACGGAGAAAGAGTCTGGCAGGAAGTGGAAATCACCTTTCCTGACGGAACTGTAAAAACAGTCAAAAATGAAATCATGGGCGAAAACTGCACCTTTTCCGATTGTGCAGAAAGTAGCAGCTTTCCGATTGGCTGCGTTGTTTGTAAATCCATGACATTGGAGTTGGACAACACTTCCGACCAGTGGAAAAACTATAATTTCTACATGGCAAAAGTTCATGCGTATCTTAAAATGCAGACCTCTGTAGCAAGTTCGGCTACAACAGATGAATTGCTGTATGAAAACTATGAGCCAATTCTTGACCAGAGTGGCGGTGCGATTCTGGGAACAAAAGCAGCGACAGAAGACAGAGTCGAAACCATTGATAAAGGTATTTATACAATTACGACACCAGAACAATATGGCGAAATCCTTAGTTTTACCGCTTTGGACGATATGTATAAAACGAACGCAACTTATATATCTCATCTGGTTCTGCCACAGTCAATAGAGACTCTTGTTAGAGATGCGTGTGAGACTCTTGGTATTCCGTCAGAAGTCTCCATGGCTCATGGAAATCTGATCGTGTCAGAGATTCCGGAAAACATGACGTTTCGTCAGTTGTTCGGATGGGCAGCAATGCTTGAGACTGCGAACGCTCGCCTGGACATCAGAGGATACTTGCGATTTATCAGATGGGATTTTTCCAATGTACAAGAAGATTACAACGCAGTAGTGGACGATGATGGAAATGTAACATTTAAAGGCGGCGCAAGTATTGACTCAGAAAGTTTTATCAGTCCGACAGGGAACTGGACAATTGATAGTGATGGATTCTTGACACTGATCGAATCAGTAGCTGACACATCCGAAAAGCTCAAAGACTTTTTTACAAGTCCAACCGTTTCTAGTGATGATATTGTGATTACTGGAATCAAGCTAAAAAATAGAGAAAATGAAGCCATGTACGGAAGCACAGGATATGTTCTTGAATTGGAAAACGACCTTGTTGCGGATTCGGACTTGGACACGGTAGCTGCTCAAATCGGTGATTCCATAATTGGAGCTAAATTCCGTAACATGTCGGGAGAACTTGCATATAATCCACTCATTGAGTTTGGAGATATGGCATATACTTACGACCGCAAGTGGAATAGGTATATCACTCCACTGACAGACGTTTCCTGTTTCGTTAATGGAAAGACCACTGTAAAAACTCAAGCCGACGACCCTATCAGAGGGCAGAGCAAGTTCCAGTCAGAATCCACTAAGGCAATCGTAGAGGCAAGACGACTTGTTAAAAAAGAACAATCAGCTAGAGAAAAAGCAGTAAAGAAATTAGAAGAAACCTTAAAAAATTCTTCTGGATTATATGAAACATCAGTCACACAGGAAGATGGCAGTACTATCACATATCTGCATGACAAGCCTACACTCGCAGAATCAAAAAATGTAATTAAATTCACAGCAGAAGCCATTGGCGTATCCAATGATGGTGGTAAAACATATCCTTACGGTTTTTTTCTGACAGGCGATTTGATAGCAAAAATTCTGTACGCACATGGTATCAATGCTGATTATATCGACACAGGTGCACTGACTGTCAGAGATAGCGATGGAAACATAATCTTCCAGGTTGATATGGACACCAAAAAAGTAATCATCAGTGGTGATAATGTTGTAATTGGTGGTAGTTCTTTGCCGGATAAACTGACAAAAATGGACAACAATATTGCATCTGCCAAGAATATGACATTCCAGCTGTCGAACGATATGCAGACGATCACATCTGACGCAGACGGAAACATTCCGGTATTTCCAACAGTGACAACTACAGCGAAAGTTATGTACGGCTCGTCAGATATCACAAATGATTGTAGCTATACCATTACAAAATCAGACAGTGTAACCGGCTCTTGGGATGTAGATACGCATACTTACACTGTCACAGGCTTGAGTGCAGACAATGGATGGGTGGATATTAAGGCAACGTACCTGATTAATCTTTCTATAACGAAGAGATTTACGATTTCCAAGCAGAAATCAGGGAAAAACGGAAAACAGCTTTATACATGGAGAAAATACGCATCCATGCCGGATGGCTCTGATATGAGTGATAGCCCAGATTATGTAAAACTTCTGGACAGCGCCGAAAGTCTCATACTGGACAGTACCGGGGATAAAATCTATACAGTCACAGAAGCAATCTATGTTGGAATTGCTGATAATAAAACTACAGAAACACCGTCTGATAATCCGAAAGATTACATTTGGAGCCGTTTTCGCGGCGAAGACGGAGCGGATGGAATTGGCATTCCGGGAGAGAACGGAGAAACTTCTTACATCCATACCGCTTATGCAAATAGTATTGACGGAACTGTGGACTTTTCCACAACTGATACAGATAGAATTTACATTGGCCATTATTCCGATTTCGAAAAGACGGACAGTGCAGACCCAGCGAAATATACATGGGCGAGAATGCGTGGAGAAGACGGGCCTCCAGGAAGAACGTATTACCTGAGAGCCAACGCAGGAGTCCTGATGATGGGACAGAATAAGAAAATAACTCCTAATCCATTCAAGGTTCATGCGTATTACAGAGATGGACAGGGTGACGAAGCAACTTTTAAAACCTGGTGGGTAGTAGAATACAGCAAAGATTCCGGAAAAACATGGACAAAACTGGCCTTTAATGTACAGACCAGTGGAATAACTATTAATCCAAATAGCTATTCTCTTGGTGCTGACGGAATGATACGTGCAACAATTTATACGGATTCCGGAAGAACTAAAATCGCCGATCAGCAGACATGGCAGGTTGCTGTTGACGTTGGCATGCTTACGCAGGAGCAGATTGTTGAGATATTGTCCAATGACGGAGAATTTAAAGGTCTCTACTATCTGAATGGACATCTGTACATCAGTTTAGACGCATTGATGGGAAACGCCGCAATTCTAGGTGGAGCCAAAAACGGCAACGGATACCTAAAGATTAAAGATAAAAAAGGCACCGTGAAGGGACTGATAGATTACACAGGCTACACTGCATTTACAAGCTATGAAGAAAATTCTACGCGCATGAAATATACAGGAATTTGTTTTTCAGATACTGGAATAAATCCTGTTAGTGCCGAGAAATACTTTAGCAGCACTGCGGACATTGAATACGTTGAAACGGCGTGGGGAATCGACTGGACTGCCGAAGAGCTTAATGTTAGTGCAACAGAAGTATCGGCTGATACCGGTACATTTGGAGATTTAACTGTTACTAATTCTGCATCTTTTGCAAAATCGCCAAAGATAGAAAACATGGAGTATACGACATCATCAAATACTGTTTGTTGGGATGGACGTACAGGATACAAACAGCTGATGCTGAAATCTTCATCTTCAAAACGCTATAAAGATATTGGAAACAATATTTCAGAGCAAGAAATTGAAGAATGGTACAATATCGAACCAACGTGGGCGAAATACAAAAAGGGATATCTAGTTAAAGAGGACGAGAATGAAGGAAGATATATCCCGATGTTTATTGCTGAGAATGTAGAAGCATTCTTTCCAGAAGCTACTCGGCATCAAAACGGACTTGTTGAGGACTGGAATGAGCGTATCATGATTCCAGCAATGTTTGCAATGATAAAAAGCCAGAAAAAACAGCTTGACCGACAGAAAGAATTAATTAATCAGCTTTACGAAAAGCTCAATATAGAAAAGGAGAATTAATATGGCAAAATTTAATGAATACACAGTAAAAGCAACCCCAGAAGATGCAGATACCTTGATGCTCTATGATGCAACATCGAAATCAAACAAACTTTCACCATTCAGCGGAATCTGGAACTGGATTGTTGGAAAACTGACCAATGCGGTCATCAGTAACTTGCAGACGAACAACAAGACGGTACTGGGGGCGATTAATGAATTAAATAGTAAGGCATTAGAAAGCGAAGTTCGCATTTGCAGTCCTGGAAAAGCTTTCGAAAAAGCCTTACGAAATAATAAGATTGTATTAATTTTCATATCAACGCTTGATAGTTCAAACGTTAAATCAACCGGTTTTGGAATAGTTGCGACAAGAGGAGCTGACAATTATTCTGGCAAGTATACCGAATTTTTTCCAATAGATAGTGATGTAATAGTTTCTTTAGATGGAAATAATTTAAAAATTAATTCTTCTAACAATTGGCTACGTGCCAACATTATCACTTTATAAAATAGTAACACCTCAAAAGTGGTAAATGTTACAAAGCTTGATTATGATACAGACTTTCATAAGATACCTGACGGGATCTATTCGTTCAATATCAACACCAGCAATGAAACTGATTCAAATCTTGGACTTCCTCCGATGGTACTTAGTGATGGAATTTTGATTTCCAAAACATATTCGTATTATCAGACATTAGTATGCATAGGCATCGGAGGCATTGCTGTAGCACAAAACAATCTTCAAACTGGTAAATTTGAAAAAAGTTGGGACTTATATATTAGAAGTAACTCATAAACCTATTTTGCCACCGCTCCTGTTTAGTTAACTAAGAACTTTGAAAATTTCATAAATATGTTTCATGATTTCATGAAAGGAGCTGATAAATATGGAAATTAAAGGAATTGACGTGTCATCGTGGCAAGGGAAACCGGATTGGGCAAAAGTATCGAATTCTGGAACTAAGTTTGCAATATTAAGAATCCATCAGAAATCTGGAATTGACGAATCATTCGAACACAACTACAAGGGCTGTAAATCCAATGGAATTCTTATTGGTGGATATAAGTACAGCTATGCTTTAACATCGGCACAAGCTATCGAGGAAGCTGAGAACGTAATTTCTGTTCTTGGTGGACGTGGACTTGACTTTCCAGTATTCTACGATCTGGAATGGGCACAGCAAAGAAGTCTCGGAAAACAGGCTATTGAGAATATTGCAGTAGCATTTCTGAACAGAATCAAGAAAGCCGGTTATAAGGTTGGAATTTATTGCAATCTTGATTGGTACAATAATGTCCTGTCAGATGCTCTGAAGCAGTATGACTGTTGGATTGCTCGTTATCCTGCCAACGACAATGGTTCTGTTCAAGAAAGATTACGTCCGACAGTCGGTGTAGGCTGGCAGTATTCCAGTAAAGGAAAAGTTCCAGGAATCAGCGGAAATGTTGATATGGATGTGTTCTACAAAGACTACAGAGATTCTAACCAGAAAGGAGAAACTAAAATGGTAAAAATCAGTAACTGCGGACATGATGAACGCGGAAGATATGCAGGTGGGAAAGCAGGAGATCAGACTGGTACAGAATATCAGATCATGAACTGGTACAGTAGACCGTGGCTCTGTGTCCTAAGATTCAATGACGCTAAAATCGCAGCCATGATCGCAGACATGGCGACAAAAGCGGCACAGAACAATCTTATTGGGTACGATCAGGGTACTTCCGGAAACAGCAATGACCGGTATTCATTCTGGCAGCACTTAAAGGCAAGTAACTACGATCCAGCACAGATCACGGTAGCTTGCGAATCTGATTGTAGCGCAAGTACAGCAGCTATTGTCAAAGGGGCTGGGTATCGCTTAAATAATGCAAGGCTCAAATCGGTCAGCATCTATCTGACGACACGGAACATGAGAGCTGCAATGAAGATTGCCGGTGCGAAAGTACTGACGGATAGAAAGTATCTGACATCCGGCGACTATCTAAAGGCAGGAGATATCCTCCTGAATGATAATCACCACGTGGCTATCGCTGTTACCACCGGCGCAAAAGCAAATACGCTTTCAGCGTCAACTATTCTGTCTAAAACTCCGAAGTGGGTGGGAAAGGTAACTGCAAATACACTTAATGTCCGCACATGGGCAGGAACAGAGTATGCACAGCTTAAAAGCTATCCTACACTTGCAAAAGGCAATTTAGTTGATGTATGCGATACCATTAAAGCCAAAGATGGAGCATCTTGGTACTATATCCGCATTGCCGGAAAATATTTTGGATTTGTTTCTGCAAAATACATCAAAAAAGCATAAATTTAAGCCCCTTGGAAATTATTCATTGGGGCTGTTTTTTTACATATTGTATCAAATTCGTGTTGCATTTCGTGTTGCATAGTTCTTCTTTTTTATGCCAAAACTGGCAAAATAACATATTTTATGAGCTAATTTGAAATTGCCGAAACCATTGAAAACACTACGTTCTTTGCGAGAACCAGTGAATACAAGATTTTCATAAAAATGCGGATGACAGGACTTGAACCTGCAAGAAAAATCCT